>OFFV01000054.1_pt1 | contig 98873 bp, 82 predicted proteins | sample 1521461 | NCBI WGS metagenome assembly OFFV01 (sample SAMEA3504120, study PRJEB24116) | mouse gut metagenome | biome: mouse gut; feature: mouse-associated habitat; material: faeces | place: Denmark | collected 2011 | reverse complement strand
CCTGCGGTGTGCCCCCACATAGGCACACCGCTTTTTTATCCCACACCACTTCAAAACCACCCAATGAGGGCAAAATTCCAACGCCTACATCAGCAAAAGCACGGACATTCAAGCATACACAATGCTACTCAGTAAACTGCTATCCAGGAAAGTCGACATATTTCCAGACAGCGTTACCCCACATAAAAACGCCGTAATCCTCACCACCATAGATATTTTACATCGCGCGCCCCCATTGTCAAGTAAAAAATAATTTGTAGCTTTGTAATATAAGACCGGCAACGTCTATCTGAAAATGACCAACTAACGACACCCAATCCCGAAAAATCTTTGAGAACTCCTGCGTAATAGTTACAGGCATTCTTCGTAGTTGCGAAGCGAGCAAAACTCGAAGCCAAGCTCGCCCAAAAGATAGAGCAATCAAAGTTAATAACCATTCATTGGAAGATCATTTAACGCTTATGAAAGCCGAAGAAATACGAAATCTATTTGACAGTTTTGAATCAATAGCCATCGAGTATGAGGGTGTTGAATGTTGGAGCGCTCGCGAACTATATCCCCTATTAGGCTATGCAAAATGGGATAGGTTCAAAGATGTGCTTGTTAGAGCCAAAGATTCATGCGAAAATGCCGGAGAAAAAATTACCGATCATTTTGCCGACGCCGGGAAAATGATAAGTCTTGCCAAAGGTGCTCAAAGAGAGATAGATGACGTAATGCTTACGCGCTATGCCTGTTATCTGGTAGCGCAAAATGGCGACCCTCGCAAACCCGAAATCGCTTTTGCACAAAACTACTTCGCCGTACAGACACGCCGCGCGGAACTTGTTCATCAACGCCTTCTTGACTATGAACGAGTTAAGGCAAGAGCTAAATTGGCCGACACAGAACATCATCTTTCCGGCATTCTATATGAGCGCGGAGTGGACTCCAAGGGCTTCGCTATAATCCGCACAAGCGGCGACCAAGCATTGTTCGGCATTAATACCGCGATGATGAAACGCCGGGTAGGAGCACCCGAAAAGCGTCCTCTTGCCGACTTCCTTTCCACACTTGCTATCAAAGCAAAAGACTTCGCAGCCGAAATGACTTCAGTAAACGTTCAGCAAAAAGATCTTCGTGGACAAGTAAGCATAGAGCGTGAGCATGTCGATAACAATTCTGCTGTCCGGGATATGTTGCTTGACCGAGGTATCCGCCCCGAAGCACTTCCTCCAGCCGAAGACATCAAGAAAGTGGAACGCCGTCTCAAAGCCGACGAAAAGAAAATCCTACCCAAAAAGAAAAAGTAATATGGATGATATCAACCAACAAGCGCAGGATAAAGTGGATGCCAGCAATGAAATCTCGCTCGCCAAAGTCAAGGTTATGCTCGCCCAAAAGTTTGAGTAATCCAAGTTAATAACCTTTCTTTGGAAGATAATATGAGAAGAGACCAAGTCCGAGAAAGACGTCAACGATGCAGATGTGCAGTCAAAGGCTGACGCAGCAAAAGAGTTTTGCCGCCATGTCACCGAGTTTACCACTAAGAACGGCAGCAAACCCTGGCACTATGTCATTATACCGCATACTCTCGTTGACCGCACTTATTCGTTCAACTACATTCTTTCACAAACCAAACTGAAACAACTATGGGTTTCTGGAGTTTTATAAAATATATGCTTGTGTTTGACTGGTTGTTCGGACACCACAAGGAAGAATCCGTTTGGGAACAGCGCCAAAGGGAGTGTCAGTGTTACGACAATCATTCTTCTCTCGATGAATATGGAGACAGCGGTTACAGCCATTTCCACCACACTGATTATGAACCACAAGATTTTGACGATGACCTTGATTCAGAAATATTTGACGACAACTTCTAACCGATAATATTGTGCGCCCCCTCTCGTTATAAAATAAAGACAACTTAATATGGATAAACATGAATTAAAAAATCGAATAGAATATATAGTTGTTTGCGTCAGCGAATTTGCGAGAAGGTTTAATCTGACGAATCAACAAGCTTACGCATATCTGCGCCGCTTCAGTGGGATTGAGCTGATAATGAAGCACTATGGCATTATGCACACTCTTCCGCTTAACGATGCCGTGGAAAGTCTGCAAATATTATGCTATCGTAAAGGAGGACGTGTGATATGATAAGGCTTCATCATGGCTCAAACATCGGTATTGACACAATCGATTTGTCGCTGAGCAAAAAAGGCAAAGATTTCGGCCAAGGGTTTTATCTCAACCCCAACTACAATCAAGCTCTTGAAATGGCTGAGTTCAAAGTGGACATCTTCGGAGAGGGAAGTCCACTCGTTTCATCGTTTGACTTTGACGAAGAGGCTGCTCGTGAAGCCGGTTTGTCAATCAAAGTATTTGACGATTATAGTGAGGAGTGGGCCCAATTTGTCGTTGACAACAGAAACAACAACTCTGATAATCCCATTCATGATTATGACATTGTAATCGGACCAATAGCCGATGACAAGGTAGGCTTTCAAATTCGGAAGTATATCGAGAACGAGATTTCTATTGAGAAACTGATAGAGCGAATCAAATACTACGGTGATAAGTCCACACAGTATTTCTTCGGCACAGAAAAGTCATTGAACTATTTAAGAAAGGTATTATGAACAAGGAGATGCAATATCAGGTAGAATGTCTCGCCTCTGACTTGACAGAGATGCTGATGTCAGAATACGGTTGGGACATGCTCAAAGCTTTGGATGTGCTTTATGGCTCGGAGACTTTCGCGAGACTCAATGACCCTAAATGTGGCTTGTATTATCAAGGAGCGGTATATGTCTTCTCATTTTTGAAAAATGAAATAGAGACCGGCAAAGTGGGGTGAACTAATTCGAAGAGTGTAAGCTCTCTTCTTTTTCTTTTCGCATAGCGCACTCATGAATCAATGCAGGGTAGCCTAAACCTGAAGCGAACTGAACTTGTAGATACGGGTGCTTGGCAAAATAAAGATTCGCCGATGCGAACTTGACCTCACACCGCCCTTCTTACGCAAAAGAGCTGCAAACTTTTGGTTTACAGCTCCTTTTTTTTGCGGAAAGACAGGGATTCGAACCCTGGGTACCCGTAAGGGTACAACGGTTTTCGAGACCGTCCCGATCGACCACTCCGGCATCTTTCCTTGAGTGATTTCGATGCAAAGGTACGATTTTTAATTCAAACGTCAATTATCAGGAGCGGGTTTTTTATTAAAGAGGGGCGTTTTTCAGCGTTTTTTCCGGTAAAATGCAACGGTTAAAGATTACGCACGGCTGAAAATCATGGTGAAGTGATGGCTATGCGACGTGCTGCGGAGTCGGTGTGGCGTCCGTCGGCGATTATCGTGGCTCGATAGATGTAGATGCCTCGTGGGAGCCGTCGCCCGGACATGTCGGTCAGATCCCATTTTATAGGAACGGCGCCGAGGAGGTCGGACCGTTCGTTCACGGATGTGGTCCAGACGCGATGTCCGAGAAGGTTATACACGTCGAGTGTCACGCGCAGCATCGCGTCAGGCCTGTTGTGGATAATGCGGAAGTTGGCTTCGGTGGTGGCGGGGTTTGCATCGACTGAGATGTCGAAAATTCTCGGGCCGGCTGCGTTGCTGACGATGAAGTCGATAGTCTCGGAGGCGGAGTTTCCGGAGGTGTCCCAGACGCGGAAGGTGAGGATGTGGACGCCTTGACTCAGCACAGGGAGGGGGTATGCTACAGTGCCGGAGGGGGAGCCGTCGGGATCGGGGGTGAAGTAGAGTGCCACGTCGTTGAAGCTCCGGTTGTCGTCGATTCTCAGCGACATCTGATGGCCTATGCCTGCGGATGAGAGGTTTATGGCTGTGTCGTCGGTTACACGGGCTATGAATACCGGGCTTTCGTTGACAGGCTCATGAGGCGAGAATGACGGGTGGTTGAGACAGGCATATTCGATAACGGGTGCGACGGTGTCGGGGAGGGCGGAGTCATCGACTCCGTAGAGGTAGAAGCTGCGGTTACAGCCCGAAGCTTCCCGGCCGTCATCGGCGAGAGCGTACATGTTGAGCGTGGCGGGACGGAAATTGTGGGCTATTTCCGCCGGAATGGGGATAGCCACGGAGAAGCGTCCGTTTCTCACGGAGTCGCGTCCGAAATAGAGCCTTTCGCCATGCTCGTCGAAGGTGACCGGCTCGCCGGGGGTGGGATTTGCGCCTCCGGTCGGAGCGCCCTTGGAGGTGGTGGATTGCTCTGCATCGAAGAGGGATATAGTGACGGTTCCGTTGAAATCGTCCAGTATGTTGCCGGCGGCGTCGCAGACTGTGCCGGAAAAGCGAGGCCGCTGACGCGCCATTACGGTGCACTGGTTCTCGTCAGTGACAGTGGTTCCGTCGATCTCTTCCAGCACCGCTTTCGAGGCGGGGAGAGCCAGCCGGAGAGCGGGATCGCCAAGAAGGACGTAATAGAGTTTCTGCCGGTTGGCGTCGGATGAGGAGGAGGTCAGAAGTCTGTTTTTTGCGCGGCGGCAAATTTCGCCTATGGTGGGAAACAGTCCACGGTCATCGCGCCGGAATGCCTCGGTCCCGAAAGCGGCGGCTATCGTGCCGTTGTGGGAGATCATGGCCTGTCGGGTAGGGGCAATGGAGGCTATTGTTCCCGCGCGAGGAGTCAGGAGTAGGGTTTCGGCTCCTGACGGGGTCGTTCCGTCGTGCATGGCGAAAGAGCATGTCGCTCCGAAAAGCACGGGCCATCGACGGTTTGACATGTGGGTTATGTCATGGGTGGTGAACACGTTTTCCTCCGAAAGGATGTCGCGGTCGCCATGGCCGATATAGTTCAACCAGAGAAATCCTTCGTCGAGGAGCCGGTGGAGGCGTTTGCGTCCTCCCTCACATTCGCCGCCAATCACATCGAACGCGTCGATATAGACCTTTGAGAAGAAGAGGTCGGGGCATGAGGCGAGCAGATTGGCATACTGGCGTTCGGAATCTTTCATGAAAACGCCGGAATCGCCGTTGTCGGCCATCATGACCACGTGGTTCCTCCAGTCGGCGGGGGCTGAGGGAGTCCGGGAGTATTCGATGACCTTATCCACGAACGTGCGAGCGTCGGACAGATTGTGGACCGGGGCGCGTCCCACGGCTATCGAGAGCATGGAGGATGCGAGATTGGCGCCAGAATCGTCCTCAAGCATGGCGAGGATGTCGTCGGTTGTAAACGATGATGTGACGGAGAGACCATCGTCGGTCTGCCATGTCGGGATGAACGGTTCGCCGAGCGCCTGCATTTCAGCTGTCAGGCAACGGTTGTCGAACGTGGCGCGACCGAAGAGAAGCGCATAACGCAGGGGACGGCCGCTTTCATTTCCCCGGTCATAGAGCATTTTCAAAAATCTCCGCAACGCGTTGACATCAGGGGCGCCGGAGGCGAATTCGTTGAAAATGTCATCCTGACAAACGACGAGCACCTCCAGGGGCTCATCTCCGGAGCGATGGAATTCAGCAAGCCGGCTCGCTTCACCGAGCCAGTCGCGGGGAGAGATTATAACCATGTCGGGGCTTTCCCGCACCCCATGAAGATTCTGATTCCTGACAGTCGCCACAAAGCGGGGGACGGGCAGAGCCGCTCCGTCGTTCCAGGCGGCATATAGCCTCTGGCCCGAATAGGTGTTTTTCCAAGCTATTCCTCCGGGAGAGGCGACGGTTTTCAGGGCATGGATGTGGAGCGGGTCGGTCACGTCCCAGACGGTTGTCGCTTCCCCGCCTCCGGAAAGAACCACGGAGGAATTTCCGGCAGTGAAATGCAGGTAGCCTCCGGTCAGGCCGATGCGTCGGCAATAATTGACGGAAACGGCGTCGAGAGCCGCGAGCGTAGTGACGCCCTGAGTGGCGAAGAGGATGCCGAGCGACAGTTTATCTCCCGACATCTCGAATGGTGCCGTTATGGTCGCGTCGGTCGCATGGAGGTGGGAGCTGACCGCACTGAGAGTTGCTGACTGAGGGAGGGGGAGTCCGTTGGCGGAATAGGTCACGGTCGAACGTCCGGAGGAAGCGGCGACAAATGAGGCCCTCAGCCATAGGGGAGAGTCCTCGACGCGGCCCGGCAGATCGAAATGCAAGGTTTTTTCGCGCGCAATGCGGAAATCTTCGCCCACGAGCCGGTGGCCGGTCTGTCCGGGGGATATGCGGTCTGTTTCGTGAAACAGTCGTTCGGTGAAAGTGGTCTGGGGGTCGGGCGAAGGGGCGTCGAAGCCCTCCACGGGGACGGAGGGGCCGGAAGAGTCCGCCTCGCAGTCGGAGAGAAAATAGAATCCGAATGAAGAGAATGGATTCAGCGAATGATAGAAGTTCCCGGCAGAGGTGCGTGTCCATGTCTCGGGGCCCGAGGCATAGAACCATATTCCCTCGGGGGAGCGACGGATCTGAAGCCGGGGCAGGTCATCGACATAGGATGAGAGCGACAGACGGTCGGGGAGACGCCGGCCTCCGTAGCCGTAAACGCTGACTTTCTCGGGGGAAGGGAATCCCCACTCGCGCAACGAAGAGGCGGGAATGAAGTGTATGCCCGATTCGCTGACGCTCACCTTGACCCAATGCCCCTCGGCGAGGACCGAGGCCGGGGCATAGCTGTCGGCCGGAAAAGCCGAAGCGATCCGGGGAAAAAGGAGAGCAGCCAGAATCACGCAGAGATATAGCGTATGGATAGAGAACCGGTTCATCCCTTAACAACGTAAACAAAGTCCGTTTTATTGCGTCAGAAGAGAGTGAGCTGCCGGTCGATCAGGCGGAACGACATGCGGTGATATTCCGTAGGGCCGTGGGCTTCGATAGCGGCTCGGTGGGCCCGTGTGGGGTAGCCCTTGTTGACATCCCATCCGTAGATCGGATAAATCGAATGAAGCCGGCGCATTTCCTCGTCGCGGTGAGTCTTGGCGAGAATGGAGGCCGCGGCTATGTTGCCGAAGCGGCCGTCGCCCTTGACGAATGTCTTCCAGGGAATTGTCGAATATGGCGAAAAGCGGTTGCCGTCAACTATTATTTCCTCGGGTCGTACCGACAAGGCGTCAAGCGCCCTGTGCATGGCGAGAATAGAAGCCCGCAGAATGTTGATGCTGTCTATTTCGTGATTGTCAACGATGCCTATTGCCCAGCTGACAGCCTCGCTTTCTATGATCGCCCTCATCTGGTTGCGCCGCTTTTCCGAGACCTGTTTCGAGTCGTTAAGCCAGGGATGGGAGAATCCCTCAGGCAGAATGACTGCGGCGGCATAGACGGGACCTGCCAGACATCCGCGTCCGGCTTCGTCGCATCCGGCTTCCACGGCTTCGGGGTTGAAAGATGAAGGGAGCGGGTTCATTCTACGAAACCATACCCGAACCCCTTGCGGTTTACGAGGTTACGGCTGTAATCACACAATTTTTTACGCAGTCGGGATATGCTCGTATCGACTGCCCTGTCGCTGATGTCGGAATCGTTTTTCCAGACTTCCTCGCGAATCTGCTGACGGTCGAAGAAGTGATTGCGGTTACGCATGAACATAGTCAGCAACTTGAATTCCATGTGGCTCAGGGAGATTTCCATGCCATCGATGAAAGCCGTTCCGGCGCCGATGTCAAGCGTGAGGTCACCGAAACGGAGCACGCTTGCCAGCCTTCGGGCGTTCATCATCTTCCGGCGGCGAAGCACGGAGCGCACGCGGGCCATCAGTTCGCGGGTTGAAAAAGGCTTTGCAATGAAGTCGTCGGCTCCGGCTTCGAGTCCATCGACAATGTTGTCTTCGGAGCTTTTCGCCGACATTATGATGACGGGTATTCCGACGGTATCGGGGTTGCTTTTGAGGTCATGTATGAAATGGAGGCCGTCGTAAGGCTTGTCCATCAGGTCAACGAGCACAAGTGAAAAGCCGGCAATATCCAATCGGAAGGCGTCGTGTCCGTCGTGAACCACGGTGACGGCGAATCCCTCCTCTTCGAATCTGAGCTGCAAAAGTTCGCACATCAGAATCTCAGTATCGGCAACCAGGATCTTACCCGATTGCCCGGCTTGTGATGAAGAAGCAGTGCACTGCATAGATGACAGCATTGAACGAGTCGCAAAAACTCTTTATTGTAATGAATGAGGCCGGCGCTGAAGAAATCGCTTTCTTATCGGCTATGCAAATATAATCAATCAACGATAGAAATAAAAGTGTGACGCATGATTTGTGTCGGATTTGTAACGATTTTTTAACCGTCGCACGCTGCTGAAAACGGCTGCCCGTCATGGAATGACGGCAGCCACAGAGCCGTTAAGCCGTCTTTATTCGCAACTGTTCCTTGACAGCATCGACCACGTTGATGATATAGTCGCCGGTCTTTTCGAGATTTGCCACCATGTCCATGTAATAAATACCTGCCTGATAGGGATAGAGGCGGTTGTTTATATTCTCTATGTTTCCTGAACGGAGCTGGTTTCTGTAGTTGTTTATCTCGCGTTCCTTGTTGTAGGCCGAGATAATCTCGTTGTCGCGTGCATGTTCGGGATCCTTGAGCATGTGGAGCATCAGTTTCATCGACTGCTTCACGAGAATGAACATCGAATCGATGTTGGAATATATCGTTTCGGTGAACTCGACATGTGCCTGGTTCTTGCGGACCAGAATCTTTCCTGCGCCCAGACAGCAGTCGGCGATGCTTTCGATTTCGCTGACAATTCGGAGCATGGCTGCAATGTGGAGCTTTCCTTCATTTGAAAGACGACCTTCGGAACAGCGGTTCAGATAGTGGGCGATCTCTATTTCCATGCGGTCGGAGATGTCCTCGTATTTTTCAAGACGCGAGAAGAGGTGGGCATATTCCTCCGAGTCGTGGTCGGTGTGGATCAGAGTCTGCGCCATGCTGATCATTCGTTCCACTCGTTCTCCGAAGACTGCAATCTCCTTCTCGGCCTGCGCTATGTTCAGTTCTGCAGCGTTCATCAGACCGCCTGAAATGAACTTGAGCTGGAACTCCTCGTCCTCTTTGTGCTTGGCCGGGACAAGCCGTTCGACGATTTTGACGTAGAATCCTGTCAGCCATATCATTATGGCGAGGTTGATCAGGTTGAAGACGGTGTGGAACACGGCCAGACCGATCGATACGCTCTGCTGCAGCGACTCGACTTTGACCTGAGCCGCGGTTATGTCCTTGGCACGGGGGTGGTCTGACGGTATGTTGTTGAAGAGATTGTTATAGACCTCCGGATCTTTCTTTTCGATTTCATTGACATAAGCCGAGAGTTTCTCGGGGTCGCCCTGACCCATCCATTGGGTTATATCGACGTTGAGGCGCACGAACGGGTAAAAAACGCAGAGCACCCACGCGCAACCGAGCACGTTGAAAAGCAGATGGCCCATGGCGGTTCGTTTTGCCGCCACGTTTCCGCTCATAGAGGCGAGAATGGGGGTGATGGTGGTTCCGATATTGCTTCCGAGCACCAGCGCACACGAGAGGTCGAAGTCAATCCATCCTTTGCTGCACATGATGAGGGTTATGGCGAAAGTGGCGGCCGAGGACTGGATGACCATTGTCACCAGAAGACCGACGAGCATGAAGATGACCACGGAGCCGAATCCCATGCTCGTATATTGCTGGAGGAACGCAAACATCTCGGGATTGCTCTGGAGATCAGGCACATATTTGCTGATCATGTCGAGTCCCATGAATAGGAATCCGAATCCAATCAGGAATTCGCCGATGGATTTGCTGCGGCTCTTCTTGGAAAAGAGCAGCGGAATTGCGATGCCGATGAGCGGCAGGACGAAAGCCGAAATGTTGACCTTGAACCCGAACAGCGAGATTACCCATGCCGTGAATGTCGTGCCGACATTCGCACCCATGATCACCGCCATTGACTGCGCCAGAGTCATGAGACCTGCATTCACGAAACTGACGACCATCACGGTCGATGCCGAGGAACTCTGGATGAGAGCGGTGATGAGGAATCCGGTCAGCGTTCCGGTGAATCGGTTGCGTGTCATCGCTCCGAGAATGTTGCGCAGACGGTCTCCGGCCGCTTTCTGCAGGCCTTCGCTCATGACTTTCATTCCATAGAGGAACAGACCGACGGAACCGAGGAGGCAGAGGAAATCTAAAAAGCTGTAGTTCATTGTGATGCTTTGTGCACGGGTGAGGTGGGTGAATTTGCGATGTTCTCTAAGTGGCGACACCGCGGGAGAGCTGCGGGGTTCCGTTCACAAAGATATAACATTTTTTTAATATTCATGATTGAAGTTAACGAAAAAATATTTGCCGTCTGTCTGCAAAAATAGAAACAGGCGAGTCGAGGGGGAGATGGAGAGTTAATTTTGCATTACAATCCAACCGATAAACCTGAATCACCATGAACACATCGAACACATCCGACAATGAAAAAGAAGTCAGGCCCGATCTCGAGGCCGAAGGAGGCGGGAATGCGCCGGACACCACACATGAGAGGCAAGAACCTGAACAGTCATCAGAGGCGGAAGACCGTAGCGGAGAGGCGGAAGAGGGCACGGTTTCCGCGGAAGAAGTGGCGCGCCTCGTGGCCGAAGCGGAGCAGAGGGGGTATCTGCGAGGCCTCAACGAGAATGCGCGGGAGATGATGGGGCGTCCCGCACTTCTGGAGAATCCGCGCGTCAGAACGGCGACGGAAAAGGACCGAGACGCGTGTCAGACATTCGCATCGCGTTTCCTCACCCGGCTTCCGCGCGGGGTCTGGGATTGAGTTCCCGCAAAAATCAGTCATCAATCAAACCATCATTAATCTTTTAAACAAAAACTATGGAAACGAACACAGTCGTAACAAACGAAAACGGAACCGTCAGAGTGACGGACGGACCGCTGACCACACCCGCCGTGCGCGAGGGTTCGCCGGCGCTTCTGCTTAATGAAATCGACAGCCGGGTCGTGAAAGTGCGCCCCATGGCCACACCGGTTGACCAGATCTCACGTATGGTCGGCGCACGTCCCGCCTCTTCGATGATAGTGGATTATTATCTTGTGGATGCAAAGGTGCCTGAAACCGAGGCCAAAGAGGGTATAAGTAAAATTCAGGGAGGCGATTACGGCGGTTTTCCCACCTACAGGCTCGTGGCTGAGAACAGCGACGCCATAGCTGTCACCGAAACTCTTCTGCTCCCCGCAGTGAAGAATGACCGCGAAGAGCCGCTCGTGCTTTATGTAGTTGCCGTAGATAGAAGCGGCGAGACTCCCGCGACCGTCATCTGCCTGAACGGAACGGGACTCGAGGGCTCTACTCTTTGCGACGCCGGGGCGAGAATCGTCAGAATGGGCCGTGCGGCGGGAGAACTGGATGTTCAGACTCCCCAGTTCGAGGCGCTTCCGGTCAAGTCGTCAAACTACTGCCAGATATTCAAGGCTCAGGTCGAGCAGAGCATTCTGACGAAACTCTCGTCAAAGGAAGTAGGGTGGACGCTGTCGGATCAGGAGGAAGTCGCCATTATGGACATGCGTCTCGGCATGGAGAAAAGCTTCCTTTTCGGAGTGAAAGCGCGTCTGACCGATCCGCGCCGCTATGACGAGGTGCTTTTCACGGGCGGCATCTGGAATCAGGCCGGAAACCGGTTCTCTTATCCGGGCTCCGGGTTCAGCCACAAGACTCTCGTCTCGATGATGCGCACGGCATTCACGGGCGACTGTTCCGGATCGGCCCGCAAGGTGCTGATGGGGGGATCGGGCCTTATCGAGCAGCTCAACAATCTGAGCTTCAGCAAGGTCGTGGGCGCTATGGATACGGTCACTTACTGGGGTATAGATTTTACGGAGCTGCGCTCAAAGTTCGGGACTCTATATGTTGTTCTCAACGAGGTCTTCGACCAGTGTGACCATGCCAACGACGGCCTGATAATCGATCCGCAGTATCTGACCAAGTATTCCCATATTCCCTTCAAGGTAGAGCATCTCGATTTGAAGAGCAGCGGCGTCAGAAACACGGACGCACTCGTGGCCACCGAGGCGAGTTGTCTTGTGTTGCGTCATCCCAACGCGCATGTCAGAGTTGAAATGGAGTGAAATATCATAGATGATGAGAACAACAGAAATGACGGCAGAGGAAATGACTGCCCTGTGGAAAAAGCGCCTGGGCTTTGACGAATCACGCACGGATTGTGAGGCCGTGCGCTGTGACGGTTCCGACATTGACGCCCTTGTGCTTGAGGACGCAAAAGCCTGGTACAGCAAAGCGCTGCGCGACATGCCTCTGTGTTGTCTTCCGATGACCGAAATATCTCCGTTGCCCACCGCGGCCGCCTCCCCTGAAGGGGCGGCCCGGTTCCTGCTGCCTGAAGGTATTGTCAGGATTGGGGCGGTCAGTGCGCCCGAATGGGAGAAAGAGGCTTTTATCGTGACAGAGGCCGGAAATCACGATGCCGACGCGCAGTCCAATCCGTTTGCCCGTGCAGGTCTGTGCCGCCCGGTCGCTCTGGTGTCAGGCCGCCGGCTGACAATCTATCCCGCTACGGAAAATCCGGAGACTGTGACAGTAATGGCTGTCATGGAACAGGATGAAAGCGGCTGCTTCAGGGTTACCGGCGAGATGATGGCGCATGCGCCTATGATCAGTATCCATCCTGAAAAAACAAAATGAAATGACACATCTTGAACTTGCTCTTAAGGCATGGCGCGAGTGCAGCCGGTTACGTGAACGGCGGCGCCGCTGCAAGGACTATACTTTCGGGCGCCAGTGGGGCGACATCACCACTGATCCGAAGGGAAACCGGCTGACGGAAGGCGAGCTGGCGGAGCGCGGCGGCATGAAGCCGCTGACCAACAATCTGATCCGGCAGCTTGTGAAATGTGTCGTGGGCAACTATCGCGCGTCGTTCGAATCGTCAGACCCTGCGGCAGCTCGGTGCCCCGTCAGCGAGTCGGTATCCGCGCGCAATTCGTTGCCCGAACTGGATTGCCGGATGCTCGAGGAGTTTCTGATTTCAGGCTGTGCGGTCCAGAGGGTGGTGACCGAATGCCGCATAGCCGGAACGGGAGTATGGATCGACAATGTCAGTCCTGAGAATTTCTTCATAAACCGTTTTACGGATCCGCGCGGTCTTGACATAGAGTTGGTCGGTATGCTCCATTCCATGAGTCTGCGCGAGCTGCTGATGCGTTTCGCGCCCGCGGGAGGGGCGCATGCGGTGGAGCTGACCCGCCGTTACTCCGAGGAGAACATGAGGGAGAGCGGAATGCCGATAGGCGATGCGGTCAGTCGCGATTTTTTCAATGCCGAGACAGGGCGCTGCAGGGTCATAGAACTGTGGACTCTGGAGAGCCGGTCGGTGTTGCGATGCCATGACCCGGAGACAGGCGAGTATTTCCATGTTCCGGAACCGGACCGCGAGGAGCTGCTTCAGGAGAACCGCACGCGAGCCAAGGCGAAAAGGACCGAGATAGAATTTCGGCCCGTCACCACCCTGCGCTGGCATTGCAGGTTTCTTACGCCTGACGGGGATGTGCTCGACGAATATGATTCACCCTACGCCCACGGTTCACATCCTTTCGCTGTCAAATTCTATCCGCTCATCGACGGCGAGGTCCATTCGCTTGTGGAGGATATCATAGACCAGCAGCGTTTTGTCAATCGACTGATAACGCTCGTGGATCACATAATGGGAGTCTCGGCCAAAGGCACACTTCTCGTTCCTGTGGAATCGTTGCCCACGGGATGGACCGAGAAAGAGGTGGGACGGCTCTGGGCCCAGAGCAACAGCGTGATTCCCTATCATTACGGAAAAGGGGAGCCGCGTCAGGTCATAGCCAACGGTGACAACGCAGGCGCCTATCAGCTTCTGAACCTTCAAATGGAGCTATTCCAGCAGATTTCAGGCGTCAGCGGAGCGTTGCAGGGACACTCGGCCAACGGCTCGGTTTCAGCAGCCCTTTTCGATTCACAGGTGCAGCGGTCGGCCACGGCGATCCTCGACATGATAAGCTCTTTCCATTCGTTCCGTGAGATGAGGAACCGCCTTATAGCCTCATCCTGAGGCGATTGGAATCCCGTTAACATCTATTAATCCAGCAGTGCCCCGTTGGAAGCCCATAAGGACTGTAATTTTGTGAAGGTAAACAGATCACTTTCCCAACCTGATTATTATCTTAATCCTGATAAAACAACCATGAAAAACACCATTAATCCTAATCCCCTGAAAAGAAAGCGTGACCGAGACTTCATGAATGTCTGCCGACGCATCATCAGAAACAACGACGGACCTCTGCGGGCGGCCGACGTGGCTGTGGCCGCTGCCCGCGAACCGGCTCCGGAGTTTTATGTAAGTTTCGGCCAGGCGTGCAAAAAGCTCGGCGATCTTCGCCGTCGCGGACCGGCGGCTATAGGCAAGCGTAATGTCGCCATGTATCTCGACATCAATTCTCGGGTTGAAGAGCTCCAGCGCAAGAGGGGCTGTTCGCTGTCAGACGGAATAGCCATCGTACTCGCCGAAGGAAAAGCGCCGCGTTTCTATCTGACGGAGAAATCGGCCGTTTTCCTCTACAGCATCCTCCGCTCGCGTTCGCGGAAAGAGCGGCAGGCTACTCATCGTCATCGTCCTCTTCCCCGTCAGGGAAAATAGTTATCCTATAATAATCAAATGACAGAACAGAATGAAAATCACGATAGCACTTTCAAAAGCGGAGATAACCGCTGTCATCATGGCGCGCTCGGCCTTGAAACATCTTCTGGATCCTCGGCGTCCTCCCGTTCTCACTCCCGACAGGCGCCCGGCCCTCGACCTGCTGATCGAGAGCGCCATTTCGGGGCTGGCTCTGAAAATGAACGCGGAAGTCGATAAAGACGAGGACGGAGACCTGATATATCTGCGCGGTGATATCAGCAGCGGAAACAAGATGTCGGCCCTGAGGCGCGTGATGGAGACGGCCATTGCCGACAAGGTGCTCGCCGAAGCCTACAAAGGAGTTGACAGCGAGTTTTCCGAAGCGTGCAGCGAAAACTGCTTCATTTCCGAATTGGGCCTCCGGGCCGTCGCGACCGGTGACGCCCGCATTCTCGCTACATATTACTGAATCCGAAAACCCTTGAAAACAAAAGGGAGGCAACCGCTTATACGGCGGTTGCCTCCGATATTTCATTAGGGGTTACCGGTCTGTCAGTCGGCTATGCGCGCCTTGATGGCGGCTGATTCTTTTTCATAGCCGGGTTTGTCAAGGAGGGCGAACATGTTGCGTTTGTAGCCTTCCACACCGGGCTGGTCAAAAGGATTGACGCCGAGAAGATATCCCGAGATTCCACAGGCTTTCTCGAAGAAATAGATGAGTTCGCCGAGGTATTTCTCGCGCAGCGCGGGAACGGTAACGAGGAGATTGGGAACGTTGCCGTCGATGTGGGCTATGCGGGTTCCGAGTTCGGCCATCTTGTTGACCTGGTCAACGCGCTTGCCGGCGAGGAAGTTGAGGCCGTCGAGGTTGTCGTTGTCAGTGGGGATGAGAGTCTCATGCTCGGGAGCGGCGACTGAGATGACGGTTTCGAAAATTGTTCGTTCGCCGTCCTGGATCCACTGACCCATTGAGTGGAGGTCGGTAGAGTCATCGACAGCTGCGGGGAAAATACCCTTGCCGTCTTTACCTTCGCTTTCGCCGTAGAGCTGTTTCCACCATTCGCCGAAATAGTGGAGCTTGGGATTGAAGTTCACGAGAATCTCTATTTTTTTGCCGGCGCGATAGAGAGCGTTGCGCGTTGCGGCATAGAGCATCGAAGGATTTGTGGCGTAGTCGGTAGAGCGGGTTGTCTCCTCCATAGCCTTGGCGCCATCAACAAGAGCCTGAATGTCATATCCGGCAACGGCGATGGGGAGCAGTCCGACGGGAGTCAGCACTGAGAAACGGCCTCCTACGTTGTCGGGAATTACGAATGTCTTGTAGCCCTCTTCGTCAGACATCTGGCGCAATGCTCCGCGGCTGGCGTCGGTCACGGCCACTATGCGTTCAGCTGCGCCCTCTTTGCCCACGCGCTCTTCGAGTTTGTTCTTGAGCAGGCGGAAAGCGATGGCGGGTTCGGTAGTGGTTCCTGACTTGGAGATGACTATTATACCGAACTTCTTGTCGGAAAGATAGTCAAGAAGCTCGAAGAGATAATCCTCGCCGATATTCTGGCCGGCGAAAACGACTTTTGTTTTCTTGGGTTCGTGGCGGTAGGCGGCGAATGAATCGCTGAGAGCCTCGATCACGGCCTTGGCTCCGAGATATGAGCCGCCGATGCCGATGCAGACAACGACCTCACACTTGTCCTGAAGCTTGCGTGCGGTTTCGTTGATGTCGGATATGAGCGAGGCGGAAATTTCCGAGGGGAGATTTACCCATCCGAGAAAATCGTTTCCCGCGCCGGTGCCTTTCTCTACTTTTTCGAGTGACTGACGTGCTTCGTCAAGCATGGCGTCGATCTGCTCGTGGCCGACGACCAGCGCATTGGCATTTGAGAATTCTAATTCTTTCATGAATTTCGGGTTTTGGTTATTTGTTTTTATCGTTCATCTGAAAGTATCGGCCATGCGTGCAATGGCTCGGGAAGGCTTTACCTTCCGGTAAAGGATGTCATAGACTCCTTCCATGATAGGCATCTCTATGCCGTGGTCGAGGTTGATCTCGTGGATGCATTTGGCTGCATAGTAGCCTTCGGCGGTCTGCACCATTTCCATGCGTGCGGTGTTGACGGAATATCCTCGCCCGAGCATGGTGCCGAAGTTGTGGTTGCGGCTGAAGCGCGAGTAGGAGGTCACGAGAAGGTCCCCGAGATAGACGGAGTCGCAGATGTCACGCTTCTGAGGAACAAGCGCGGAAACGAAACGGTTCATTTCGCGGATTGCGTTGCTGACGAGCATTGCCTGGAAGTTGTCGCCTGCGCCGAGTCCGTGGATTATGCCTGCGCAGATGGCGTAGATGTTCTTCAGCACGGCCGCATATTCTATGCCTGCGACGTCGCGGGAGATTATTGTGGTGAGGGCCGGGCCGGAGATCGCAGAAGCGAAGCGGGCGGCAAGCTCCGTGTCCTCGCATCCGACGGTCAGATAGCTGCGGCGCCCGAGGGCCACTTCTTCGGCATGACAGGGCCCGGAGACCACGAGGTTTCGGCAGTGGGCTATTCCGTAGCGGCGTTCCATGTAGTCCGAGACGGTCAGATTGTCTTCCGGAACTATACCCTTTATGGCGGAGACTATCGTTTTTCCCGATATATCGACGGTCAGCGGTGCCATCTGCTCCTTGAAATAAGGCGACGGCAACGCAAGCAGGAGGATGTCGGCTATGGAAGCGGCCTCGTTGATGTCGGTGGTGAAAGTGATTCTGCGCAGATCGAAGAGGACGTCGGTCAGATAGGCCGGATTGTGACCTTCGCTCAGAAATTCCTCGATACGGTCCTGACGGTGCATCAGCCACACTATCGACGGGCAGTTGTCAAGAAGCAGTTTCGCAAGCGCCGTGGCCCAGCTGCCTCCTCCAATAACCGCTATTTTGTCAGGCGATTTCATTGCTCGGTTTCGGCGGCGGCAATCCATCCCTTGACTTCGTCAACCGAAGGATTGGTCAGTTCGAGTTTGAATTTCTTGTTGAGACCGCAGAGATCCTGCTGTAGTTTGCCTGCCGAGCCATAGGCGGGAAGCTGTGCGACGGTGAGCACTCCGAGCTTGTAGAGGGGAGCGACCCATTCTTCGGCTACACCGACCTTGGCGAATGTGGCGGCGTCGTCGCGGCGGGGTTTCTTTTCGGGACGCATCTGGGGGAAGAAGAGCACTTCCTGGATCGTTGTCTGCCCGGTCATGAGCATGACGAGACGGTCCATGCCGATACCCATGCCCGAGGTGGGGGGCATGCCGTATTCGAGCGCACGGATGAAATCGCCGTCGATAATCATTGCTTCGTCATCGCCTTTTTCAGCCAGGCGCATCTGCTCGACAAAGCGTTCATACTGATCGATCGGGTCGTTCAGCTCCGAGTAGGCGTTGGCAAGTTCCTTGCCGTTGACCATCAGCTCGAAACGTTCGGTGAGTTCCGGATTGTCGCGGTGTCTCTTTGTCAGCGGCGACATCTCGATGGGATAGTCGGTGATGAATGTCGGCTGGATATAGTTGCCTTCGCATTTCTCGCCGAATATCTCGTCGATGAGCTTGCCTTTGCCCAGCGAGTCGTCAACCTCTATGTCGAGTCTGCGGCAGACGTCGCGGAGCTGCTCCTCGTTCATGCCGGTTATGTCGATGCCGGTGTGTTCCCTGATGGCGTCGATCATTGTCACGCGGCGGAAAGGCGCTTTGAAGGATATGACGTTGTCGCCGACTTTCACTTCGGTAGTGCCGTTGACGTCAAGGCATATCTTCTCGAGCATGCGCTCGGTGAAGTCCATCATCCAGTTGTAGTCCTTGTAGGCCACGTATATCTCCATGCATGTGAACTCGGGGTTGTGGGTGCGGTCCATTCCCTCGTTGCGGAAATTCTTGGAGAATTCATAGACGCCGTCAAATCCGCCCACAATGAGACGTTTCAGATAAAGTTCGTCGGCTATGCGGAGATAGAGCGGAATGTCGAGCGCGTTGTGGTGAGTGATGAACGGACGCGCGGCAGCTCCGCCGGGAATCGACTGGAGGATGGGGGTCTCGACTTCCATGTAGCCGTGGCTGTTGAAGAATTCGCGCATGGAGTTATAGACTTTGGTGCGCTTGATGAATATCTCCTTGACACCCTCGTTGACCACGAGATCCACATAACGGCGGCGGTAGCGGAGCTCGGGATCGTCGAACGCGTCATATCTGACGCCGTCCTTCACCTTTACGATGGGAAGGGGACGGAGCGACTTGGCAAGGACGGTGATCTCTTCGGCATGCACGGTTATCTCGCCCATCTGGGTGCGGAAAACATAGCCTTTTACTCCGATGAAGTCACCGATGTCAAGAAGTTTTTTGAGAACGACATTGTAGGCGTCCTTGTCTTCGCCGGGACAGAGATCGTCGCGGCTGACATATACCTGTATTCTTCCCTCGGGGTCCTGGAGTTCCAGAAAAGAAGCCTTGCCCATGATGCGTCGGCTCATGATGCGTCCGGCGATGCTTACTTCGCGGCGCGGCGCGTCGTCATTGAAGGTCTCTTTGATTTCTTTCGTATGGCCCGTAACCGTAAATTCGGCGGCGGGATAGGGGTCTATTCCGCGCCGGCGCATCTCGTCGAGACTGCCGCGGCGCACTATTTCCTGTTCGCTGAGTTCTAAGATGTTTGTTGCCATGACAATTTTCATGAATTTAATGTGCAAAGATAGCAAAAAATCCTGTAATCCGGGCCACGTCAGCCACAATCCTTGCCTTAGATAAAGAAAAAGGGCCGCTTGTGGCGGCCCGGATGTGGAGGTCAGTAGCCTTTAAGGCGAATCTTGATGTTTTCGGTGTTCCTGATTTCGGGATGTTCGCGGATAAATTCGAGCAGGGCAATGCGGTTGGCGGTCGAGGGATGGTCGGGGTAGCCTGCGTAGGCCGAATCGTTGTCGGCACCCATCAGCTTCAGCGCTTCGATATAGGAATCGGCGTTGCCCATTTCCTCCATGAAGCGAAATGCGGCGATGTCTGCCTCATAGATCTGATCGGGGGTGAAAATTGTCGCATAGAGGGTCGGGCCAGATGTCTGTTCGGGAGCGTCGTTGACTATGACGGTGTTGTTCTGGATATTAACGGAATTGTCGGTGTAGCCCCACGGATTGTTGTTGTATTTGTAGTCAAGATAGTCCGACGTCACGGCAAGTCCGAGTTCTCCCACGACCAGAGCGGCTCCTATCCAGCGATTCCGGCGCTTGTCCTTGGCCGCTTTGTAGAAGTTGCGCAGTTCATGCTGCAGAGCGCCGTGGGCATATCCGTAGGCGGCGATGCCTTTGAGCATGTCGCGGTTCAGTCCCGGACGGTCGAGGAGTCCTGACGTGACGCATATTGCAAATCCGTCGTCGGTCGCGACATTGAAGGCAGCCGGCTTGGGATCGTAGATTATATACATGGCGGATTTTGCCGGCGTTTCCGGGAGGCCCATCTCACGCATGAGGGAATCGCAGTAAGGCTGCATGCCCCGGTCAACCAGCATGCTGTAGCGGGGATAGAATTTAGACAGCCTCTTCAGCTCGTTTAAAGCCTCTTTTTCGGCCCCTCGGTTTTTACGCATGTCTTTTTCAAACTTGCGTAAGGCATCGTTGTTTTTCAGCATAGTCTGCCAGAATACGGTAGCTGTCGGATTTTCAAGATCGCGCACTTCTACGGGAACATCATATCTCTCGGTGATTTTCCTGTATTCTTTTTCATGATTGGCAGCGATCCCGTTCAAGGATAGCGCTGCGGCGATAACCAGCAAAAAATGTTTCATGAGAGTCGAAGTTTAAATGATGTTACAAATATAATACCGTCAGGAGAGTTTGTCAAGAGTCAAAGTTTTCCGTAATGGTCAGAATAGTGGAGGATTTCGGGACGGAATTCAAAGTGCATGGTGTCAAAATGGTACCATGCCCCGCCCCATATAAATCCGTGTCGGCGGAAAATCTCGACTATTTCGCGAGGAAATCGGTTGGCATATTCTATCCGGTCGGTTTCTCCGGCGTTTTTGTTTTTCCAGAGCCAGTAGTCGGAATAAGGCACCGCTATGTCGAAAGCTATGCCGTAGGAGTGGGCGCTGAGGCGTTTAGCGCCGCGGACAGGACGCCAGTAGAAAGTGCCTGAAGATGCGAGATATTTTTTCAGTTGAGGATAATGCTCAAGTTCTGCAGCTACTTTGCGCAGAGAGTCGGCGGCGCCGTTGATGGCCGTAAAGTCCACGGTCTTGCCGAACCAGGCAACCTTGACGAGATTCTTGCGCACTGCCGCGGCGGAGTTACCATACATTTTTTTGAAAAGCGCCTCGTTTCTCGATCGCCCCGCGTCGTGGAGATATTCGGGCTGATTGCCTGACGGATCATAAGGGACGAAAAACATATCCTCTATGTCGCCGTCATCGAGAAGAGTCCCGAAATCTTTCACGCGGCCGTCATCGTAGGTCAGGGAGGTGCCGTCGTTGAAAATGACGCGATTGTCGGCTATACGTTCGATAAAGTCGGGATACGCAGCCACAAGAGCCTGCGAGGCGGCTTTCATGTCGGAGGGAAGGCGGTTTGCCGCGCGGGGATCTATGTCGTGGTGAGCCGGAAGCGCGGCGGAATTTGCGGAGGCGTCCGATATCACCGTGTCAGCGCTCTCTGATTCCGGCTGAATGGATGAGGCATCGGGAGCGCTGTTGCGCTGGCCGCATGACAGAAGAACGGTTCCGAGCAGGAATAGAAGCGTTGCGGGTCTCATTATTCCATGCTCTGAATCACGCTGACATTATGGCGCTCGGTTTCGGAGAGCTCATAGACGGATACTTCGTCGCGTGTGGGCGAATACCAAGGAAGAGAGTTGAAATAATTCTGCAGGGCCGGGTCTTTGAAGCGGCGTCCGTGGCGCGCATATACCGAGTTGCGCAGCAGACGGAGTTCATCGGAAGATAATCCGAGAAAATCGGAGGGTTCAAGCTGAATCCGGCAGACATTGTCGATAAGCCAGTCGAAACTCTGATAGTCGGGACGCTCGTCGGTTATTTCACCCGCAGGAATTTCGGTTTCGGCAACTTCTTCTATTTCGGGAATATTTATGTCCTCCTCGCTTGATTTGTCGCGGTTTATCAGTCCGAGAGCGAGAATCACCGCTCCGATCACTATGGCGCCGCCTATGATCGAGGCTATGATGATTCCGGACCGGCTCCGGGTGGATTTCGGTTCCGCATATTCATATTCCGAAGGTGATGGAGGAGGGGGCGGAACGGGAGCAGCCGGTCGGGCGGTTACGGGTTCTTCGGCTGAAGGAGCGTCCACTTCAGGAGAGACGGGAGGCGGCGCGGCAGCGGGTTCGGAGACTACCGGCGCTGATGGCGCGGGAGGCGGCGCAGGGGTAGATGGAGAGGCATTTGCGGGAGTGGAGGACGGAGTCAACTTGCATCCGCAGCAATCGCAATAAGTCGCATTGTCGGGATTTTGCATCCCGCAGTCCGGACAGATCATGGCAATAGAATTATTAAAGGGTGATAAAGTTGATATATTTGTCGATAGTCAAGATTTCACGATAAGTACGGAAGCGAGCGACGCGATTCCCTCGCGGCGTCCGGTGAATCCGAGGTGTTCGGTGGTTGTGGCTTTCACACTGATGCGGGAAATGTCGATTCCGGTGTCTTCGGCCACTCTTTCGCGCATAGTCTCAATATACGGCATCAGTTTCGGGGCCTGCGCTATGATCGTTATGTCTGCATTTACGAGAGAGAATCCTCTTTCGGTGAGCAGCGCGATCACGTTGCGGAGCAGAAGTCGCGAGTCGATTCCCTTGTAGCGGGGATCGGTGTCGGGAAAATGGCGCCCTATGTCGCCGAGGGCGGCAGCGCCGAGAAGGGCGTCGCATAGAGCGTGGAGCGCTACGTCGGCGTCGCTGTGGCCGAGGAGTCCCATGTCGCTCGGAATTTCAACACCGCAGAGGAAAAGTTTGCGGTCACGGGCAAAGGCATGCACATCGAAGCCGTTGCCGGTACGTATGTCGGGAAGTGTCATCATTTTTTACCTAAGAGTTCTTTAATTCCGTCCATGTCGAAGGTCAGGGTGAAGCGAAGTGTCTGGTCGAGCGGAGATGTCTGAGCGGTTGCAATCATATAGGAAACATCGAGCCTTACCGGTTTGAGCGAGAAACCCGCACCCATTCCAAGATACTGGAGATTCCCTTTCATGGCATTCTGGTAGAAATAGCCGGCCCGAAGGAAAAACTGCTGGTTATAGGCATATTCCGCGCCGAGTGACCAGGTTATCTCTTTCAGCTCTTCCGAAAAACCGCCGGGGGCGTCGGAGAAGGATTTGAATATGCCGGTAATAGGCGACATGTTTTCCCAGTCCTCGAGAGCCCGGGCGTATTCGCGTTCGGCCTCGATCTCTGTCTTGTCTTCGCTTTCGAAGTCTTTCAGACGTGGACGCGTCGGCACGAGAAGTTTGTTAGCGTCCAGCGAGAAGGAGAGGTTATGGTAGTCGGCAAGGGGGAATGTGAATGTCGTTCCGAGCCTCAGGTTCGTGGGAAGAAACGCCGGATCGTCGCCGTGGTTATAGGATATTTTCGTTCCAATGTTTGAAATGTTCCAGCCCCACGACCACTGACATTCGTTGCGCCCTATTATGGGATAAGTCGTGTAGTAGCCCGAGATGTCGGCAGAAAAAGCCGATGCTCCGGTTGACTGGTCTCCGGCGTAGGAATCGGCGAATCCGAGGTCGGAATATATGTAACGGAACACGATGCCCATCGAGTATTTCTCGGAAAGTTTTCGCGAGTAACCGATGTCAAACGACATTTCATAGGGATTGAGTGTCTGGGAGGCCTGTGTGTCGCCCGGATAGCTTGTCGTCACTTCGCCGAGGGAGAAATATCGCAGGGAAGCTGACAGAGCCTGGTTGTCGCCCGATCCTATTTTCCAGTATCCGGCGATATCGGCGAGAAAAATGTCATTGACGAGTTTATGGAGCCAGGGTGTATAGTTGATTGCGATCTCGGCGTTGCTGTATCCGAAGGCATATTTGGAGGGATTCCAGTATTGTGAATTGGCGTCGGGATCGGTAGCCGCTCCAATGTCGCCCATGGCGGCTCCCCGGGCGTCAGGGGCTATGTTGAGTGAGTTCGTGCCGGTCTGCACCGGGTTGAAATCATCTTTTTCCTGTGCGCATACACAAGTGGCCGCTGACAGAACAGCGGCCACGGATAATATGTTGCGCAGAAGTGTGGTCGTAGTCATATCATTCATTATGAATATATAACTGCAAACACTGCGTTTTATTGCGTCTATCTTGCGAGATTGTATATCTCGGCGGTTTCTTTCGCTCCGAGCGGATAGTAGCCGCCGATAATCTCGCCTTTGTTTTCATGGAGTTTCCTGACGAGGAGTTCCACGTCGGGATTCTCGATTCCGAGCTGACTGAAAGTAAGGGGCAGCCCGAGTGAAGCGAAGAAAGTTTTCAGCCTTTCGATGCCTTCGAGCGCGGCTTTGCGGTCATCGGTCTCGACGACGTCAAAGACCCTTCGGGCAAGCTGTGCGCCTTTGGCTGGCGCATGTGCGGCCATGAATGTCATGAACGCAGGCATTACGACTGCGAGTCCGGCGCCGTGGGTGACTCCATAGACGGCGCTGATCTCATGCTCCATGGCGTGGGAAGCCCAGTCTTCCTTACGTCCGGTGCCGCAGATTCCGTTATGGGCGAGTGTGCCGCTCCACATTATGTTGGCGCGGGCCTGATAGTCGCACGGATCGGCCATGACTTTCGGCGCTTCCTCGATAATGGCTTTGAGGACGCCTTCTGACACACGGTCGGTTATCTCTACATCGGCAGTCGGTGAGAAGTAGCGTTCGAAGATGTGGGCCATCATGTCGGCGATTCCTGCCGCTGTCTGTTCGGGAGGCAGTGTGAAAGTCAGCTCGGGATTGAGCAACGCGAATTTCGGGCGCAGCCAGTAGTCTGTCCGGAGGCTGATCTTGTGGAGACCGTCAAGCAGCGTTATCACGGAATTTCCGGAACCTTCGCTTCCTGCGGCGGGAATTGTCAGTATGACGCCTACGGGCAAGGCTTCCGTAATTACGGATTTTCCGGCCCAGAAATCCCAGAAATCTCCATCGTAAGGCACGCCGGCGGCTATGGCTTTCGCCGTGTCGATTACCGATCCACCGCCCACTGCAAGAAGTCCTTCGATTTTGTCACGGCGACACATCCCGATTCCTTCCCTGACTTTGGGATCGGTTGGATTCGGCTGTATGCCGCCGAGTTCGCGATGGAATATCCCGGCATTGTCAAGAACAGAGATGACGCGGGCGAGGAGTCCGCTGCGGATAACCGAACCGCCTCCATAGACCACGAGCACACGGCCGATGTTTATGTTTTTCAACTCTTCGGCTGCGTGAGATTCGGCGTCGCGGCCGAATACATATTTCGTCGGGGTGCAATAGGTGAAATTTTCCATATCGGATGAGATTGTTGCGTGATTATTCGTAAAGATCGGGTGCGCAGAGATCGGCGATTACCTGAGCGAAATCGGCCGCGCAGACTGACGCGAAACGTGCTCCTTTCTCAGCTGTGGCCAGAGATGGATCGCCGATACCCGTGTCGGAGGATATGCGGCTCCAGTTACGGGGCACCCAGGCTACTCCACGCGACAGCGCGGGCCCGGTGAATCCTCCGTCGCCTCCGTGACCCGCTTCCGCGAGATTCACGAGCTCGGGATGATAGTGCATCATGACAGAGGTCTCAAGCTCGTCGGCGTGGTCGCCGGGCTGATCGAAATAGTCCTTTGCAGGCTCCGGCTTGTACCATTCGCCGGCCGCGATCAGCATGTCGGGCATATCGACGGCGAGGTCGCGGATCATGTTCTTGAAGGAGTTGCCTCCATGACCGTTGACAATCAGGAGCCTCTTCATCCCCTGATGACGGAGCGAAGCCACGATGTCGGTAAGCACGGCGCGCTGGGTGTCGTAGCGGTAGTGGATGCAGAAAGTGAGTTCACGCTGACCGGGGTTCTGAGCGCCCAGAGGCATAGGGGGGAGCACCATGGCGCTGATGCCGAAGCGGTCACGTGCGATCGCGGCGGCATCAACCGCTATGTCATGGCTGAGGATTGCATCGGTCAGATAGGGCAGATGCAGATTATGGGGCTCGGTAGCTCCCCAAGGCAGAAGCGCGATGTCATAGGAACGGTCACGGACCGTTCCATAATTGCTCACGCTAAGATCTATTGTCTTGTCCATTCTCCTCTATGTTTATGTTGAAGTGTCAAAGGACTACGTGGAGAGTTCTGGGTGTGCGGATGCGCGGTTTCAGTTCTCCTCCGAAAAGATAGAGATCGTTGTTGTCGCCCGCTATCATGGATGCACCCGCACGGGCGTTCATCGCGTCGGGATTACCTGCGGTCCATTTGCCGGAAGCGGGGTCAAAGATGAATATGCGGGGATTGAAACGATACCATGCTATGGGATGGAGAAGATAATCGGGAGCCTGATTCTTGAGCGCGTCAAGGAAGATGTCCTTGTTGACACCGCCGGCAACGGCGATCCGTCCGTCGGAAAGGGTGGTTGCAGCGCCTCCGCCGGTAGCGACTTTCTCGCCTTCGGGAGTAGCCGGACCCTGGATTTCGCTCCATTTGTCCTTGGCGGGATCATAGACGAGGCCTCCAAGTTCGAGCGAGGGCTCTTTTCCGTCATGACGTCCTGCGAAACCGCCCCAGAGCCATAACTTTCCATCCGCAGCGGCCATGACAGGCTGCACGCGCGGATTGCCGGGCATGGATTTCAGCTTTTTCCAGCCTTTGGCGGGATTGCTGAGGTCGAGTGCAAAGAGATCCTTGGAAGGTTTCTCGTCGATATTGCCGCCGGCCACATAGATTGTGTTGCCGATGGCTGCAGCGGCCATATTGTCGATTGATTTAGGCAGAGCGGGCAATGAAGTGACTGTCATCTCCGGGGTGAGGAGCATGCATTCGGTCAGGTTGCCGTTGTCGGCAGTGCCGCCTATGATGACTATTCCGGAAGGAACAGAGACTGAGGCTCCGTAGGCGGCAGCCTGAGGCAGTGAACCGACGCGTGACAGTTCGAGAGTGGTCGGGTCAATGGAGTAGATGCCCTTGTAGAATTTTTTCCGGGCTCCTGCTGCGAGCGGTTCGTCGCAGGGGAAATTGCAACCGCCGGCTACAATTATGGTGCCGTCGGCGAGGCGGCCGGCATAGGCGGCTGAAACGCCGCGTTCATATCCCGGTTCTATTTCATAAAGATCTTTCATATTGTCGATGGTTAATTTGAATGTCGTTGCCGGCAGGCTGTCGGCGTTTATAAGGTTTGAGGTCGAGTAGGGCTGCCATCCGTAGCGCACCAGACGCGGACGGGCGACTTTATCGGAGGAAACGGTGACAACGCCGTCGCCTATCGTCGCTTCGGCCGGGAAATACATTCCTTCAGTCTCGGCAAGTTCGAAAAGCGTGGGGGCTTTCCCGTCGGAGGTAGTCATTCCGTTCGCGTTTTCGAAGGTTACGGTCACTGTGCCTTTGGCATCGGCTGTCGCTTTCACCGGAACAGGACCGGACGGAACGAGCGATTCGAAGCCATAGACATTGTGGAGTGCCTGACGGGCAACGCGAAGCCCGACGGGACGTTTGTTACGGGGATGGACATCTGTGGGATTGCCCTGGTCGGAGCTGACCGCCATATAAGCGTTGTCGATTTCACCGGCCATGCGGCGCTGGCTGTCGCGGAACGTAGGCCATGATGGACGATTTATGCTGCTGAGCTGAACGAAACAGAACGGGAGATCCTGACGGCGGAATTCCCGGCGCCAGCTGTCAACAAGCAGGGGGAACATCTTGGCATGCAGGTCGGTGTTATGAGCGTTGGATTCTCCCTGATACCAGATGACACCGGCAATGTCGGGGCTGCCAAGCGGACGGATTCCGGCCGAGAACAGATAGCTCGGCTCATAGGGATGGCGATGGGGGGCAGGGGCGTTTTTGTTGGCTCGGCCCTGTGCCCAAGGCTGGATATAGTCGTTGCGGCGCCAGTTGATCAAAGCCTCGGGCATCTCGGCTTCGAGAGTGTTGACATCGATCCAGGATTCCGTAGGCGAACCGCCAACAGCATTGCTGATTATGCCGACAGGCACCTTCAGCGAGTCGCGCAGCTCTTTTGCGAAGAAATAGGCCACGGCGGAGAGACGGCCTGCGTTATCAGGTGTAACAGCGGCCCACCGGGCGGGATGATAATGTCCGAGAGTATCGATGGCTGCCAGTTGCTGAGGGGTCCATTCGACATTGTCGGTGCGCGCTATGGCGCGCATGTCGTAGAAGCGCAGCAAGGGATCGGCGCTGGCCGCTATAGCCTCTTTTCCGCCAACGGCAGAGGCCAGAGGAAATTCCATGTTGCTCTGTCCGGAGGCTACCCAGACTTCGCCTGCGAGGATGTCGGTCAGCGTAAGGGTCTTTTTGCCGTCGGTGACGGTCATGGTGTAGGCACCGTCGGCCAGAGGCGCTGTGGTGACCTGCCAGTTGCCGGCTATGTCGGCTACGGCGGAATAGGAGATGCCGTCAAGGGTCAGGGTTATTTTCGATCCTGTGTCGGCGGTTCCGCGTATTGTCAGGGGACGGTGGCGCTGGAGGACCATGCCGCTCTGATAGTAGGGGGCGAGTTTCAGTCCGCCATGTTTGCCCGTGATGGCTCCATAGACTGTTTTGGCCAGAATGTTGTAGCCTTCGGCATTGGGATGGACACCGTCATGGATAAGGTCCTGGCGATCACGCAACGGGGCGTCGAAGTCAATCAGCTCCACGTTGTTGATACGGGCCACATCCTCGATGGCTTTCTGTTCGAGCAGACGCCAGTCGCGTGTTCCGGTGCGGAACCGCGGATGACGGGCCACGATCGGAGTCAGACGCGCGATGATGATCCTGCGGTCGGGACGTCCCGCGCGCAGACTGTCGATCAGAGCGTTGTAGTCGGTCACGAATTCATCACCATACTCGGGCCAGTCGCGGGGATCGGTGTCGTTGATGCCGAGGTGGATGACCACAATGTCGGCATCCATTGCCAGCGCTTCCTTGAATTCCGGGACGTTGAAATAAGGTCGGTGTCCGTGGCGCATGAGCGTCGATCCGGAGTGCCCGAAATTACCCACCTCGTAGTTATCGCCGAGCATAGTCTGCAGACGTCCGGGATAGGACAAGGCTTCGCGGGTGGAGTCGGGCAAAGTTAGTCCGAACGTTATGCTGTTACCTACGCAAGCTACCTTTATTTTAGCATGCAGGCTCACCCCCAGAAGGAGGAGAGCCGCAAAAATCAGATGTCGGAATCTCATATTTCTATAGTTTGTTGCAGCGGCAGAAGAAATCTATTGCATCAAGTTCAGCACGCATCGCCTCTTCTTCCTCGTCAGTCATGTTCTGGAACGGAACACGGTTGGGACCGAGGTCAAGACCTATGAGTTTCATTATCCGTTTTCCGGCAACGATGTTGCCGCGATAGTGGCAGATTACGTTGATGACCTCCTGGGCGTAGTTCTGATGTTCACGCGCACCTTCGAGATCACCGTTGTTCCAACATTCGATGATGGCGTTGAGTTCGCGGCCGTTGTAGTTGGTGGTACCTCCGATGCCGCCCTGAGCGCCTCCCATGGCGAGAGAGGGAAGGATGGTTTCGTCCTGGCCGTGGAGCATGTCGAACTTGCCGTTCTTGTAGAGGCGGCACTGGTTGTATTCGTAGATGCTTTCGTAGGTGTATTTTATGCCTGCGAAGTTGGGTACGCGGCCGTCAACTTCCTCCAGAAGCTTGATCATGGGGAGATATGCGCCGTTGAATGCGGGGATATGATAATAGTAGAAGGGAAGTTCAGGAGCGCCTGCGGCGATATATTCGATATATTTCACGAGTTCCTCAACGCGGTTGATTTTGGGGAAGGGGGGAGCCATCGCTCCGATGCCCCATGCACCGATTTCGGCTGCGTGACGGGCGAGTTCGCGGCTTTCACGGGCGCAGCAGCTGCCCACGTGGACAATCACCTTGAATCCTTCGGGAGCGGCTTTGACCCAGGCTTCGGCTATGGCTTTGCGCTCATCGGGTGTGAGCATGTAGCCCTCGCCTGAAGAGCCGTTGATAAAAACACCTTTCATCCCGTTGGCAACAAGCATGTTGCAATACTGGGGAATCGGTTCTACATTGATGTCGCCGTTTTCATGAAACGGAGTAAAAGGAGCGTCGATCAGACCTTTGATTTTTTCGAATTCCATTGTTGTATGAAGCATGTAATTAAAGTAATCTTTTTAATGTTGACTGAGGAGAGGGATCAGACTGTTGCGGTTTCAGCAGCCTCGTTTGTCGCTGACGAAGCTTCTGTCTCCATGTCCTTGTCGTCATATTTAGGCTTGAGAAGAGTGAGCTGAAGGGCGAGGGCAATCAGGAGAATTCCACCCATGAGGGCGAAGCACATTCCGAGACCCACCGATTCAGCGAGCGAACCGAGCAGCTGAGTGGTTATCGCACCCATGATTACTCCGAGAGAGTTCATGAAGCCGTAGGCCATTGCGCGCTGGCGCGAGGAAACGAACTGGCAGAGGATAGGCATGTTGTTGGCGTCGAACATTCCGTAGCCGATACCGAAGAAGAGTCCGGCGAGGATCGAGAGCCATGCGTTGTGGGCCAGACCGATGAACACCAGTGCGGGAATCATCATGGCCAGACCGATGGCGCTCGTGTATATTCGTCCTTTGACATTTTTCCTGACCCAGCGGTCGCTTATGGGGCCTCCGACCATAACTCCGATGAAGCTCGAGACTGCGATTGTCAGCGTTGCCATCGGGCCTGCCCATTCCATGCTCAGGTTGAGATTGTCGTGGAAAAGAGTGGGGAGCCAGTTTTTGGTTGCCCATCCGGGTATGGAGCTGCTTGCGAAGAAGAAGAGGATGACCCAGAATGCCATAGTGGAAAATACGACGGCGAAGGAGCGGATGACCGATTCCTTGTTGGGGGTGCGGGCGTTTTTGCCGGAGGCCGTAGCCTTCATGGTTCCGTGGCCGCTCTTTTCATGGAGGAGGAATATGAGAATTACGGCGTAAGCGACACCGATTATACCGAACCAGTGGAATGTTTCCTGCCATGACCAGGTTGAAGCCACGAGAGAACCGAATCCGCCGAGAGCCTGTCCGCAATAGAGACCGGTCATGTGGAGACCGATTGCGAGAGAGCGCCCTTTGCCTGTGAAATAATCGGCGATCAGCGAGAGGGCTGAGGGTATGTAGAGAGCCTCGGAGATTCCCATGATTCCTCTGAGCCACATGAGTTCGTGGAAATCGTCGCAAAGTCCCATGGCGTATGTCACGCCGGACCATACGCCCAGAGATCCTACGATCAGCCACTTACGGCTTATGCGGTCGGCGACGGCTCCGGAGAACGGGCTCGATATGCCATAGACCCAGAGGAAAATCGCCATCAGAGCGCCGAACGCCTCGGCGTTACGTAAGGCAGGAATGTCCAGGGCTATGTTGCTTTGCATTGTGGAGAGCATCTGGCGGTCCATATAATTCAGGAGCGCCACCACCCAGAGTAAGCCAACGACTACCCAGGGATAATAAGTGCTTTGGTTGGATGTTTTTGTCATGATAACTAAGGTAAGACTGTTAAGCGAAGCAAATTTAATAATAAATATTGCAATAAACAACGAAAATCCGCCTGACTTTCACAAAATAAAAATCAGACGGAATATGGAATGCGGCTGCGCAGCTTTAAAAAAAGCCGTTTTATGTCATAAGCCGGCGAGCGCCTCCTGCAGCTTTTCCAAAACGGGATCGCGTAAAATCACTTTTCTGTCGCTGTCAAGCAGATATATTCCGGGCAACTCGGGGATGTCATAGAGCTCGTTGTCAAGAATTCCCGAGTCATCGACTCCTACCGTCCATTCCCGGGGCATAGCTTTTTCCGTGCGGCTCCACAGATCCCTGTCGCCTTCAACACACACGGCCACGACTTTTATCCGGTCTTTCTCAATGAGATATGCCAGCGTTTCGTCGTTTCTGAGTTTCGCTATGACTTCCATGCAGTGTTCGCAGTCGGGGTCATACAACAGAAGTAGGGTGGGAACCCCGGGCTGGGAGTAAAGACTCGTGGCGTTGCCGTGGCGTGTGATGAAATCGAAATCCGCGGCAATAGTGCCCGGGCGGTTTTTCAGGGCAGCCGCAAGTCTGTAGCGGGGTTCTTCAAGCTCGTAGGTGTCGAGACCCGGGAGCCGTGTCCACTGCGAGAGGAATTCGATATAGACATCGTCGGATCTGACAGGCGACTGCGGGTCGGAGAGGTACATTTCGATCAGTTCATAGATCAGCGCGCGCGTCCGGGGGTCGGCTGTAACTCTGGTGAGGAAGGAAAGTGTCGGTTCATGCCAGCGCGCGGAGTCGGCGTGCTGATACAGATTTACGAAGTTGACAAAATTCTGTTCCATGAACCGGCTGTCGTGAAGCCGCGCTGTGTCGGCAGGGTCGAGGGAGTCCCAGAAATGTTCCATCAGGTATGCGGCACGTTCGCGCGGGGTGCGTAGCGTGGCCGGAATTTCAGGCAGGGGCAGTTCGGCCACCGAATCGGCAACAGCCATGTCAGTGTCGGTATCCGCTTCTGCGTGACACCATGAGGAAAGAAACAAGAGGAAGGAAAGGAAAGCAGTCATGTTCACTCCGGCATATTGGCTTTTATGTAGTCCTTGATTGAGAAATCTTTCTGATAGGCTCCGCGTCCGGGGAGGGTCACGGTTGTCCATGAAAATTCCTTGCGTGAGCCTGAAAGTACATGGTTAAGGAACCCGGCTATGTCATAAAGGTTGTTTTCCATAGGGCTCAGGGCTATTTCATGACCTGCGCCGAGCTCCGTCCAGAATGCACCGGCTCCTCCTCCGTTTCTGACGGCGGTAGCTATGTATTCCGATCCGTACAGGCCAATAGGTCCAAGCACAAGACTGTTATAGGGAACCTGCCGGTCGGCGTCGCCCTGAAAAAGCATCACGGGACAGAGATTGTCGGCAATCGTCGGCGCCCCTTGCGAAAGAATCGCGCCTGCAAATGTGACCGCGGCCGCATAGTTGAACTGCGGAGGAAAAGCCGCAGGGCGATCCGTCACGAGAGTGTATTCGGCCTGAAGGGCTGTAATCGCGCCTGCGCTTGACCCCGAGGCGATTATCATGGAGGGATTTATGTTCCATTCGTCACTGTGGGCAATGACGAATGCAGTGGCTGTGAGGTAATCGGCAGTGGCTGTCTTAATGGCCGATACAAGCGCCTCGCCGAATCGGTTGAGGGCTTTCGGGGCCGAGGGGTTGAAGCCGGCCAACGTAGTGCGGTAATCTATTGAAACGACAACATAGCCTTGACGGGCCATGAAGTTGAAATAGTCGAGATAGCGTGCGTCATCGCGCGTTCCGTGGGTGAATCCGCCTCCGAATGCGAAGATGATAGCGGGGCGACGGCCCCGTGAACTGTCGGATGCGGTCTCGTAGCGGTCAAGTTTCAGTTCCGGGCTTACGCTGTAGGTGAAAGTGGTTTTGGTCACCTTCGAATCCGCTGCGGAAACGTGCATGGCCAAAGCCGATACAAGTCCCACGAACAGCATGGCGAGGCGCCGGTGTAACGATTTTGAATCCATGTCTTTAATGCGGTTTGATGTTTCATTCCGTCTCCGTGAAATCCGATTCGTCATAGTTTTGGTAAAGGAAGTCATTATAGGGGAAACGGGTAAGATGGATCTGTTTTGCTTTTTCATAGAGGAGATGTTTGAGTTTATCTATACCGATCCCTTTTTTTGCGGAGATGAATACCGCGTTGTCGCCGAGTCGTCCCATCCAGGTGTGCTCGAGTTCCTCCAGGGGGATGTTCTCGCGCGAGAACGGTGTCAGGTCATCGGGATCTTTAGGCTTATACGTGAAGGCGTCAATCTTGTTGAATACCATGATCATGGGCTTGTCGGCCCCGTCGCAGACCTCGGCGAGCGTGCGGTTCACGACCTCTATCTGTTCCTCGAAGTTGGGGTGTGAGATATCGACCACATGGACAAGTACGTCGGCTTCCCTGACTTCATCGAGCGTCGATTTGAACGATTCGATCAGATGAGTCGGAAGTTTGCGGATGAATCCGACCGTGTCGCTCAGAAGGAAAGGCAGATTGTCTATGACCACTTTGCGCACCGTGGTGTCAAGCGTTGCGAAGAGTTTGTTTTCGGCGAAGACGTCGCTCTTGCTCAGGAGATTCATCAGAGTCGATTTGCCGACATTGGTGTAGCCGACGAGAGCCACGCGGGTCAGTTTGCCGCGGTTTTTCCTCTGGACGGCTTTCTGCTTGTCGATGTCGCGCAGCTCGGCTTTCAGTCGCGATATCTTGTCGAGGATAATCCGTCGGTCGGTCTCGATCTGAGTCTCGCCGGGCCCGCGCATGCCGATACCGCCCCGCTGACGCTCAAGGTGAGTCCACATTCTGGTCAGGCGCGGCAGAAGATACTGATATTGGGCAAGCTCAACCTGTGTCTTGGCATTGGCAGTCTGGGCTCTTTTGGCGAATATGTCAAGGATCAGGCTTGTGCGGTCGAGAATCTTGACTTTCAGCTCTTTCTCTATGTTGGCAACCTGTTTTGCGGTGAGGTCGTCATCGAAAATAGCCATGCCGATCTCGTTGTCTTCGACATATTGGCGTATTTCCTCGAGTTTTCCTTTACCGACGAACGTACGGGAATCGGCCTGATTCATTCTCTGGAGAAACCGGCGCTCGGTGACCGCTCCGGCCGTGTCGGCCAGAAAAGCGAGCTCGTCGAGATATTCGTTTGCTTTCTCTTCGCTCTGTTGCGGAGTGATGAGGCCCACGAGCACCGCGCGTTCGGAACTCTCATTCTCTATGATCAAATCTTTCATGCGGGATAATCTTGTTTTATCATGCAAAGATAGCTGTTGCGACGGAGAGTTGCAAATCAATTGAAGCGGTCCGTTTCACCGGAGACTATCGGACGGTGCCTATTACGGCGGCGCGTGTGCCTCCGTAATAGCGGCGCACCGCCTCGAGGACACCGGCGCTGTCGGCCGGACTGACAGTCAGAAGCATGACGCCGGCCGTCATCAGGTCCAGAGGATCGAGACCCATGATGTCACAGGCGCCTGCCACAACTTCGTCAACCGGCACCGAAGGGATCTCAATGTCGGCCTCCACGTCAAGTGTGGCCAATGCGCGGTTTATTCCGTAAAGAGGATAATATACGGCGGAAAGATCCGGATCATGGACATAAACGGCGCGCATCACGTCGGTCAGCACCATGCCGTCGCTTTCGGTCAGTACCTCCACGCCCCGGCCGGCACCTTCGATGGCGGCGCCGGTGGCTGCGACCGGCCCCGTCACTATAATCCTGTCGCCTTTTCGCGGACATGAGAAACGGGAGGTCACGTTGGTCATGCGTTGGCCTATCCCGAAAACGGAGAGGTTTATTCCTGTGGAAGGTCCCGACGATATGATCCGCTCTTCTACGGCGGTCCATTCCATTTCCGCCTCCACGGCCGCGTCACGCATGCCGAGGGCAACGCTTTCGATCAGATCCTTCGGAGTGTCGGAGTCAATTGTGAGAGTGGCGCCAAGATAGCGGGGATCGGCTCCCGCAGCGAGAAGACGGTTGGCTATGATGTTGACGCCCAGACGCCCTATGTTGCCCGAGCCGAATGCAGCCGGAATGTCGGAAACGAGGGCAGTCGCCATTACGGGACTGTCGGTCAGCGACGGCTTTTCAACTGCGCGGTCGGCGCCTGAGGCTCCGAGCAGACTGTTGATTATGGTTAGTTCGCTCATTATTCTCAATGTTATGTTTTACATTGAAAATAACGCGTCGGTGAGGTTGCAGGTTCAGAGCCTTTTCTCAAGTTCGTTCTTTATGTCATCGATGGAATAGGACGAAACCAGGATCTTTCCGTCATCGCCGACAAGGAACAGGCCGGTGCTCGCCACTCCGTGTTTGGGAAATATTCCGAATCTGTCGTCAAGGTCTATGAGCGTCGGCCACGGATGCTTGTCGGTTTCCACTACGTTTTTCGCGTCATCGGCCGTCTTGAACTCCCGCGCGAGGCCGAGGGCGTCAAGACCTTTTTCATGATATCGGTTGTAGAGCGGAATTATATCCATCGCTTCTTTTCGGCAGGGACGGCACCATGTGGCCCAGCATATCACGAGTGTCAGCCGTCCGGTTTTCACATAGTCGGTGGAGCTGACAGTGTCGCCGTCAAGAGTGAGGGCGTCGTAGGCATTGTATTTTCCGCCCATCATCTGGTAACCGGCTTTTTCTCCCTTGGCAATGGAGGCATGAACCGAATGTGACGGGTAGATTCTGTCATATCCTTTGTCATGATATATCTCCAGCATCTCTTTCACCGAAGAGTCGATGATGAGGAAAGATTTCAGGCGGTTGTTCAGCTCTATGAGAAACCCGAGCATCGGATGTGTCGCATAGTATTCCAGCTGCCATTTACGGTATTCCTTAATCATATCGTTCCATGCCTGCTGACGGAGGCTGTCGGGAAGATTCTCTATTTCCTGCGCTCTGTCGCCGAACTTTTCCCGCGCGATTTTCTCGACGTCGGTCCACTTGTTGAATTCTTTTCCTGTGGAGGTCAAATCGATTGCTGAACCCGAAACTCGAGCGTCGATGACCGCACCGTCCTCAACGAAAAAGTTTCCCACCCGCGTGGTGGAGCCTTTTTCCTGAATCTCTCCCCAGTCATATATCTGGAATTCTTCTATTTCATCTGTTTCTATCTCACATTCCATGGGGGCTGCACCCGCTTTCATGCGGTAAGGACTTTTGGCCGGATCCTCGCCGGAGCGCGTTATGACGATTTCGTTTGTGGTGGTGTCGGCGAGAGAGACTCTTACTTTGCACTTTTCCCTGGCATTGCCCGGCAGGGAGGCGACGGTCATGGCTGCGGCAACAATCAGAATACCTGTTTTTCCCATTGACTTGTGATTAAGAGGTTGTTTAATAACAAATGTGAAGCCGGAGTGGATGGATTTTTGAACTAACCTGTTCATAATCTGAAGGAGCAGTGCTGTGGCACTGTGACTGAAGATTAGGGACAGGGGAGCCAAAAAGGCATCCATGCGACTTATGGTAACACAATTTTTCTTTTTTATACATTTAAATTTCGGTTTTGCGGTTGTTTAAAATGCTTCTTCGCATCCATTCTCCCGGGCGTCTTTCGTACTGAATTTCAGTCATAATGCTACAGCATTACTCCTTCAATTCATTCCGAAATCCACCTCCGGAGAATGGACTCCAGCTTTCACATTTGTTTTTAAACAACCTCTAAAAATAGGCGACCCTTCCCGGCGATATCCGCCGGGAAAGGGACCGCGAAAGGTTATTTTACAGGGATAAATTCAAATTCAGCTTTTTCTTCGGGCTTGGAGGCTTTAGAAATGCCTTCGGCATCGGATTTCCAGAAAGAGTTTCCGGCATTGCCTCCGTTGCGGATCACATATCGGTCGCCGTCACGTTCGATTATGAACGTATGCCACTGGGCGTCAAACGGATTGGAATCGGGATTGACTGTGAAAGAGCCGTTCTCGTTGATGTAGCGTCCATCCTTGGCGTTCACGATCGAATAGCGGCCGGTCTCGGGGTCGTAGGTGACACGCCATATCTGACGGTCGGGGTTGACATCATCCTCGGCAGCCTGCCATACGGGGCGTCCGCCGGTCGTGCCTGCCTTCGGATTGCCGAGCCACTGTCCGTTGAGTCGGATGCGGTAGTTGCCGTTCTCGAGAGCGAGCTGCGGGAAGACATCGAGGCGATAGTCATTGTTGTGGCGGTAATAGTCAACCATGCGGTTCACCGACCGTTTCAGGAACGGTTCGGCATAGAGAGAGCCAACCATAGGATAGGCGACCTTTATGGAGCCGGGGAAATCACGCGAGGCAACTTTCGAAGCCTTGTCGGTGAGAGCTGCATAGGCCACGTAATTATCCACGAATCCCTTTGCATTACCGGAGAAAATATCGCCGTACATCGCGGCCACAAGCTGTCCGCGCTTGCCGAGCATCTCCGAGACCTCGATCCAGGGCTTTATTTCCTTGAGCATCGCGTTGGTGTCGGCAACAGACAGAAGTTCAGCCGACGATTTTTCCAGATTCGCGAACTCATCGGACAGCTCTTTGGCAGCCCCTGCCATATAGCTTTCAGTCATTGCGGGCTCATACTTGTCAATGAGCGCTTTCAGCGCGGGCGATTCGTTGAATCGGCGGAGACGGTGGGTGTTCTGGCCGAGATCGACATTATAGAGGCAGAATTCACGGAATGCGTCGCGGTGGGCCGGCATCAGACGCTCGAGAGCGAGCTCCCATGAACGGTCGGCGTCATACTTGTCGGGATTCCAGAGGAAATCGGCATTGCTGAAAAGGCTCAGCTTTGAGGCCTCGGCATATTCCATTGGATTGGCAGAGAATCCGCTGACCATCGAAGTGGCTTCGGCGTCATTGCCTGTGAATGGGCCCATCAAGAGATGGTTGATGCAGTAGTCGGTGACAGGATAGTTCAGCCAGATGAACGCCTTGCGGCCGATTTTCGGATTGATCCACTCCATGTCCTGAACGTTGATCATATCGACCACGGAGTTTCCGGTCCACATCACCTTTATGGAAGGATCCATCACGGATATGTCCTCGAGATATGAGGGCTGGAAAGATCCTTTCCAAGCCTTGTTGTAGAGGGCGGGACACATGATGAAGTTCTCGATGTCGGGGTGCTTGTCAACGAAGTTTTTCTTGACATAGTTCATGTATTCGGCATGTTTCTTGCCGTCGGCCTGCGCGCCGAAGACATCGTCGAAGAAAATAGAGAAATTCCGGAAGCCGAGATCATACATCTGCTCGAACTTGCGGATTGTCGCCTGATTGTCCTCTTCGTTCCAGCGGTGGTCGCCGGCGGGATGTATGCCCCAGACGAAATTGACCTTGTGGCGTTTGGCCGCTTCGTTGAGTGCCTTCATCTCGGCGGCTTTGTCGGCGGGATAAAGCTCACGCCATTTTCCACGGTGATAGGGGTCGTCCTTCGGGCCGTAGATGTAGGTGTTCATCTTGTTGCGTCCGTAGAATTCATACTGGCTCAGACGGTCGTCGAAACTCCAGGCGTTGCCATAGAAACCTTCGACGACGCCACGATTGGGAGTAGAAGGCCAGTCGGTTATCTCCACGCTCATCACTTCGGGCTGCGAGGCGATCTGGAGGAAAGTCTGGACACCATAATAAGTTCCGTTCGCGTCGTTTCCGGCGATTATGACTTCTTTCGGAGTCACTTTAAGATAATATCCCTCGGGCTTTGAAGGAATTTTTGACGCAACGGAAGCGACGGCTTTGTCGCCTTTCTCGCCGATCGTCACCTTGACGCCCTTTCCGGCGGGGATGGCATGTGTCAGCGCGGCCACAGCGTCGGCATCGGCCGTTGACGCGCCCTTGAGTTTAACGGCAGCCGGCTTGTCGAAAGCCTTCTGTCCCCAGACAATGTTTTGCGGAACGGGAGAGATCTGCACCTGCTGTGCCTGAAGGGGCAACGCGAGAGCAAACAGAGCGGGCAGAATAAAAGATTGTAATTTCATTGGAATCAGAGGTTAAGAGATTGTTGCTATGAATACTTCAGGAGAGGGCTTTTTTCAGGCAGTCAAGGGCCTTGATGAGTTCGCGGCGGGGGAGCCCGACGTTGAGACGCATGAATCCGGCGCCCTGCGAACCGAACATAGTTCCGCTGTTGAGAGCCAGATGTGCCTTACATTCAAATAGACCGACAAGTTTTTCCTGGTCGAGACCGAGTCCGCGGCAGTCGAGCCAGACGAGGAATGAGGCTTCGGGACGCACCGGTTTTATTCCGGGCAGATTTTCGGCACAATATTTCTCAACGGCCTCGACATTTTCCTCGATGTAGTCCATCATCTCGTCAAGCCACTCCTCGCCGTGGCGGTAGGCGGCTTCGGCGCCCATCCACGCGGTGAATGAGGGACGTGAGAACTCGTTGACCTCCATCCATTTGTAGAAAGGTTCGCGGAGACGCGGATTGCGCACGATCATCCAAGAGCTTTCCAGGCCGGCGATATTGAAGGTTTTGGACGGCGCTCCGAAGGTTATGGATACTTCGGCCGCTTCCGGACAGGAAAGGAGGAACGGGACGTGACGGGTGTGACGAAGCATCAGATCGCTGTGGATCTCGTCGGAAATGACGATAACCCCGTATTTCAAAGCGAGCCGGGCCACGGCGGCAAGCGTGTCGGCGTCCCACTGGATTCCGGCGGGATTGTGGGGGTTGCAGAGTATCATCATCTTCGGTTTTTCCTCGGCGAAAATCTTCTCGAGGCCTTCGAGGTCCATCGTATAGAACGACCCTTCGCCGGTGTTGTTCTCAATCAGGGGATTTTCCACGATCACGCGACCGTTGCCCTCGGGCACCAGACGGAAGGGATGATAGACAGGGGGCTGTATGACAATCTTGTCACCGGGTTTGGTGAAGAAGTTCAGCGCGTAAGCGATGCCGCGGACCACACCGGGAACGAACGTCAGCTCGCTGCGGTCGGTCTTCAGACCATGCCGGTGGTCAAGCCACTCAATGATCGACTGCCAGTAGGAGTCGGCGGCTGCGGTGTAACCATAGACGCGGTGGGCGAAACGCTGTGTCAGCGTCTGTTCGATTTCAGGACAGACATAAAAATCCATGTCGGCTATCCAAAGAGGGAAAAGATCGTCAGCGCCGAAATTTTCCTTAAGGCAGTCGAATTTCATGCAATTTGTCCCCGTTCGGTCACAGGGAACGTCAAAATTATATTTTGCCATTGGTGATAATTTTAATTTTCCACAAATTTAGCGGTTTTTTTCTTCATTCTCGCTCTTTTTTAGTAAGTTTGTAAATTAATCCAACAATCCGCCGAATGAGCCAGAACCGACATTTGACCACGGAAGAAGAGGAGCAGCTGATAAACGCCGAGTTTGCCGATCTGTTACGGGGCTATCTCGCGAGTCCCCACCGCAAAAAGGTGGAGATAATCGAACGCGCTTTTAATTTCGCCCGCATGGCCCACAAAGGCATCCGGCGCCGCTCGGGCGAGCCGTATATTCTCCACCCGATAGCCGTGGCCAAGATAGCCTCGCAGGAGATCGGTCTGGGCTCCACTTCGATCTGCGCGGCATTGCTCCACGACGTAGTGGAGGACACGGACTACACCGTGGAGGACATCCGGCAGCAGTTCGGCCGCAAAATCGCCGAACTTGTCAACGGGCTGACAAAGATATCCGGCGGAATTTTCGGAGACAAGGCCTCGGCGCAGGCCGAGAACTTCCGCAAGCTCCTGCTGACGATGAGCGAAGACATAAGAGTGGTGCTTATAAAAATGGCTGACCGCCTCCACAATATGCGCACACTCAGCTCCATGCCGCCAGGCAAGCAATACAAAATAGCGGGAGAGACCCTTTACATCTATGCTCCCCTCGCCCACCGTCTGGGACTTTTCTCCATCAAGACGGAGCTGGAGGACCTGAGCTTCAAATATGAGCATCCGGCCGTCTATGACCGCATCGCCGAGCAGATAAAAGCATCGGAGGCGAAACGGCTGGCGGTCTATTCCGACTTCTCCGCGCCGATCAAGGAACGCCTCAAGGGTATGGGGCTGGACTATGAGGCGAAAGCGCGCGTCAAGTCGGTCTATTCGATCTGGCGCAAAATGGAGACAAAGAAAATCCCCTTTGAGGAGGTCTATGACCTCTACGCCATGCGCATCATTTTCAACTGCGACGATCCGGCGAGCGAGAAGCGCATCTGCTGGGAGATATATTCGGCAATAACAGACATATACCGTCTGCATCCCGAACGCACACGCGACTGGATATCGACACCGAAGGCTAACGGCTATCAGGCCCTGCATCTGACGGTTATGGGCCCTGACGGCAACTGGGTAGAGGTGCAGATACGTTCACGCCGCATGGACGAAATAGCTGAAAAAGGATTCGCGGCCCACTGGAAATACAAAATAGGGAACGGCGAAGAGGAATCGGAACTGACCGTGTGGCTCCGCACCATAAAAGACATACTTGAAGATCCCAACCCCAACGCAGTCGATTTTCTCGACACACTGAAACTGAATCTTTTCTCGGCCGAAATAGTGGTCTTCACCCCCAAAGGCGAGCTTGTCACCCTGCCGCAACACTCGACGGTTCTCGACCTCGCCTACGCCCTCCACTCCGAACTTGGCAACCATTGCATAGCGGGAAAGGTGAACCATAAGCTTGTCCCGATTTCCCATCAGCTGCAGAGCGGCGACCAGGTCGAAGTCCTGACTTCACGCACGCAGAAACCGAATCCTGAATGGATCGATTTTCTGGCAACGGCCAAAGCACGCACCCGTCTTCGCTCGGCCCTGCGCCGCGAACAGGCTCCGATCATCGAAAAAGGCAAAGAGATTCTTGCGCGGTTTCTTGACGCCGGAGAGGTAAAGGAGACCAACGAGGTGATAACAAAAATAATGCGGTATTTCCACATTTCCACCCGCGAACAGCTTTTCTATAAACTCGGGAGCGAGGAAGTCACGCTCGACGGCTATATACTGAAGGATTCGCCCAAGACATCGCCGGGTCTGCTGAAGAAACTTTTCCGCATAGGCACGGGCCGCACCAGCTCCGCGCCTGCGACGGAGGAATCAGCTCCGGCCAAAATCAATCCCAAGGAAGTCTTCGAGCTGGAACTTGACGGCGACTCACAGAATTTCGTGTTTTCACCCTGCTGCCATCCCATTCCGGGAGATGACGTCATGGGATTTATCAACGACGAGGGAAAAGTGGAGATACACGATCTCACATGTCCGCGGGCCCAGGTGCTCAAAGCCACTTTCGGGCCGCGCATCGTGGCCACCCGCTGGAAAAAGGTCGATCGTCCGCTTCCGGCCGTCATAGCCATCGACGGAGTTGACCGTCACGGCATCCTTCAGGAACTGACGCAACTGATTTCCAATCAGCTCAACATCGACATACGTTCTCTCCACATCGACACCGACAAAGAGGTCTTCACCTGCAGGCTCGGGGTCCTGGTGCGCGACGCCGCCACCATAAAGAATCTATGTTTAGAAATTAAAAAAATAAAAGGAGTCCAGCGTGCCGTCAGAACCGAGGCCGCACCCGAGGCAAACGCCTCCTCCCAAAACAAGAATCTGCAATGATAAGCTTACGAAAAATAAGTCCGAAGGTCTGGATGTGGCTCGCTTTCGGCGCTGCAATCCTCCTGATGTTCCATCTCAGGCCCTCGACCAACGAGAACCGCTATGTCTATGAGATAAACCGTCCGTGGACCTACAACCTGCTGACGGCGCCTTTCGACATACCGGTGCGCCATGACACCGTTTCGGCCATCGCCATCAGGGACTCGCTCGAGGCGACCTTTCAGCCCGTGTATGTGCGCGATGCAGCCAAAGAAGGGCAGATACTTGCCAAATCGGCGAGCCGCATGATACAGAACATCACCTCCTCACTGACGCCTTCGCAACGCACCATTGTACTTGCACGTCTGAGAGACATCTATCAGACCGGAGTCATCGACATAAACAGCATTCCCAAGAGGGCTGACAGCACGAATGTCACCCAGATAAGACTGCTGGAGGGAGACCATGCCGATTCTCAGCCCGTGGGACGCTTTCTTTCGCCGCGCCAGGCCTACAGCCGCCTCGACAGCCTTATCTCTGATCCGACCCTCAGGGCGGCGGTCACGTCCTCGCGCCTGTCGGAACTGATAGAGCCCAACATAATCCTCGACAGCCTCACGACGCGCCGCTTCAAAGAAGAGGCTTACGCGACGGCGCTTGCGCCGATAGGAGTTATCCAGCACGGCGAACGAATCATTGACCGCGGGGATATAGTGACTCCGCAGCTCTACACGATTCTCGACACATACGAAAAAATGGTGGAGGAACGCGGAGGCACCGTCATTTCGGAATCACTCTATCCGGCCCTGGGTTCTTTCGGATTCCTGCTGCTGATGCTCGGCTCCCTGATGTTTTTCATCTATGTGTTCCGCCGCGACTACTATGACCGACTACCGGTCATGCTCTTCCTGCTCTCCATGGTCACCATGTTCACCCTGCTGACCTACGGCATGAACACATTCATCCGTCTCGGCATCTACATGGTTCCGCTTGCCATAGTGCCGGTGGTTGTACTGGTGTTTCTCGATTCGCGGACAGCCTTTTTCACAGGGCTGATAACGATCATCATCTGTTCGACAGTCGCCCAGAACCACTGGGAATTCATTCTTCTGCAGTTCAGCGCCATGCTGGCCACGGTGGTCTCCATAAAGGAACTCAGCAAACGCTCTCAGCTGATCCGCACCTCCCTGCTGGCCTTTCTCGCCTACGCCATGACCTACGCCGTCATGGAGCTGATGACTCTCGGCACGTTCAATTCGCTATTCCCCAAGATGATGGGCGCGTTCGCAATAAACGCCGTGCTCATATCGTTCGCTTATTTCCTCATTTTCCTGATGGAGAAACTTTTCGGGTTCACGTCGAGAGTGTCGCTCGTGGAGCTGGCAGATATAAACCATCCGCTGCTGCGCGAACTCTCCGAGGAATGCCCCGGGACGTTCAACCACTCCATGGCGGTCAGCAATCTGGCGTCGGCGGCTGCTCTCGCCATAGGGGCCAACGTGCAGCTGACCCGTACGGGCGCCCTGTATCACGACATAGGCAAAATCAACAATCCGGCTTTCTTCACCGAAAACCAGCATGGAGTCAACCCCCACGACGCCCTCACCCCGCTGCAGAGCGCGAGAATAGTCATAGGCCATGTGACCGACGGGCTCAAGCGCGCCGAGAGCGCCAATCTTCCGCGCACGATCCGCGACTTCATCTCGCAGCACCACGGCCGAGGCAAAGCGCGCTATTTCTACACAACCTACTGCAACCAGCATCCCGGCGAGGAGGTTGACGCGGCGCCTTTCACCTATCCCGGACCCAATCCCCAGACCCGCGAGACGTCGCTGGTCATGATGGCCGACGCCGTGGAAGCCGCCTCGCGCTCCCTCTCCGACCATTCGCCGGAGGCGATCAAGGCTCTCGTTGACAAAATAATCGACAGCCAGATAAACGAAGGACTGCACAACGACTCTCCGCTTTCGTTCCGCGATGTCAAAACCATCAAAAAGATATTCGCTTCGAGGCTCGTGACAATGTATCATTCACGCATCTCCTATCCGGAAGCAATAAAACCGGCGGAAAAGCCTCAGGCTGAAAGCCCGCAGCAAAAACAATAGAAAACCCTTATCCCCCCTCACATCACATGAAGCATCTATTTCTCATAATATCCCTCATGCTGGCCGGAGCGGCCGCCGTCAGCGCACAGCTTCCCTTCGAGCGCCTCAAGCGCGAGAAGCCCGACCTGGAAAAGATACAGAAGGAGATAACCGACAGGAGCTCGAAATATTTCTATCCGGCCCTCATGAAGGAGTATCTCAGCAACGATACGACAATGACGCTCGACAAATACCGGCGCCTATATCTGGGCTATATGTTTCAGGAAGACTATGATCCCTACCGTCCCTCCCCGGCACCGGAAATGAACAGCAATCTGTATCACACGACAAACCCGACCGGGGCCCAATGCGAGGAAATCATTTCGAACGCACGGACAGCTCTTGCCAACAATCCCTTCGACCTACGCCAGATGAGCGCCATGATAACCGCTCTTGACATTCTCGGACAGAAAGATCTCGCCAAAATATGGCAATACAAACTTAACCACCTGCTGATGACCATCGTCTCGACTGGAACCGGCGAGGACGAGGAGCGGGCATGGTATATAATAGAGCCGCAGCACGAATACGTGTTGCTCAACATGATGGGCTATCAGGTGACGAACCATCTCTTCTACGACCCGAGCTACGAATATCTGACGGTCGTCGATGTCGCATCGGAGAAAAAAGGAGGCTTCTACTTCAATCTGGAGCCTCTGCTGCAGGAACACTACCGCAAATTCCCCGACGAACTGTAGCGGGCACGTTTATTTGGCCGGTGCGGGAAGAGAGGTCAGCGCACGGGTGGATTCGAGAATGGGCAGGTTCGTTTCGGTGGGGACGTAGATGACTGTCTTGTCACTGAGATCGGACTGCTGGCGCACCCAAAGATACTGGATGTAGGTTGGAGTGATCGAACCGTTCTCTATGCGTATAGCCTCGGCCGCACCCTTTGCGCGCTCAATCTCGGCCTGAGCGTTGAGTTTCTCGGCCTCCAGATTTGCCTTGGCCTCCTCGATCTTTATCTTGCGGTTCTGCTCGGCTTTAGCGAACTCGGCCTTTCCTTCCATTTCCTGCGACCAGACATTATACCACGGACGCACGAAAGCCATGGCTACGATCAGAAGAATTATTGCCGCTACCGCCCAGAGAATCTTTTTCACCAGTCCCGGGGCTACATTGAAATTGTTGTTTTCGTACATTTCTTTTTCTTTTGGAGTTTTACGCTCAAAGATAGCAAATATTCGCGATTTTTCAGTAAATTTGTCGCGAATTGCATAAAGCGGCAACCTTATATATAATAATACCGAAAATATACCAATCATCATACAAATCATGTTAGCAGAAACAAGCATAAAAAACTTGGATAAAGTGGTGATCCGTTTCTCCGGCGACTCCGGCGACGGCATGCAGCTCGTGGGAAACATCTTCACCAACGTATCCGCCGGACTGGGCAACGAAGTTTCCACCTTCCCCGACTATCCGGCAGAAATCCGCGCTCCGCAGGGCTCGCTCGGAGGAGTCAGCGGCTTTCAGGTAAGCGTAGGAACCGACGTACACACCCCGGGTGACAAATGCGACGTGCTGGTGGCCATGAACCCAGCGGCACTGAAGCAGAACGTGCGTCACCTCAAAAAAGGAGGCGTCATCATCGTGGATATCGACTCCTTCAAGGAGGCCGATCTCAAAAAGGCGAAATTCGCCACCGACGAACCGTTCAAGGAACTGGGCATCAACGAAGAGCAGCTTCTGATGGTCCCCGTCACCTCAATGACCAAAGCGGCCCTCGCCGACAGCGGCCTTGACAACAAGGCGGTTACGAAATGCCGCAACTTCTTCGCCCTCGGCCTTGTCTGCTGGCTCTTCGACCGTCCGATGGCGAGCGTGGATCATTTCATCAAAAAGAAATTCGCCCGCAAGCCGGCCGTCTATGAAGCCAACTCCAAGGTTCTCCGCGCAGGCTACGACTACGGAGCTAACACCCATTCGTCGGTAACGACTTACCGCATCGAGTCGAAGGAAGCGCGTCCGGGCGTCTATACGGACATCAACGGCAACACCGCCACCGCATGGGGTCTCATCATGGCCTCTGAGAAGAGCGGCCGTCCGCTTTTCCTCGGCAGCTATCCCATCACCCCGGCCACCGATATTCTCCATGAACTCGCCAAGCGCAAGGACCTCGGAGTTAAAGCCGTCCAGATGGAAGACGAGATAGCCGGCGTGTGCTCGGCCATCGGCGCCTCATTTGGCGGAAATCTCGGAGTAACCTCCACCTCGGGCCCCGGCCTGGCGCTCAAGAGCGAAGGCATAGGCCTCGCCGTCATGGCAGAACTTCCTCTGGTAGTGATCGACGTGCAGCGCGGCGGCCCCTCAACCGGCCTCCCCACCAAGACCGAGCAGACCGACCTGATGCAGGCCCTCTACGGACGCAACGGCGAATCGCCCGTGGCCGTAGTTGCACCCGTTTCGCCCACCGACTGCTTCACCATGGCTTTCGAGGCGGCACGCATCGCCCTGGAGCACATGACTCCTGTCATCCTTCTGACCGACGCTTTCATAGGCAACGGCGCTTCGGCATGGCGCATACCTGATGACGACGAATATCCCGAAATAAAACCGCCTTATCTGCCGGCCGAACGACTGGCACAGGGCGGCTGGCAGCCCTACGAACGCTGCGGCGAGAACCAGATACGCTACTGGGCCATCCCCGGCACCGAAGGCGCCATGCACCGCATCGGCGGTCTTGAAAAAGACTACACGACCGGCGCGCTGAGCAACGATCCGGTCAACCACGAGAGAATGATCATGACACGCCGCGAGAAAATAGCCCGCATAGCCGACGACATACCCGCGCTCGAAGTTATCGGACCGGAGGACGCCGACGTTCTTCTGATGGGCTGGGGGGGCACATACGGCCATCTGCGCACAGCCGCCACCGAGCTCAACGCCCAAGGCAAAAAAGTGGCTTTCGCCCAGTTGCGCTACATCAATCCCCTACCCGCCAACACCGGCGAGGTCCTCTCGCGCTTCGGCACAGTCATAGTTGCCGAACTCAACACAGGCATGCTGGCCGATTATCTACAGGCCAAGTTCCCGAAAACGGAAATCAAACGCATTAACAAAATCCAGGGTCAGCCGTTCCTTGCCGAGGAAGTGGTCGAGGCCGTCAACAACATAATAGGAGAATAGCCATGCAAGACTCTATCACATACACAGCCGCCGACTTCAAAAGCGACCAGCCCGTGCGCTGGTGTCCCGGTTGCGGAGACCACGCAATCATCAACTCACTCCAGAAGACCATGGCTGCTCTGGGCGTTCCGCCCCATCAGACAGCCGTCATTTCCGGCATCGGATGCTCAAGCCGTCTGCCTTACTACATGAACGCCTACGGCTTCCACACCATCCATGGCCGCGCCGCAGCCGTAGCCACCGGCTTCAAACTCGCCAATCCCGACATGACCGTCTGGCAGATTTCGGGCGACGGCGACGGTCTCGCCATCGGAGGCAACCACTTCATCCACGCCGTGCGCCGCAACATCGACATCAATATCCTGTTGCTCAACAACAAGATCTACGGTCTTACGAAAGGCCAGTACTCACCTACGTCGGCCCGCGGTTTCGTCTCCAAGTCGTCGCCCTACGGAACGACTGAAGATCCGTTCATTCCGGCCGAGCTCGTGTTCGGCGCACGCGGAAACTTCTTCGGCCGGTCGATCGACGTCGAACTCGCCATCACACAGGAAGTGCTTCTCGCCGCCGGTCGCCACAAAGGCACCTCAGTGACGGAGATTCTCCAGAACTGCGTCATCTACAACAACGGCATCCACTCGCCCATCACCGACAAGGAATACCGCGCCGACCGCACGATTCATCTTGTCAACGGCGAAAAAATGCTTTTCGGCAAGGATAAGCGCAAGGGCCTCGTGCGCGACGGATTCCTGCTCAAGGCGGTCGATCTCGACAAGGACCCCTACACCATCGACGATGTTCTTGTCCATGACTCACACACCCCCTCCAACTTCCTTCATCAGCAGCTCGCAATGATGGACGGCATGGAACTTCCCCTTGCCATAGGCATCATCCGCGATGTAGAGGCTCCGGTCTATAACGAGGAGGTGGAGCGTCAGGTACGCGAAGTGCAGGCCGCCCACGGCTTCGACTCGCTCCGCTCGATGATTCTCGCCGGCGACACCTGGGAAGTGAAATAACTTTCCGCTCCGCCGCATAACATCCATAAAGTAACTGCGTCGTGAATGATTTCCATTCCGGCGCAGTTGTTTTTTATCAATCGGGAGCCAAATTAAGCAGATGAGTGAGGATCAGTAGTCGGAGAAGATACGGGGCTTGATGACGATGCCTACGCGAAACATGTTGTGGAATTTCTTGTATTCGAGGAGTCCTTCGCCATATCCGTTGTAATATTGGGCGAACAGATATTGGTTCTCGCCTTTGAAGAGACGATAGTTCAGTTCGACAATGGTATTGTAGTTGAGCGACCAGCCGCGCCGCTTCACCAGAATGACAGCCGCGCCAAAACGCCGGTTTGCGGAAAAAAACTGCGTACCCATCTGATATATGCCCGAATAGTCGAGAATGTCGCGGTTTTCGCCGCCATCGACTATGGGAATCCAGAATTTGCCGTGGACCACGAAGTTGGGGTCGATCATAATACTTCCTCCGAGGGAAATTTTGTTCCACGAGCGGGACTGTACGCCGTCGCGTCCGTTGCTTTCATGCTCGGCAAGAAGGCTGAGCTTGCCTATGAAACGGTTTTTCACGAAAAGCGGTTTCACCAGCCCTATGCCGGGGTTGAAGTTCATGTCGGTCATGGGCAAAGATTTCTCAAGCACGTTCCAGAACACCTTCTGTGTATAGAACAGAAACAGGTATGTTCCCCAGGGCAATGTGCTTTTGGTCAGTCGCTGGGCTATGGATATCTGGAACTTCACATTTGAGTTGTGGCGCGTCGGCCGGTGATTGACCGGGACACCGAAGGTGAAATAATTGTCTTTATATATACCGAAATAGGGCTGGTTGTCAAATTCGCGGCGCAGGCTATCGGTGTTGAACGTCAGGCTGTCGGGGGCCGCTATCTGAGCGGCTGCCGGAAGATTACATAGCAGAAAGAGGATGCAAGGAAGAATTCTGTAAAAGGCTATATGCTTCATGGGTGCAAAGTTAAGCACTCGCCGATGATTTTCCAAGAAGAAATTGTGTCACTTTCGGTGGTTTTTCTTGCTCATCTTGTCTGAGTTTATAATAACGGAAGAGGTTCATTTATCCACAATCAGTCCAATGGCATAAATCGGCACAATGGAAATTATGCGGGAAAAATCTCCATCGTCATACGTCAGGACACCGAAATTTTCCAGAGATGTCCTTATCGCTTTTTCAATATGTTTCCTGTTCATAAAGAGCCGCAGACTCTTCATTTTTCCGCTGGTACCAGATTTTACCTCAACCGGAAGCACTTGCATCTCACGCGCAACGATATAATCGACCTCCGATGTGGTTCCTTTATCGAGATTTTCCCAATAGTAAAGTTCATATCCGTGTCTGGAATTCGATGCTTTCACCAGTTCCCAGCCTACGGAGAGTTCCGCAAGCTTTCCTTTATTCACAAGATCAGCCTCGGATCCGGCCACAATCATCTCCGTCAGGGGCTTCGAACCACCGAAATCAAGATCAAGCACACGCAATAGAAGTCCGCTGTCGAGATACAGATATTTTGTGAATTTATGATTTACTTCCGCTCCAAGAGGCATGCCGTTAGCCGCAGTGTAGCGGACAGGCTTCACTATGCCAGCACTGACAAGCATGTCCAACGAACGTTTCACTTCTTCAGCGGGATAAGCGCCCGATACCTTACTGTACATAAACTTCTGACCGGTCTGGGCTATCACGCTTTGAAGAGTATTCTTCAGAACCTCCGGACTGATTTTTTTGCTGTATTTCGTGAAATCATCATAATAAGTCTGCTGTATATCCGACAGTTCGTCAATACATTCCTGATAATTCCTGGTCTCTACCCATGCCCTGACGCTCGCAGGCATGCCGCCGACCAAAAGAAATGTACGATAGGCACCGACAAGCTCCTTATGCAAAGCCTCGAAAAGGGGTTTCCGCGCAGATGCCTTTTCTATCGCTTCCACCCACTCATCTTTACCGATAGCGCTGAGGAATTCATTGAAGGACAAGGGATACATAAAAATCGAGCTGACACGGCCCACCCCATACGCCGGCATGTTTTTCAATGAGAACTCCAGAAGAGAACCGGCGGCAATCACATGCAATTCCGGCAGATTCTCTTTAAAAAACCACAGGGATTTCAACGCCGATTCACACGCCTGCACCTCATCAAAAAACAGAAGCGTCTCACCGGGTATTACAGGTGTTGAATACAGCACACTCAACCTTTCACACAACACGTCAACGTCATATTCCTGTTCAAATAAACTCGCGACATTTCTATGCATTTCAAAGTTTATCTCAATAAAGTATCTGAAACTTCGGGCAAAGTTCCGGATAGAACTTGACTTGCCGATTTGTCTCGCCCCTCTGACCAGCAGCGGTTTCCGGTTGCGGCTCTCTTTCCATTCAAGAAGACGCTTGTCTATATTTCGTTTAAAATATGCCATGGAATTATCCGTATTTCAATTCGCAACGCAAATATAGCCATAATCCGCATATTTACAATAGAATATAGACATAATTCGAAATAATAAAGAGGAATATTTTGGCCTATAAGCACAAAAACAAGAGGAATAAATCGCCTATTTTACAAAAAAGAAAGAGGAAAGTGGCAGAAAACATCAGGGATCACGCTTCTGGAGTTAAGCACTCGCCGATGATTTTCCAAGAAGAAATTGTGTCACTTTCGGTGGTTTTTCTTGCTCATCTTGTCTGAGTTGCCTATTTTTGTGGAAACAACTCTAATCCGTTTGAAAAGTGAGACATTTCAGAATATTTCTTCTTATTCTCGGCATATCGCTCCTCCTGCCGGGCTGCGGCAAAAAACATGATTTCATAATCCAAGGCCAGATAGAAGGCATCGGGATGCGTACGGTCACAGCCACCTATTATTCGGCCGGAGGTCTCAAACGAGTCTCGACTATGGCCATGGACAACAAGTTCGCTCTCAAAGGCGAAGCGCCACGGCCTACTCTGATCACTCTCGCTCTCAGCGACGGCACCCCGCTGGCAACCCTTATAGCCGAAAACGGCGACAAGCTCACGGTCACGGGCGACCTCGCGGCGCCATTGGCCATAAAGACTGAAGGGAACAGCGAATCGGAGGATATATCGGAGTGGGTCAACGACAACGCTTCGGTTATCCAGAGCCGCAATGCGGAAGCGATCAACAAGGCTGTGGCCGAATGGGTTGGGAAACACCGCTCAAGCAAGGCATCGACAGCGCTCATGGTGACATATTTCCAGACTCCGGGCTATGAACGGCTTGCCGACTCGCTGATGACTCTGCTCAGCAGCGGGGCCCGCGCGCCGGAGGTGGTGCAGAATTTCACCGGGGTGCTCTCCTCTCAGCTTGGCGAGGCGGCATCGATGGAGATTCCGGGGCTGTACCTTTATGATTCGACGGATTCCGTCATAAATTTCAATCCTCACCAGTCGAAAGCGTTGCTGCTCTGTTTCATGAATGACAGCAGGACGGCCCGCGACTCCGTGGGAGTGCAGATTCGACGCCTCATGGCCAGCTACCCAGATGCGCGTTTCAAGGCCGTGGAGATTTCAACCGCGGCCGACTCGGCAAGCTGGCGCAACTCCATAGCCGGCGATTCGGCCACATGGAGACTGACCTGGGCTCCGGGTACTATAGCATCGGCCTCAATCAGAAAACTCGCGATACCGCGAATGTCATTCTTCATTGTGGCGGACTCAGCCGGCTCACAGATCTACCGCGGAGCGTCAATCACGGCGGCTGCGGCTGTCATCGACAAGAAATTCAAATAACAACCCCTAACCATACCGGCCATGCTTGTCAAGACCTACGGGGCCGCGGTGCAAGGCATCGACGCCATCCGGATAACCATTGAAGCCGTCGCGTCGCCCGGAACCATGTTCAACATGGTCGGACTCGCCGACACCGCCGTCAGGGAAAGCTACCAGCGCATCATGGCCGCCGTGGGCCAGAGCGGCTACGAGTTCCCACGGTTCAGAATAGTGGTCAATCTTTCGCCGGCCGACGTCAAGAAAGAGGGAGCGGCCTACGACCTGCCCATAGCGATAGCGATTCTCGCGGCATCGGGCCGCATATCAGTGGCCGGCGCCGGCGACTATATGATCATGGGCGAACTGTCGCTCGACGGATCGGTGTTGCCCATACGCGGCGTGCTCCCCATGGCCATTCTCGCCCGCAAGCTCGGATTCAAGGGAATGATCGTGCCGGAAGCCAATGCGACGGAAGCAGCCGTTGTCAACAATCTGGAAGTTTATGGAGCAAGTTCGCTGCGGCAGGTCATAGAATTCCTCGAAGGCACCTCGACGATGGATCAGACCGTCGTTGACACACGGGCGGAATTCGCGGCCGAATGCACTTCGTTTGACTTCGATTTCTCAGAAGTCAAGGGCCAGACGCTTGTCAAACGCGCCTTTGAAGTGGCCTGCGCCGGCGGTCACAACATTCTTCTCGTAGGGCCTCCGGGATCGGGTAAATCCATGATGGCCAAACGTCTCCCCTCGATACTTCCGCCGCTGTCGCTCTCCGAGGCTCTCGAGACTACAAAGATCCATTCAGTCGCGGGCCGGCTAAAACGCGGCGCCAAACTGATGACGCAGCGGCCTTTCCGGTCGCCGCACCACACCATTTCACCCGTGGCTCTTGTGGGCGGCGGCTCCAACCCTATGCCGGGAGAGATCTCCCTCGCCAACAACGGGATTCTTTTCATGGACGAATTTCCTGAATTCAGCCGCCCCGTCCTTGAGGTTCTCCGTCAGCCGCTGGAGGATCATCACATCTCCATTTCCCGCGCGAAATATTCAATCGACTATCCGGCCTCGTTCATGCTTGTGGCCTCTATGAATCCGTGTCCGTGCGGCTACTACAACCATCCGTCGAAAGAGTGTCAGTGTCCTCCGGGAGCCGTGCGAAAATACCTCAACCGCATCTCCGGTCCGCTCCTTGACCGCATAGACCTGCAGGTGGAGATCCAGCCGGTTCCATTCGAAGCGATCGCTTCGGCCGAGGACGGGGAACCATCGGCAAAGATACGTGAGCGTGTTGTCCGTGCAAGGCGCATACAGCAGGAACGGTTCAAAAACGAGCCGGGAATCCACTGCAATGCCCGCATGAACTCGCGGTTGCTCAAGATTCACGCGCCGCTGAGCGATGAATGTCTTGAAATTCTCCGGCAGGCAATGGAGAAATTCGACATGAGCGCCCGCGCATACGACCGCATCCTGAAGGTTGCGCGCACGATAGCCGACCTCGACGACTCAGCCGAGATTCGCCCGGCCCACATACGCGAGGCCATCTCCTACCGCAACCTCGACCGCTCCTCCTGGGGTGCCTCCTCCGCCGCTCCCCTCCCCTTCTGACACTCCTCGTCAATCCTCGCTGAAGCTCGGAGCAAAAACAAAAATTTTTGTCTCGGCTTTGAGCTTTAGCGAAAAACCTTAGTCTCGACCATGAACAGAATTTTGCGCGCACCTTGGCATGATTACACTCAGAGATGCATCTATATGATAACTCTCAATAAAAATCCGCTGATGGAAAATTTCGGCATCCTTCAAGGCGACTATCGGATCCAAACCGGGCAGAAAGGGGCTGCTTTTATAAGTTCAACGGCTCTCGGGAAAGCAATAAAGAATACTCTTCGCCGCTTCAATTCAACAGAGCCTAATGTTAGAGTCCTTCAATATGCCCTTATGCCCGACCATCTTCATATCCTGCTATTTGTAGAATATCCAACAGAGGATACTCTCGGAAAAATCATTGCGAGATTCAAAATTGAAGTCAACAAAGCAGCAGGGACAACCGGAGTTTTCGCCAAAGGATTCAACGATCAGATCCTGAAAAGTTCGCGCTCACTTGCTGTTCTCTACAGATACCTGCAGGAGAATGCGCGGAGGCTGGCGGTAAGGAGGGCGAGGCCGGAGTTTTTCAGGCGTGTCAACGCGCTGGAAATTGGAGGAAAGACCTTCCAAGCCTACGGAAACTTTCAGCTTCTTGACTGCCCGTTCAAGGAACAGGTCATTGTCCACCGCGCGGACTCCTCCGAAACAAGGCTGAAAAACCGCGAACAGTGGCTCTACACGGCCGCTAACGGCGGAGTCCTCGTCTCACCGTTCATATCCCCGGCAGAAAAAGAGATCCGCAAAGAGGCCGAAGAGTCCGGAGGACGCTTCATCCTCATCCTCAGCGAACCGATGGAAGAGCGCTACAAACCCGCCGGACGGGACTTTGAATTGTGCGAGGCGGGGCGGTTGGTCATAGTATCCGCTAATCTCCCCGGGGACCTCTCCCGCCAAACATGTATTACGATGAACGGCTTGGCGCAAAATATTATATTTAACTTAAGATAATATAAATAGATAAAATAAATATATAAATCACTTCAACATATCATAAACAAATTTTAAGTTTTTCACTATTTTGGCCTCAGATAAAAAGCTTAATATCAAATACTTACCACTATTAAGACGGTAAAATGGGTATTAAAACCTTATCTATTTAGTTTTGCTATCACAAATTAATATTTATCAACATAAATACACATTACACAACATTTGGAATTTATTTTTCTAGAATTTATTTTTGCAGCAAATCAATAAAATTATGACACTCTCAATACTTTCTATCCTTCTGGGTCTCGCTCTTCTTGCGAAACATCAGATCAAGCTTCTCCGGTATCATTATAAGCGTGCCGAAATCTGTCCAGAGAAAATTTTTGCTACCGGACCACAGTCTTATCGCCTTACCAAACTCGCGAAAGAGTATCCGCAACGTCCAACCACGTTTATTCCGCTTGTGGCATGTTGGACAAAGCGACCTCTATTCAGCGAGATTGCGGGCATTCTCATCATTTTCGGCAGCTTGCATTGGGCATGGATTTATTCCACTGATTTCCCCCTCCTTCTTTCGATTGCGCTCGGAGGAGTCTCATGGATTTTCGTTACAAAATTTGTACTGACTATCTTGCTGAAGTTATGCGATTATCCTTCGGTTAGGCTCGTTGCTGTCGCCATTATCTCCTATCCTGCTCTGCTTGGAGTCTTCTATTGCCTTTTTGGCCTGATGGACTATTTCGACATCTACAGATTACCCTTTAAAAATTAATAGAACATGATAAAGATTTTCACCAATGTCTGGCCGAACAAATATCTGAAGACAAGACAAGAATTCTCGGAAGAGTTTGTAAATAAACTCATGACCCATACTAATGTGGAAACAACTGATGCCTTTGCCCCGAATGATGCTGTAAGTCTGATACTCCTTGATCAAGCCGACGAGATGCAGGAGTTCATGCAGCTTCATAACCTCAATGGACGCGTTGGATTGATATACAACCTCTCTCATGCTTATCCGTGGTGGTCTCTCATAGTCGATACTGATAGCGGAAAAGGGTCAATCAACCTGCTCGTCAGCAAATTTTTCCGTTGGGACAGAATCGAATCGCAAAGCATTCTCTCCTTTGACGAGATTCTCGAGATGCAGTAACAGTATTTTTATTAACCTGTGGGCGTACTCGCGGCGCTCACTTTTAAAGATTTAACAACTATGACCATAGAAGAAAAAACAAAAGCTTATAAAATAAAGGTTAATAAATTGATTAAGGAAATTGAGGAAATACTCAATTCTCATTTATCCAAATCCAAGCAATCGGATAAGATAACGGCAAGATTGCGGGAAGAGTATATATTTGCCAAAAACAGCTACATTAAGAAATTTAATAACGCTTCTCTTGTAACGATTGACCCATATTCAGAAAATGTAAAACCTGAATTAGAGGAGGGGGATATTGAAGGAACTGAAGATGATGAATACAGCAAAATCCATGCTAACTCTTTTGGTCCGTTTAATCCTGTTGAATACTTCAAGAAGGGTAACTTTAGAATATTGTGGATTTTAAAAGAACCGTATGTAAAAAATGGAGAATACGAAGCTTTAATAGCCGGTTTGAGGGAATTTTTAGGATGGCATGATCAGGGATATGAATATTACAGAGCAGGATGGAAAACCATTAATTATGGAGAAGAAAGGAATCCGACAATTGCTAACTTGATAAAGATTTCAAAGGTGATTTTAGGAAAACAAGGTGAGATTTTCAATGAAAATGATGAAGGGAAAAATATAGAATTGGTCATGAATCACATATGTATTATAGAAGTAAACCATTTTCCAGGTTTAGCATTGAAAGGAACTGATTCAGATAATGGATTATTGAAAGATTGGCTTGAAATTAATAATGCATTAATTAATTTACTCATAGAATTCTATAAATCAAATATCTACATAACGAATAGAGAAATACTGAGCCTTTATGTCGAAGGGTATGATATTGATTACGATAAAATAACAGCGGTGGACATTATTAACTTCATGACTTCCAAACCTTTTGAAATAACTTCATCAAAAAATGGTTATCCTTCAGCTAAAATATTTGGTAAAAAAATCAAACCGTATTTTAATGAAGGGAATATTTCTATAAACGAAAAAAGGAATACAAAATATGGTCCAGTAGCAATTTATGATATTTTAAATAAGCTATGGGTTGGATGGTATCATACATCAGCGAGAAATGAAATGTCAGATATCAATATTCAATATATTGGATCATGGATAAATGAATTGATAAAAAACCAAAACAGGAAAATAAAACCGCTAAGGGTATAAACTTATAGGTGGAGATTCAACCGAATCTCTCGAGTGATCTCATGGGACGGGAGTTTGAGTTGTGTGAGGCAGGGCGACTGCTGATTATTTCGGCGAATCTACCGGGAGAGTTATCGCGTAAAACTTGCTTGGCGATGAACGAGCTTGCGGAGGGATTTGCAGGAATGGAAGAGATTGGCTAACTTTGTTTCATGAGTCAAGTTGAACAATCCAATACCTCAACCAAATGATCAAGACAATATCCGCCTCTCTGCTGACAATGGCTATGATGCTCACGTCATGCTCGTCTGCCACAACGACAAAATCAACCGACACTAACGATGACAAGCTGCTGCTTCTGACGGGAAGCTATTCGGATGCAGCCAATGAAGGCATAAATCTCTATGAGTTCGATCAAAACACGGGCGAAAGCCGTCGGCTGACCGGACTGAAAGGGATAAGCAATCCGTCGTTCGTAATTTTCAACGCTGACGGGACGAGAATCTATTCCGTAGGCGAAGATCCGGGCTCGTCATCGACTGTCAATACGATAGCATTCGACCGCGACTCGCTGACAATGAAGCTGATCAACAGCTGCCCGACGGGCGGAGGCGCGCCATGTCATGTGGCGCTCTCGCCCGACGGCACCCATGTGCTTACCGCCAACTATATGGGAGGGAGCGCCACCATCTATCCGCTCGACTCTCTCGGCGTTCCATACGGCGAACCGCAAGTGATCCGCTTTACCGGCACAGGGCCTGACAAGGAGCGGCAGTCGCAGCCACATGCCCATTTCGCCACCTTCACTCCCGACGGACGCCATCTCTGGGTAACGGACCTCGGCACCGACAGAATACATACTTTCCCTGTAACCGGCGGCAAATCGCTCATCGACACGACCGCCATGGCCGACATCACAGTCGCGCCTAAAGCCGGTCCGCGGCACGTGGCGTTTCATCCCTCGCTCAAGCGGGCCTATCTCATCGACGAAATCGACGGGCAAGTCAATGTCATAGATATCGAGAGCGCCTCGCCGAAGATCGTGCAGCGGATCGCCGCCGACAGCGTTGGCGCCGAGGGCAGCGGCGACATTCACCTGACTCCCGACGGACGCCATCTCTACGCTTCCAACCGCCTGAAAGCGGACGGACTGGCCATTTTCAAGGTTGATGGCAAAACCGGACTTCTTACACGCACCGGTTATCAACCCACAGCGCCACATCCGCGCAACTTCGCCATCACTCCCAACGGACGCTTCCTGCTCCTGGCATCGCGCGACGGAAACATCATAGAGATCTACAGCATAGACCCAGAGACAGGCGCGCTCACTCCGACCGACAAATCGATTTCCACATCCAAACCGGTCTGTCTCAAGTTCTTTCCACGCGGCTGAGTCATCGGTGAGGAGCATTGTTAAACTTTTATTAAACTTCGCGGACGGCAGACGCACAGTTGCATTTTTCTGTTTAAATTTGCCGCATGGAAACACCCCGACGTATTCTCGTCGTTGACGATGAGGAAACATTATGCGACACACTCGGCTTCAATCTTGAGGCCGAAGGCTATCTGGTCGATACGGCCTATAGCGCGGAAGAAGCGCTGACCCACAACCTGGCGGACTACGATCTGGTCCTTCTCGACATCATGATGGGCGAGATTTCCGGAACGCAGCTTGCCCGAATCATGAAATCCAATCCGGCCACAGCCAATGTTCCGGTAATCTTCTGCACGGCAAAAGACTCGGAAGAGGACATGATAAAAGGGCTCGACATGGGAGCCGACGACTATATCATGAAACCATATTCCCTGAAAGCGATTCTGGCCAGGATCCGGACGGTTCTCCGCCGCACATCGGGCGCACCCCGAGAAGAGCCTACCGTTTCCTACAAGGGTCTGGTTCTTTCGGCGCGCAACAGGAGCTGCACGGTTGACGGAAAAGAAGTCAAGATGCCTAAGAAAGAGTTCGAGATCCTTCTGAAACTGCTTTCAAACAAGGGCCGCGTCTATTCTCGGGCAGAACTGCTCAAGGAGATATGGCCAGACGAAGTCGTGGTCCTCGACAGAGTCGTGGATGTGAACGTGACCCGTATCCGCCAGAAAATAGGCGAATACGGCAAAAACATCGTGACGCGTTCAGGCTACGGCTATGCCTTTCTGGAATAGCCCCGTCAGTTGATGACAGCGAGTCCGCCCTGTGACGTCTCCTTGTAAAGCGAAGGCAGATCGTGGCCCGTCTGCTTCATGACCTCCACTATGCGGTCGAAGCTCACGGAGTGACGGCCGTCGGAGAACGCCGAATAGAGGTTTGCGTCCAAAGCGCGGGCAGCCGCATAGGCGTTACGTTCTATACATGGAATCTGCACAAGACCGCAGACAGGATCGCAGGTGAGCCCCAGGTGATGTTCGAGCCCCATCTCGGCGGAATATTCTATCTGGGCCGGAGTTCCGCCGAACAACTGCGAGGCAGCCGCGGCAGCCATGGCGCAAGCCACGCCGACCTCACCCTGACACCCTACTTCGGCTCCGGAAACGGAGGCGTTGTGTTTCACGACATTTCCGAAAAGTCCGGCTGTGGCGAGCGCACGCAGTATGCGCTGCTCGGAAAAACCTTTGGACGTGTGGAGATGATAGAGGACCGCGGGGACAATGCCGCATGAGCCGCAGGTAGGGGCGGTCACGATCTTACCGCCCGAAGCGTTTTCCTCGCTGACGGCGAGGGCGTAGGCATAGACAAGGCCGCGGCTCTTCAGGCTCTGGGCATATCCTGCGGCATGGACATAATAGCTTACCGCCTTCCTGCGCACCCCGAGGCCTCCGGGGAGGACGCCCTCGGCCTCGATGCCGCGCTGCACTGCCTCTTTCATGACCTGCCAGACCTCACGCAGATAATCCCACACATCGGAATCCTCGCAACGGTCAACATATTCCCAATAGCTGCCGCCGGTATCCTCACACCATTTCAGAATATCCTTTATCGTGCTGAGATCATAGACATCGCTCGCCTTGATACGGCTCTGACCCTCTTTCACTATGTCGCCTCCGCCGATGCTGTAGAAAGTCTCGTCGGCTATAACGTTACCCGCGGAGTCGAGCGCCTCGAAACGGACGCCGTTGGGATGGAACGGAAGAAACACTTCGGGCAACCATACGATCTCGCATGGAGCGTCAGGCTCAAGTTCATCGAGAATGGCTTTGTCCGTCAGGTGACCTTTTCCGGTGGCGGCCAAAGCGCCATAGAGGGTCACGCGTCTGCGCGCGGCGCCTTCCGACATTTTCAGAAATTCTATGGCAGCCTTTCGGGGCCCCATTGTGTGACTGCTCGACGGACCGAGCCCGATCTTATACAATTGTTTTATCGATTCCATAATGTGAACTGTTTTTCAGGGTTTCGGGATAAATCGCAAAGTTATCGATTATTTTCCGATTTTCTCCTTTGTCGGCGAATAAATTATTCCGTCAAGCGCATGCTTCCCGTCGGGATCGGTCAGGACGAAGGTAAACATCCACTTGTTCAGCCTAATGCCCGGGGTATCCACGTAGGGGAGCTTCAGCATGACCTTATTCCAGCCCTTTTTAAGTCTGACGGGCAGAGGACGACGTGCCGAGAAGTTCTCGTTGGCGAGATCCACTTCATTGGTTATCTTCTTGCCGGCATTCACCCAGGGCGCCGGTTTCAGTTCAGTGTCGTTGAGCCATACACGCGATCCTTTGCGGTCCCACTCCCCGTTGTCGGGTGCCACATCGGGCTCCGACCGGCTGTAGTTCTGGAACTCTATGAGCGCGCCGGCATCCTGATCCTTTGGAGAATATACGTAGGTATAGGCGTAGGCCTTCAGACCTTTTCCGTAATCCTTGCCGTAGAAGGTAGGGATTATGGGTCCCCACGTGTGACGCAGATATATTCCGGCGCCTCTGGCTTCTCTGACATTCGCGAAAGCCGAGGCTGAATCGGCGTCTAAAGCAACCGGATCGGTTATCATCCAGCGTACGTCGGTCTGACGCACGTAAGGAATCGGTTCTTCGCTAAGAGAATGGTCCTTGTGGAAGAGCAGACGGCGTTCGAAATCGGCGAATTCCTCGAATTCCTCGCCTTCAAGCGGAAGGGTCGTGCCTCCGTTCTCGATGTATTCCTTTCCGGCGCCCATCCATGCGCGCTCGGCCGAAGCAAGCGTGTTGGCTATCGTGCCGTTCTGGTTCACGATCTCTTTCTGGTCAGGCAATTTACGGTCATTCCACGGACAGGATATGGTTCCTGCGATTTCCGGAGTGCCCTGCGGGGAATAATATATGGAACTTTTATAGATTCCAACCGGATCAGCAAATACATCGAAATGATTCGTATAGTTATAACGGCAGTCAATATTTGGAATTCCGGAAACTTTCTTTCCTGCGGTTCCCCACATCTGTGTCATGTCAAAACCGTCGGCAGGAGTGATGCGGACGCCATATATGGGATTCCAGCACACCACTTTGCGGCCGAGATCATGGACTTTGGCCGTCATTGTCGGGAGGAAAGTCGAATCGGTTATTCTTTTCTCATCGCCTCCGATATGGAGATAGGGCGACTGCGGAAACGCCTCGGCCAATTCCTCAAGGACCTTCTTCAGGACTTCCTTACCCTGCGGAGTCTGCATCTCGAAACCCATGGCGCGCTCGAAAGCGGCGCTGTGGCCCGGCATATCCACTTCGGGAATCACCGTCACCCCATATTTTGCAGCCGCGTCAGTCACTCGTTTTATATCCTCGCGCGTATAGAATTTTCCGGGATAACGGGTCATTGATTCCGCGGAGGTCAGCTGAGGATAAGCGTCCACCGCGAAACGCCACGCCTGATTCTCGGTCAGGTGCCAATGGAACGTGTTGATCTTGAAACGACCGAAAAGCTCGATCTCCTTGACGAGTTCATCGGGTGTTATGTAGGAACGCCCCACGTCATGCATGAATCCCCTCAGTTTGAATGCGGGCCAGTCGGTAATCGATACCGGTTCCAGAGTCTTATCCTTGCGTCCTTCGGCCATCTGCATGAGGGTCTGTGTAGCACGGATCACTCCGACGGGCGTCAGAGCCTTTATGATTATCGATTTCGGTCCGACGCTGAGAGAATAAGCCTCGTCGGGATATTCGGGAAGCTGATGATTGAAGGCTCCCGGAATAGAATCCACTATTTCCACCGTTACCTGTCGTCCTTTCGATGAAAGGCGGCAACCATTGCCGGTCAGGAATTCCCGAAGCAGCAGACAGTCGGTAGGATCTGTCAGAACGACATCGCCTTTCAGAGAAAATGGCTTCTGGCCGGATTTGACATCAACTATTTTAGGCTTGGGAAGAAGATGTCCCACTCCGGCGTGGGCGCCCGTGGCAAGCATGAGGACCGAAAGCGCAAGCGTCAGTTTTTTGATCAGAGTTTTCATACAGAGCATATAATTTTTTTCAAAGTTATTCATTAGGTTAAACAAAACCGTCTATGTAACATATTTTAACTAAATGGGGGGGGTAATTTATCAAGTTTTGCTTACATTTGTAAAAAATAGATATATAAGTCTATATTCCATAAAAACATCGATAAGAACCAATCAAAACAGATACATCATTTTAACCTAAATTTAAACAATTACACATTTCAGACATGAGAAAAGCAATCTATCCAGCTCTCCTTGCCCTGACACTATGCGCTGCCGGAATTCCGGACGCATACGCAGCAGGGACCGAGGACGCCGCTCTATCTCCGGGGCAGACATTCCAGGGGAAAAAGGCGGTATGTTCCGGAACTGTTGTCGATGAGCAGGGCGAACCGCTCATTGGCGCTTCCGTCTTTGTTGAAGGCTCCAAAGCAGGCACATCGACCGACATCGACGGCAAGTTCAGCATAACAAACGTGACTGTCGGCTCCAAAATCAGAATCTCTTACGTAGGTTACAATCCCACAACCCTCGTGTGGAACGGCACTCCGCTGAATGTTACCCTCCAGCCTTCAGGCACCAACCTCGACGAAGTTGTGGTCGTTGGTTTCGGCGTACAGAAAAAAGCCGACCTGACGGGCGCTGTTTCCCAAGTGAAGATGGATGAAGTTCTCGGTGACCGTCCGGTCATCAATGCCGCGGCAGCCCTTCAGGGAGCCATTCCGGGTCTCTATATCTCCGGCGGTTCAGGCCCCGGCCAGAGCAAAAGCGTGAACATCCGCGGAACCCTGTCGCTCAACGGTGGCGGCCCGCTTATTCTCATTGACAACGTTGAAGGCGACTTCGACCAACTCAGCCCCGACGACATCGAGTCAGTAACTGTGCTGAAGGATGCCGCCTCGTCGGCCATCTACGGTGCCCGCGCAGCCGGCGGTGTTGTCCTCATCACCACCAAACGCCCCGGCAAAGACGCTAAATTCAGCGTCAGCTACGGTTTCAACCAAGGCTGGGAGAAAGCCCTCTTCAAACCTGAACAGGCATCTCTGCTCGAATACATCGACGCATATCGCGAAGCGGGCTTCTCGACCCAGTTCTGGGCAGGCGACGGAAATCTCGACACCTGGCAGGACCTCATAGGCCAGTATCGCGCCGGTCAGCTCGACGGTGTCCTCGACAACGGTATCTACCGCCATACCGACGGTCATATCTATTATCTCAAAGAGAGCGACATCCAGGGCAGTATCCTCGGAACAGGCGCTCTTTCCAACCATAACATATCGATGCAGGGCGGAACCGAGAGAATCCGCTTCCGTCTCGCCGCCAACTACTCGCGCGAAAACGGCCCGCTGATCACCGACAAGGACAAATTCACCCGCAAGTCGATCAGCTCGTTCATCTCGGGCGACGTCACCTCATGGTGGACCCAGGAACTCTCCATGTTCTACACCCAGACCCGCAGCAGCTTCCTCTCCAACAACATCCGCGACCCCTATGCGATGCGTCTGGTCAGCTGGTATCCGGTTGACGGCTATATGCCCGCTGAATATCTGGCCAACAGCGACGAGGACCTAATCATCGACTCGCCCTACAACTCCTACATGATCTCACCCTCGGGAAGAGACGACCGCTCCATTCCGCGCATCCAGGTGAAATCAATCTTCAAGCTGATGAAGGGCTGGACACTGACAGGCGAATATACCTACAACCAGACCGACTATCGACGCCACAGCTACACCGACATCATCACCTATGCCGACGTACAGCTCGCTAAAAAGACCTCTCCGACGGATGCCACGAAGGATGTCTATACCAACAACTCGTGGACACGCAAATACAACGCGCTGAACATCTACACCAACTACAACATAAAGCTGGGCAAGCATGACATCACCGCCATGTTCGGTTTCAACCAGGAACGTTACTCGCAGAGCACCCTCAACACCAACATCGAAGGTCAGGCCGTTCCGACAGTTCCCTCGTTTGGCGGCGGAACCGGCATCAAGAACATAACCGACGGCTACACCGAATACACTATCCGCGGCGGTTTCGGACGTATCAACTATAATTTCGACGACCGTTATCTTCTGGCTGTCAGCGGACGTTATGACGGTTCCTCCAAATTCCCCAAGAGCAACCGCTTCGGTTTCTTCCCCTCGTTCTCGGCCGCATGGCGCATTTCCAACGAAAAATTCATGGAAGGCACCCGTGGCTGGCTTAACGAACTGAAGCCGCGCGTGTCCTACGGTTCAATCGGAAACCAGTCGATCAGCCCCTACGGATTCGTAGCATCGATGGGTATCAGCCAGTCCAACATCTGGCTTGACGGCGGCGAGAAGGTTTCACTTATCGGCGTGCCGGGCCTTATCCGCGCAAACTACACATGGGAGAAAGTAAAATCGCTCAATATCGGTCTTGACTGGCGTATGTTCAACAACCGCTTCAACGGAACGTTCGAATGGTATCGCCGCTCAACCACCGGCATGCTTGCCGAAGGTGCCGAACTTCCTTCGGTTGTCGGTGCTTCCGCTCCTCTGCAGAACATCGCCGACATGCGCACCGACGGATGGGAACTCACCCTCCAGTGGCAGGACCGCATAGGTGACGTCAACTACCGCCTCGGTTTCAACCTCTATGACAACCTGTCGAAGATCACCAAGTTCAACAACAAGACAGGCGAGCTCGGCAAATGGGCCGAAGGTCGTAAAATCAATGAAATCTACGGTTACATTTCAGACGGCTACTACACTATCGATGACTTCGACCTCGAAAAAGCCAAAGGCGGCACATGGGTGCTCAAGGATGGCGTTGTCTCCGTTCTCGGAGTCACGGTTCGTCCGGGCGACATGAAGTACAAGGACCTTGACGGCAACGGAGAGATCAACACCGGCGAAAACACTCTTGACAACCCCGGTGACCGCAAAGTGATCGGTAACTCGACACCCCGCTACCAATATGGCGCCAACTTCGGCGTAAGCTGGAAAGGCATCGATCTTGACGTGCGCCTGCAAGGCGTGGGCAAACGCGATTACGCTCTTGGCGGCATAGCCCTCTATCCCTTCGGCGCTGCCGGTTCCGACGGCGTGTTCTGGCCGGTCTTCTACAACCAGACCGACTACTGGCGTGCAAAGAGCTACGATCCCGCAAGCCCCGACTATATGGTTGCCGAAAATCCCGATGCAAAACTCTTCCGCATCTACGGGCAGCTCAACAACTCGGGCTACAACACGCGCACGAACGACAAGTTCCTGCAGGACGCATCGTATCTCCGCATCAAGAATATCACTCTCGGCTACACCGTGCCTGCAAACTGGCTCAAAAAGCTCTCCATCAAGCAGTTCCGCATTTATGGCTCTGTTGAGAATCTCCACACCTGGACCAACCTCCCCAAAGGCTACGACCCTGAAAACCTCAGCTGGACATATCCTTTCTACCGCACATGGTCTATCGGTGCCAACGTAACCTTCTAAACACCTGACAACAAAATGAAACTATTCAAAATACTTCTTCCGGCTGCCGCAACCGCAGCCTTGCTGGGAGCTTCCGGATGTAACGACGATTACCTGGAGAAATATCCCCAGCTCAGCCTCACGGAGCAGAACGCCCTCGTGACCTACGACAATTTCAAGGCATATACCTATAATCTCTACAGTCTTTTCACCGACACGCGTATCTGGACAAACCATAATAACTCATATTATTATTGCACGCAGTGGAGCAGCGACGCCTACTCAGGTCTCATGACCAACCGCGAAGGCTTCCGCAATCCCTACGCCTTCCAGTCGATCACGCCGACCACAACCAGCAACGACTGGGGCTTCGGCCCGATCCGCACGGTCAACATAATGCTGAGTCACATCGATGACGCCAACATGACCGATGAGGAAAAAGACCACTGGCGCTCTGTCGGCTATTTCTTCCACTCATGGTGGTACATGGAGCTTGTCAACAAATATGGCGACGTCCCCTACATCACCAGCGTTCTCTCCGACACCTCGGAGGAAGCCTACGGTCCGCGCACTCCGCGCGAGGAAGTCGCCGACAAGATCATCGAACGTCTCGAATATGCCATCGCCAACATTGGCAACTGCTCGCGCGACGGCGACAACTGCGTGACTGCCGATGCCTGCCGTGCTGCTCTCAGCCGTTTCCTTCTCCGCGAAGGAACCTGGGCCAAATACCATCAGACCGGCGTGAATGCCAATAAATATCTTGAGAAATGTCTGACTGTATCGCAGGAACTCATGAACAAATATTCCACGCTCTACCATGGCAAAGGAACTAACAGCTATCCGGGCGCAGGCTATGACGAAATCATGACTACGGAGAATCTCGCCGGGGTTCCGGGCGTGATCATGTTCAAGGAATACGGCGATCTGAGCAAGCACCGCTACAGCGACCTCATTCACGTAGAGGCTCACCGCTGCGACGCTCCGCAACACACTGTCGATATGTTCCTCATGAAGAACGGCAAGCCAATCGAAAACGCCAATTCAGGCTTCCAGGGAGGCGAAGGCAAAGACCTCTACGACTACTTCGCCGACCGCGACCCGCGTCTGTTCATCAATATCTGCCCGCCTGCCCAGGCCAAGATAGAGAACTCGGGCGCGCCCGACAATGTCAACACATTCAAGAAATGGCGCTACTGGCGCGAAGGTGAAAGCCTCGGCGAATTCCCCATTGACGCCGAATATGCCGAAAAATTCGGCCGTTACATCAAGTATCTCGGCGAGAACGTGTTCTGCGAGAACGGAACCGGCGACGAAACCCTCGGATGCAAACGTCTTCCCGGCCACAACTGGGGCGGCTCGATGACCCACTCTTCGCCCAATATCTCCCAGTACAGCCAGACTGACAACTACATGCGCTGCCAGACCGGTTACTATTTCTGGAAGCACTACACGGCATGGGAAGTCGGCTCCAACGGTAATTTCCAGACTTCCGACAAACCCATCTTCACCATCGAGGAAGTTCTGCTCAATTATGCAGAAGCAGCCTGGGAACTCGGCCGCTTCAATCAGGAAGTCGCTGACCGCACCATCAACAAGCTCCGTGAGCGCGCAGGCGTCGGCCTCATGAACGTTGCTGAAATAGGCCCCGATTTCGACCCGGCACGCGACAAGGGAACCGCCGCATGGACCCGCGGATATGACGGCAAGACCAACTATGAGGTTGATCCCGTCCTCTGGGAGATTCGTCGCGAACGTATGATAGAGCTCTTCGGTCAAGGTTTTGCATTCTACGATATCCGCCGCTGGCACAAAGCACCCTACTACGTGAACCGCCAGCCGTGTGGAATGTGGGTTGACAAGAACCACTTCCCCTACGGTAACGGTAAATATACCGGTCCTTTTGTAGATTACAATCAGATCAAGTCCAACGGCCACGCCGAGTCAAAAACCAACGGATCGGCCAACTCCGGCTGGATATACACCTACGACGGACCTCTTGCAAGCGGCAAGGGATGGCTTGACACCTACTATCTGTGGATGGTGCCGACCTACGAAATCACCATGAATCCCAACCTCACGCAGAATCCGGGCTACGAAGCTCTCTTCGGAGCTGCCGGTGAAGAAGAATAATTCTTATCCGAATCATCTTTGATTCTTAGCTGCCGGGGGCGCGTATCGCGCTCCCGGTTTTTTATTGTGTTGATCTGAAAGTGCGATTTTTCTTAACTCGAGAAAAGAATTAACCTAATTTTTATTTGGCTGAACACCAGTAATATAGAAGCCATTGTAACAGAGGTGTAACGATTTTAACTGATTTTAACTTTAAAACACTTGCATCTGTGTTTTTATCCGTATTTTTGCATTGTCAACGTTTTGTAACAAGAACCTGACAACCGATTTTCAACTACTAATTACAACGCCTTATGACAACCGCCGCTTTCACCACAAGACTTATGAGCCTTCAGAGCAACATGCTCAACTTCGCCTACACGCTCACCTCAAACCGCGATGACGCTTACGATCTCCTGCAGGACACTACACTGAAAGTCCTCGACAACCGCGAGAAATATGTCGAGAATACAAACTTCAAGGGGTGGGTGTTCACCATAATGCGTAATATTTTCATCAACAACTACCGCCGGGTCGTCCGTTCGGCAACAGTCGTTGACCGCACAGAAGATCTCTATCACCTCAACCTCCCGCAGGATTCAGGTTTCGAGACTCCCGAAGGTTCTTTCGGTGTTAATGAAATAGCATCGGCTATCGAGGATTTCCCCGAAAAATACCGCGTTCCTTTCTCGATGCACGTGGCAGGATACAAGTACAACGAGATCGCGGAACACATGCAGCTCCCCCTCGGAACAGTAAAGAGCCGCATTTTCTTCGCCCGTCAGGCTCTTCAGCAGCGTTTCGCTGACTATCGCTGAAAAGCAGCGGACAAAATTAAAGGCGTAAAAAACATAGCCGCACTCAACGCGGCACTCTTTCCCTCATCTAACCGAAATTCAAGTTTTTAACTTCATAATTTTTGATTGTTTCTTAATCGATATTTGATCTGCACACATGTTTTTGATTGGTTTTAATGAATTTGATTGGTTTTAATTTAAAAAGCGCGCCGGGAGGTGCGCTTTTCTTTTACAGGTATCCTTCACATTGAAAAATTGTTATTTTATGTCGGCGCTTATGGGGTATCTCCCGGATTTTGGCTATTTTTGCACATTGACTTCTTTAAACCGGACATGGGAAAAAACAAACTGAAGAAATTTAAGGAAATGGAGGAGATAGACCTCGTGTTCCAGTATCCGTGGGCAGCGCTCCAAGACAAGGAGTTTCCGCTCCGCGGAAAATGGCACGAAGAATTCTTCCACAATGACAATCCGATAGTTCTTGAACTGGGATGCGGCAAAGGGGAATACACCGTAGGACTTGCCGAAGCCCATCCCGAGGCCAATTACATAGGCATCGACATAAAAGGAGCACGCATGTGGTCGGGAGCATGCAAAGCACGCGACAAAGGACTCGCGAACGTGGCTTTTCTCAGAACCGACATCGAACTGCTTCCCTCTTTCTTCGCGCCCGGCGAGGTCAGCGAGATATGGATCACGTTCCCCGACCCCCAGATGAAGAAAACGCGCAAAAGGCTCACGTCAACGCGCTTCATGAACCTTTACCGGAAAGTCACCGCCGACAACGCCCGCATCAATCTCAAGACCGACAGCCCGTTTCTCTACACATATACCCGCGAGATGGTCAGGCTGAACGCGCTGAAAACAGAAGCCGATACCGATGACCTCTACACCACCAATGCCGGCGACCCGATCCTGAACATCCGCACTTACTACGAACAGCAGTGGCTCGACCGGGGGCTGACAATAAAATATCTCGCCTTCCTGCTTGACCGCGACACCCTCCTGCAGGAACCCGAGGTTGAGATTGAACGCGACACTTACCGCAGTTTTTCGCGCGGCTACATACAGATGCCGCAGATGATGAGCAACGATTTACAACAGAAATAGCAGTCTATTATGGAACGATTATATCCCAATCTGATTCTTGACGCGCTCCGCACGGTGCGCTATCCCGGCAACGGTAAAAATATCGTCGAACTCGACATGGTCGCCGACGACATACGCATCGACGGCAACCGCGTCAGCTTCTCGCTTGTTTTCGCAAAGCCCACCGATCCGTTCATGCGCTCTCTCGTCAAAAGCGCCGAGGCGGCCATCCACACCCGCATCTCTCCCGAAGTAGAGGTCACGGTCAACACCGTCACCCCGCAGGCTCCCGTAGAGAAAGCCCCTCTGCTTCCGGGAGTGAAAAACATTGTCGGCGTATCGTCGGGCAAAGGAGGCGTAGGCAAATCGACCATAGCCGCGAATCTTGCAGTGGCTCTCGCCCGCGAAGGCTACCGTGTCGGGCTGGTTGACGCCGATATTTTCGGTCCGTCGGTTCCCAAAATGTTCGGTCTCGAAGACACCGAACTCTACATGCACGAAGTTGACGGACGCCAGCTGATAATACCGGCCGAACGCTACGGTGTCAAGGTTCTGTCGATAGGATTCCTCGTTGACAAGGACGCGCCGGTGCTCTGGCGCGGAAGCATGGCCTCCAACGCGCTGCGGCAACTCATAGAGGAAGCCGACTGGGGCGAACTTGACTATTTCCTCATCGACATGCCCCCGGGAACGAGCGACATCCATCTGACACTGGTCCAGACACTCGCCATGACGGGAGTCGTGGTGGTGACCACCCCGCAGGAAGTGGCTCTCGCAGACGCACGCAAGGGCATCGCCATGTTCCAGTCCGAAAAGGTGAACGTCCCCGTGCTCGGACTTGTGGAGAACATGGCGTGGTTCACACCCGAGAAGCACCCTGAAGAACGCTACTATATCTTCGGGCGCGACGGCGGAGTGCGCCTTGCCGAGAAGCTGCATATCAAGCTGCTCGCGCAGATTCCGATCGTTGGGTCGATATGCGACAATGCCGACGGCGGAACGCCCGCGGCACTCTCAGACTCGATCTCGGGCCACGCTTTCATCCATCTCGCCCACGAGGTTATCGAAGCAGTGGATGAGCGCAACTCGACTCTTCCGCCCACGGTCAAAGTCAACGTGACAAAGAAATAACAATGCAGACCATCCTCTTCCATTCGACCATATTCGGCCCGATCCATTCAAGGCGCCTCGGGACTTCGCTGGGGGTCAATCTGTCGCCTGCCGACGGAAAGGTTTGTTCGTTTGACTGCCTCTACTGCGAGGCCGGATTCAATGCACAAGGCCCCGGAAAAGCCGGTCTTCCGCCACGCGGGGAAGTGGCCCGACTCCTTGAGGAAAAACTCGCCTCGATGAAAGCGGCCGGTGAAAATCTCGATGTCATAACGTTTTCAGGCAACGGCGAACCCACGATGCACCCCGATTTCGAAGGAATCATAGATGACACCATAGCCCTGCGCGACAAGTATTTTCCCGAGGTCAAAATCAGCGTTCTGAGCAATTCCACCCGGCTTGACCGCGAGGATGTAGTCAGAGCTCTGCGGAAAGTGGATAACAATATACTGAAACTCGACTCGGCACTCGAAGAGAGCGTGCGCCTGATCGACCGCCCCGTCTCGCCCGATTTCACGGCAGAAAAAGCGATCAGCGGCATAGCCCGGTTCCCGGGGCAGGCCATAGTCCAGACGATGATCCTCAGGGGAGAGGAAAACGGCAAACAGATCGGCAACGACACGCCCCGGCATATCGACGCTCTGCTCGAGGCATGCCGCCGGATAAAGCCGCGCTCGGTTATGCTCTATTCGATAGACCGTCCGACGCCCTGCCGCACCCTTCACAAAGTTGAACGCGAGGAGCTCGAAAGGATCGCCGACCGTTTCCGTGAAGAAGGAATAGAAGTACAGGTCAACTGACGGCAAACACAAACCTGAAAGAATCATGGATGACGATCTGCTGATAATCCCGCCCGCGCTGAAAGAGGGCGACAAGATAGCCATAGTCTCGCCCGCAGGGATCAGCCGGGCGCAGAATGTCTATAACGCCCTGCCGGTGCTTCAGGAACTCGGATGGGAACCTTACACGTCGAAACACGCTTTCGGCCGCCACGGAACATATAGCGGAACCGACGACGAACGCTACGCCGATCTGGAAGAAGCGTTGCTCGATCCCGAAGTGAAAGCGATCCTGTGTTCACGCGGAGGCTATGGCGCGGTGCATCTTCTGGAGCGCCTCGACAAGCTCCCGCTGCGCGAAAATGCCAAATGGATAATAGGGTTCAGCGACATCTCGGCGCTCCACGCGCTGATGAGCCGCCACGGCATTGCCTCAATCCACGGCCCAATGGCCCGACACATAGCCACCCACTCGGGGAATGACGCCGACTCGCAGGCCCTCTTCGGCATCCTTCAGGGAAAACCGCAGACTTTTGAAATTGCCCCACATCCGCTGAACCGCCCGGGCGAGGCGACGGCTCCGCTTCTCGGTGGCAACATGGCAGTTCTCAACGGATTGATCGGAACACACTTCGACATGTTCAAGCCCGGGACAATCCTGTTCATAGAGGATGTCTCGGAACCGATCTACAAGATAGAACGCATGATGTATCAGCTTAAGCTGTCGGGAATCCTCGAGCAACTGAGCGGACTGATTGTTGGCGATTTCACGGAGTATTCTCCCGACATAGACAACGAGTCAATGGAAAGCATGATAGCCGGAATGGTCAGAGAATATGACTATCCGGTGGCTTTCGGCGTTCCTTTCGGTCATGCCAAGAACATAATGCCGCTCGTGGAAAGCATCGAAGCCACGCTGACGGTCACCCCCGAGGGGGTCACCATCTCACAGTGACAACGCTCTTATTACGGTTCAGTTGCGTGAATTGCCGAAGAAATTCAGCAGCATCAGGAACAGATTGATGAAGTCGAGATAAAGGGTCAGGGCGCCTACTGTGGCAAGCTTGCCCACGTATTCCTGCGGGGCCATCTGCGCCATTGTCTTGACCTGCTGGGTGTCCCATGCCGTCAGGCCGATGAATATTATGACTCCGGCCACGGATATGATCCATTCCATTGTGCTTGACTTGAGGAAAATATTGACCAAGGCTACAATGATAAGACCGAAAAGACACATAGTCAGGATCGACCCCCAACGGCTGAGATCACGGCTTGTAAAATAGCCATATACACTCATGGCCCCGAAAACGGCAGCCGTTATGAAAAACGTTTTTGCAATCGAGACGCCCGAATAAACATAGATGAGCGGAAAGATGACCACTCCGTTCACAATGGCGAAAAGATAGAAAAGCAGCGTGGCCGTCGATGAAGTCATGCGGTTAAGGGCGCCCGAAATGGACATGACAAGCACCATCTCCACTCCGAACAGCACCCACATCATCCATGAGTGCGTGGCGAAAAAAGTGATGAACCCCATGGATGCGCATATCCATGCGGTAAATCCGCTGACAATCATTGCCAGAAACATCTTGAAATATACGCGCTTCATCACCTGGGTGACACGCGCAGCCAATGCGTCGCCTCCGGGAGAGCCGCCCTGCAGGGAATCGTAGTATGAATTGTTCATAGGAGCATGTTTGTTAAATGTTACGCATTTATAACAAACATGCCGCCCGGATTGTTACAGCTGTTTTTTCCAGGCGCGTCGCCGGCGGTGCTGACGGTAGTTGAAATACTGCCACTGCTGCTGGACGTTCTCGTTTGTTTCCAGCTCGATGTTGCTTTCGGCGAACTTGAAGCCGCTTTTTATGTAGATGGGAAGCAGATCGGCAAAAATCATTGCGTTGACGCCCTTGTTCTGGTACTCCTTGGCCACGGCTATGAGCATCAGATCGACCACATCCGATTTCCCTTTGATCGATTTCAGGATATGATACCATCCGAAGGGGAAGATCCGCCCGTTGGCCTTGCGTAGCCCCTGAGACAGCGACGGCATGGAGATTCCCACTCCGACAAGCTTATCCTCGGCATCCACAATCACGCTCACGCAGTCAAGGCGCAGGAAATCGAGATATTGCGAAATGCAATAATCGATCTGTCGCTCCGAGAGCGGACAATAGCCGTAGAGCTTGTCGTAGGCCTCGTTGATGAGTTTAAAAAGTTCGCGGCCATATTCGTCCTTGATTTTTTTACGCGAAGTGTATTTGAGGACACGCAGATTATATTTTTTCTTGACAATCTCGGCTATGCGCGCATATTTTTCAGGGACCTTGTCGGGGACTTCGACCCTGAACTCAATCCAGTCGGCATCCTTGGTGTAGCCCATGCGCTCCATGTGGCGTGGATAGTAGGGATAATTGTAGATTGTCGCCATGGTGCCCATCTCGTCGAATCCGTCCACGAGCATCCCCTCGTGATCCATGTCCGTGAAGCCCATGGGACCGATTATCTCTGTCATTCCCTGTTCGCGGGCCCAGTTTTCGGCAGCGCTGAAAAGTTCATCTACAACTTCCGCGTCGTCGATAAAATCCACGAATCCGAAACGCGCCTGTTTCTTTTCGGAACGTCCGTTGGCCACGTCATTTACGATAGCCACGATTTTTCCTGCCGGTTTGCCGTCGCGATAAGCCATGAAAGCCTGCGCACGGCAAAAATCAAACGCCGGGTTTTTCTCAGGTAGGAGAGTCTGGATCTCGTCGATTCTCAAAGGAGGGACATAACAGGAATTGCCGGAATAGAGGCTGATGCCGAAATCGACGAAACGGCGCAGCTCTTTACGGGTGGGAACAAGTTTTTTTATTTCAACTGACATAAATATCGATAAAAGGGCCACGTACGACATTCTCCACGTGGGCCGTGACACCCGCTTTTGGCGCTTTCGATGAGCTTACCCAAAGAAGAATACCGATCATGACAAGCAGAAATATGATGATGTAGATATAGAATTTGTTGTTTGAACGATGGGCGAGAGCCATCCGCAGCTGATGAATGGAAGCATAGCGGTCCTTCGGATCGGGCTGGCAGCATTTATCGGCTATGCGTCGCAGATAAGCCGGGGCATCGGGCACTGCGTCAAGAGCCTCCGAAAGGATTTTGCCGAACGACAGGATGTCATCCGTAGCCTCGGCGGCAGTCAGTGTGTCACGCTGGTCGAACCCCACGTCAATCAGCTTGAGATTCTCGATGTTTTCGGTGAAGATGACAGTCTCAGGCCGGAGAGGAAAGTGAACGATATGGTTGTTCTGAATATAATCCATCGCCTCGACCATCTGGGTGCAGAGCTTTTCTATATGCTTCTCCGTCACTTCGCCTTTGTCGAGGAGCTTGCGGAGGGAAAGGCCATAGACATCGTCGGTTATGATGCTCATGCCCACACCCGGAACATCCTCGAAATCATTGATCATGACAATTCCCGGATGCGCCAGATTGTAACGGACATCGAATTCCTTCTCTATCATGGCTCGGAAACGGGGATCGTCCTTATACTCGGGCTTGAGAGTCTTCAGCATCACCCATTTGCCGAACTTCTTGCCGGTGTATATGTCGTAGAACTGCTCCCCCCATTCGGGCAACAGCTCCAGTTCGGTCCATTTTTCAGTTGGGGCGTTATCAGTCATCTGTCATTATATTGGCTCGAAGGTCAGGATATCTCCTGTGGCGAGATCGGTTAGCTCAAGCACCGGGTAGCGTCCGCCATAGGTGCGCATGAGATAATCCCACGTCTGGCCGTCGTTAAGATAGACAGACAGGTATTCGGCACCGCCTCCGGCAACCGAAATGTCCCACTGGATCGGCACCGTCTGCCAGTTGCCATACTGGTTGTAACGGCCGTAGGTGCCGTTGCCGTAATTGTAGAACTGGAATTCCACGACATCCATTTCCGAGATACCCATGCCGTTGACAGCAGTAAGTTCCCAGTCATAATCAGTCAGAAAATCACCGGTGTAGTAATCGTCATCGTCGTCACAGGATGAAAACGAGACAAGGCAGAGCATGCCTGCCAGGAATAATGCGAATTGTGGTAAAAACTTTTTCATATCTGATAAACCTGTCTGAGGCCACAGTTTGTTCGCAAAATTACGTATATTTTTTCATAAAAAAACGAATTCCCGGTTTTTCGATCCAAAATAATCGCTGAAAAGATAAAAATCATCAATTTTTGATGTAATTTTGTTAGATAAAAAACTCCGATATGAATCTGACCCCGCTCATACGCCCTTATTTCACAAGCCGGCTGAGGGATTTTGAAAAATATGCCTCGCAGACGGAGCGCCTTCAGCGCCGCGAACTGGCACGCATGCTGAAAGCCGGGCGCCGGTGTGAGTGGGGCGAATGTCACGGATTCGCGTCAGTCGATTCCTACGAGGGCTACAGGCGCGCCGTTTCGATAACGCCCTATTCGGAACTGCGACCTCTGATCATGAGAATGATCCGCGGCGAGCGTGACATACTGTGGCCAGGCCGCACGCGGTTCTTCGCCCAGTCGTCAGGCACATCCGACGGGAAAAGCAAGTACATCCCGATTACGGACGAGTCGCTGTCGCGCAACCATTACCGCGGCGGCTCCGACGTGGTCTCGCTTTATCTCGGACTTTACCCCGACAGCCGTCTCTTCTCGGGTAAGTCCTTCATTCTGGGAGGCAGCTTCGCCAACGAACTTGATCTTCCGGCCGGCTCCCGGACCAAAGTCGGAGATCTTTCGGCCACTCTGATCGATTCCATTAACCCGCTTGTGGAGCTTCTGCGCGTCCCTGACAAGAAAACGGCTCTGATGGCCGACTGGACAAAAAAACTCCCCGCCCTTGTGGAATCGGCCATGAATGCCGACGTCACCAACATTTCAGGCGTCCCTTCGTGGTTTCTGACCGTTCTCAGGGGAATTATGGAGAAGAAGGGCGCCAAGGAGCTTCATGAAGTGTGGCCGCATCTGGAAGTTTTCTTCCACGGAGGCATATCTTTCGCGCCCTACCGCAGTCAATATGACTCGATAATAGACCCCGGGCGCATGCGTTATCTCGAGACATACAACGCCTCCGAAGGGTTCTTCGCCGTTCAGGACCGACGTGACAGCCGGGCGATGCTCCTGCTTCTTGACGCCGGAGTGTTCTATGAATTCATCCCTCAGGAAGGAGGCGATCCCCTCCCCGCCTGGGAAGTGGGACCCGGAAGGATCTACGAGATGATAATTACGGCGGTCAACGGTCTCTGGCGATTCCCTATCGGCGACACCGTCAGGGTGGAAACCGTGAATCCGCTAAGAATCACGGTGGCCGGCCGAACAAAAAGCTTCATAAACGCATTTGGAGAAGAGGTGATGGTCCATAACACGGACGCAGCCCTGACAAAAGCATGCAGCCTGACAGGCGCCGAGGTGCTGAACTACACCGCCGCTCCGGTCTATACTACCGGCCGTTCGCGCGGACGCCACCAGTGGCTCATCGAATTCGCCGTCATGCCGCCAGACATGAACCGTTTCGCCGCGACGCTCGACAAGGCGCTCACCGAGGAAAACAGCGATTATCAGGCAAAGCGTTCAGGCAACATATTCCTTGATCCGCTCTCGGTAACCGTAGCTTCTCCGGGACTTTTCGACAAATGGCTCGCCTCGACGGGCAAACTCGGCGGACAGAGGAAAGTGCCGCGACTATCCAATGACCGCAGCCTGATCGACTCGATGCTTAAATTCAACCTATAGAAAACAAAACCAACAAAAAAAGACAATGAAACGTTTTATACTCCCGCTTCTGCTTTCCGCCATTCTTGTCATCCCCGCTATGGGCAGCGACAAGGGAACTGTTCCCTCCGACCGCGCGTCGGTATCGGCTGCCGTGGCCGATCATGGCAAATACAAGGCCCTTGCCGACAGATTTGCCGCAGGCCACAGTCTCGATCCTTCGGAGATAGCCTATATATATTACGGCACGGCATTGCAGCCCGGATTCAGCGCCGCGACACAATATCCCGACATAGCCAAGACCTATGCGGCCGGCGACTATTCCACCGCCCTTTCGCTGATCTGGAAAGCTCTCGCAAAAGATCCAGCCAATCTTTACCTGCTCTTCACAGGCTACGGCTGCGCCCGCAGCCTCGAGAACAAAGAAGCGGCCGATCTTCTTCAGGGGCGCCTGATGCAGGTCTGCGACATGATATTCAAGTCAGGCACCGGTGTGACGCAGGAAAGCCCCTACATCATCCTGCGACCTTCCGACATAGACGAGTTCGTTGTCAAATACATCCAGCCCACAGCCATTCTCGGCCGTGCCAAAATCGGCGATCTTGATGCCGTCCGCGTCAGCATCGAAGGAGTCCCCAATGACGCCATTCTCTATTTCAAGCAATTCTAACCTGTTTTCTCCATGAACTACCGCCTTGTTTTCTCCTCGATAATCATCGCTGTCGGGCTGCTGGCTCTCGGACTATGCCTGCGCAGCGGCCTGAAATCGTTCAACGACAGCCAGCGCACCGTGGAAGTGCGCGGCCTTTCCACCCGGGAAGTTCCCGCCAACCATGTCACCTGGCCCATTGTTTTCAAGCTCGTAGGCAACGACCTGCCGCAGGTATATACCAACGTGTCCGCCACAAACGACACCATTGTCCGTTTCCTGCGTGACAACGGCATCGACGCGAAAGACATCTCTGTCAGCGCCCCGCAGATGACCGATCTCAGCGCCGACCGCTACAACAACCAGCCCATCCCGTTCAACTACAGCGTGACTTCGGTCGTTACGGTCAGCTCGTCGGAAGTAACGAAAGTCCATGATCTCATCAACCGCCAGGGCGAACTGATGAAACGCGGCATACCCATCGCAACCGATTATGCCAACCCGATCAAATACGACTACACCGACCTCAACTCCATAAAGCCGGAAATGATAGCCGAAGCCACCAAAAACGCCCGGGAAGCGGCTGAGAAATTCGCTTCCGATTCCCAAAGCAAAATAGGCAAGATCAAGGACGCACGTCAGGGACAGTTCACCATCGAGGACCGCGACACTTATACGCCCTATATCAAGGAAGTGCGCGTGGTCACCACTCTTGTCTATTTCCTCGAGGACTGACACTCTCAGCCCACCTGCCTTAACCACTCCCCCTGCCGGGAAAAATATCCGGCAGGGGTCAATAAACCAATTAAAAGCGATTTTGCCCCATGTGTCGAATCCTGTTTTCGATAATTCTCGCCATCTGTGTCTCATTCGGAGTTTTTTCCCAGAACGAGATACAGTTGCGCAACAAAATGCTGAGTGACAGCATAAACAAAAAGCTGCCGACCCTGAAGAGCTCCACCGCCCGCATCAACGCCCTGTATGACATATTCGACCTCGCGCCCCAGGACAGCGTGGTCGCAACCGGTGAGCGCGTGCTTCAGGCAGCGATGAAAGCCAAAGACTACGCCTCGGCCCTCGACATGCTGCGGCGCCTGTCATCATTCAATATCGGCAAAGACTCCACCCTCATCTCGAAGTACATGGGCGAGCTGAAAAAAATCCCCATATCCCCGGAACGGGAGGCCACGGAGTGTTTCATCTATCTCTGCGCCATGACCAACCAGGCCAGATATTCCTCGGAAGCCGACAGATTCCACCGGCTGACCGAACTGACCAAACGGTACAGGGCAGAGAAAAAATCGGACAAATCCGCCGTCAACACCCGAATAGTCCTTCTCTTCACGATATGTAACTATCTTGACATGTCGATGCCCGGCGAAATTATGACAATATATCTCGAAGAGCTCGAAAAATTGCTTAAAAAGATGGATTATCGCCTTGACGGTCTGGAGAACATGTTCTATCTCCACTCGGCGATGGCATATACCTACAATGACCAGCCGGCAAGAGCCGTAGCCGCCGACCGCGAGCTCATGAAAGTGATTGACCGTCTGGACCATCAGGCACAATCCGACGGCCGCAAATTCCGTAATTACGACCGGTTCCGCTACAGTGTATATCGACGTATGCTCATCAATGCCGACGCACTCTCTCCCGATGAAATAGAAGAGACCTTCAGGAAGATAACCGAACTGCGCGATAAAAACCAAGCCGTCGCCGACGACATGGCCCACAATCCCCGCGCGGAAGCCTCCTATCTCATGGCCAAAGGGCGCTACACCCAGGCAGTTCCCCTCCTCGAAAACAGCCTGCAAGCGGAAAGAGCCTTCGCCACGAGACGTCTGCTTCTGAGGATGCTTGTCAAAGCCGCCGCCGAAACCGAGAACAAAGAGCTGCTGACACAAACCGCCATAGAATACAATCAGATTCTTGAGAACACACTGAAAGAACGTACTCTCCAACGCGGCCAGGAACTCCGCGTACTCTATGACGTCACCGACGACTCTGCATCCGCCACCGCCTCAGACCTCATTGGCACCGCAAAAGGCAACCGCACTACTGTTGTGGCCATTGTGGCGATTGTCCTGCTTCTGCTTGCAACCATACTGTTCATAGTCCTCTACCGGCGTACGCGCAAAATTTCAGAGAAACTTCTCGAGACAAACGACATGCTGACCGCCGAGCGCGACAACATGCAACGCACCCAGACGTCACTGATCGAGGCTCGCGATGAAGCCCGGAAAGCAAATCGCCATAAAAACAACTTCATCTCCAACATGAGCCATGAAGTAGCCTCGCCGCTGAACGCGATCGTGGAGTGTTCGCACATCCTCGTCGATAACGCCAACGAAGAGAAACGGCATTACCTCGACCGATTCGCCCGCACCATTGACGTCAGCGCCGAAATGCTGCGCACCCTCATCAACGACGTCCTCGAGATAAGCAATGCCGAAGCAGGCACGCTTCCCATCCAGCGAACAACCGTCCCGCTGCGCACACTTTGCGTTGCGGCTATGGAAAACGCAAGGCTCCACCTTGACAATCCCCGCGTCACGCTTCGCTGGGCAAACGAGAACGAAGCGACCCAGGTTATCTACACCGATGCACGGCGAGTTGAGCAGGTGCTCGTCAACATGCTCCTGAACAGCATCAAATTCACCGAAGAAGGATTCATAGAGCTCGCTTACAAAGTCGATACTGTCGGAGGCACAACTACCTTTACCGTGACGGATTCGGGCATCGGGGTCCCCGAAGGAAAAGAAGAGCTCATATTCGAACGTTTCGAAAAACTGTCGCCCATGTCGCAGGGCGCCGGCCTCGGACTCAGCATCTGCCGCATGATAGCCGATCTCATGAAAGGCAAGATATATGTCGATAAATCCTATGAAGGCTCCGGCGCACGCTTTGTATTCACTATTCCTTCCACGCCTTAAAGTATTTCTTCTTACCATTCATACCTATTCCTTACACTCAACACTTATGATCAAGAAACTGACAACAGCCATCTTGGCGCTTTTTTCCATCAGCGTCATGGCATCAGCTGAAGTAATCAACGTAAAACCGCCCAAGGGCGACGCCACACAAGTTCTCAACGCTGCTCTGCGCAAAGCCTCAAAAGCCAAAGGCCCTGTCGAAATCAGACTTGCGCCGGGCACCTACAACCTTTCCAAAGAGAAAAGCTTAGTGCGCTACTACAGAGTGAGCAACACAGCGTCGGAGACAGAACACAAGACCGCCAACAAACATATAGGGCTGCTTCTGAAAAATCTTAAGCACGTGACCATAAACGGCGACGGCAAGGCCACACTGCTCACCCACGGCGAGATGACTCCATGGGTCATAGATTCGTGCACCGACATCAGACTGACAGGCCTGACTGTCGATGCCGCCGATCCGTCCGTTCCGGAAATGACTGTCGTAGAACGCACCGACAATTCCATTCTGGCAAAAGTGAACGAACGCTCCCGCTACGAAATCCGTGACGGAAAACTGTACTGGAAGGGATTCGGATGGGAATTCACCGACGGCATAGCACAGCTTTTCAGCCCCGCCAAAGGCACCAATCTGCGCTGCAACTCGCCCGTGGCTCTTGCCGTAAATGTCGAGGAGGTCACTCCCGGGACGCTACGCTTCAGCTATTCCGGCAATGCCCCTGCGTGCGCTCCCGGAGAGACATTTCAGATGCGCCATGCTATCAGAAGCGAAGTCGCCGGTCTTGTCAACCGTTCGACCGACGTCACCCTCTCAGGCATACGGTTCAAATTCATGGGCAACTTCGGGGTTGTCAGCCAGCTGTCGAAAAACATCACTATAGAAAACATCACGTGCTGGGCCGACTCGGCAACAAACCGCACGGCTGTGGGATTCGCCGATTTCTTCCAGGTATCGAGCTGCGGAGGTCTTGTCCGTTTCGACAACTGCCGTTTCGGGAGTGCTCATGACGACCCGATCAACATCCACGGAACACACCTGAAGATAACCGAAATCAACGGTAACAAACTGACGGCGCGCTACATGCACCACCAGACGTTCGGATTCCTCGGATTCACCGAAGGTGACACCGTCTCGGTCACCGATCCCGCCACTCTTCTCCCCGTAGGCTATTTCGTGGTAGGGAGCGCACGCATGGCTGATGAACGGAACACGGAAATCACGATGGAAGGATTCCGCCCCGTCGAAGGCGCCAAAGTCCCCGCGTCGCTTAAGGGAATGATAGTCGAGAACCGCACATGGTGTCCGACCGTCAGCATCACGAACTCATACTTCTCCCTGATCCCGACACGCGGCATTCTGGTAACCACATGGCGTCCCGTTGTCATCAGGAATAACCGTTTCGTCAAATGTCCCATGGCGGCCATCCTCATAGCCGATGACGGACGCTCATGGTTCGAATCAGGCGCCGTAGAGAACGTGACCATCTCCGGAAACGTCTTCGAGCAGTGCAGCAATCCGGTTATCAGCATAGCTCCCGAAAACGTGCTTTCCGATGCCGGCTATGTCCACAGGAATATCACCGTCACCGACAACACTTTCATATCTGATCGCCCCGTCAGAATAGGCGTCCGTTCAGTCGATGGATTCACCTTCTCCGGCAACAAGGCCCGAACCGTTTCAGGGACTCCCCAGGAACTCCTGTTCGACATCAGCTCATCGGCCAATGTAAACCTCGGACAGAACCGATAGGATTTACATTTGCAAACGGCATATATCAACCCGAAGCATTCCCGCAATTAACTATTTTTCAGTTAATTGCGGGAATGTAAATAAGTTGTGCTAAAATTTTTCAAAAAAAGTGGAATTTAATTATGTAAATTTCGGACGAAAAATCGTAACTTTACGTCCTGTTTCTAAGGAGATATTTTTCCGCCCGTCTTATGGAAGAACCCGTATATCACATACCGGCCCTGCTACCCGAATGCATCGAAGCGCTTGACCTGCGCCCCGACGGCATTTATATCGACGCCACCTATGGCGGCGGAGGTCACAGCCGCGCCATCGTGGAACATCTTGGTCCTCAGGGACATCTCTACGGATTCGATCAGGACGAAGACGCCGTCGGCCGCGCCATGACAGACCCGCGGTTTACAATGGTCTATAGCAATTTCCGCTTTCTGCGCAATTTCATGCGCTTCTACGGCCATGACACCGTTGACGGCATACTTGCCGATCTCGGAGTCTCGTTCCATCATTTCGATGACTCGCAGCGCGGATTCTCCTTCCGTTTCGACGGCCCTCTGGACATGCGGATGAACCGCCATGCCTCGCGCTCGGCAGCTGACCTCCTGTCGGCAGCCTCGGAAGAGGAACTCGCCGGAATCTTCACCCTTTACGGGGAACTTCCTTTCGGCAAACGTCTCGCCGCCGCCATCGTGGCCGAGCGCAACGCAGGACGTCCCGTCACCCGCATCGAACAGCTGCGCGAAATCAGCTCCCGCTTCATATCCCCCAAACGGGAGAAGAAGGAACTCGCGATGATTTTCCAGGCCTTGCGCATAGAAGTCAACGGCGAAATGCAGGCTCTCGAACAGTTTCTGCAGGCCTGCCTGAAGACCCTGCGTCCCGGCGGACGTCTCGCCGTTATAACCTATCATTCACTCGAGGACAGACTTGTCAAGAACTTCATCAAGAGCGGCAATTTCGAAGGTAGAATAGAGAAAGACTTCTTCGGCAAAGTCTATAGGCCCTTCAAGGCGGTCAATTCCAAACCGATAGTGCCGTCGGCCGAAGAGATTGAACAAAACCCACGCTCAAGGAGTGCGAAACTCCGCGTGGCCCAAAAGGTGTAAGTTATCTATGTCAACATACAGCAACACAACAGGGAAACAAAACGCGGGCGGCACCGACGAACGGTCCGGCTCCGTGATGCGCCGACTGCTTTTCGGGCAGATTGTCAGCTCCGACCTCTTCGCACGCAACTGGCTCGCGCTGATCCTTGGCGTCTTCATGATACTGGCATATATTTCCGGCAAATACAGCTGTCAGACAAAAATGGAGGAGGTCACCCGGCTGAGCAAAGAATATGCAATTGTAAACGCCGAACTCATCCGTTGCCGCTCACGCTACATGAGCCGCATAAGGGAGAGTTCCATGCAGGCCATGGTCGATTCCCTGAATCTTAATCTGCACGTGAGCGAAAATCCCCCTTACCGTCTAAAAACCGACAAATGAAAAAAGAGAACAGGCGCAACATATTGATCCGTTATGGAATAATAGTGGTGTTCATACTGCTGTTATCCGGCCGCATCGTGTATAAGCTTGTCGATAACACTGTTCTCTCGGCTCCCCACTGGAACAAGCTCGCCGAAAAAGAGCTGTCGGAGATCGACACCATAGAACCGGAACGCGGGGAAATTCTCGCAGCCGACGGCAGTGTCCTGGCCACAAATATGATTCTCTACACTCCATGCCTCGACCTGCGTCATCCCAAATTCAACGTCGATTCATATAAAACGGCTGTTCCGAGGGTGGCCGACAGCCTGGCGGCCCATTTCCCGAAAAAATCGGCCAAAGAGTGGCGCCAGTATCTTCTTTCACCGCTGAAGCGGCCTAAGGACAAATGGTCGAGATCATTCGCCATTGTCCGCGACATATCTTTCTTCGAATGCGAACTGGTCAAAACCTTCCCCTTCCCGCGCACCCGGGCCAAAGCGCCCCGCAAAGGCAAGCTTATAGGCTTCAAGGTCGAGTCGCGATCGGTCCGCGTGCGTCCCTACGGAGCGATGGCGCGGCGCAGTATCGGCGCCGTGGGTGTGACCGACTCGATCAAGCGCGTCCACGGAAAATACGGGCTCGAGAAAGCGCTCGACTCCCTGCTCTACGGCAAACCGGGCTACACCAAGAAAGTTCCCCTGACAACCGCCATAGTCAAATGGAAAGACATCCCTCCGGTCAACGGCTATACTGTCCGCACGACCATCGACATAAAGATGCAGGACATTGTGGAAAACGAGCTAAACAAGATGCTTGAATTCTGCGAGGCCGACTGGGGTACGGTCATACTCATGGAGGTAGCCACCGGCGACATAAAGGCTGTTGCCAATCTCGAGCTGAGCCCCCGGCCCGGCGAGGGATACATCGAGAGCCGCAATCGCGCCGTTCTCGGCTATGAACCGGGCTCCGTAGTGAAGACCCTTTCGATGCTCATAGCCCTCGAGGACGGCATCGTCACTAATATCCATGAAGTGATCCCTCTTGGCGACAAATGGTATTACTATGGCAAAAAGGCGATCCAGGACTCCCACTTCATAGCTTCGGCCGACATCACGGGAGTGCTCGAACAGTCATCCAACATAGGGATGGCCAAGATCATCACCCGCCGCTTCGGTCCCAATCCACCGGCTTTCCGCGAGCGAGTGAGCAAACTCGGATTCCTCGAGCCGATGAATTCCGGCATAGCCGGCGAAGAGGTACCCAACTTCATTCCGCTGAAAAACGACGACCTTGGGCGCCAGATGCTTGCCAAACAGAGCTACGGCTACTGCACGGAGATATCGCCGCTCTACACCGCGTCGCTCTATAACGCCATAGCCAACGACGGCGTCTATGTGCGCCCCCGTCTGGTGCGCGGACTCATCGGCAACGGCATCGACACCATCTACCCCGTCACAAACATCCGTGACCGCATCTGCACTCAGGCCAATGCCCGCACACTGCGCAAAATGCTCTCGGCCGTGGTCTGGGGCAAACACGGAACAGCGCGCCATTTCCTCCAGTCGCCTCTGGTCAGAATCATAGGCAAGACGGGGACAGCCAACATCAACAGAGAGGGCATCGGCTATACAAGAGGCGTCAACCGATTGGCTTTCTGCGGAATCTTCCCCGAAGAAAAGCCGCGTTACACCTGCATAGCGCTTGTCTCCTATCCCAAACGCAACGCAATGGGCGCCGCCTCCAACGCCGGCACTATCGTACGCAAAGTGGCCGAAGCGCTTTACTCGCGAGGCATGCTGGACTACGATGACAGCTACACGAAGGGCGAACACAACAACACTCCTGTCCCCACGATGTATGCCTCTCTTGATCCGGCACGCAACGACAGGGTCCAGAAATCGCTCAGTCTCGGCAACCGTAAAGCAGTCATGGCATCTCCAGCGAAAAAATCGGGAGGAGTGCCAGATGTTCTCGGTCTCGGCCTGCGCGACGCTCTGAAGACACTCGAGAGCGCCGGCTATCAGGTGCGCATCAATGGCCGCGGCTGCGTGACCGGACAGGTCCCCGCTCCGGGAAGCGCAGTCAGAAAAGGCGAAAAAATTTATCTGACACTGAAAGAATGATCATTGTAGAATATAAAAATTACGTTATATATGAAATCACTGTCTGACCTGCTCTCAGCCATAATGGTCGAAGAGATTATTGGAAGCGAAAACAAAGAGATAACCTCGCTTGAATGTGATTCCCGTAAGATAAAACTCGGATCCATGTTCGTGGCCGTGCGCGGATATAATGTCGATGGCCACAAGTTCATCCCTCTTGTGACTCTCGCCGGCGCCTCCGCGATAGTATGCGAGGAGCTTCCCGAGCGCCTCGAATCCAATGTCACTTATATCAAGGTGGCTGATTCGGCAGTCGCTCTCGGATATCTCGCTTCGCAATGGTGGGGCAATCCGTCGCGCAAGCTGCGCCTCGTGGGAGTCACGGGAACCAACGGAAAGACGACCACGGCCACCCTCATCTACGAGATGGCACGCATGTCAGGCTACAAATGCGGACTTCTGTCAACCGTCTGCAATTATATAGACTCCGAAGCCGTTCCGGCTACCCAGACCACGCCCGACCCCCTGACTCTCAACGAGCTGCTCCACCGCATGGTGGTGGCAGGCTGCAGCTATGCCGCGATGGAGGTCAGCTCCCACGCCGCCCATCAGCACCGAATCGCAGGTCTTACCTTTGCGGGAGGCGTCTTCAGCAATCTGACCCGCGACCACATGGACTACCACAAGACAGTTGAAGCCTACCGCGATGCAAAGAAAATGTTCTTCGACATTCTTCCTTCGTCGGCCTTCGCCCTCGTCAACGCGGATGACCGCAACGGATCGTTCATGATACAGAACACTGCCGCAAAAAAATACACCTATTCATTGAGAAAAGACGCCGATTTCACCGGACGCATCATCGAAAGCCGGCTTGACGGAACTCTGATGCAGTTCAACGGCAACGAAGTGGAAGTTCTTTTCACCGGACGTTTCAACGCCTACAACCTGACGGCTGTCTATGGAGCCTCGATTCTGCTCGGCTGGGATCCAGAGAAGGTACTTGTCGATATGAGTCGCCTCGTGCCGGTGGCAGGCCGTTTCCAGACCATCCATTCGCCCGAGGGTATAACGGCGATCGTGGATTACGCCCACACCCCCGACGCGCTTGTGAACGTGCTCGACACCATCGCCGAGATTCTGGCAAAGAAAGGAAAGATAATCACCGTGGTCGGCGCGGGCGGAAACCGCGACGCCGGAAAACGCCCCATAATGGCAAAAGAATCGGCTCTGCGCTCGGACCGTCTTGTCCTCACCTCCGACAATCCGCGCAACGAGGACCCGGCGGAAATAATACGGGAAATGGAAAGCGGTCTGGACACCCCCGAACTGCGTTCGCGCACGATTTCCATAACCGACCGCCGCGAAGCCATACGCACCGCAATAATGCTCGCTTCGCCGGGCGACGTGGTGCTCATTGCCGGAAAAGGACATGAGACCTATCAGGAAATATGCGGCGTCAAGCATCATTTCGACGACCGCGAGATTGTTCGCGAGGTATTCGAAAAGCAAAACTAACCACAACCGCTCCACATCATGCTTTACTATATATTCAATCTTCTGCAGGACAGCGGAATCCCGGGCATAAGGCTCATCGACTACATCACCTTCCGTTCGGGAGCGTCATTCGTGCTGGCTCTGTTCATAGCGCTGGTCTTCGGGCGCAAGATAATCGACCGGCTGCGGCGCATGCAGGTGGGAGAGATAGTGCGCGATCTCGGAATCCAGGGAGAGAACAGTAAAAAAGGCACTCCCACCATGGGCGGCATCATCATCATCATATCCATACTGATTCCATGCCTGCTGCTGGGCAACCTCTCCAACGTCTATATGATTCTGATGATAATCGCCACTATATGGCTCGGAATTCTCGGATTTCTTGACGATTACCTAAAGCTGAAACGCCATAACAAGGACGGCATGAAGGGAAAGTTCAAGATTGTAGGCCAGTTAGGACTCGGTCTGATCGTAGGCCTGACAATGTGGTTCAGCCCCGACATCGTGGTACGTCAGAACATGGAGGTCAAAACCGGCGACACTACTGAAACAGTGGTCACATACAAACCGGAGAATGTCAAAAGCCCCGAGACCACCATACCGTTTGTTAAAAACAACAATTTCAACTACCAGTGGCTGACCAAATGGTGTGGCCCCCACGCCGTCACAGCCGGGTGGATCGTATTCGTGCTCATCACCATCCTGGCGGTCATGGCCACCTCCAATGGTGCGAACCTGACCGACGGCGTCGATGGACTCTGCGCGGGATGTTCGGCCATAATAGGCGTCGCGCTGCTGATAATGGCATATCTCGGTGGACATGTCATATATGCCTCCTACCTCAACATTCTCTATATTCCGGAAAGTTCTGAGTTAGTGGTGTTCATGGCGGCATTCATAGGCGCCCTGATAGGGTTCCTGTGGTACAACGCCAATCCCGCACAGGTATTCATGGGCGACACAGGCAGCCTAACGATAGGCGGTATCATAGCCGTATTCGCCATACTGACGCGTAAAGAGCTGCTGCTGCCGATTCTCTGCGGAATCTTCTTCGTGGAGGACCTGTCGGTGATGGCTCAGGTAACATATTACAAATATACCCGCAAACGTTACGGAACCCCGAGGCGCATATTCAAATGCACGCCTCTTCATCACCATTTCCAGAAATCGGCATCCGATTGCACCGACGCGCTTCTGCGCCGTCCGTTCAATCCGGTGCCTGAACAGAAACTGGTCGTAAGATTCTGGATCGTCGGCATACTGCTTGCCGCCATAACTTTCGTAACGCTCAAAATACGATAAAAAAGAAGATGGATAACAACAAAGAGAAGAGACAGAAACTCGTAGTGCTCGGCGGAGGAGAAAGCGGTGTAGGCGCCGCAATTCTCGGCAAAGACAAAGGGATGGAAGTGTTCCTTTCCGACATGGGCACTGTGGCGCCGCGCTATGCCGCCATGCTCGACGCCGAAGGGATAGAATGGGAACAGGGACACCACACTCCCGAAAAGATTCTCGACGCCGACATAGTGGTGAAAAGCCCCGGCATACCCCCTACGGCACCGATGGTCAGAGCTATTGCCGACCGGTCGATCCCCGTCATCTCGGAGATAGAGTTCGCCGGCCGCTACACCGATGCGAAAATGATCTGTATCACGGGAAGCAACGGCAAAACGACAACTACGATGCTGACCTACCATATCCTGCACGATGCCGGCCTCAACGTTGGCCTCGCAGGAAACGTAGGCCGCAGTCTGGCCCTTCAGGTTGCCCGCGAGCCCCACGAGGTATATGTCATCGAGCTTTCCTCTTTCCAGCTCGAAAACATGTATGACTTCAAGGCCAATGTCGCCGTCATGCTCAATATCACTCCCGACCATCTTGACCGCTACGACTACAAGATGCAGAACTATATAAACGCAAAATTCCGAATACTCAACAATCTGACGCCCCGCGACGCCTTCATCTACTGGCAGGACGACCCGGTTATCCGCCGTCAGCTCGAACAGGTCACCACCGAAGCGCGCATGTACCCCTTCGCGGAACATGTGGAACGCGACACTAAGGCCTACGTTGGAGGAGACGACAATCTCGTCTTCGAGACTCCCGAGACATCAATGTCGATGCCCCGCGCCGAACTTTCGCTCAACGGACTCCACAACCTCTACAATTCCATGGCCGCAGGACTTTCAGCCTGTCTGCTCGACATTAAAAAGGAAGATATACGCCGCGCTTTGGCCAATTTCGAAGGCGTTGAACACCGCCTGGAATTCGTGGCCGACATTGACGGCGTCCGCTGGATCAACGACTCTAAGGCAACCAATGTCAACTCCTGCTGGTATGCCCTCGAAAGCATGCCTTCTACCCGGGAACCGTCAGTCGTTCTTATTCTCGGCGGCAAGGACAAAGGCAACGACTACACCGAGATTCTTCCTCTGGTGAAGAAAAAAGTCAAGGCCATAGTCTGCATGGGCAAGGATAATAAGAAGCTGCTCGATTTCTTCTCGCCCCACATAAGCCGCATGGCCGACACCCATTCCCTTGAAGACGCCGTAGCTGCCTGCAGGGAATTCTCGACCGAGGGCGACACGGTGTTGCTTTCGCCGTGTTGCGCAAGCTTCGACCTCTTCACCTCCTATGAGAACCGCGGCGATCTTTTCAAGGAAGCCGTCCGCAATCTCCGCCATTAACCTCTCAAATCATATTACTCCGCTCTCAATCATGGAATCGACCGACTCATTGTCATCCACACCGCTGACAGCCGCACCGACGACCGCACCGACGGCTTCAGACGATCCGCGCCTCGCCCCCCTTGCCAAAGGCGACAAACATATATGGGGAATCTACATTCTCCTTGTCATCATTTCTATCGTCGAGCTCTACAGCGCCTCGTCGAGAGAAGTGGTGTCGGCGGGAATGGGCGTCTATGGCACCATAATCCGCCATGGAGCCATGCTTCTGGCAGGTTTCGGTATCATCTGCCTCTTGCAGCGCACGCATTACCGCACAATTCTGCGCTGGATTCCGGTCTTCGCGCTCATGAGCGTGGCGATGATGGTCTATACGATGTTCTTCGGGAGCTATATCAATGGAGCCCGCCGTTCGTTCAATCTGTTCTTCATCTCCATCCAGCCTTCGGAGTTCATCAAAATCTCCGCCGCGATGATGGTTGCGCTCATAATGTCGCGTTTCCAGCTCAAAGGCGGAGGCGTCGATAGCAAGGCTGTGGCGGCCACGGCCATTGTCATCATGGTCTTCGGCGGTCTTCTGCTCCCTCAGGGTCTTACCAACACCCTCCTGCTGATGGCGATAAGCCTTTCCATGATGATCATCTCCGGCGCCGGGAAAAAGCTTTTCGTGGTGTTGCTGGTCTATGGAGCGTGCTGCGGAGTCTATCTCGCGGTCTCCCACAATGACAGCGACTCCCGTTCCGGTACATGGAAAGAACGTATCGAATCGTTCATCGGCAACGGGAAACCGAAATATGAGGAACCGATCACGAGCGACAACCGGCAGGAAATGCTTGGCTACATAGCGCAGGCCCACGGAGGAGTGACCGGCGTCCTTCCCGGAAACTCCCGCGAGACCTCGCGCCTTCCCCTCGCTTTCACCGACTACATCTATTCGATCGTAGTGGAGGAACTGGGGCTCTGGGGCGGAATCTCCGTGCTGGTTCTCTACCTCTGGCTGCTCGGAAGAGCGAGCACCATAGCCTCGCGATGTTCGCGGGCATTCCCGGCGCTTCTGGTCATCGGAATGGCGCTGGTCATCGTCTTCCAGGCGCTTTTCCACATCTGTATCGTCACCGGAGTCATCCCCGTGTCCGGGCAGCCGCTGCCTTTGATCTCCAAAGGTGGGTCCTCGATTCTGGTCACCTCGATAGCTTTCGGCATAATGTTGAGCGTCAGCCGCTTCGCTGTCCGCAACAGCAGCAAGAAACGTGAAATAAACAATGAAATAGAAATGCTCCCTGAAGAAGTCAGAGCCGACAATCCGTCACAGCTCTGAGCGGGGATGCAAACCGACATATAAATGAAAACCGATAAAGCCAACAGACCTCTAAGGGTCATTATAAGCGGAGGAGGCACGGGCGGACATATCTTCCCGGCCATTTCCATAGCTAACGCCCTGCGCCGGCGCAACCCGCAAACCGAGATTCTTTTCGTCGGGGCCCTCGGACGCATGGAAATGGAGCGCGTGCCTGCCGCAGGATATGAGATTCAAGGCCTTCCCGTTGCCGGATTCGACCGCCGTCGCCTCTGGCGCAACTTCGGCGTTCTTGTCAAGCTGGCCAAGAGTCTTCTGAAAGCGCGCAAAATAATCAGGGATTTCAAACCGGAAATAGCCGTCGGTGTCGGAGGATATGCCTCTGGACCGGTTCTTAAGGAAGCCCAGAAACATAACATACCGACTCTGCTCCAGGAACAGAACTCCTACGCCGGAGTGACAAACAAGATGCTCGCGCGCAAAGCCGGCAAAATATGCGTGGCCTACAGCGGAATGGAACGTTTCTTCCCGGCCGGGAGCATCGTGATGACCGGCAATCCCGTGCGCGCCGACATTGTCAACTCTACCATGACACCCGGGGAAGCACGCGAAGCCCTCGGACTGGAAGCGGACCGACCTGTGGTGCTCGTTGTCGGAGGAAGCCTCGGAGCGAGAACAGTCAACGAAAGCATCGCGGCGTCGCTCGACACCATCACCGCCACCGGAGCCCAGATTCTCTGGCAGACAGGCAAACTCTATTATGAACAGTGTCTTGCCATGGCTGACGGGAAAGCCCATGTGAAGGTATGTCCTTTCATCTCCGACATGGCGGCCGCCTATCGTGCAGCCGACCTGATGGTCTCCCGCGCAGGCGCAAGCACCATTTCCGAGATACAGCTTCTCGGAATCCCGTCGGTGCTGGTTCCCTCGCCCAACGTGGCTGAAGACCATCAGCGCAAGAACGCGCAGGCGCTCGCTGACCGCGACGCTGCAGTAATGGTGCTCGATGCCGACGCACCCCGTCTGCTCGGAGAGACCGTCACGCAACTTATGGCCGACCCTGAAAGGCGTAAGACACTGGGCCGAAACGCACTGGAAATGGCGCTGCGCGACAGCGACGAAAAAATAACGGACTGTATCTATTCTCTGATCAACTGAAGCATGGACACTAAAAAGAACATATATTTCGTAGGCGCCGGCGGCATAGGCATGGCCGCGCTTGAAAGATATTTCAATGCCCGCGGCTATCGTGTGGGCGGCTATGACCGTACTCCGACCGATCTTACCCACGCTCTCGAAAGCGAGGGTATCAGTCTGACCTACGACGATTCCGCCGAAGCGATAGACGAAGCGTTCCGCGACCCCGCGGAAACTCTTGTGGTATATACCCCCGCCATCCCCGACTCCCACCCGGGCCTGAGATGGTTTCGCGAAAACGGATTCGAGGTTGTCAAGAGGGCGGCCGTTCTCGGCGTCATAACCCGCCAAAGCAAAGCCCTCTGCTTCGCCGGCACTCACGGCAAGACAACGACTTCCTCGATGGCGGCTCATCTGATGCACTGTTCTCCCGCAGGATGCAACGCCTTCCTCGGAGGGGTTCTCCGGAACTACAATACGAATTTCCTTCTTGACGACAAATCGCCCTACAGCGTGGTCGAAGCCGATGAATATGACCGCTCCTTCCATCATCTCAGACCTTATGTGGCGGTCATAACGGCCACTGACCCTGACCATCTCGACATATACGGTACCGAAGAAGCATATCTCGAAAGCTTTGCCCGGTTCACGGAACTGATACAGCCCGGAGGCACACTGATAAAGCATACGGGACTCAAGCTTCGCGAACGCCCCGATCCGTCAGTCAAGGTCTATACCTACTCGCGCGACGAAGGTGATTTCCATGCTGCAAACATACGCCGGGCCGACGGCAGCATAACCTTTGATTTCGTTGCTCCTGACCGCGTTATCCGCAATATAGAGCTCGGCGTGCCGGTCGAAATAAACATCACCAACGCCATCGCGGCGCTTGCTGCCGTCTGGGCTGCCGGAGAACTCGACGATGAGAGAGCCCGCAGCGCGATGGCTTCGTTCATGGGACCCAAACGTCGCTTCGAATTCTGGATGAAAGAACCGGGCGGCCGCGCCGTCATAGATGACTATGCCCATCATCCCGACGAACTCCGCAGCTCCATAGAGTCGGTCCGCGCTCTCTTTCCCGGACGAAAACTGACCGTAGCTTTCCAGCCGCATCTCTACAGCCGCACCCGCGATTTCGCGCCCGATTTCGCCAAGGCGCTTTCCGGAGCGGACAGCGTTATACTTCTCGACATCTATCCCGCGCGTGAACTCCCGATTCCGGGCGTCACTTCGGAAATAATATTTGACAAGGTCACGTCCCCCGAAAAAGAGCTTGTCGCAAAAGACCGTCTCGTCGCCACTCTGGCGGAGAAAGGATTCGACGTGCTGCTCACGGTCGGAGCCGGTGACATCTGCAACCTTCTCCCTGAAATAATAAAACTTCCCGCCCGCTCATGAAAATGACACCCCTGAAAAGATCATGGCTTTTCGCCGGCCTGACGCTGCTCGTCATAGTCTATATGGCAGTGGCCTGGTTTCTGACGGCCAACGCTGCCGGAAGCCGCCTTTGCCAGGGGGTGCTCATAACGGTCCATGACACTTCGGAAATTCACTTCGTCACTCCGCGCGAACTCTCGGAGGAACTTGGCGACCTGCCCAAAACGGCCCGTTCGACCCGGCTGAGCGACATCGACATAGACTCGATCGAACGGATGCTCTATCTGTTCGACAAGATAGAGCGTGTCAATGTCAACAAGCTTTCCTCGGGCAAGATTCTCATCGATGTCTGGCCCATGCGCCCCGTGGCCCGTATTTTCGACTCGGCCGGCCATTCCTACTACATCAACCGCGCCGGCAAGCGCATAGCGGCCGAACCGGGCTATTATCTCGATGTCCCTGTCATCAAAGGCGATTTCAACCCTGATTTTCCGGCTACTTCGCTGATTCCGCTCATCGACTACATAGAGAGCGATCCGGAGTGGCGCGACGCGATATCCATGATCGAAGCCCGCGGACCGGGCGACATCATACTCGTCCCCATTATCCGCGGACACGTAATAAACATCGGCGACTCGACCGACTATCCCGACAAATTCCGGCGACTGAAACTCATGTACTCCAAGGTCATGGGGGCAAAAGGCTGGGATTTTTACCGGGAAATCTCCGTGAAATGGCGAGGACAGGTCGTCGGCATACGCCGCAACGCCGTGACATCAGGCCCGGAATACATGCTTGACGAGCAGAACGACGAGGAAGCGAGCGTGACCACGGCCGAACTCGACGAAGGAGTGAAAGCCCCGGTGCAGGCCGACAAACCGATCCCGGCAGCCAAGGCCAAACTCGAAAGACTGCAGAAAGAAGCTAAAAAAGAAGCTTCGGACGAAAAGAAGTCCGAGACACAGGTACCAAAGAAACCGGAAAAAGAACCAAAGAAAGAAAAAAGAACGCCTAACATATAAAAAACCTCACCCTCCGATGGAAGAAAAGAACATCATTGCCATAGAAATAGGCAGCTCCAAGATCAAAGGAGCCTTAGGAATCTATAGTCCCCAAGGCGTGCTGACGGTCAAGACGGTGGAAGAAGAGCCACTTCTTGACTTCGTGCGCTACGGCGCCGTCAGCAACGTCGAAGAAACCGCCAAACTTGTGGCCCGCATTATCCGCAAGATTGAAAATCAGGTTGTCCCGCGAAAGATAGCGACGGTCTATGTAGCGCTCGGAGGGCGTTCATGCTGCTCCGTGCGCCGCGATGTTGAGACGCAGCTCAGCGAGGAGATGGAAATTACCGACCAGATCCTGCGCGGACTGCGCGACGAGGTGTCGGGGACCGAACTCACTGACCGCGACCTTTTCGCAGTCGTTCCGCGCCAATATATAATCGACAAAACGGTCGTAGCCCATCCCAAAGGCACCGTTGGCCGCAATATCCTTTTCAGCGCCAACCTGATAACATGCCGCCCCACGAGCAAACGCAACATCGATATTCTTTTCCATGACAAGCTGCAGCTCAACGTGGGAGGCTACGAAGTGCGCCAGCTCGCCCTCGGCGACCTTGTCATCACGAAGGACGAGAAACGCCTCGGCTGCATGCTCGTGGACTTCGGAGCCGAAACGACAGCCGTCTCCATCTACAAGGACGGACATCTGCAATACATGGCCACCCTTCCTCTGGGCTCGCGCAACATAACCCGCGACATCACCGAGCTCAAATATCTCGAGGAGAAGGCCGAAGAAATAAAATGCAAGGAGGGCAACGCTTCCGGCAACGCCACTCCCCATCAGCATCCCGGCGGCGTCGATTACACCCCCGTCAACAATTATGTCAGCCACCGCGCCGGCGAGATTATTGCCAACATACGCAAACAGATAGATTATGCCGGATTCAAGGCCACGGATCTCTCCGCAGGTATAATAATCGTTGGCCGCGGCGCGCGTCTGGCCGGATTCAACGACCGCCTCTCCAAGACCGCCGGAATGAATCTGCGTGTCGGCAGCATCACCGCTCCCGAGATTCGCATAGCCGACTCACGCATATCGGCCGCCGACGCATCGGATGTCATTGCGGTCCTCTATAAAGCCGCGATCCACGGCGCTCAGGAATGTTTGACAAACGATGTTGTCGATCTGACCCAGGAGGAGGAGCCCGTGATAGAGGAACCGGTGCCCGAACCGGTGATCGATCCCATAGCCGAAGAGCCCGAAAAGCGTAAGAAAGGCGGATTCTTCAAGGACCTGAAGAATAAGTTCGGAAAGTTCCTTGATGAAAACGAGGATGACGATGACGAGCTCAAGGACGATGCCGACTGATTTCAGCGAACTATGAACAGATTAACTCAGATCTCCCAATACACACAGTAACGAAAATGGACGAAAACAATTTCAACATAGACAAATTCGCGAGCCAGTTCAACGACAGGAACCAGGCTCCGCGCGAGACCAACGACATCATGGTGATAGGCGTCGGTGGCGGTGGCGGAAACGCCGTCAACCACATGTTTCACCAGGGCGTTCAGGAGGTGACATTCGTTGTCTGCAACACCGACAAGAAAGCAGTCGATGAATCGGACGTTCCAAACAAGGTAGTGATAGGCAACGGCCGCGGGGCCGGCAATGACCCCAAGAAAGCACAGAAATTCGCCGAAGACGACATTGACAAGATAGAAGCGATTTTCGACGATGAGACCCGCATGGTCTTCATCACCGCCGGAATGGGTGGAGGAACCGGAACCGGAGCCGCGCCCGTCGTTGCCCGTGTGGCAAAGGAACGCGGACTGCTGACGATAGGAATCGTCACCATCCCCTTCCTCTTCGAAGGCCGCAAGAAAATCATGAAGGCTCTCGAGGGCGCCGACGAGATGGCGAAGGTTGTCGATGCGCTGCTCATCATCAACAACGAACGCCTGACGGAAATTTATCCCGACCTCGACTTCTTCAACGCGTTCGGCAAAGCTGACGACACACTCTCGACCGCCGCACGCTCCATCTCCGAGATCATCACCACCACGGGCTACATAAACGTTGACTTCGAGGACGTTGACCGCACCCTGCGCGGCGGAGGCACCGCAATCATCTCAACGGGCTACGGCGAAGGCGACCACCGCGTGACGAAAGCCATCGAGGACGCCCTCAACTCGCCCCTGCTCCGCAACCGCGACATCTTCGGATCGCGCAGCCTCCTGCTCAACCTCTACATGAGCCGTAACGGCGACAACTCTATGGCCATGACCGAGGTTCAGGAACTCCGTAATTTCGTCAACGAAATCAACCCCGAAGTGGATATCATCTGGGGTGTGACCGTTGACAACGACCTCGGCGACAAAGTGAAGATCACTATTCTCGCTGCCGGATTCGATGTCACCATACGCGAAGAGGAGGGCGAGATTCTCGCCAACCAGGGCCAGTCGCGTCCTGCTGCCGAAACAACGCGCAAAGGACCTAAAGATCTCGAAAAAGTCCTCCTGGACCAGTATGGCGACACCTCCGATCTGAGCAAGAACTACATCATCCTCACTCCGGAACAGATGAACGATGACTCAGTCATAGAATTGCTCGAAAAATCAGCCGCGTTCAACCGCGACAAAAAGATTGTGGAAAATCTGCGCAAAGGCACCCCGCTTCCCCAGACTACGGGACTTTCGCCCGAGCGGCCCGAGCGTTCCTCAAACCGCATAGAATTCTGACGAGCATACGCTCTTCCGATATACCTTAACCTCCGGTGCACACGCCCCGGAGGTTTTTTATCAATTATAGAAACAGACTTCCTCACCCTCCCATTCCTTTCTAACTTTGCGGCATGTTGACCGCGAAGAAAATAAAATGC
>OFFV01000047.1_pt1 | contig 104612 bp, 117 predicted proteins | sample 1521461 | NCBI WGS metagenome assembly OFFV01 (sample SAMEA3504120, study PRJEB24116) | mouse gut metagenome | biome: mouse gut; feature: mouse-associated habitat; material: faeces | place: Denmark | collected 2011 | reverse complement strand
AAAGATATAAATATAATATATAAAAAGATACTCTATCGGTTCCCGATGTTTTTTTCGCGTTTTTAAGACATGAGAAAATCATTATGATAATATTACCCAACAAAATAAGGATAGAGGCAGATTATATTGAACAAAAAGATTCTGAAAAATAAATATAAGAAATATGAAACACCTCAAAACATGTTGTTTACGGTCATTGACACCAAAGTCTTAACAAAAGCATTGAATAATACAGAAATGGGGCTATATATCTTTTTAAAAGCTCAATCGGGGAGAAATAATCTAAAAGGAAAGCAACTACGGTTAAAGATTAGCGTTGGACAAATTATTACAGCAATTGGCTGGCGATTAGGTACAAAATCAATTAATAATATGATTCAGAAACTAGTACTATTAAAGCTAATAGAGATTGAAAGTAAGTGTGGCAAAACGCTTGAAATTGTTTTTTTGGATGACGAAAAGTCGTTATTAAATAACGGTTATTTCAAAGTATATGCTCATTCAATTAACGCAATTGTAAATTCTAGCAACGGTAAGCAAAAGTTAAATTATCTAGGATTTTATGCGTATTTTAGAAGTACAATCTTTGAAAATACTGAGGAATCAGCTGTATACGATAAGTCTCCTTTGTATCTCAGTAAGGTATGCGATATGTCTTATTCTAACATTCGCAATTACCTTCAATGGATGCGTGAAAATAATATTTTAGCAAGTTTTTATGTTCGTGCTATGCGTACCGAATCGATGTGTTATAACAAATACATCTATGCAGATATGCATGATTGCCAAAAGCTTGTTAAGTACATAAACGATGGACGATACGGATCAGTTATTACAGAAGTTTTAGAATAAAGTGATGTCTTTTTAGCGAAATCACACATTTTATTTAGGTTCATGGTATACTTACACAGTCAGCTGATATGACATAAGAGATAGTATGAGAAAAATATTTGATACATCACTTAAAACAAAAAGTGACCGAGATAAACATTTAAGAGAATTACTTGATACCAATCAGCTGCAACGACATATAAGAAGTGAGGTTAATCATCATCAGCTGGCGACCCATTCTTTTTCTGGATGGTTTACTGATCGGCTCAGTAATTACTTATTTGATAGCAGTAATTCAGGTTCATACCGTAAAGTCGATTATTCTTTTTACGCTAATGAAACTCATTATTGGCACAAAAAAACTCCGAGCAGTATATTGCTTGTCGATGACATCGAAGAGAAAATTAATAATAACAATTTCCTAAGAGAACAAAGGTCGAACAAAACTGCGTATATAAGCAAGTTATTCGATCCGAACAATATAGCTGAAGATGATTATAAGAGTTTTATTAAAGCTGGTTATTGTAATGTCGATATTAACTCCTTAGACATTGAAAATGAAATGATTATTGACGGCATGAAAAGAATGCAAGAAATAATCAAAAGTTCATGTAAAAAAGATGATTTACATTTTCTGAAAAAATTTAATGGGAAAAATAATCTTAACGATATAGCCTTAATTACAGGAGTTACACATCAATCGGTATCAAAAAAATTACAAAAAATTTGCAAAAAATCACGAAAAAATGGTTGCCAAATTGAATTTTAGAAACATCATAGAGTAGAGGGGTAATTAGACCCGTTTTATTTTTGATATTTTTAAAGTGAAATAATAGACTTTTGATAAAATTAATGAGAGTGAGAGAGAAGAAATATGTTAAACAAGAAAGATTTAATTAATATTATTGCAGATCAACAAGGTGTAACTAAGAAGGAAGCTGGACACATTATCGACGCTTTTACTTCTGGTGTTAAGAAGGTTATGAAAAATAACCAATCAGTAAACCTTGTTGGATTTGGTAAGTTCGAATCTGTGTACAAGGAAGAACGAACACAAGTATTGGGCTTTAGCGGCGAAACAGTTACCGTTCCAGCGCACTACGCACATAAAGCAAAGTTATCAACAAATATCGCTAAGTAAGCGATTTATAGAATCAGCCATAGCTTAAGTAGAGCTAAAAAACCTACGACGAAGCTGACAGGTCGGTTACGTCGCTTCACACAAAATACGTCATACGAGCGCTCGTGTGACTCTTAGAGCAGGTAATACGCAGAGTGAAACCTCCTTATAAAACTAAAAACAAATCTGACGATTATTACCTGTTGTAAAAGTACACACGAACGTAGCAAAAGGCGTAAAAGAGGGATAAATAATATGGATAAAGAATTAATCAATATCCGAATTGCCCTCATCAAGCAAATTTCTTTCGTTCAAGAACGAATGAGCGAAATTGAAACACAATCCAATTTAACAATACATCAAATGGCGGATTTAGAACGCTATGCCCGAACACTCAAATTTTTATCAGATACGTATAGAAATTTGAGTGTATAGCATTTTGTAAAGATATTGTTATGAAACAAGTATGTATTGTATGTGGGGAAGAAAAACGCCCCAATCAATTACTAAAGCATAAGAATGCGTTCTTAAAAGATGGTTACTCAATTTGCAAAGACTGTGCGAACAATTTGGCAGATTTCAAAGATAAGGAATCAGTAATACAAGTGTGTCAGTTGACAAATCTACCATATATTGAACGATTAGTCGTTGATTTAGTTAAGGGTAACGATAGCGTGTCATTTGGATTGTATATGAAACGTTTGGCTCCTTTTAAGCGCTTTGAAACATTTAGAGACTCTGAATTTTCTGAAGACGGATTAAATGAAAGCATGTCAAAGGAATTCAAAGTTACAAATAACATTATTCAGCGTTGGGGAGATGGATATAGTCAGGAAGAATACGCCTATTTTGAAACTGCCCTTAAGGGTCTTATGGCGATCAAAGCTGCTACCACCTCTTTGGAATTGGAGCGATACATTCAAAACGTTAAATTGAAAGATGTGTTAAATAAAGCCTTGCATGATGGTGATTTTAAGGCTATCACGCAATTGCGAAAATCATACAATGATGATCTCAAAGAATTAGGATTCGATTCAGTACTTAATGCAAAAGATGACTCTGGAGAAAGTTTAGGTCAAAGAATTCAGAAATGGGAAACAACAAAACCTGTTCCAGACCGTGAAGAATTTGAAGATGCATCGGGCATCATGAAATATATTCTTAAATGGTTCATTATCCCAATGAGAAGAAATCTAGGCATGGCAGACGAGAAAGAAGTCGAGAGTCTATATGATGACACAGACGACAAGTAATAGAAGTCGTGAAGAACGTCTAAATTACTTCCAGAAGAGGGAAGAGAATTTAATGGAATGGGTAGGATTTTGGAGAAAGAATCCTCAGACGTTCGTAAAACAGTATTTAGGAATCCATTTGTTTTTATACCAGAAGATATTGATGTATATGATGGGAAAATCAAATTTCTTTATGTACATAGCAGCCCGGGGGCAAGGGAAGTCATTCCTTATAGCTATCTTCTGTATTGTGAGATGTATTTTGTACCCTGGAAGCAATATCATATTAGCTTCTGGTACCCGAGGACAGGCTGGAAAGATAATTACAGAAAAGATAGTTCAACTATATAACAATTATCCTGCTGTAAGGTACGAAATTGGGAATATAAAAAATATTAGAAATTCATTGAATGATACATCGGTGACGTTTCCAAATGGATCAAAGATTCAAGCAGTTACGTCAAATGATAATTCACGTGGATTGCGTGGCAATATTTTGGTTTGTGATGAATTTAGAATGATTGACAAAGACGTTGTTGAAAAGGTTCTACAACCCATGCTTAACGTTGCACGTCAACCAGGCTATTTAAGAAAACCAGAATATAAGGATTATAAAACAGAAGAAAACAAAGAAATTTATATTTCATCTGCATGGTTTAAATCGCACTGGATATGGACTTCTTTTAAGAAATACTTAAAGGAAATGTGCAAGGGTAATACAGAATATTTTGTTGCCCTATTGCCATATCAATTATCAATGCACCATAAACTTCTACAAAGAAGCCGTATTGATAATTTGCGAAAGGCAGATGATTTTAATCAAACAGGATTTGATATGGAGTATGAAGCCTTGTTTATTGGTGAAAAGGAAAAAGCTTACTTTAAGTTGGATCCTTTAAACAAAATAAGAACATTAAACAAGACATTCATGCCCCCGACAGATGAGGAATATGTTGAAAACAAAGCAAAATCAAATCCTCGGAACCTATCTAATTTCAAGAGAATAGATAAAGTTAACGAGATTCGAATCGTTGCATTGGATATCGCCTTGATGGGTGGTAATAAACAAGTTAAAAATGATACGTCAGCGTTCACGTTAATGAGATTGCTACGTGACGGTGAAGAGTATAAGAGACAAGTTGTATATCTAGAAAGCATACAAGACTCTATCTCTTCTGAAGACTTAGCTATTCGATTGAAACAACTATATTACGATTTTGAAGCTGATTATGTCGTTATGGATGCCAATGGTAACGGACTAGGGGTATTTGATGCATGTACAACGATTCTTACTGACAAGAAGCGAGACGTTGAATATCCAGCGTGGGCCTGTATCAATGATGACGAAACGAATGACAGAACAAAAACTAGAGGAATTAAGTGCGTATATACAGTTAAAGCTAATGCGGCATTTAATCACGAAATTGCAGTTGGTTTAAAGAGTGTTATCGAGAACGGTAAATTAAGACTTCCAATGAATGATATTCAAAAGCGAGAAGAACTTCAAGCCTCTAAGTCGTTCCGCAAGTTGTCAGCAGAAGACCAAGTTAGGACATTGTATCCATACGTCCAAGCAACAGCACTGGTTAATGAATTGGTTAACCTCGAATATTTAGTTCGTGCTGGAATGATTAAGATCTATGAAGTCGGAACAACAACAAAAGATAGGTACAGTTCCATAGCATATTGTAACTACTATGCTAATGAACTAGAAAAAGATCTAAAAGAAGATAATAGCAATCTCATTGAATACTTTATGATTTAGGTGGTGAAAATTTGGCGCAAAGACGGCGTACTTTACAACAACGCAGACAAGCACGTAATAAAAGCATAGCTGCTATTCGTAAACGAAATGAATCGTATGCAGCTGCTCTTGCAGATCCTAAGAGCCGGTTTAAATCAACGACAACTGCGACAACGGATAAGTCAAGCATTAAAGGATATCTGCAAAGACCGTCAGATAACTTCGCAAACATAGCTGCGACGCTAAGACAAGCCTATATCAGTAACGGTGTAATCGGCCGTGTAATTGATTATTACCAAGCACATCCAACATATAACTATTCAATTTATCCCGTTTTAGGGAATAAGCAATATGAGTTGGATGCAAATACAATGCATGATGACTTTATTGATATTGCATATGGCATTAATCAATTAAACATTCCATTCTATGCACCATATTTCTTTAGGGAAACATTGATTCAAGGTGTGTCATTCTTTTATAAGATTCAAGACACAACTGGAGTTGGATATATGCAATTCCCTGTTGAGTGGTGTCGGATAACGAATATGGAAAATGGGGTATATAGGTACCGCCTAGATATTTCAAAGTTGAAAGCAGAAGTTAGAGACTCGTTGCCAAAAGAGTTGCAACAAGCGTATGACACATATCATAACGGTAGCACCGATGATGAAACTAAATGGTATGACCGTAAATGGTATTACGTATCAGATGATGGTATGGCTTTTACCTTTGATCAAGGTTCATTAATCAACGGTGGAACTGCTATTTCTCCGTTTGCAGGAGCTTTAGCAGATGCTTTATCTCTAGCACAGGCAAAAGAAAATATCGATATCAAAGATAAGCTTGATACAGTACGAATTATTCATTCAAAAATACCTACTGATTCTAATGGCGAACCAACTATTTCGTTAAAGGTTGCCAAAATTATGGATGAGCAGATGAGAAACAGAATGCCAGAAGGTGTTGTTCCAGTAACATCTGCTTCAACAATTACAAATGTTCCATTGAAGGGTTCAGGTAATGAAGGGGTCTATGAGTCTGTAGAAAATGGTCTAGGCCAATTGTTTTATGACTTAGGAGTTAGCGCTCCATTATTCGGTAGCGATACAACAAGTTCAAATATCGTTAAGTTATCGATAAAGAAAGACGCCAATTGGGTATATACAAACCTATTTCCGATGCTAGAGAACTATTACGATTATGAATTAACTCAAATTAAGACTAAAAGTAAGATCACTTGGAACATTAAGTTCATTCGTGAATCTAACTTCACATTAAAAGATGACATCGCTAATTACAAAGATCAGCTAAGTTATGGCGGATCAAGAATGGATTATTTAGCAGCGTGTGGATTTAGCCCGATTCAGGTTGTTTCACAGCTTGCGTTTGAACAACAGGTTCTTGATATTGATTCACTTATGGTAGTGAAGCCAACATCAAATACTCTTTCTAGTAAGGATGCCTCTGCGCAGAACAATAAGCCTAATGTGGTAAAGGCACCAACTGTTTCGAATAACCCTAATAAAGGCAAAGTAGGACGGCCAGAAACAGATAATCCAACAGATGATACTGACCGTCTAGATGATGCTCTATAAAAGATGTGAGGTATAGCAATAATGATTGATGTAACAACGGTAAAACTACCGACTCACTTTGAGAAAACAGAGGGATTAGATAACGATTCACGTTTTCAAAAAGTAAAAATCTATATTGCTCATACGGGTGAGAACCTTAATAACTCTGTATTTTCTTACGATGTGTTAGAAAATATGGTCCCATCATTAGCAAATATTCCGATTTTGGGATATGTGGGAGTCAACGACGACAACGAAGAAGACTTCAGAGGTCATGAAAAACGATTAACGCTTAAAGACGACAAGTTCAAATTATCGTTTGCCACTCATGCGTATGGGTTTATTCCAGAGGATAACAATGCACATTTTGAAACCACAGGTGGTAAAGAATGGCTTGTTACTAATGGTTATCTCTGGACAAGATTCGTTGACGCAATGGAACTGTTCAAAGATGCGAATGGTTCTAAGGGTCAATCGATGGAAGTGGGAGACGCTGAAGGATACACAGACGATAGGGGACGCATGGTATTTACTAATGCACGTTTCACTGGACTATGTATCCTTGGCGATGATGTTCCACCAGCAATGGCAGGTTCAACAATATCCACAATATTTAGTAAAGAAGACTTTAAGTCAACTTTCGAAGAAATGTTAGCCGAATTTTCGGCTGAGAAGGGAGAGAACAGTTTGGCAACTAAGAAAAAGCAAGATGATGAATCAGTAGTAGCAACACCTAGCTCTTCAGCTACAAGCGAAGAAGGAAAGTCTGCTACACCAGCTTCATCTGCTACCAGTAGCGCTTCTAAACCAGCCGAACCTGCAAAGGCAGAAGATGACAAGGCTAAGGCTAGTCCTGCATCAACAGACAGTTCTACATCAGATAAGGCTTCAAGTGATGAACATGAAGGCACAGAAGATGATGTAGAAATGTCTGCCGACAAGGACGATAAAGACACTATTTCTTTAAACAAAAATGAAAGCGCTTTCAAAAAAGAAGAAGACGACAACGATAACGAAGAAGACGGATCTGACGACAGTGAAGATGACGATGATCCAGAAGATAAGAAGAAGTTTGCTTGCGGAACTGATGACAAGAAAAAGAAGAAAGCTCAATTTGAATTGTCATTAAGCGACCGAGAAATGTCGTTCTTACAACAGGTACGGGAACAATACAACGACGCAGATGTGTACACAAGCATTGTTTCTGTATTCGGTGACTACGGTATCGTTCGTGTCTCTGGATATGAATTAAACGATTCACAATACTTCAGCATTCCTTACACGGTAAACGCTGATGACTCAATCAAGTTAGGTGATAAAACAGAGGTTTTCCCAACCTACTTAACAGAATCTGAGAAGACAGAAGTTGAGAATAACCGTGCAAAAGTTAAGAACCTACAAGCACAACTTGCAGAACTGAAGGCATTTAAGTCTGGGATTGAAATGCAAGCAAAAGAAGAGTCCTTAAAGAATGCTGAAGATGATTTAACAGCAGATCAAATCAAGGAGATCAAAGCTCAATTTGAAGCTAAGACTCCTGAAGAAATTGAAAAAGAGATCGCCTTTGCACTGTATACGACTCACAAGAAGGAAATGACAATAACTCCAACTTCAAGTCGTGGTGGAGTAAAGGCAGTCAATCTTAATTCGAAACAAGATTATGGATATGGGTCGGCCAACGCACTCTTCCATAAGTAATTAATTTAACAAGAAAGTAGGTTAATTAGATTTATGGCTAAAGTATTTTTAGACAAGATTAAGGCTACGGCTCATATCGAATCAGTTGTAGCTACAGAAAATTTACCTCAAGGTCAATTTGTAACCTTGGGTGTCCTTGGTGACGATGGCGAAAGTCGTTTGGTTACTAAGGCGACAGACGAAGCATCTGCCGATGTATTCGTTGCAGAAGCACCAATTTCATATGGAGATCCACACTTTGATTTAGGTAAGTACGAAGCAAAGGCTGGAAGTACAGCGCGTGCTTATCACTTAGAAAAGGGTGACGTTCTCTCTGTAACAACTGACCTCGTTTCAGGCGCTAAAGTTGGCGATGCATTAACTGTTGGTGATAACGGTTTAGGTTTCAAGAAGGCTGCAAGCGGTAAAGGAATCGCTATGCTAATCGGCCAAGAAGCACACGGCTTTGACGGTGACGTTTATGTCATTGCAATTCGATAAATAAGAAACGAGGGATATATTTTGGTTGAAAAGAAAGACTTACAAAAATTAGCTCGTGACCTTTACTTTAACCGCAACCTTGAATTTGACGAAGTTTCAGGTCAAGACGCTCTACGTAACGCAATTAAAGACGCTTTGGGCGGTAAATATGATGTTTACTCATGGCAAAAGCACAAGTACGACGTATTTGAAATTATCTCAACTGCTATCGATGCAGTTATGCCCACTCTATTAACTACCCAATTCGATGGCATTGCTGATATTCGTACTGTTGCACTTGGTGACAAGCCATTATTTGAAGTTCAAGATCCGCGTGCGATCCGTGTTGGTCGTGTAGCTGCTGGTGCTAATGATATGCGTCGGCAAACTATTACTAACAAGTCATTCACTATTGAAACCGAATGGTTCGGTGCAGCTGTATACGCTGAATTTGATCAATTCATGGCTGGTGATATTGACTGGAACGCACTTGTTGACCGTGTAGCTGAAGCATTCGTTCAACACATTCAAGCAACCATTGGTGATGCTTTAACTAAGTCATACACAATGCTTGATGCTAAGGACAAGGTTGAAGGTTCAGCAAACTTAGACAAGTTAATTGAATTAGCGCAACGTATTAAGACTAAATCAAACCACGAAGTTGCTTTGTACGGTACTAAGGCAGCATTGAGTAAGATTGCTGATATGGCAAATGTACAACTTTACTCAGGTTCAATGAAGGACGAACTTAACACTAACGGCTTCCTTGGAGTTGTTCGTGGTTTGAAACTTATTGAAATTCCACAAGCATTTAAGGTAAATTCAGACGAATTTGCTTTGGATGACACTAAGGTATTGGTATTACCTGAAGGTGAAAAGATTATCGGTGTTGTTATGGAAGGTGATTCTCGGACTATTGAACCAGAAAACACAAGCCGTAACGACTTACAAATGGGCTTTGAAACTCAAGAAAAACTTGGTGTTTCAGTTCTCCAATTAAAGGTATATGGAATGGCTAGTTTGGCTTAATTCCTTAGATTGGGTGGGTTCGACTCCCACTTAATCTTTAGTGACTCTGAGGCGAGAGAGGGTGTAATTAATGTCACAAAGAACAAGTCAACGACGCAAGAGAAAGTCGATTGATAAGGATACAGAAATCGTTATTGCAAACAATACATACGGTATGTTTGTTTGGGAATCAAGAAGCGGTGATATGTCAATAGAGTTGAATGAACACGGTGATGAGGAATACGTATCATATCGTGAACTTAGACAACTTAAGAAGTATTTAGCAAATATGAAACTAGTTATTACAGCAGTAAACGATGACGACGTTTCAATCATGGATGTAGCAAGAGGATTACGTATTGATGATGTTTATCTTGAATACTTTGATCTAATTGAAGAATTAAACGAAGAAGAAGCCAACAAGGAAGATGAGATTGTTATTGATGACTTTGAAGACTTCATTGTTGATTCTGACGTAGATGAGTTTGAAGAAGCATTAAAGTCCAAAATGCGTCCTACAGTTATTAATACTTCAGTTGAACTTTATAAGACAGGACAACTTGTCAATAGAGATAAGACTAAGTTAATTCAAAAGACACGTCCCAAGGATGTACGTGAAGATTTCTGGAGTGATATTGAAGCTACTTTCGATGAGGATCGCTAAGTATTACGAAGGGGGTAATTTAATTAATGGATGAAACAAAAGACCCCAATTACACGTATTACGAAGAGGTATATAAATCTTTTTTGAATTCTGTTGATTCATATGATCTATATCAAATGGATAACGATGAATTGGAAGAACGTTTGTATGGATATATGGATGCTGGAAGAATTGCATTGGCAACCTATATTTCAGCTGATTTCTTTGACGATGAAATTGAAAAGAAGCGTTTCAATTTTAAACTGAAACGATATGAAATCATTTTGCTTGCCAAGGCTATGAAACTTGAATGGGTGCGAGAACAGAAACATTCACAAGAGCTGATGAGAAAGTCTATTGGTGATCGTGATTATGCCTCAACTCAAGGATATCAATATCTTGATAGGCTACAGTCTATGGAAAAGCAGTTATCTAATGAAATTCGTACAACTGTTAATCGTATTGAATATGCTAATCAAGAACTATATGGGGATATGAAATGAGTAATTTTTCAGATACCTATAGAAAAAAGATGATGGTTAATGGTAGCACAAAACGAGCTAGGGCGTATAAACAAGCTCAACGTGATTTCGATTTATATTTTGAAAACACGCTAACTAGAAGTGAGTGCCTCATTGACGGCAAGCCTGCACAAGCAGTGTTCCAAGATCAATCGCAAAGCAACAATAAAGATTTGTCAGATGACAAATATATAGTTGTCCCTAATTCGGTTGAAATTGGAGTAGGTTCTTACGTTACTTGGAGAGACACTCAATGGCTTGTGTTTACTGAGGAATACAAAACTATTCCGACACATCAACAATTAAAGATTAAGCATATCAATAGAACAATTAAGTGGTTGGTTGATAAAGATAACAAAACTATCTGCAATCACGGTAAAGGTTGGGGAGCGTATGTGCAAAACCAGACGCTTTATACATTAGGTGTTTCTTTCTCAGGTAATCATCTTCCGTTAGCTAATGGAAAGATGTCGATTTATATAAAAGACACGCCTGAGACTAGAGCCGTAAAGGTCGGTACTAGATTACTAGTTGCCGGCCAAGCATACAAAATTGAATTTACTGATTTTGTTTCTCGAACGGGTTTAATTAGTTGGTTATTAGATGAGGATACTAAGAATCCAGAAACCGATAATTTTGAACTTGAGATTGCTGATTACTACAAAGGCAATGGTGTCTCAGAAGAAAACGAAGACGGTAAAAAAGATGACAAGCCTTTAGAACCAACTAGATGGAATATCGAAGGTGAACAACGGGCACGGCTGGGTCGCACATATGAATATCAGCTAGTTAATTTAGATGAAAACGAAAGCGCATCCAATTGGATTCTAGAAGGCATTGATGATACTAATCCATTTTATGTTCTTGAAAAAGACGAGAAAAAAATATCAATTCGCATAAAAGATGATTTTCGGTATGTAGGAAAGACATTTACGATCGCAGCTACAGTTAATGGTGAGATCAAAAATATAGCAATTAAAGTTATTAAAAAATTTGGATAAAGAAAGAAGGTGAACGACTGTGCCGGCAACAAAATTACCAGATAAAGAACACTACAATACATCATCAATCGCAATGATTGGGGAATGGAAGCAACGTGTTTTAGAAGCAGTGGCAATGGACGATGAGATTTCAAAATTGCTTTGGTATAACTCGTCTGATGCTTTAAGCAGACCCTCTTTAACAGAGGAGCAAAAGGTTGAATTGGTTGATAGCAATTCTAATAATCGGAGAGTCTTTCCAACTAGGTATACAAAGAATGTCGTTATGGATCAGCAGTCGTTTATCGGAATGGGTATTGCTGGATTTGCTCCACAGGAAGTTCATTACCAATACTCTGACACATACGTAATTGGATATCTGTATTTCTACATTTTAGTTGATAACGAAATTATGGATATCGATGAGGGACAAAGACAAGATAAGTTACTTGAACGAATCTACGACATCTTTTCCGATTCGCGAAATTATGGTATGGGAGAGCTTCGAATTGGTGGTTTGAGCGAATTATGGGAACAGAATAACAAATTTGGTGGATACCAATTAATGATGAGAGTTTATGACTTTAAGTAAGTGAAATGTAATGGAAGTAAATTATGATCAACTTATTTTAAGTTCAAAAGTCCCGATTAACGAATCACTATACATCAAAATTCCCACTATTTCAGAGCTGGCATTTGGTGAATATAACGAATTCATGATATTTACCAGGGTGTTTGTCACTAGTGTTAGAGAACAATTCAGTGGCGCTCCAAGCGAAGTTGATGAGATTGAAGAGAAATTCCCGTCATTTCTAGATATGGCGTTTGACGATAATATGTCAAAGGTTGCTGGTCAAATGATGTTTGGAGAAGGAATGGATCTCTTAAACGTAATTGTTAATGGTCTTGCTTATTGGACAAAGACTGATATTAATGACTTCAGAGCGTTATCAAATCACAAAATTATTAATGAGAAAGCTAATTGGGTGATTGATAGAACTGAATATGAGCAGTTTTGCAATTACATTCGAATGATTACTTTAAGTGAACCGAATGAAGAACTAATTGCACCTAAGAATATTAGTAAGCACCCACATCAATGCCAGATATGGATGAATTTGTACAAAGGAAGAATAGCTAAACTTCAAAAAAAGAAGAGTGAAGGACTAGGAGACAAAATGCTTCTACTACAAGCTATTGCTCCTTCGTATTTATCTTTCGAAAATATGGGAAATATGACTTATTATCAATTTTTTAATACTTTAAGTGCCTATTCAAAGCTACGTGCCAATGATAGAGAATTCGAAATTTATGCCTCTGAAAAATTCGATACAAAAGATATGAAATTAACTGACCTGAGTGATGAAGTCACCCTAGTCAAATTAAAAAAATAAAACTCTATATGAGGTGAAGTAATAAATGGCTACTTACGGTATGAAAGATGCCGCTAACATCATCATTGTTAAGCGGGGTACTATGCAACCAATTTTAAAGGCAGACTATGCCAACACTACTAGTGCTGAATGGAAGTCTGACCGTGTATGGGCTAAGAAAAAGGGCGTTAACGCAATTGCTTGGGATAGCGCTCGGACTGGTACGTTAACTATGGAAACGGAATTGTTTGATCTTAGACTATTGGCTCTTGTAGCTGGTGATGAATTACACCAAGGTGCAAGCGAAATGTTTAAGAATGAACGATTCCAACTTAACAAGGATCGTCAAATTCGGTTAGCCAACAAGCCGCTTGACGGTACTGTATCAGTATTCAAATTGGAAGCTGATGGATTAACTCACGAACAAAACGTTCCGCAATTAATGGATGGTAGTGAAGGAACTATTCCTGCAATGCCTACAGAAGTTTCTGTATCAGCTAAGGATACTACCGCAGAAATTACATGGCCTGCAACTCAAGGTGCAACTTCTTATGTAGTTTACCGTGATGGAATCCAAATTGGTCAACCAGTTGGAACTTCATACAGCGATTCTGACTTAACTCCAGAAAAGCAATACAAGTATGTTGTAGTTGCTGTTAATAACAATGGTAACTCTCCTAAATCAGCAGAAGTTGTAATTACTACTGCTGCTCGTGGTACTGAAACTGCTGGGGAATCAGTAAAGGCAACAGAAGATGCAATCAAGAAGGCAACTGCTGACGCAAAGGTTATTTCTGCTAATGGATTGAACTTCAAGGTACTTGAAGGTGGCTTGATTCAATTATCTGATGCTGCGCCGGTTGGTGCAAAATACGTAGTTTACTACGCTGCTAATGTTGACGGTGTTAGCGAATTTACTGTTGAAGCAGAAAAGTTTGCTGACAACTTTGAAATTTATGCAGATTGCATTATTCGTGATCAACAAAATGGTGAAGACCACGTATCACAAATTCACTACACGAACGCAAAGCCAGAAGGAACATTCACTATTGGTCAAGATGCAACTAAGGCAACCTCTCTTTCACTTAAGTTTGACTTAATGCCAGACGAAGAAGGAAAGATGGCAACTTACAAGTACATTACTGACTAATTAGTTGAGAGCATCGAAGGGTTCGACTCCCTTCTATGTTTTAGAAATACAAACGAAAAACAATTCATTCATACGGTTATGAATGGACCCTAAAGTCCGTAATGAGGGCTTTATTTTTTCAAGAGTTTATAGATTTTAAAAACATTTTACAAAGGGGAATCGTTGATGGAGAAAACGATTAAGTATTTAGAAAACGGAGAATACCATTATGCTACAGTTCGCTCTGTTGGTGATTTGGCGCAATTAAAGACTAATTCAAAGGAAACACTTGTCGAAGCCATCAACGAGCTCTGGAATGGTGGAGGTAATGCTGATCCAAGTAAAGCACCAAAACCAGAAGGCTATGACCAATTAGTTCAAGATGTTGCTGATGCTGTAAAAAATCAACAAGAAATCAGTCAACAATGGATTGAGTGGCAAAACGAAGAGGCTCAATTAACGGAAGAACGAAAACAAGCCTATCTTCAAGCTATGAAAGAAATGCAAGAGGCTATTGATAAGGCTAAGGCAGATGCGGCAGCTCTTGATGATAAGACAGCTAAGTTAGATGAGCAAATTACTAAGACTTTTAGTGATCTTGATACCAACATCCAAAATATGCATGAACAGCTTCAAAAAGAAGCAGATCGCATGAATAAAGATTTACAAGACACTAAGGGGTCCTTGTCAACCCTGCGTACCGATTTACAAAATACGCAAATGGATAATGGGAAAATCCATGACGATCTAACTAATATTAATGGGAAATTTGAGCACAAAGTCTGGCAAACAGATTTGGACCCATTAAAGGAACAGATCGACAGAGCAGAAACCAGTGTTCAACAGACCAAAGATGAGTTACTTGGAAAGGCGAGTCGTCAAGACCTAGATACAGTAAGCAACACTGTTTCTAAGCTTGATACGCAACTGAAAGAAACCTCTAAAGGTGTAGAAATCAGCGTTAAGAAAGATGAACTCGGTGGTGAAATCGCTGAGGCGCTGACTAATAAAACGAACATTTTACTAGGTACAAGAAGATTCACTACCAACAACTGGACTCAACGAGATCATGTTGAAATATGTAGTGATCCTTGGAAAGGTTTTTTAGTTGCCAAGCAAAATAGTCCAATTGAGGGTATTCAACAAGCATATGAAGTAAAGTCTGGAACAACATATACTTTTAGTCTTTTCGCAAAGATGGACAACTTAGACGATAGTAATAAACCGCAAATTATCCTTGCCAAGAATAACCTTGATACTAGTCTTGATACCAAGATTAATGTATGGCGTAAAGAAATTGATGACATTACCTCTGATTTCAAGAGATATGATTTGACCTTTACCCCAAGTGAAGATTGCACAATTTATCCTCATGTTATATCTAACAGCAATAATCCTATATTCGTTTGTGGTTATCAGCTAGAAATTGGAAAGACATCAACTCCATGGGAACCTAATCAAGAAGATGTTGGTGACTATGTAGAAAAATCTGAGGCGCAATTTAACGTTTATAACGATAGAATCCAAGCTCTTACCGAAAAACAGCGTCAACAAGGTGACACCCAAGAAAAGTTACGAACAGAAGTCACTCAGACAGCTGAGGGAACTCGACAAGTATCTGAGAACCTTAAAAAGACTAATGATGATATCACTAAACTTCGTGGCGACTTTGAAGTAAAAGCGGATCATATGAAGTCTGAGTATGAGACTTATACGAATAAAGCAGTTGGTCAAATTAGCGATAGTACATTAAATCTTATTAGAAATAGTTCGTTCCAGAATAAAGATGAAGATTTTGCACAATGGCAAAATATATCTGCCAAAGCTAACACTCGGCAAGATGAGAATGGATTACGTTGGGTAGAGTTAACTCAATCGGGATTGACTACGGATAATCCTCAAGGACTAACAAGTAATTACTTCAATGTTAAACAAGGTAAAGTGACTGTTGCCGTTGATATTAAGAGTGGAGACAAAGCAACTCTAGATAATGAGTCTGTTTTATTCTTAGAACTCTATAACGATGCTAAGAAACGTGTGGATTTTAAGTTTGTTACTTTATCAGAATTAGGATTAAACAAGACTTTATTAGATGACCATAAAGTTCACAGAGGATTATACCGATTGGGTATTGATCGTAATGATGCTAAATACATGACTGTTAAGGCTCATTTAATGCGTAATGGTGATTTGTACTTCACTAATTTTTCTGCACGATTATCTTCTATTGATGATGGTGCTTACGAACCCAATCCAGATGATATTAATCAACAAATCCTTAAGCAGAATACAAAGATTGAACAGAACGCTAAAGAAGTTGCAATTAAAGCAAACTCTGTTGACGTAACAAGAGATATCAAAAGTGCGGTTGATGGAATTCAGGTTGGCACACGAAACTTACTTCATAATACAAGTGATCAGTGGAAAACACTGACTAATAACAATGATTGGTTACAACAGACGACATCGTCTTCTTGTTGGACATCTGTTGCAGACTATCATAGTGGAGATAAATTCACTTATGCCGCAAAGATCACCAATAATAGTCATCAACAAGCGGAGTTAGAAATTTGGTTATGTGATCAGAATAAGACCCTTATTAATGGACAAACCTATCACGCACCTATTCCTAAAGGTAGTAATGCTTATGATGTAAATGTTACCTTTTCTATTACGGAAAAAACTTGGTATATAAGAAGTTGGATAATTTTTACAGGCGGACATGCTCCCAAAGGAGATAGTGTTCAGGTTAAAGATGAACGCTTAGTTGAAGGGACTGCTCCAGGTAGTTGGACGCCCGCACCTCAAGATACCTCCGCAGAAATTAAATCTGCAAAAGAAGCTGCAATTCAAGTTGCAAGTGATCAAATTAATATTCATGTAAATGAACTAAGTACCTCTTTTGACGATAAACTAAATAAGAGAGTAAACGAGGTTAAAACAGCTAGTGAGAAATTTACGTCGGATGGTATTGAACAAACGGTAACTAAGATTACTAATGTAAAGAATGATGTAGATAGACTTGGAGATAGTCTACGTAATACGGGTTCACGGAATCTTCTTCATAATACAAGTGATCAGTGGAGAACTTTAACTAATAACAATGACTGGCTACAACAGACAACAGCATCTTCTTGTTGGACTTCTACTTCTGATTACCATGGCGGGAATAAATTTACTTATGCTGCGAAGATTACTAATAATAGCCATCAACAAGCTGAATTAGAAATTTGGTTATGTGATCAGAATAAGAATTTAATTAATGGGCAAGCATTCCATGCTCCTATTCCTAAAGGTGCGAATGCTTATGATGTGAATGTTACATTTCCGATTACGACAGGAACTTGGTATATAAGAAGTTGGATTATCTTTACGGGCGGACACGCCCCTAAAGGAGATATTGTTCAGGTTAAAGATGAACGTTTGGTTGAGGGGGTCGCTCCCGGGAGTTGGTCACCTAATCCTGAAGATATTAACCAACAGATTACTAATACTAATAAAAAGATTGATACCCAAACACTTGACTCAGCCAATATAGATAATATGCGTACCCAGGGTCATTACTTTGTAAGAAATCTTTCTGGAAATCCTATCGGCGGATGGGTCTATGTTGATGTGACTGGGAATAATAATGATCGTGTGCGGCAAGATGTTTATGCTGACCAAAATAATCAACATAAATATAGATCATGGAATGGATCAAGATGGTCCGATTGGGAACAAGGCGCTTATTTAAGTGATGTTAAAACTGAAGTTACTGCTTCGGTTAAGAATCTTGGAGATAGAGTTACAACAGAGGTTAATTCCATAACAAGTAGAGTTAATTCTAATAATGGTGGAGGTATAAACCTTCAAGTTGGTACCGACGACTGTTCTTTTCCAATAGGAAGCAACGGCAATGAAGTGAATATTGAAAATTACAGCGGAACCACCAAGATGTTCCATGCAAAAAAAGGTGGATTCTATAGTTGGTACAATGCTAAATCATTTGTTCCAACACCAGGTGAAACGTATACTTTGTCAGCTGATGTAAAAGGAAACGGTACAATTAGCGGAGATCTGTTTAGATACGAAGGTGGAGACAACGGTAACTTAGGGACCATCAAACTTACAAATGATTGGCAGCGAATATCCAATACTGTTCATATTAATAAGGTAAGTGGTCAATGGGTTTTTTACATAAGAGATAGTAACGATTTTTATGTAAAACACATAAAAATTGAACGCGGATCAGTTGCTACTCCATGGTCACCGGCTCCCGAAGATACTACAGATGCCATCAAGGAAATTAATACAAAATGGGACGTTGCTAACGGTCAAATTCTAGGTAAAGTAACGGCCACGGATGTAAACAATATTCTTAATGGTAAAGGTTATGCTACGCAGTCATGGGCACAAACGATGTTCCAAATGAAAAGTGATTCCATTACTTTGCAGGCTGTTCGGGACAATATTACGAATGGAATTCAGAACCAGGTAAATAGTATTAATAACCGTGTAACGAATGCTCAAATTGGGGAACGTAATTTAGCGGTTGGAACTAATCGAGGAAAAGCTGGATGGTGGGTCGACCCAGGAAATGGAGCATCAAGTACTGATGTAGCTCTTCTAAATGGTGTCAAAGGTCTTCATATAAATAATACAAAGAAAAGTACATCTTGGTGGGTTGTTTGTTACCCCTTTGATATGGGGAAATTAAAACCGAACACTTATTACACAATAAGCTTTGACATACAAACAAGTGAAAACACCAATGGTGTAGCAATAATTGACCTTGCAAGAGGTAATTCGTCTGGTAGTCCTTTTATTGAAGGACGTGGCGGAAACATTACGACCCGTGGTGGAGAAATCACTCATATAACCCGCACTTTGAAGACAGGCGGAAATATTGAAAATAATGGGCAAGCACTTTATATAAATAGTATAGCTTTTGGTAGCTCTAATGTAGTTAACATTGCTAATTTAATGATTGTTGAAGGTACACAAAGTTCTGTTTGGAAACCAGCACCAGAAGATCAAGGTAGTGGGCAAAATCTTTTAAGGGGAACCGCTGATTTTAGTTGGCCCACAGGAATAGGAATGAATGGTTCATTCGAATTTAATTATGAGCGTTTTGATGATTCTACTATTGCCATACATCTTTGGAATATAAAAAATGTTGGCGCGGGTATTTATACTAAATGGGGTGGAGCCTTCCCAGATGGGCAGATACAGGTCGGCGAACAATATACATTCTCATTTGATGTAAAAGGTTCAGGGAAGTTCCAGTCTGTAAGAAATGAAAGTGAACCCGAAAAAGGAGCAGCTACGATAAAGAATGTACAGGTTCCCAGTGAGTGGGCTAGATTATCGGTTACAGGAACAATTCAGGCACTCGATAAAGCATTTATTATTTATTTCGCACAAGGCGCTAACGTTTGGATAAAGAATGTAAAAATTGAACGAGGGGCGATTGCTACTCCTTGGACACCACACCCGTTTGATGATAAAGACAAAGGTGTAAATCTTCTTAAGTCTACTGCCTATTGGAATCCAGCTGACTGGAACCATATTAGTAATAATGTTTGGTATGACGATGGTTGGGTAGATAGTAGTGGACATAAAGCGTATGGACATCATACAGCATGGCAGGGATTAGGGCAGACCGTATATGTAACTCAGGGTGTTTATACATGGAGTGCCAAGATATATCTGAACGGTTTAGATAGCAATGATTTTGTGTATCCTTATATGGGTGATGGTCAATATAATGGTACAGCACAAGTTCAAGATATCCGAAAACCTATGCTTGGTGTTAATGACCAAAATCGATGGATTGATTATAGTACAACATTTTATGTGAAAAATGCTGGTAATTTATGCGTAAGACCAGAATTAAATCGAGATCATGGGAACATTCATGTAGGATCACAAAAACTAGAACATGGAATGGTAGCTACACCATGGTCACCATCACCATATGATTCCGATCCTAAAAATGTTGTTTCGCAAATTAATATTACCCCTGATCAGATTAAAATTGCGTCGAATAAGATTGTTATTGATGGTAATACTGATATTCATGGTGATTTAAGAACTGATAGAGTACGCCTTGTTGGGAAAAATGGGGCTATTGATATGACTGGTGACACTGGTATAAAGCTAACCAACAACGATGGAAGTTCGATGTTATTAGGACGTGGAAATATTGATTTAATGTACAAAAATGATTTCCGAATGAATATTGATAGTTCTTTGATGACAATCATGCAAAGGAATCAATTTACTGGTCAAAATAAACCGATGGCTATTTTAAATATTGGAGCATCTTGGAACCATAGCTATGAAAAGATACGCGGAGCGGATATTAGATATAATCCTGGAAATGTTAATGATGTTAATTTACATGGCGCAGATTATCTAGCTCTAAGTTATAATAAACCAAATTTAATACCAGGAGAGGCCAATATTAAGCCTCAGCTTGTAATGGCATATCAAGACCTTAAGTTTGATGAAAATCACTATCTATGGCGTAAAGGAGTCAATGTAGCCGATGATTTAACTATTCAGGAATATCAAAGAATTAATGTTGGGTACAGAGATAAGGAAGATCAGAGTGGAAAATGGACCAACGATCCATTGATGATTCATCGAATGCAATGGGGAGCTTCTTCTCAAGCTGATCGCTATCAACCAACAGTAAGACTTGGCTATAGCAAAGACAGTATGGGGAGTGCAGGAGTAACCTTTCTATGGAATCAAGTAAAGCCCTTTGGGAATAGGGATATAAGTGATTTAGGAGAAATTTGGTTTAATGGACAAAGATTTGTCTTTGGTTGGGCTAGTCATGAAAGAATGTTTAATAACCAGAATCAACCAGCGTTTATGAGACTCGATGATAAAGGCGGAATTATGTCTGGAATAGCATTTACTCCCGGATCAACATGGGATTTAGGATCAGGAGCATGGAATATTACAGCATCGGTAATGAATCATGGGGGTTAAAAATATATGTATAAAGTAGTGCGGCTTGTTAAGACAATTAAAGATAATGACGGAAATAACATAGCTACAATTCAAGTAGATTTAAATGGAGACGGATCAACACCAGATCCTTTGACTGCAATATATGGTTCTGCTCAAATTATAGGATTTAATGACGATGGATCTCCAATCTATGACATGGAAATTAAACAGCGGATTAAAGATGAGAAGCAAAAATTTATGGCAGAAGCTATAAAAGAACAAAAAAAGTTATGCATTGAGAATGGTGTGGACCCAGATTTAGTCAACATCTTAAATGCTGAAAAGAAGGTAAATAATGAATAATCAACGACAAGCGCCCGGAAAAGGTGAAAAAGTAGCAAGTAAGTTAATTAATAAATTGGCGTTAACAGAACTGGAATTAGCTAATCGTGAAGTTGATATTGATGAACTTAACGAAAAAATTCAACAACTAACTCAAGCTAATCAACAACTCTCTGCTGAAAATCAACAACTTAAAAGTAAACAAGAAACTAAAACAGAAGAATAAGAAGAAAAGGGGAATATTAGCATGGCTTTACGCAAAACTAAATCAACATCATTAACTGGTGAATCAGTAATCAATGGCACTACTGTTGTGCGCATGACTGCTAGTTTATCAACGAGCGGTGGTTCAGACTCGGTAAATCAGTATGTCCAAAATGTAGACTTATATAACGCAAACAAGCGAGACGTGCGTAAGGATATCTCTGCATTTCAAGAATATGTATATGAGCAACAAGATGCTATTGACGCAGAACTTGAAGCTGATAAGGAAGCTGCCGATTCTGAAAAGAAAGAAGCTAAATAAAACAAGGCTTTTACCAGCATATTTGGTTTTCGAGAACGCCTAATATACTGGATATTTCGTCGCCTAAGAAATTCACAGTTCCTTAATTGAGGGGCGGCCATGATCGGTGGTGACAGCATGGACAAAGATAAAGAGCTTGAACTACTAATGGATATTCAAGAAAAAGTCGGTCGAATTGATGAGAGACTTAAAAAGGTTGAAGATACAGATCGCAAAGCGGAAGAGGCGATTCGTTTAAGTGAAAAGAATGAAGAAAAAATTGTTGAGCTTTCCGCAGCAGTTGAAGAACTTAAGGAAGGTCGAAAGTGGACCCAAAGAACTGCCATTGGTGCCATTATCAGTGCCGCAATTGCAGTTTTATCTTGGATTCACCCGCCATTCTAAAGGGGTAAATAAAATGAAAAAAGTATTGAATTTAATTAAAAATAAGGTAGTTAAGCCAGATGGAACGCTGAATGGGAAGATCATTAGTGGTTTGGTAGCACTAATCATTGTATTTGTACAACAAATCTTTGCCTGCTTTGGAGTTCAACCCAAAGGTGACGTGACTGCTTTTGTTGGACTTGCTAATACAGCCTTAACTATTCTTGGATTGGTTGGAGTATTAAGCGATCCAACGCCTGTGGAAGTTCCTGTTAAGACAGAAAATAAATAAAAAATGTTACCGATAGATGCAATTTTGTGACAGCGATTGCAGAATTTGGTAGAATAATCGGTGTGGTACGAACGGGAAACGGAGAGTACACGAATTGGTACAATTTAATAGTTTTTATAATGATCCAAATAATCGACAAATTCTTGAGGTTATTAATACACCTACGGGTGCTGTTACAATCTTTGAACCATCAAAAGATGATGTTAATAAGATAATGCAGCTTAAGGAAATGGTAGATGCATTTAATCAAGAAAATACTGATGAAAATCTACTAGATATTAATGGAACTACAATTTTAAAGGAATTAATTCCTCTTCTTACAGATTTGGAAATTGATCCAGATATGACTGATGAAGAAATGGCTCAAATCATTGAAAATCCTACAGTGGAATTAAGTTTAATTACGTCAGTCCTTTCAAGTGTAGTAACGAATATCTATACGTTAATGATTATGAACTTTAAGAATAATCTAGAATTACGTAATATGGTAGATCAAACTGAAGAGATTTCTGATAGTGCTTTAGCTATGTTTATTTCTAAACAGTCTAAGACTGACGAAGGACGTAAACAAATCGAAGAGATCAATAAGCAATCAGATAAGATCGTTAAGATGGAAACGGCTATTAAACAAGCTGAAGAAAAAGAAAAAACAAACGCAAAACCAGAGGAAGAGTCGCAAACTTCCGAAAAACAAGCTGGTTAATAAAAATAAAATGGTACATAAAAATAGCGCAAGTAATGAAATGGACAGGAGATAGTCCATCTTTTTGCTTACGCTATTTTTGATTTTAAACAAGGAGGTTTTTATGTCTAGTTTTGTTATTGAAGGTACTTTAACCGTAGACATAAGTGGCCTAGAAGGATTGGCAGGAGAAATTCGCTCTGTAAGTATTAAGGCGCTTCAGGGTGAAATAAGAAAAGTAGCAGATCAAATATTAAGAGAATTAGTTGAGAAGGATTGGCCGGCAGGTCGGGCTTCTCCAGGATACGTTTCAACTGGTGAGTTAGTAGATGCCATCAATGTAACGGGTGGTGGGACTAGTTTATCTATTGAAATGGATGGTTCTCGTATGAGTATGAGTCCTCCAAGCACAGGAAATAGTGCAAACGGAGACTGGGGTGGAATTGAAAGCTGGGGAACCCATATGGGTGTACAGTCTCAGCCATTTAATGACGAGATGCCAGCATATCTTAACTATGGTGGTGGCGGACTTGTTCCACATCAAGGTACTCACTATTTTGACAATGCATTTTCTAAATATGTAGAAATAATTCCTAAACTCCTTGCTGATGCTCTTCGTGCTGCTGGGTTTGAAGTATCTAGCGCATAAGAGGGGATATATTTGAAACGAAAAGAAGGATTAACGTATCAAACAAAAAGCGATAGAAAAATCGTAAGATACGCAACGAAAGCAAGAATGGCAAAAGTAAATCCTAAAAACATTAAGATTTATGAGCGCTATCTTAAGAGTCGAATCATTCACAATTCTGATGTTAAAGATACTACTTATAAGGTTTACCACTCTTATATGAATATCTTCATGTGTTATATTGCAGAAGAATGGGACAATTTTTATCTTTTAGATGAAGATATGCTAGAAGATGAAATGATCGACGTAATGGAAGGCTATATGGCTTTCCTTGCCGATGAATGTGGTAATGGTAAAAAAGTCATTAACACTAAATTAAGTGCTGTATCCAGTTTCTACCTATGGGCAACTAAGCGAGGAATGATTCGAAGTCATCCTTTTGATGGAAAATTAGACCGTATTAAGAATGCTCAAGATGAAAAGAAGATTTCAGTTCACTTTTTACACGAAGACAAGATTAATCAAATTTATAAAACTCTTGAAGAAGAAGCAGAACCTGAGGGAGCAAGATATGATTATCAAGACAGATTGATTTGGGAGATTGCTTTTTATAGTGCTTGTCGTATTGGAGCATTGTATAACTTAAGTTTGTCTAATCTGAAACTTGATGAAAATAAGTTTGTCGACATTCGAGAAAAGCGAGGAAAGAGAGTGGAGGTTCCGTTCACAAATGAAACTAAGGAATTAATTAAGAAGTTCCTTAAGTGGCGTGAGGATAATGGAATTGATACAGATGCGTTCTTTGTTAATCGCCTAGGTGGTCATATGAGTAAACAAGCCATGTCAATCCGTATTCGCAAAATAGGAGAAATTGTTGGTGTTGGTGATTTCAGAGCTCACAGTATTCGTAAGAGTCGATTAAACCAAGTTGGGCAAAAGAATATTGAATTAGCTAAGCAATTAGCACACCACGAATCAATGGATACAACAGCACGCTTCTATATGGAAAAGAAGAGTGAAACAGCAACATTGAAAGAAATCGATGCATTACTTTCAGAATAAAATATCCATTTTATAAAGTTGTAATTAATAATTTTATAATTTAAACCGCAGAAGAATGGTACAAACGCAAAATCATTTCTTTTAGGCGGGTGAAATATATTGGCAAGTAAAGAACTGTCAATAAAAGTTAAAGTTAACCTCCCAACGGCAGGGGAAATTGAAAATCAAATTCAACGTTCTCTGCGTGGGTTAAAGGATATTAAGGTTGACGCAAATGTAAAATTAAAAGTTGGCAAGCTTGGCAATCTCAAACGCCAACTAAGAAATGCTCTTGGTAAAGAAAACTTTAGAGTAAACGCAAATGTTAAAGTACATGGAATGTCCGAATTAAATCGGGTATCCAGTAAATTAAAAGAAATTAGACGTTTAGCAAATGAGCCAATTAAGTTAAACGTTGATATGGGTGGACATGATTTTGATAAGTCCATCGAAGAGGCACGGCGAAAGGCTAATAAAGAGTTAGAGAATACTAATTCTAGAAGTCACTATGCTCGAGCAGCAGTTGATGTGCAAAAGGAAATGCGAGCACAACAGCGTGCTATTGAAAAAGCACAACAAGAGTATTTAAAGCTCCAAAATCAAGCTGCTAAGGCTAGTGACGAACGTATTCGACAAAATATACAACATTATGCTAGTCAAGTTGCTAAACAACAAGAGCAAGCTGAAATGCGGTATAGAATGGCTGCGAATAAGGCTGGCTTGAGTGATTCAGAAATTAGTAAAAATGTTCTTGGTTTCAGAGAACAGCCCAAAGCTCGCATGACTCTCAAGAACACTGAAATTGAACAACAGTTAAAAAGAGACGCAGAAGCCTTTAGGAGATATAAAAGTGCATTAAATGACGTCACTAAAGCGCAAATGACCCTGGCAAAAGGTGGTTTAGGTGACAATGTGTTTGCCGAAGTTCAGAGACAAGCTGGGGCAGCAGAAAAAAAGGTACGATCTCTTGAAAGTGCTATAAGAAAAACAAAGTATGCATCTCAAGCATCAGATCTTAGAGAAGCTTCAGACGCAAGAATTAGAATGGCGCGAGCTCAAGCGGCAGATCGGGAAAATGTAAAGATACGTCGAGGTAGAAAATCTTCTGCTGGCATGATGAATACCTTAAACACTTGGGACGTATTACAAAATGGTATATATGGAGCCGCTGCTGTTGTAAATGGTTTAAATGAAGTTGATAAGGCCATTACAAAAGTTACAAAAGTTGTTCCCGACAGTCAAGCAGCAGTAAATAGATGGAAGAAGAATATCTATAAGGATGCTTCAGAAGTTGGTAAGACTGCTCCAGAATTTGCTGCCGCTGTAGAACAATGGGCAACAGCTGGATATAATCTTAAACAATCAAATCGTCTTGCAAAGGCGTCAGTTATGGGTTCTTTCGTTGGTGAAGTGCCTGTAGAAGACATGGTTAAGTATATGTCTGTTCCAATGAAAGCTTTCCAAAAGGAAGGTATTAAATCGAAAGACATTATTAACGCAATGAACCAAGTTTCTAACAAACATGCCATTGAAATGAATGACTTGGGGGCTGCATATCAGAAAGCTAGTTCAACAGTTGGTGCTACTGGAACTAAGTTCTCACAACTAACAGGTATTATTACAGCTGCTCAAGAAGGTACTCGTGCGGGTGGAGATATGATTGGAACCGCATATAAGACGATTGGCTCACGTCTTGCTAAGATGGGTACTGGATTAACAAAGCAGGATCAAACCCGTGCAGCGTTCTTTAAGAAGTTGGGTGTTGATTTAACTGACAGCAATGGAAAGTTGAAATCTACTTGGCAAATTATGGATCAGTTAGGTAAGCAATGGGATAAGTTAGATAGTAAAGACAAGAATACGGCAGCTCAATATGCCGCTGGAGCGAACCATGCTAACATTTTCCAAGCTACGATGGATAATTGGAAAATCGCACGTAAAGCCATGAAAGAAGCACAAGCTCAGGTTGATTTAAAAGATAAAGATCATGGATCGGCATATCAAGAATTTGAGAAGCAAAAGCAATCTATCGAATTCCAGTTAGCTTCATTAAAGAATACATGGATGTCATTCTTAAACAATATATCTGGTGGTAGAGAAGGAATTTCCCAAATTCTTCAAAGTCTTAATGGAATAGGATCTGTTGCAGATAAACTTGCTTCAAATAAATTATTCTCACAAGCTATTAGATGGGGTGCAATCACTGCTGGAATAGTTATGGCACGTAACGCTATAACAGGAATGGTTAAAAGCTTTGCAAGTATTGGAAATGCGGGCAAAGGAATTGAGGGATTAAAATCTAAATTTACTAATGTTGGAAGTTCTGTTTCTGAATTAAAGGCAAAAATTCATGAATTAAGAGCAGAGTTAGATGGCTTAAATGCCAAGGGCTTTAAGTCAAAAACAAAGCTAGATAGAGATGCAAAAGGAAGAACCAAGGGAGAGTATACAGGTAAAGACGTAGGTTTAATTAAATACTCTATTCCAGAGAATAACGTCCTCCAAACTAGACGTGGGGCCCGAAGACAATATGGTCTATCTAAGAAGTATCCAACTCATTTTGCTCCAAAGGAACTTGCAAAAGAAAATGAAGATTTAGCAAAATCATATTCAAATGTTACTCCTGCAATTAGTAGAGCAGAACAAAAACTAAAAGACACCAATGGTACTCTTTCTAAAGGAACTAAAGCAACTGCTAAATTAGGAAAAGTCATGGGTGTTGCTGGTAGTGTACTGGGAGTAATTGGTAGCGGACTTGGTGTCGTTGGATTAGGCATTGATGCGATTACTATTGCGTCAGGAGCCTTAGAAATGATGGGCGTTCATCCATGGGAGCTTATCCGAAAGGCAATTAAGCCGGCCCAAGCTAATGCTGAAGCATTTAGTAAATCTATGCAGAAAATTCATTCCGATATTGGAAATGTTAATTCTGGATTAAAAGACAATGTATTATTTAATGGCACTGCTGAAAAGTCGAAAAAGAGTCTTTCTGGATTAGATAAAGTCTTAAAAGGCGTTACAGATGGTTCTAATCAATTGAGCAAAGGTGACTGGAAAAACTTCAAGGATAGCTTTAATGCAATTTCAAAGGCTAATGGGCTTGGAATTAGAGCATATTCAAATAATGTTGAAGTCTTAAAAGGCCAAATGACAGATCTTAAGAATGCTATTCACGATGTTAACTTGGAACAACTAAAGTCTGGTTCAAGAGAATTAGATAAGCTTGATAAGACTGGTAAAAAAATTAATAGTCAAAAGACATTAAATGACTTACTCAAGACTAATAATGATTATCTAAAAAAATCTAAGGAATTAGAGCAAGAGCGAGACAATGCTAATAACGGGGTTACAAATAGTGCTCAAGCCAAGAAGAATAATGATAAATATGAGCACAAGTTAGCAGCTTTACGTGGCTCTGCAATTCGTAAAGAAATGGGTTCCGCTGCGTACCAAGAGTGGGCTCAACAATATCAAGACTATGGTGACTCTGTAAGAAAACAATATGGTGAATTAGCATCGATCCTTGATTCTGGTATATTCAAGAAGACAGACTTTAATATGATGTCTTCAAATGAATTGCGGAAGATGGGAACTGCTCAAACTATGAATCTGCAAAATGCAGCTAGAGCAAATAAAATTTGGAATGATGTTAATAAGCAGTTAACTCAGAATAATAAATTAGGCAGTCAGCAAGGTAAGTTAACAAAAGAGCAACAGCAATATCTTTCTAAGAATGTTAAAGGACTTGAAGGTATTAGTCGTAACATGAGTAAGTGGACTGATGCTCAAAGAACAGCGTTCGATGAGTATGGTAAGACTGCGGCAAAGAATCTTAAGAATCAACAAAGTCGAATGATGGATATCCTTACGGCTCAAGGAATGTCAAAAAGTGCTGCTCAAAAACAAATTAATAAGCTTGACGGTACTGGTTCAGGATATATTAATGCTCTTGGGAACAATTACAATGCTCAGGCATTGTTGAATGTTGATCCTGATTATGCGGCGTTATATGGGAAAAAGTGGTTCCCACAGCTACAAGAGCAACAGCGGCAAATTCAAAATTACCAGAATAGAAAAGGAAAAAAGAATAGCGATACAATAGATGCATTTCTTGATCCGCAAACTGGGGTAATGAATACTGGTATGATCGCCAGAAGTCAGGCTGTTATGACCTATAACTCAAAGCGACAAAAGCAATTCCAAAAGATGGGATTCATTGATGGCGATGGGAATATAAAATTCGATAAGGTATCAGACGCATTTGCTGGTGTTAAAGGTCGCGATAATCCAATGCAGCTTATTAGTTCATTAGCAGATGGTTCTATTAATAAGTTTAGTAAGCTGCATATTTCTGCAAACCAAGGCCATGGAAAGTTAACTAAGGATGTTAAAAGTGATATCAGAAACTTGGTGAAGAGTAAAGGAGCTGAAGCGGCAAGAAATTATATTAAAGGGTTACAAGCCGATAACGTCTTAGGAAAAGATGCAATGAATTACTATGATACCCTTGATCGCAAAGGTAATGAGACTAAGCGAACACCTAAGAGTCAGCGTAGTCAAAGAAAGCCATCAGGTTCTAGAAAATCTTCAGGGTCATCTAAAAAGAATTGGTACGACAAAGATGATGATGACCCAATGGCGAAACCATTATGGAAACGTAATGATACTAAACCATCATCAAGTCGTCATCGTGGTACATCGAAGCCTGATACTAAGAATCAACCTAGAACTTCTAAGAATCAGCAAAAAGCATTAGAGAAAGCGGCACAAGGTAAACAGCAGACCAAGAGCCCTAATTTAATACCTAATTTGCTTAAGAAATTAGGACTTATTACAGATGCGAAAGCTGATACTAAACCAAAAACAGCCAAGGATGTCGAAAAGAATCTTAAGGGCCGTAAGGTATCAGACAAAGAGCTTAAGAATGCTCAGGCGCTCCTTAAGAACAAGAAAGAGCAGAAAAAACTCGAAGATGATTTGAGGAAGAATGGGCAATTAAAGACTTCGAAACCATCTAGCTCCAATTCTAATAAAAAGAATTCATCAAAGAATAAGAAACAAGCCGAAAAGGAAGGGCGCGAAGAAGAGAAAGCCCGTCAAAAGGGTAGAGATAGTGCAAAGAAAACATCATCCAAGAAATCTAATTCTTCCAAAAAACAGAATCAAGAACAAAAAGATCTTGCCAAACAGTTAAATAAAGGCAAAGGAGTAAAAGTAAAACTTCAACCAGATGCTAAAAGTTTAACGAAGGGGTTGAAAAATCTTGGTGGTAAAAAAGGTACCAAGATTAAGTTACAACCAGATACAAAATCTCTTACAAAAGGCCTTAAAAACTTAGGCGGCAAAAAGGGTACTAAAATAAAACTTCAAGCCGACACGAAAAGTTTAACAAAAGATCTTAAGAATCTCGGTGGTAAAAAAGGCACTAAAGTCAAGTTACAAGCAGACACCAAGGGACTTACTAAGAGTCTTAAGAATCTAGGCGGTAAGAATGGAACAAAGGTTAAGCTTCAAGCTGATACTAAGTCTCTAACAAAGAGTTTATCTAATCTTGGTAAAGGTAAAGGGGTAAAGGTAAAGCTCCAAGCAGACACCAAAGGACTAGATAAGTCACTCAAAAGCCTAAAAGGGCTTAAAAAGTCTCAGAATATTAAGATTAATGTTTCTGGTAACGCTTCAAGCAAGATAAGTAAGATCAAGTCTTCTCTAAATGGGTTGAGTGGTAAGAGTAAGAATATCTCTATTAACGTTCGAGGTAATGCAGTTAGTCAGGTAAATAAAATAAAGTCTGCATTAAACGGGATAAAAGGTTCTAAGAATATCTCAATCAATGCCTCTGGTAACGCAGCCTCCTTTGCTTCCAAGGTTAAATCATCGCTTGCCGGAATTCATAATAAGCATGTAAATATTAGTGCTTCTGGCAACGCTGCATCGATGGCACAAAGAGCGTCCTCAGCAATTAATAGTATCCCGACTAGTCATCAGACGAATATAACTGCTCACGATGGAGCCTCTCCTAAGGCAAATGCAGCTAAATCGGCAATTGAGAATATTCCCAAAAAACATAATACTCATATTAGTGTTACTGGAGACGGACAAGCTATAGCAAAAGCACACAGTGTAGCAGCCGCTATAAATAGTATTCCAAGTAGCAAGACAGTTACTATCAATGTTAATAAGAACGAAACTCACACCATTACAACAGAACATAAGTCTAAATCAATGGCTATTACACCAGAAAATTCACAGCCAGTTAGCCCGATGACTTCTATGTCTGTCGTTGCAGGAAATCCTGCTATGAATATGGCCGTAAATAGTGGAGCTGCTAACATGGGTGTTGATACGAATTCTGCAACTAATGGCGATAAGGTAAGCGGAATTGCTACAACAGATCGTTCTGATTCTACCCAAAAAGTTAGTGAAGATTATTGGCGTTATATGGGAAATGAACTTTACACGGGCTCACCACTTGACGAAAAAGTTCAGAACCTTGAAAATGCAGTAACCCAAGCTGACGAAGATATGGACAAGCTTATTAATCTATCAAAGCAGAGAATTGACTTAGATAATAAGCAAATCGCATATCAAAGAACTATGCAGGGCGCTTATCAGCAACAAATTACTGATGTCCTTAATGAATTGCATAAATATGGTTTCCAAACAAATGGTAATCAGATTACTAATTTGAACCATGCAAAGGATATTACAGGTGATAATGCAAGTAAAGTTGATGAATTACTTGGGAAATACCAAACTGCTTATCAAAACTTCTCTGAAGCTACAAAGAAGATTGATGAGTTGCAAACAGATATTTGGCAACAAGGTAAGAATCAACAAGATTATAACAACACTAAAGATCAAAAGATGGTTGAAAAGTTACAACGTGAATTAGAGCTTGTGACTACTGCTATTGATAACCAAAAGAATATTCTTGAGCGTGAAGGTAATTCACTAGAAGATAGTGATTATCGTATGAAGTTAAAGAACAATTCTGATCAGATCTATGCTAAGTCCGAGGCTGTTCAACAGTTGTTAGCCGAATTTAATCAATTAAGTGTTGCCAATTTTGTTGGTACAAAAGACGCCGATAATGCAAAGAATTTAGCTGACTCCTTAAGTCAAATTCGTGATGCTATCATGGAAAACCTTGATTCCATTGATGAATTAAAGAAGAGCATTCGGGATATTCAACTTAATTCTATTATTGAAAGCCTGTCTAAATACACCGACAATCTTAGCAATAGTATTGATCGGCTAAAGAACAATGTAACAAATCTTCAAGATGGGTTATTAAGTGGAACATCTTATAACGACCTTATGAGTAGTAATTTTGATGTTGTTAACCTTAATCAAAAATCTGCTTATGAGAAGAGTGTGGCCGATAAGATTTCATTAGAACGTCAATTGGATAGTGCTCTAGATCAATTCGCTAGAAAGAACGTTGATCGAACGGCACAAGTAGCCAATGATCAACTTCAAATTGAAGCACAAAAGTATAACGATATGCTTTCGATGGCAATTAACTATGCTAGAGGTGCGCGTAATGAAGTTGGAGCTATTGATGTTAAATACAATGTATCTGTTGAATCTGACAAGATTGAAGTTCCTAACCTTACTCATAACCAAGAGTATGTACAGTCCTCAATTGCTTATCAGAAAGAAATGAATGAATTAAAGGCTGAGTACAACCGTTTAATGGGCGAAGCTAATACTGCTGAACAAAAAGAAGCAATTAATTCTGAAATGATCTATAAGCAATTAGAACTCCAGGAAAAAGTTTACAAGTCCATGATTGAGGCCGATCAAAAGGCGATCAATGATTTACGTGAACAAGCTAAGAATCCAGATATGACTACTGAACAGCTTAAAACGATAACCGACCAAATTACAGAGTATGAAAAAAATGTTATTGATGCCCAAAATAGCATTAAGGACGTTGTTAAGAATCGTTTTGAGTATGAAAAGTCTCTTATTGATAAGCAAATTGATGAGTATAAACGTGCCAGCGACACAATAAGTACTTTAGTAAGTATTGCTGATACCCTTCATTTAGAAGGTTCTACTCAAGCCGCTATTATAAATCAGCAATATGCCTCCACTTACCGTGAGTACAATAATTACCTTGATTTACTCCAAAGACTTCGAAATGAATTATCTGGATACGAAAAGAATTCCTACGAATACAATCAATTGAAGGCAATGATTGATGAATATCAAACTTCGCTTGATAGCACAATGTCTTCGCTTATGGATATAAGCAAAAATGAGTTTGGCCAGACTCTTGATTCCATTCAAAAGGAATTTGAAAAGAGTGTTAACAAGGGAATGACCGCTGATCAGGCTAAGTTCGACCAAGATGTATGGTATAACCCCATGCAAAAAGAACTTCGCCTTGAGGAAATGCGGTTAAAGATTGTTGAGTTGGAAGATAAGACGGTTGAAAAACGTATAGCTGCTCTCGACGCCCAAGAGAGAATGTCTAAGGCGGAAGCTGATTACGTTGACAAGCAACTTGATTTGGCACTTGCTCAACAAAAACTTGATAACACTATAAATAAAAAAGACGTCCGTTACCTTGAAAAAGATAAGGACGGCAAGTTTAACTGGACATACATTGCTGACCAAGCAAATGTAGAAGAGGCACAAAGAGCTGTCAACTCTGCAAAACAAGCTCTTGAAGAGTCAAAGATTTCCAATCGAAATGATTACATTCAAAAAGTCAGTGAAACTATTAATAGTATTAAAGACGGTTCGATTAATCAGGAAGAAGCTCGGAAACGTCTCGAACAGTTAAATGATTCATATAAGTTTATTCTTAAGGACATTCCTACTTTTGATATTGCAAAAGTTGAGGATGTCATCAAAGCCTACAATGACTATGAAAAGAAGAATAGCGACATATTAAATGATTACAAACGAAGCGTTAAGCCAGAGGTAACACAAGGCTATGAAACAATCGTTAAAGGATTTGGAGATCAGTTTAAAGCTGTATCAAAAGATCTAGGTGAGATTTTCGGAAAGCAGCTAAGAGAAGCTCTTAATCTACCAAGTGGCATTCGTAATGCATATGGTAATGGAAATGATAGATCATTAGTAATTAATGGTGGACTTACCATTAAGCTCCCTAATGTTAAAGACGCTGACGGTTTTACAGAAGCGATGAAGAATCTTCCCCAATTAGCTCAACAATACGCGACTAAGAAATTGTAATCATATTGACCGAGGTTAAAACCTTGGTTGTACATAACTTCTTATTCATTTTCTATAAAAGGTATGTCATCATATTAAAGACACTTATCTAATGGAGGAATTGAAATGAATAAAGTAAAAGTGTTTATTGTAAATCATAAACTTATTACTGTCGTATGTTTTTTTATTTTGATATATGCGATAGCAGGTGGACTATATTTAGCTGATCAACATAGAAAACAACAGGAATTTTATGATGAACACCCCTTAGTTAATAAGGTTTATAAGTCTCATGTCTTAGAGAAGCCAGCTGAGGGTGATTGGACTACTACAGACTCGTACTATATTTTTGGAAATAATGAATATAGAGATAAAGTTATTGAAATTTTCCAAGATGAGGGAGGATTGAAGAGAGTAAAAGAAATAATGAATGATGAAAATGAATATAAAAAAGAATTTGAGTCTAATACCTCCGAAAAATATATAGTTGAAGATGGAAATAAATTAATCATTGGTGATAATCCCGAAAATGTCTATTCTCACCAAGTAAAAGATGGTGAGAATTGGGTTGGAATGTATAATCCCGATAATAAAAATGAAGAAGAACCTGGTGAAATCCATAAGACTACACCAGTAAATATAGACTAATTCATAACATAAACATATTTTATTTGACCAAGGACACTCTTCTTGGTTGTACATATCAAAGAATAAAAAGAAAGGAGCTGAATTGGTTGACGCAACCAATACTAAATCAGGCGTCTAATTACGATGCGAAGAACTCATATACATTCACATTTACGTATTTGGGCGCAGAGCATACGACAACGAATACATTATCAATTCGTGAAGATGGTCCAGGAACAAAACCTGTCTACGAAAAGGATCAAGTGTCGCTAGATAAAAACCACATTTTACCAGCAAAAACTCTGAACAATGGTACGGCATATCTAGCAAAAGTTCGCGTTAAACTCAAAGATGGCTATTCTGAGTGGTCACCAGAGATTAAATTTACGTGTTATACAACACCACGAATTCTATTTGATACGATTGACCAACATCAATTTATCTATACGAATGATGTATTAATGTCGGCTATTTATACGCAAGCACAAAATGAGCCTGTTACGTCATATCAATATACTCTTTACGATCAAAGACATGTTGCTTTAGTTAAATATCCAATTCGGAAGCCGGAAAGAAATTCTCCAACAAGATTTTCAGAACGTGTTTCAAATATAAAAAAAGGTAAATTATATTACATTGGATTGAAGGTAGTAACAGAGCACGGAATTATTTATGAGCAACTTCAAGAATTTACCGCTCAATATATCACGCCATCTGTATCGGGTATTATTCAGCCAACAATGAATAAAGATGACGGACAAATAGTTGTTGACCTTTTCCTAAAACAATTGTTAGGAACGTCAGCTCGTGCTTACATTCCTCATCGTAAAAATGATAATGCTGATAACTATACATATTGGAAAGATGATTATGTCTTTGTCCCAAAAGAAAACCCTTTGATTTATACCAAGTTAGCGATGGCGAAAGCGAGTGATTGGATCGGAAAGTTCTGGGTAATGAATGTTCAGAATGGATTATTCCTAGACTTCTCGCCAGCCGAAGATAGAGGACAGCATATAAAGTTCTATAAACATGATGATTATATTACCTGTGAAAAAGAATTTGGACAGATTAAATCCAGAACACGGTCTAATGTAATTAAGGATTTAAAACTGCGTCCTTTCTATATGTTTGTATATGTTAAGGAATATCGAGTTGAAATAAAGATAGTTCCTGATCAGACATTCAAAGATGATGATTGGAATGAAGAGTTATCCAAAGAAGAATTGTCTCAGTACGGTGAAATAACTAAAGAAACTCAACAAATGATAGATGCAGCAGAAGCGAAAATTAACGCTGCAAGACAAAGGCTTCAACAAATCCACGATGAACATTGGCAACAATACATCACCAAGGTAGAGCAAGCAATATCAGACGCTAGAGCACGTATTTTAGGGCAAAATGAACTACGCGATCGAGTGATGGAAATTGACGACCAATATTGGGACTACTTTGAAAATACTGAAATGGTCAACTACTGGAAAGAATTAGCAAAGGCGGAACGTGAGTCCGAAGCCAAGTATGAAATCTATCGTACCGAATATGAGCAAAGAATTAATGAAACTTTATCAGAAATTAAAAGTGGTGCTATGACGCTTGATGATGGACGTTTGAAGTTAACTCAATATAGCCTTGTGTATAGCTTTATTTTACGTGAAGTCATTGATTTTAACGATACGAAGCTAACATTAGATGGACTTCAAGAGCTCTACGATGAATATTTACAAAAATATAAATAGTAAAGAGGTGAGAGTTTTTGATTATAGGTGTCGATTATTTTAATTATGGATTTGACCAACAATTTTATGATACTCCTATTCCAACTTCTGAGATTGACGAGGTTATGATGGGGGCCGGAATGTATGATGAAATGTTCATTAGTGTGGATACAACTTTAGATGATTCACAAACCAAACCAGCTCAATGGAATCTGAAAACTATTATGGACGCTAAGTTCAATAATTCTCTTGAAGCTGGGAGTATTGACGGAGCTGGTCATATTGTCACCAAAATACAATGTTATCGTCGAGAATACATGAGCACGAATACGGATTGGCAATTAGTAGCGCAATTTGATTATGATGACCATTATAACCTTTATACGGTAGTTGATAGATTCATTGAAAATGGCAAAACATATGAATATGCAGTTGTTCCATTAGCCAATGAAATTCAAGGTGACTTACAAGTTGGCCCACCAATTGATAGCAAGTTTTATGGCTCCTTTATTTCTAATCTAGGTTCGAATTATTCAATGAACATCGACTTCAAGTTCTCGGATTTAGTTTGGAATTCTAACACGAGTACCAGTGTGCCGCTTAATGGTCAATATCCAATAGTGACGTTTGGAAATGCAAACTATCGAACTGGTACAGTTTCGTTCTTACCACTTACTCCGCAACAAGAATTTGGTTATGAAAACGAAATTGATCCACACGCCGAATACATTAATAGAACTAATGTTATTGACTTCCTTAATGATGGACAAACAAAGGTAATTCGTCGTGAAGATGGAGATATTATTGTTTGTGCAACACATAATATTAAAACTACTCCGAAAGATGAAAGTCTTGAAGCTATTTCTACGGTAACATTTGATTTCACTGAAATAGGTAAATTAGATTACAACACCATGGAAAAAGCGGGATTAATTGCTGATGCAGGTAAATCTGTCTACACATACGATGAAGATGGGAATATTAAGTGGAATCAGGAATATATTGCTGAAGATGGTTCTATTCAATCTAGAACTAGATATAGAAATTCATTCTTATATGAACGAGACAATTTAAAGTAAGAGGGATAAAGTATGCCACTGAAATACAAAAAGCCCAATTACAATGAAACGTTATCGAATATTGTAAATGGACTTGAAGAAAAAGTAAGTGGTCGAGCAGCAAGTGTTTTACGACAACCAATTCGCAACCTTCAAACAACTATTCAAGTGTTGGATAATGATGGCTCCATAATTGATACTATTACTGGAAAAACAACTGGTGGAACTATTAATTATGATGCAACTTCATTGATACGACGAACGGGAACTTTGAAGATGGTTGTTGATCCTTCATATATGCCAAACAACAAAAGTGTTTTTTGGTTCGATAAGAAGTTTAGAGTCTATCAAGGAGTTGTTGATTTATCTCGTTTCCCCAGAGAGGCAGTTAACTTTTTGCTAGGAACGTTTTGGGTTAACGAATCCTCTCTACGTTTTGATAAAACAACACGTGAAATATCAGTTACATTAGCTGACAAAATGACCTTATGGGACGGCCAAGGACTAGAAAATAAACTCAAAATAAAGCGTGGAACTCCTATGAGTGATGCTATTAGGGGAATCATGGAATTAGTGGGAGAAACAGATTTTGGGTATATGTACACCAGTAATGGTGAAGAAATACTTCAGTACGATTACGAAAAGGAACCGGGAACTTCAATCAATGATATCATTGAAGACTTTCGTGATATGTACATGGATTTTATCTGTGGATATAATTCTCTTGGTCAATTTGAGTATCGGAAGTTGCCTATTCAAAAGGAAGAAGAAATTCCTAAGCCTAAATGGGAATTTGATGCAACTTCACAAGATAGAGCAGATCTCACCTTATCATTTCAAGAAAGCTACGACTTAAAGAATGTTAAGAACAGATTTGTTGTTATTGGGTCCACATCAACCAAAACAGGCTATACACCTAAAGGTTCAGTAAAAATTACTGATACAAATAGCGAGTTTAATATAGATGCTATCGGAACTAGAACAAAAGTTATCCAAAATAGTGATCTAACAAATGATCTACAGTGTGTATCTCAAGCACGATATGAAATGTGGAAAGCTGCACACTTCCAAGAAAAAGTAAGCATTGATGTTTCTCCAGTTTACTTCTTGCAACCCAATGATATTATTCTGGTCACCAATCCTGTAACAAAAAAAGTATATCAGTACATGATTGATACTATTCAAATTGACTTAGCTGTCGATGGAATTATGTCAATTGACGCTCATAAAATGTACTTTGTTAAGCCGGATTATGGTGAGGCAGATATGCCAATTGTGGCGGCTATCAAAAATGGTATCAATAAATTAGGCTGGTTGTCACTTCCAGAAGAAAGAATTAAGGATACGTATGGTATTTCCGCCGATGGAAAGAATTACTTGAGTATACGATTCGTCGTTGATGAAGAAGGTGGATGGCAAGCAGAAACAACTGCGTATAACACTTCCAGAAATCAAACACTAGAAATCGACCTTCGAGATTTTGAAAAGCTCAATCTTAAGGATGAAAATGGTGACGTTGGTAGATCTAAAGGTGATTATGCAGATCGTGTACTCGGACATGAAATGTTTCATGCAGTATGTAACGATTTCTATGGTGCTGTTAAAACGATGGATATGCCTGTGTGGTTCAAAGAAGGCTTTGCGGAATTGCTTCATGGTGGAAAAGATCGTTATGTAACGATAACGGGATTTGAAAACAGGGAAGCTAAGAAGCAAGCATTAATTAAGCGAGCTAGAAACCAACTAAACGGAACATGGGAGAGTACATCAGATGACTATGTAGCCGCGTATCTTATTGCTTGTGCTATGTATTATTTGGCTGGAGACTTAAAAGGTATTCATGACATGTTTCAGCGACTAGAAAAAGAAAGTAACTTAAATTTGAACTTTCTGTACAAAGCATTACCTATTACTGAATCGGCAGGTCAAATCTTCGATAAGGTAATTGATGAAATGCAAAAGATGCCAATTTGGGATTTCTTAAATGACCCCACAGATGTAGACACATGTTCTATTGGTGGAAATCATATGCTTAATCTATATGGCAGACCGCTTAGTCCAGAAGATGTGTTTAACAATCAGACGGCAACAACTGATTCATTAGGATTCAAAATTAAGTTTGACGAGTAGATTTTATTGAGGAGGACATTAATACATATGAGAGGAAGTTGTATTAAATGTCGAGATCTACTTTTCCGCAAAAGATAGATGTATTTAGAGAATTATTTGATCTTCCGGCAAATCAAGTTGCAAATGCACTAGAATTGCAGAGATTAAAACAAAAGACAACACTAACAAATGATGAACAAAACCAAATTTCCGCATTAAGCGCCCAACTACAAGATTATATGATTACGCCTGAAACCATGAATAAACTTCAGGACGCAATTGTAGAAATCGAAACATTCTTTGATGGGAATGTAAGAAAGTACATCCTTGAAAAGCAGAAAGAATGGGATACCTATGTCAATGATTTTGATTATATAGGCGAATGGGACGCAACGAAGAAATTTAAGAAACATAATCTTATAACATATCAAGGTGCATTATATATTGTTACAAAAGATGTGGTAGCGGATAGGCAACATACACCAGATAATGATTCCGATCATTATCGGCCTGCATCTAGTAAGGGTGACAAAGGTGATATAGGATTAAATGCTATTTTTAAGGGTGAATGGAATGGAGCAACTAGCTATAAGGCTGGTGATGCCGTGTCTGTTCGTGAAGGTCAAAGTTGGCGCCCATTAGATTTAGTATTTATTGCTAAAAAAGATAATCAAGGTCAAAAGCCAACAATAGGCGCTGCAAGCGATTATTGGTTCCCATATCATAATTTAATTGTTGTTCCTAAAGAATATGCTAACTATAAATTTCATCCAGATATTCATCGAATCCAGATAGTTGATTAGAGGTGGGAGAATGGAAGTTAGCGAACAACAAAAAGGATTATTAGAAGCCATGCGAACAATAGCTCAGCATGAAGCACAACGTAATTCAGGACCACAGTTTCAAACAGGTGTCGTGGTGGAAGATCCTGCTGGATATAAATGTATTGTCAGAGTGAATGATACCGAAAAAACATGTACTTTGCCAGAACATTTGCATGATTGGGTAAGCAAAGACGATATAGTTCAAATTTGCGATATGTATGGAAATGGTGCTGAGCTAATTGTCACTGGATCTTCTGGATCAACAAGAAAGAAAACATTGGTTGTTAACGATGAAGATAAAGATAAGTTAACTGGTGGCGTTACTAAATTTGCAGATGATAGTGGAAATTTAACCGATAATACACTAACGCTAGAGTAGAGAGAAGGTATTAAATGGCTGTAAAGAGAGCAAAATATTTAGTTGCAGATGATGAATATCATTTCGTAACGGACGACAAGGCTCTTAGAGTCCTAGATTCAAATAATAATGAAATTGGAACGTTTAGAGAATTAGGCTTTGAGGGAAAGCTAATCACAAGCGGTGATTATAGAGACATAAAACATACTGGAGTATACCGAATCAAAGGAGTAGGAGGTTTACCCGGAAACATTCCAGGAGACAAGGAATCCATTCTGACAGTTACATCGATTGGTGATCAGGGTAATCCAGAATTAACCTTTTATAAGGTAATTAGTCCTAACGGAGTAATTTTAGAAAATACTGTCTCACGGAGTAATCAGTCTGGATGGGGATCTGGTGGTGTTGATTTACGAAATACCATTACAAGTATTAACAATATTATTGGTGATATTTCAAAACTTCAGACAGATTCCAAGAATATGACTGGGGCAATTAATGAGTTAAATTCCAAAATAAATAATGTATCTGGCAACTCGCAAAGTGGGTTGGAAGACTTAAAAAAAGATAGTAACAATAGATATTTGTTCAAATGGGGAGATACAGTCAACGGTGACCTTTCAGTTAAGTTTGGGGCAAAATACAAACTTCGAGGTAAGAATGGTCACGACTACAATTTAGCTTCTATTGACGATAACAATAATATCCATATTGGCGATGCAGATACCAATTTACAGTTTTGGGGTAATGATAATCCTACTTTTAATGGTAAAAAGATATTCACAGAAGCTAATGTAGGTAGTGGATCGGGGTTAGATGCTGATAAGCTTGATGGAATTGATAGTTCAGGTTTCTTAAAGACTAATAGCGATGATACTAAATATAGTGGTCTTCGCATGGATAAACGGAACATTCACTTCAATATCAAAGATGGCGAAAATACAGAAACAGGCTTAGTTTTTGATAAGAATAATAAGTGGACTGCTAAAGTTGTTGCAACCGATATTGGTGATGTCCATATTCAAACAGGTGGTAAAGAGTATAAATATCCTCCATTTACGTTCAATCAAGATCGTAATTTTGTTCAATATGGTGGTATGCACGTTATTCGAGCCAATGAGCCACAAATTAATTTTCAGACATTTGATGAAAAAACTGGAAACTTTGATAAAGGAGTAGGGTTTTTCAAGCCAACATGGGATCAAGGATCATTAGCTGTTGGTAACTGGAATACTAGTGAGGTTGTTGCGCAATTTGCCGTTGGTACTAATCATGAAGCGGTTAAGCTCAATCATTCTCCTTATATTGGTGATCATAATAGACGGTTATTCTTGCAAGACGAACAGCCTAGTGGTGACGTTCCTGTTGGATCAGTTTGGATTGGTATTTAGGAGGTGATTGTGGATGCCATTTGTAAAATATAGAGGAGCCAATGGTGAATGGATAAAGCTTGGTGGAGGTAATGTTCGTGTGTCTAATGGACATACGTGGATTCCTCCACGTGCAAGAATATGGAATGGTCATGAGTGGTTGAACCTACTGGAGGAGCGTAAAATTACGACCTGGGAATGCACTGGTGTACAGTCGTTTTGGTCGTGGGGAGCCGCTAAAGGATGGTCAGCTTTAGTTAGACCAGACCGTCCAACGCAAGGTTGCTACCGTCCGTACCATGACTCCTACGATTGGGGAGATGAAAGCGCTCAAGTCTACTTTGACTGGGGTAATATTCAAAATACACTTCGAGGAGCCAAAATAGATAAAGTCGAAATTTATATGCATTGTCTTCACTCTATGAATTATAACGGGGGACAAGGAGTATTCGGACTCCACAATGCACCGGGTTGGCAATCTAAGTATTCTGAAACCAATTTCGGAGTTGCTCGCGCATGGTATAGCAGAAGAGACCAGGGACAATGGATAACACTTCCAAATTGGGTTGGAGATAACTTTAGAGACGGTAGTGTTAAAGGAATTACATGTCGCGCCGGAGATACATCTGGAGTTAGATATTTATGGTATGCAGGCTCAGCAGACGGTTGGAAAAAACCTAAGATTCGAATTACTTATTTAAAATAAAGCATACAATATTTTTGTTGTGTGTTATCATATTCATATAATCACAACGAAAATATTTAACACGGGAATTGAGGGGTTAGATGGGAAAAAGACGAACACCTGAACAGTATGTTGAAGATGTTAAAGCGATACATGGCGAAAAATATACAATTACTACACCTTTCATCAATATGAAGACAAAAGTAATGGTTTTATGTAATGATTGTGGTCATGAATGGTTAGTAGAGCCAAGCAGTCTCTTGAAAGGTTATGGTTGTCGCAAATGTGGTATACAAAATAGAAAACCTCGAAAAACAAATGACGAATTCTGTTCTCAAGTAAAGAATTTATGGGGAAATGAATATGTGTTTCTAGATAACTATGTTAATGCAACAACCAAAATTAGGTGTCTTCATTCTATATGTGGCACTATTTGGAAGGTTACTCCTAAGAGTTTTCTTCATAATAAAAAGGGTGGTTGTCCAACTTGTGCTTATGGTAAATCTCAGCAAGAATTCACAAAAGAAATAAAGAATCTAGTTGGGGACGAATATTCTTTCATAGAAACGTATATAGGAGACGGTTCTAAAATCCTATGTCGTCACAATATTTGTGGATATGAATGGAAAACTAAACCCAACACATTCTTAAATGGAAGTAGGTGTCCAAACTGCTTCGGTTCAAAAAGAAAAAGCACAATTCAATTTCAAAATGAGCTCGATCAACTTTATCCGGGAGAGTATGAAGTTTTAGGTGAATATAAAACTGCACATACCAAAATAAAGGTTCGTCATGTTCCCTGCGACTATACCTGGGAGATTAAGCCTAATGCAATATTGATTAAAAAGAGATGTCCGAGGTGTTCTATGCGAAAACAAGTTGTACGACAAACTAGACCGTATGACGATTTTGTGCGAGAGGTACATCAAAAATATGGCAACGCTTATATTGTAGATAATTATCAAGGGCGTCATAAAAAACTTAAGGTGACTCATAAAGAATGTGGTTATTTATGGGAAACATATGGAAGTACTTTGCTCTCGGGCGTTGGGTGCCCTCGTTGTGCAGGCATCATAAAAACATCAGACGACTTTATAGCTCAGTTATCGGCATTGGTAGGGAGGGAGTATAGAGTAGTAGGCGAGTATTCAAAGATGAGTGAAAAAGTAAAAATAAAACACGAAAAATGTGGTTATTTATGGCAAGTTACTCCGATGAATTTTATACGTGGAACCAGATGTCCAAGATGTAGAAAATCCCACGGGGAATTAGCTATTGAAGCTTGGCTAAATAGTAAAAACTATGGCTATATTCCTCAGAAGAAATTTGCAGACTGTAAAGATCAGCGTTCACTCCCATTTGATTTTTATCTTCCCGATTATAATTTGGTCATTGAGTATGATGGAAGACAGCATTTTCAGAGTTGCGATTATTTTGGTGGAGAGGAAAAATTTAATCTCCAACACAAACATGATTTAATCAAAAACAAATACTGCGAAGATAATAATATTAATCTATTACGTATTCCGTACACTGTTACCGGAGAAGATATCGGCAGGGCAATTCAGAACAGATTAGATGAATTAACACAACTCGATAACGTTGCTTAAAATTAAATACTAGTTTTTAAGGAGGAAATTTATTAAGGAGGCAAATAATTATCCGAAGGGAGCAATTAATTTGCTTAATAAATTTCTAAAGAAGATGTTAATGGTAGCAGTAACTATCATTATGGTTGCCCCTGTATTAGCAGGGGTCGCAAGTGCCGATGGAAGATCATATGGACCAGACCTATCCAAATATCAAGGTGCATATGCCAGCAAGCCGTATACGCGTGACCAATTCGCAATTGCACAAGTTGGTGGATACGTAAATGGTTATTTCTATGACCAATGGACATATCCAACACAAATTAGTTCAGGTATTGCTAATGGGTTGAGAATGCACACTTATATTTGGTATCAAGTTGGTGGAAATGCTCAATTGGGGAAGCAGGTTGTAGATCATTTTCTACCAAAGATCCAAGCGCCTAAGGGGTCGATCATTGCATTAGATTATGAAGATGGAGCATCTTGGGACAAGAATGCTAACACAGAAGCCATTTTAGCAGGTATGCGTGAAATTAAGGCGGCAGGATACGTTCCAATGTATTACAGTTATAAGCCGTACACCTTGGCTCACGTTGACTATAATCGTATTATTGCTGAATTCCCTAACTCTGGATGGATTGCAGCATACCCAGATTACAATGTTCGTACAGAACCATACTGGGGTGTATTCCCTTCACTTCCAGGAATTAGTATCTACCAATTTACAAGCACATATCGTGCTGGTGGTTTAGACGGTAATATTTCATTAGCACCTAATGGTCATGACATTACTATGAGCGGTTACGTCAATGGGAATTCACAAAAGCCAAAGACCGAAACTCCTGCAACGGAACAAGGTAAGCAAATTCATAAAGATACTCATAACTACACTGTAAAGCCAAATGATAGCTGGTGGGCAATAGCAAATCGTTATGGCATGGAAATGAACGCTTTAGCACAACTGAATGGCAAGACCATCAATGATGTAATTCACCCAGGTCAAGTTATTCGTGTTGCTGATAAAGGAGATGGTCAATCTGTTTCAAACAAGGTTAACACCACCCCCGCACAACCATCAAATAATACTCAATACTACACTGTACAACCAAATGATACGCTCTCAGGTATCGCTACAAAATTTGGGACAACATATCAATCAATCGCATTCCTTAACAGAATTGATAATCCAAATTGGATTTATCCTGGTCAGCGACTAAAAATTAATAGGGCGACTCAAAATAACAGTTCTAACAGAGTACACTATGTGCGTTACGGTGAAACACTAAGCGGCTTGAGTTATTCTCTTGGAGTTAATTACCAGACACTGTTAAGCAAAAATAATATAGCTAATCCTAATTTTATTCGTGTAGGTCAGGCCATTTACTACTAAAAGAGATACAAGGAGGAAATTAATGAAAGAAATTTGGAAAGATATAGAAGAATTTGAGGGATATTATCAAATCTCTAATTTGGGACAAGTTAAAAGTATGGATAGAGATGTTATTTATAGCAATGGGGTTATTCGACATTACGAAGAAAGAATTAGGACCCCAGTAACAGATAAGAATGGATATTTGATGGTAACGTTAAATAAAAGTTCTAAAAGTTATCCTAAAAGAGTACATCAGCTTGTTGCCAGAGCGTTTATTCCCAATCCAGATAATTTACCATCAATTAATCATATTGACGAAGATAAGACAAACAATCGAGTGGATAATTTAGAATGGTGTTCGGTTTACTATAACAATCATTATAATGGTAGATATGAACGAATAAAGCGCTATCCCAAGTCGGTTTGCTTGTTTAATGTTGTAAATGGTGAGGTAATAAAAATCGAGTCTATATCTGAGGCTGCTCGTAGGCTGCACGGGTCCGCCGGAAATATTGAAGAAGTGATAGATGCAAAAGGAAGGACTTTTAAGGGGTGGATGATATTTTCTGAACGCAATTTTAATGGCTTAGCTATTAAACAGAGTTTGGAGGAATATAATAAACATCGCCCTAGGGGTATTGTCGTTGAATTTATTGACACCGAAGATAAAAGGTTCTATGCGACCGAAAATGAATTCTGTCACGAATATAATGAGCATCCAGGTAGCATAAACACGTATTTAAGAAATAACAGAGATGTATTCAAAAATAAATACGTTATACGATACGCTCTCCCATTTGAGGAGTCTAAATATCAAAATGGGCAGTTGCTAGATTATTGATCTGGGTCGGCCAAAGAATCGCCGCATAACATATTTTTATAAAACATGGGTTTTATAAACTTTAGGGAATGTGTAGACTCAATGTCTACGCATTTTCATACATAAATATATTTATACTAATCCACCGATTGGTAATTAAGGAGGAAAAATTAATTACTCATGAGGTGAAATAAAGATATGAGATATTTAACAACATATCTTGACGATGAAATTAATTTCAAGTTTGGCAATAATGGCTCAATCATTGAGTTGAAAGCTGTTGATGACCATGCGGTTATGAGTTTCTCAAACGAAGAAAAACTCCTCATTCGTATTAAGAATGAGGAATCATATATCAAAACGGTGCCCGTTACTGCCGAACGTAAGATTATTCAACTCCCTACCAAGTTATTAAAAGACCTAACGGTAGGTCAGTACGATGTTGAGTTATGGCAAGGCGAAGGTGACGATCAAGTTATCTATCCTGACGAAGGATTCCTTAGATTAAAGATTCATGGCAACGCATCACAAATTGATGGTAGCTTGGTTTCTTCTATTACTCTTGCTGATTTTGAAAAGAAGTTTAATGAACTAGCTCAAAAGATTGAGGATAAATTAGAGAAATTACCAGATATCGATGGGAAGAATATTAGCATCGATGTGAAAGTAGTTGATGGCAACCTTTGTATTAACGGCAAAGATACAGGAATTAACCTAACTGCCAAGGATGGTAGGGACGGAAGAGATGGACATACGCCAGAAATCACTGTATCAGATGCAGGTACACTTGTTGTTGATGGAATTGACACTAATAAATCTTTAATCGGTCCTAGAGGTGAGAATGGACTTCCGGGTAAGGATGGAGTTGCTGGTCAAGATGGTAAATCTGCCTATCAAGTAGCTGTCGATAATGGGTTTGATGGGACAGAAGTCGAATGGTTACGCTCATTGCATGGAAATGATGGCCTTGATGGAAAGTCAGGTAGAGACGGACTTCCAGGACAGAGTGGTAAATCTGCCTATGAGATAGCTATCGCAAACGGGTTTATGGGAACTGAAACTGAATGGCTAGAATCCCTCAAAGGTAAGGATGGGCGAGATGGTAATGACGCTAATGTCGATTTATCTGAATTCTTAACTAAAGAAACTGCGAATTCAGAATATGCTAAAAAGAATGATGTTCCTCTTATCGTATATGATGCAGAAAACAATACTCTAACTATCAATGGTCAAAAGGTAGAAATACCTTCTCAAGTAGATTTGTCTAGTTATGTTACCAAGACTGATGCAGATAAATATGCTTTAAAATCTGATGTAAAGAATATTGTCCTTGATAAAAATGAAAGAACTTTAACTGTTGGAAAAGAATCAATTAATATTCCTAATAATATTGACCTTTCTCCTTATTACACTAAAGAAGAAATTGATAAGAAGTTAACTGACATTGCGACAAATGGAAAGGTTGACCTTACTGGTTATCTTAGACAGAGTGATTTAACGGATTACGCTAAGAAATCAGATATCCCAAGTCAACCAGACCTTACTCCATATGCTAAAAAGTCAGAGCTACCCAAGATTTCAATAGACGTTGAGAAACGAACGCTTACTTTAAACGATAGTGTTATCAATATTCCAGATAGTGTTGACTTAACTGACTATGCTAAAAAATCAGAAATTCCAAGTATCGTATTAGACACGGAAACTAATACCCTAACCATTAACGGAACAAAAGTAGTTATTCCAGGTAATGTTGACCTCACTCATTACTACACTAAAGGAGAAATTGATGAAAAAATAGCTGATATTCAATCTGGCGGAAAAATTGATTTAAGTAATTATGTCAATAAGCAAGAACTTTCTGATTATGCTAAGAAAGCAGATATTCCTGAAACGCCTGACTTAACTCCTTATGAGACTAAAGAGAATGCAGATAAGACTTATGCTACTAAGAAAGCGTTGGAAGATATTCAACTCACTCCCGGAAAAGATGGGAAGAATGGTAAGTCTGCTTATGATTTGGCGGTAGAAGCTGGTTTTGAGGGTAGCGTAGACGAATGGTTACAATCACTACATGGAGCCAATGGTAAAGATGGCCGAGACGGAGCTAATGGTCATGATGGAGCCAAAGGTCAGGACGGACAAAACGGTAAGAGTGCCTATGAGATCGCCATTGCTAATGGTTTTAAAGGAACGGAAGAAGAATGGCTCAATTCTCTTAAAGGTCGTGATGGTTCCAATGGAGCCTCTGGACGAAACGGGGCTGATGGAAAGAACGGAGTAGACGGATTAAGCGCTTATGAATTAGCTAAAAAGAACGGATTCCAAGGAACTGAGCAAGAATGGTTAGGTTCACTTAAAGGTGAACAAGGACATGATGGTATTCAGGGCCCTAAAGGAGATGCTGGTGAAAGAGGCCCACAAGGGTTCCCGGGGAAGGATGGATCAGATGGTAAGGATGGCGCTCAAGGGCCAGCTGGGGCTAACGGAAAAGATGGTCAATCCACATACCAATTATGGCTATCCAAAGGAAATACTGGTAGCGAAGAGGACTTCTTAAACTCTCTTAAGGGTGCTAAAGGAGACCAAGGTGCCCCTGGTAAAGATGGTGCTCCTGGGGTTAAAGGTGATACCGGAGAAAGAGGGCCTCAAGGGGAACGTGGAGAAACTGGTTTACAAGGTCCTGCTGGTCCTAAAGGAGATATTGGTAATGTTGGCCCACAAGGCCCTAAAGGAGATAAAGGTGATACAGGTCCACAAGGACCTAAAGGGAATACAGGGGATCGAGGTCCACAAGGTGTAGCAGGAAAAGATGGTCATTCTGTTTGGTATAATAGAATGCACTATAGTCCTAACGGACAACTACAGTGGTTTACAGATTTGACTAACGCAAGTGCTTCTAACCCACCTAAAGTTAATGATATTATGATTAATGCTGACGGTAATATTGCAATGATTACTAAGGTCAATATTACTAATGATGCAGGTGAAGGTGGAGGAACGTTTAACTATGGTCCTTGGATTGGTAACATCAAGGGTCCCACTGGCCCTCAAGGTCCACAAGGATTAAATGGGAAAGATGGACTTTCAGCTTATGAGATTGCTAAACGAAATGGATTCACTGGAACTGAAAAAGAATGGTTGAGTTCGCTTAAAGGTGAACGTGGAGAAGCTGGCTTACGAGGACCCAAAGGTGATCCAGGTCAGATTCCAGATGTATCAAACATTAATAAGGGCATTTCGGATAACAAGTCTGATATTTCTAAAATTAATCTAAAAATGAGTACTATGTTTGTTAACCTCTTAGATTTTGGTGCTCAACCAGAAAATGTGAATTTTGATAATGCACCTGCTTTTAATAAAGCAATTCAGGCTCTTCCATCAGTTGGCGGAACAATATTTATTCCTAATGGAAATTACTTTCTGAAATCAACAGTTAATATAGATCGTTCCTACGTCCATGTAATGGGATTAAATCATGGACTCCGAAGTGGTATTGATCCAGTTGATGGTTCTACGCAAGCAGGAGGTGGCGGAGCAAAAGTTACTGTTCAAAATCCAATCACTGCTTTTAAGCTTGAGAATACCCATAACAACAATAGACTTTCAGGTATTACTTTCAGTGGATTCGATCTTCGGGGAGATACTAACGCTGGCGTTGGTATTGACGGGATAAGCAATACAGACCGAGTAGTAATTGACAATATGACTATAAATAATGTTGGTATTGGAGTGAGATTACATGCCGCAGATGCGCCGAGAATTACCAATTCATGGATTGCGGAAACTCAATCAAGTATTCTTCTGACTGGGGCAAGTCAACAAGCAGAAATTAAAAACAATTCATTAGGTGCACAGCCAAAAGGAACTACAATTTATATGGAAAATCCAGACAGATTTAATATTTCTGGTAATAATATTTATCCAGATGGGGCTTCGGCTATTAGAATATTAAATCCAGTACATGGTTCTATTGTTGGAAACACAATTTCAGCTTACTATAATGGAATGATTGAATTTCTTCCTAACTCGGAGGGTACGTTTGGTAATGGAAATGTTATTTCTAGCAACGTGATTGCGCTGGAGTCATGGCACGATAATCCTGATGGCAAGGACAATAAGTGGGGTATTGTTCATATTGAAGCATTCAGCAACGTTATTTCTGACAATAATATTCTTGCCAATGGATCTCCTGCAAACACGACTGGTATATTGGTAATGAAAGGTGACTATAATAGAATAGCTAATAATGTTATGAATATTTCAGATACGAATTCGAAAGTCGTAATTAATGGTGCTGCTAATAATAACTGGGTTATTTACAGCACAGAGGGATCAGCGTTCCAGGATGGTGGAAACCAGTCAAATAAAAATATAGGTATTTAAGAATTTTAAACAGTCTCCTTACAGGGGGCTGTTTTTATTTTATTCAGACGGTTTACAGCGAAAATTACCGTCAACTATATGGTATAAAAAATATATTCTCAATAAATAAAATTTTTATTTAGAAATTTATTGCCATTTGGTAATAAATCAGGAAAGGATGTTTGAAAATGCTCAAACAATCTTTAATTAAAATTTTCGAGAAAGTAATGGGATATATAGTTGATTACAGTATAGTTATTCTTTATTTGGCAACAATTTGTTTGATTTGGAAAGCCTTTAATATTCATCCGTTTGTCACTCTTCCAGTCATGGCATATGTAATGAAGTACTTTATAAAATCTTAGTTTTATAAAACGCTCAGAAGAGATTCTGGGCGTTTTTTTGCTTAAAAAATTGTTACCGATAGATGCAATTCTGTGACTCGCCTACACGGTTTTTGATATAGTAACGAAGGTGAAAGGGGTTAGAAAGCTTGCAAGCAAAGGAATTAAAGGAATACATACTAGCTGATACAAAGAGACTTTACATAATTTTACGCAATGCTGGATTTCATGATTTCCGGGAGCGAGCCGAAGAAATTAGGTGCGCCTTGCCTAACTACACTAATCCTACGGGTGTCATGATTAAACTAAATAATTCATTGAATACATCGCTATTTGAATTGGGGTATTCCGGGGATATTTTGGGAGCCCTAGGCGTTGTTCTTGAAAAACAATTTTATGAAGTGATGAGTTATATTCATAGCCTATTGGGTTTGTCCAGCAATCATGTTGCCAACTCATTTGATCCATTGGCGACTTTAAAAAAGTTGTCGAAAAACTCTAATACTCAACATCGTCGGATAACAAATAATAAGTTATACGATAAAGGGGTTTTAAATAAATTTGTCAACGGAATTCATGCATCGGTAATTGAGGAAGGAATTTCCCCGGATATTGCTAGGCGTTTTGATGTTATGTACGACCCACACTTAGATAGAGTTGTTTTCCCACACTATGACTGGAATGAATTTGACAAAGTTGTGGGTATTCAAGGGCGCTCAACTATGTCTAAGGCCGAACTTGAATTAACAGGGACGCCAAAGTATCTGAATTACATTAAGGATTATTACAAGCTATTAAATCTGTATGGATATAATCAGGCTTATCAAAATATTAATGATCATAAAAGGATAATCTTATTTGAGGCTGAAAAGTCAGTATTAAAGGAGTTTACTTTAAGCCGAGGAGATGGGGTGTCAGTTGCCTTAGGTGGACATTCAATTAGCGAGCAGCAAGTTGATTTTATTCTACGCAAGTTACCTGTCGATGGGGAAGTAATTATTGCATTTGATCATGACGTAATGACTAAGGAACAAGAGGGAGAAGAATATATTTTGAGTCAAGCTAAGAAGTTCTCTCCGTTCCGCAAAACAAGTTATATATTTGATAGTTACAATATTTTGGGCGAAAAAGACTCGCCAATAGATAAGGGTAAAGTGATTTGGGATCACTTATTGAAATGGAGGAAATTTATCAGTTGAGATTAAATAAAGAACAAAGAAAAGCTTTAGAAAAGAAATACGGGGTAGATAGAATTTGGAGTTTCTCACGCCTTCAAACATTTCACAATTGTATTCAGGAATATGTGCATCTATACCTTCGTCACGATGTGCCACGAACAGATAATGTTTACACGATTTTTGGTAGTGAGGTTCATGATATTACCGAAGGGTTAACTAAAAAAGAATTTGATTTAACTTCAGCTAAATCCTTATGGGATAACTTCGTAAAACGTTGGGAGAATGACCCCGATGGATTAAGATTTGATACCGAGAAGATTAAACAAGGTTATATTGGAAATCTCGGTCATTACTTTACTCATACAAACATTCCGGAAGGAAGTAAATTCCACACAGAATTACCTGTTATGACAAAGGTTGGTGGGACAAAAGAGAAGCCTCATTATGTATTTGTCGGATATATCGATACTGAATACATTGACAAAGAAGGCAATGTAGTTTTAGTAGATTATAAGTCTTCTAGTAAGTCTAGTTTCTCTAAATCAAAATTGCCAGAAAAGTCTATGCAATTAATGCTTTATTCCATTGGTATTCATCAACAGGAGAATATTCCTTATGAAAAAATCAAAGCACGCTTTGACATGATGAAATATGTAACTGTCCATTATAAGCAAGAAAATGGTAAATGGAATACCAGTGTGCAAGAACGATCGATTTGGGTTCTAAAAATGCAAAAGAAATTGGAAACCAAGTTAAAGAAATTAGGTATAGATAAAGAAGAAGCAAGAAAATTGATTCAAATTGCTTCACTTGCGAATAATATGGACAACCTTCCCAAAGAGGTTCAAGACCAATTTTATATAACTAATTATTATATTGAGTTAGATATTAATGAAGACGACTGCAATGATTTGTTGAGAAAGATTGAAAAACAATGTGATGAAATCATTGAGTTAGAACAATTATCACCAGATGCGCAAGATAGTTTTGCTGATGTGAATCATCATTATAATCCAGATGATTACTACGATAAAAAATTATGTGCATATCACACTTCTGCTAAGTTCTTGGAACAAGAGAAGACGTTAATTGGTGAACCACAGTCAGAATTTAAGATTGAAGATAAGGGTAATGACGTTTTAGATTTATTTAAATCTGACAATAAGGAACGAAATGATGAAATTCTTATGAAAGAACTATTTGCTTAGATTAGAGGTGCTAGTTTGAAGAAAATTCATTTAATCAATGTTGATACAAGCAACGGCGCAAATGAAGAGGCAGGAACATGTGAACTATGCTTCTATACGATGTGGTGTGATAATCCTACATTTATTTTTGAGATGGATGGTGAACGTCTTGCTATTGATGGATACTGGTGGGATTGGGGCGACTATTCTGAAATATTTATTAATAATACCGTAGACTTTGGATTATGGTTAGACACACAAGAGTTTGCTGACGATACTGATTTTAATACCGATTGGTTATTAAATATTGTCGATAAATATAACAGAACTGTAGCTCAGACCGAATACAAAGACATTAACGGTCGTCCAATATATATGGATTCCAAAATTGCTGTGGAATTCGATCATAAACAGATAGAAGCTCATATTGGATACGATGGATATTGTCCAGAGATATCTTTTGTCAATCCATTTACTAGTAAATATGAATATTTAGAAAGTAATGATTATGGAAATCTAAAACCTTATAAGGTTATTAGGTTAGAAGAGCACACGAATAATAAGGTTGCAGCATAAATTAAGGGGTAATTAAATGAGCTACAATTATTGGATTTCTTGCCATCAACATACTCATTTTAGTAACAATTCGTACTTTGAAGTTGTTACAAAACCAGAAGATTATATTAAATATGCTGAGGAAAATAATCTTCCCGCGGTATGTATTACTGAGCATGGTGGTGTTCAAGGATGGATTAAAAAGAAAGAATTAGTTGATGCGGCAGGGCTCAAGTTCATAGATGGAATTGAAGCGTATGTAACAATGAATCTTAATGATAAGAATCGGGGCTATCATACTATCATTATTGCGAAGAATTATGAGGGGGTTAAAAAAATTAACAAACTTTCCTCCGATAGTTTTAATCGCGAAGATGGGCATTTTTATTATCGCCCCCGGATTTTATTTGATGACTTAGAAAGTGCTGTTAAGCAAGGAAATATTTATGTAACTACCGCTTGTTTAGCTGGTGCAGTTGCCCAAAATCTTCCAGAGCATAGCGAGAATAAGGATAGATCTGAGGAGAAGCAATTGGTTTTAGAAAAATGGTTACAGCTCGCCATTAACTATCCAGACAATGTATTCCTTGAAGTACAACCTCATCATGATAAAGAGCAGATTAGGCTTAATCATTCGCTACAAAACTATGCAACAACATATGGATTGAAGCTGATTGCTGCAAACGATATTCACTCACTTAATCCAGAACATGATCGCCTGCGTAAGATTATTAAAAAGGGTAAGAAAAATAGATATGATGACGATGATAAATTTGAATTATGGTGTAAGTCTCGTTCGGAAATGTTTGAAGCATTTCAAGAACAGGGCGTATTAACGGACAAAGAAATAAATGATGCTCTTGATTTAACTGTTGAAATTGCTAATTCTGTAGAGTCATTCGAATTAGATAAAAGTCATAAATATCCTCAATTATACACGGACCCAGACAAAGAATTTCAAAAACGTATTAAGCAAGGCTTAGTTGATAGAGGGGTTGATAAACTACCTAAAGATGAACGAAAGATATATATTGATCGAGTTAACCGTGAATACAAGGTTTATAAGCATAATGGAGCAATTAACTATATGTTGTCCCATCAAGACATCTTAAATGCAGCCAAGGCTCATGGCGTTCGTTTTGGTTATTCAAGAGGTTCTGTTTCGGGCTCTTTAATAGCATACTTATGTGGTCAAACCGAAATGGATTCCGTGAAATTTAACTTAAACTTTGGACGCTTCATGAATCCATCTAGGATTAGTCTCGCAGACATAGATACAGACATGTGGAAACCAGAGCAGCAATGGACACAGCAGTGGATCTTACAAAATCCAAAATGGCACGCCGCTTCAATTATGACTGCAAATACCTATGGATTAAAAGCCGCGATTAAGGCTATTGCAGACGGAATGGAGCGATATGAAGGAAGACCAGCTTATATTCAGTCTATCCGCAACCAGATTGCAGAGGATGGTTTTATTCCTGAAGCTTTATACGAAGAGCATCAACAGTTAATTGATGACGCCAAGAAGGTTGTTGGAGTTATAGATTCATTTGGTCGTCATGCAGCCGGAATTGTAATTGACACTAATACAATTGACGATGCAATGGGGACTCAGACCATTTCAGGCTGGGATTATCCTGTTACGCAGGTAGCAATGAAAGAAATTGACCATGTTAATTGGGTTAAGTACGACGTATTAGGACTAGATAATATAGGGTTAATCTCACGTACCGCTGAATTAGCGGGGATTCCCTTTCCAACACCCGATAGTGATTTTATAGATTTTAACGATGAAAAGGTATGGAAGTCTATGAGAAATAATAATATCGGTATTTTTCAATTCGAAGGGGATAGAGCCGGTAAAATCTTAAGAAGTCTATTCTCAAAAGAAACGCTCCAAAATATTAAAGACAAGGTTCCAAATGTAAAATATATGGATTTATTATCACTTGCCAATGGCGCGATGAGACCGAGCGGAGCAGGATTCATCGATGCAGTTACTCATGGTAAATTCAAAGACAATGGTCATCCAGCTTTGAATGAGTTTCTAGCTCCAACTCTCGGATATCTCGTCTACCAAGAACAATTGATGGAGTTTCTAGTTAAATTTTGCGGATTTTCAGAGCCCGAAAGTGATTTAGTTCGGCGGGGCATAGGTAAGAAGGATAAAAGGATTATGGACGAAGAAGTCCCTAAAATAAAGCCAAATTTCGTTAAAACAATGATAAATGTTTATCAAGATACTCAAGAACACGCTGAAAAAATAGCCGATGACTTCATTCAAGTTTTCATGGACGCAGCTAATTATGGTTTCTCCATCAATCACTCAATGGCTTATTCTTATATTGGGTATATTTCAACTTGGCTTCGATACTATTATCCTCTTGAATGGTGTACGGCGGCCTTCCAAATCTGGAAGGGAAAGCAGGATAAACTTAACAAAGTAGTTAGATTTGCAGAGTCTCAACGTATAACACTTAAACCTTTTAAATTCAGAAAATCAAAAAGTGACTATTATATGGACTCTCAAAACAATTCTATATATGAGGGAACTGCTAGTATTAAAGGAGTATCAAGCAATGTCGGCAATTACCTATATTTACTACGCGATAAACAAAATAAAAACTTTGTAGACTTATTAATGGACATTTATGACAATTCACAAATAGAAGTAAAAAATGTTGGAGATAGTAGCAAGGATGGAACGTATGAAATTAAAGAACTTTATAATACGTTTACTGAAGATGAATTAAAAGAAATCGATAAGCTAGTGAAAAATAATTCACTATCGCCGATCAAACAAGAAAGTCCAGCCATTGCTGTTACGCAAAGGGATTTGCTAAACTTGATCTTGCTGAACTTCTTCTCAGAATATGGTTCGCCGAAGAGGTTAAAATCTGTTTATGAAAAGTTTCATAAAAATTACAAGCCTAAAAATAAGAGATTCGTTGGTAAAAGTCAAAAATATCACGAATGTTTAGAATATGAAAAGTCGTTAGACGATGATAACTTCCCATTAATTACTACGCTACAAAACGAATATGATTTACTAGGTAGATGCCTAACTACTAATAGTAATATTCCATCTAATTATGCTTTTATTACCAGTCTAGTAGTAAGAAGCAATAAGGTCGTTGTAGGACTGTATTCAATTAAACACGGGAAAGAAATCAAAGCGTTTATTTCTAAAAGACTTTATAACTCAAGTAGTATCGCAAAAGGAGATCTCATCAAAGTTGGTGATACTTCAGCTCGACCGAAGACCATTATGCAAGACGGTAAATGGGTGAAGAGCAGGACTGACAAGGACTTATGGATCGACGGTTTCGAACATGTTAACAAGGCTAATTAATACCGTGGGAGGTTAATTAGTTCTTATTGGTGTGCGGATGGAAGCTGCTAAACACATGAATCCCAAATAATAAAAACAGGAGCGCCTCTCTTCCATAGTATAAAAATGCTATGTCTTCCCAAGAGAGGCAATTTATAATGAAGACTTTCCAGGTTACTATTACTAATGAATGGTTTAACGCAAGCGAAGAATTAATTGCAGTTGTACAACAGCTATATGATTTACGTACAGCTTTACTTAAAACAAAATCATTGGAGGGCTACAAAGCTTACTGTAATTGCTACACTAAGATGAACGCTCTATTGCGCAAGATAACTAAGACTGAAACAGCTAATGTGATGCTATGTAAGGTTGAACGTGGAATCTGTTGGATCTTAGAACTTGATTATCTTGAAGATGGCGATTCTCCAATTGAAATCTATGGTTGGCCGTCTATAGAAGAATTAAACGAAGAAGGCTTAGATACTCTCAAGGGAGAAAATATTACAGTAGTTCGTCTAGATGAAGAACTAGAAGATAATGACGAAGAAGGTTTCATCGAAGAATTAGTGGACGAATTTAAATAATAAGGTGGACTTTAATAAATATGATAGAAACAATCATTAATAACTTAAAAGCAATTATTGATGAAATTAGTGCGGAGAGCTCTAACAACAACAAAATTACTATCTTAAAGAAGAATGCGGATAATGAAGAATTCAAAAAACTATTAAAGTTTGTCTATGACGACTTTATTCGTACAGGGTTATCAGTAAAGACGTTGAACGAAACACCGAGATCAAGTGTTGCGACTACAGATTATACTGGTGAATATACTCTTGAAGGTTTGATGAATTACGTAAGGGAACATAATACTGGGACCCTATCCACTGTATACTTGATTCAAGACTTTGCTTCATTATTTGATGATGACACTAAGCAGTTTATCTATCAAATTTTTGGTAAAGAATTAAAGATCGGTATCACGGCCAAAACTATTAATAAAGCGCTAGGCAAAGGATTTATCCGTGAATTTAGCGTTCAACTTGCGCATCCTTATCATAAGTATACAGAAAAGGTTCCAGGTAACGAATTTACCTTAACTCAGAAGTTGGACGGCCATAGATCTGTATTTATTGTTAAGAATGGCAAGGGGCAATTCTATACTCGTAAAGGGTTGCCGATTAATGGATTAGAGATACAAACAGAACAAGCGTTAAAACTTGCTGATTCGCTTGGGAATCATGGCGCTGAGGATTATGTATTAGATGGAGAACTATTGTTATCTAATGATGAGAATATGGAAACAAAAGATTTATTCCGTGCCACCTCACGTATATTACGTAGTGAGACTGCCGATAAGAGTAATATTCAATATAATGTCTTTGACGCCCTGTCCACAAAGGAATTCGAGGATGGTAAATCTGAAAATACATTTGACGATCGTAAAAGGTTCTTAACGATGGCTTTTAGCGACTTTGATTACAATGAACCACAATCAATTGATCATATTCATCTTGTTAAAGATTTATATGTAGGTTCTGATATTTCAATAATTAAGAAACTGCAACATGAATTCGTTGAACCAAATGGTTGGGAGGGGCTTATGCTAAATCTTAATAATGAATATTATGTAACCAAGCGAACAAGTGGATTGCTTAAAATTAAGGAGTTCTTTGATGCCGACGTCTTGGTGAAGGATATATTCGAGGGGACCGGCAAGTTTAAAGGAACCCTTGGCGGAATTGTTGTTGATTACAAAGGATATGATATTCGTGTCGGGTCTGGATTTACGGACGCTGATAGAGAATGTTATTGGAATAATCCAGATGAGATTATTGGCAAGATAGTTGATATTAGCTATTTTGAAGAAACACACAACCAGAAGAACGACGATATCAGTCTTCGTTTTCCCACATTTCTCTCAGTAAGATTTGACAAGACACCTGCTGACATTTCATATGAGGTTTAGAAGAAGCAAAAACTTTTTCAAAAAAAACGTTACTGATAGATGCAAATCTGTGACTTGCCTATCTTGAATTTTATATAATGACTGAGCATTGAGATATGAATTCTTAATGCTCTTTATTTTATGTTTAGTCACAACAAAAATACTAAAATAAATTAATTGCGACAGGAAAATTAATACATAGAACGAAAGGAATGTCTTACATAGCGAAGAATAAAGCAGGAACATGGTTTGGACAAAAAATAGAAAAAGACGGTTATAAGTTCGATTCAATTAAAGAATATAACTTTTACGAAAACTTTGTTAAGCCGTCTGGATTAAAGTTCGAAGTGCATAAGGGATTTAAGTTGCATCCTATTATTGAACTGCAAAATGGTGATTTGAGACTTAGATCTAGTATTTATACACCAGACTTTGTTATCTATAACGAAGATGGCGGAATGAAGCATGTGATTGATATTAAGTCAGGATTTACTCAATTCGCTATTGATTCTGCTGCAGCATTAAGATTCAAGTTGTTTGCGGATAAATACAAAATCCCCGTTGAAGTTATTGTCCCAAGAGTTCATGACTTTCGAGTGAAGATCATGGGGACTACGAAGAAATTTGATCCACTTATTAGAGAAGATTTGACGTATAACACATCTGAATTAGTAAAGGAAGCTTTTTCGAATTTGAAGGACTGAATTAGTATGGTTTACAACATTTGGAACGATCCAGAAATTGAGATTGTTGAGGCAGCTATTAGCAGGTATATAGATAATATTGACGATGAAGATATTATGTTAACCGTAAAAGCCTTAAAGGAACCATATCCTAAGGATATTGAAGGCTACGAAAACATTCGGGCTAAATTGCTGATTGAAATGCGGGACACCTATTTCATTGACATTGAGGATGTAAACAATCTCAATTATTTTAACGATAAATTAAAAGAAAGGTTGCTAAATAATGGCTTCAATTTGGGAAAAGACATTCGGTAAACGAAACGCTAAGAAAAACGTTACCCGAGAATTGTCTGAAAAGATTATTGAATACAAAAATGCCTATGGTTACGAAACAATTGCAGAAGCAGTGGTTCAAGTAGGTAATTCATACGAATTTGCTAAAGATATGGACCATGCAGCTCCAATTTACGCAGTATGGAGAAGTGCCAAGGAACTAAATGTACTTGATGTGGCTGTTATGAGAGCCATCGTGCATCAAGATGAGTATGAAAGTGATTCTGACGATACTTCGGGCACTAGCTTAGCAATGGTGTAGTTAGTAAAAGGTGGATTTTAACAGGAGGATATATGAAATTTATTGATTTTTTCGCCGGAATTGGTGGCTTCCATTCTGGTTTAGAAAATGCCGGTCATGAAATGGTCGGCTGGGTAGAGTGGGATAAATATGCCCGCAAATCATACAAAGCACTATACGATACAGAAGGGAAGTACACAGCTAGTGACATTAAATCAATTAAAACTGGAAAAGAGTTGCCAACAGCAGATCTCTGGGCATTCGGATCACCATGCACAAATATTAGCGTGGCTGGAAACCGAGTCGGACTCAAAGGAGAACAATCAAGCATGTTCTTTGAGGTTATCAGACTCCTTAATGACCGATCATGGGAAGAGAAACCAGCCGTTCTCCTCATGGAAAATGTTAAAAACTTACTTTCTTCAAATCGAGGATGGGACTTTGCCACAGTCATCAATAAAATGGACGAAGCTGGGTATGATGTCGAATGGGAAGTGTTTAATTCCAGTTGGACTATCCCGCAAAACCGTGAACGAGTATACATTGTTGGACACAAACGCGGCATAGCATACACTCCCGTATTTCCAATTAGTAGACAAAATCTTGAAGCTAAACGTAAATATAATGTTTTACGAGATGTTCTTGAACGAGAGGTTGATGAAAAGTTCTACCTTTCCAAAGATAAAGTTGAACAATTGTTAGCTAACGATAAAAAATCCACCTTTTCTAATGGCGGATATATTAAGGTCGTTGGAAATACTTCTGAATCGAAACATCATAGCGGAGATATTCTTGAAGATGCAGGATTATCAAAGACATTAACTGCTACCGATTATAAACATCCAGTTAAAATCGCCACCGAAGTAAAGCAGGTTGGAAATATTAGTCATTCAACTAGCTTTGGAGGGAATCCTCAAACAGGACGTGTTTACGATGAGTTTGGATTATCCCCTACATTAAATACGATGCAGGGTGGTGGAAGAGAACCAAAAGTTTTAGTCGAACCATGTTTAACTCCTGATAGAGTTAATAAACGGCAAAATGGACGGCGTTTTAAGAACAATGATGAACCAAGTTTCACGTTAACTGCGGCCGATCGTCATGGAATTTTGCTTAGTAACGGTAAAACATATGTTATTAGAAAATTGACTCCACTTGAATGTTGGAGATTGCAAGGATTCACAGATGAACAATTTAACAAAGCAAAGGAAGCTGGAGTAAGTAATAGTCAGCTTTATAAGCAGGCGGGAAACGCTGTTACTATTCCAGTTGTAGAAGCAATTGGAGAAAAACTAAATGCTTAATTTCATAAAGAAAAACAAATATAAAATTATCATTTTACCTGCGGTTTTATTAGTTGGAATCTTTATTGGTACTTGCACTAATAAGACAGTATATGCAGATGAAGACTCACCATTAAAGTCAATTGGTGGTTGGGCGTTTATTTACCGTTCAGGACTAGCTGTAGATAAAGAAACCCATGTTCAATACATTGTAGTAAAGAATGGTGATGGTATCTCTGTTACTCCACGGTTAAACGCAAATGGAAAGCCAATGACAAAATAAATTTTAAGGAGAATTTAACTATATGACAGGATTAAAAGCACAAATTAAGAAATACTTACGTAGCAACGGAATTAACATGATTACTAACGATCAAGGGCGTTCAATTCGTTTGGGTAATGCGAAAACACAAGATTTACTCAAGGTAGCAGTAAAGCATGGTTTTTAACATAGTAGAATGGCTGGTTGAAAAAACAGCTTTATTTCCAAAGTGGCTGCAAATATACATAGTTCTAATTGCTTATGTTGGTTTATTTGCATTAATACCAGTGTTAATTGCGTTGCCAATATGGGTAATTTTTCATGGGAACATAGTGCTTGGTATTATTTTAGCCATTTTTGTAAGTGGACCACTCATGACGGTATTACTCACGGGAGAAGAGAGTGATGTTTGGTATTAAAGATAATTTCTTTGGCGAAATTGATGCTCAAGCGTTAGTAGACAGCTTACGAAGGTCAAAGAGTAACACTGCGGTTGTATTAAAAACCGATTGCGAATATTGCCAGGAACCTTACAAGAAAATGTGGCTATTTGACGGTTTGATTTACTTGCAAATTGAACATGCCGATGGTCTGCATTACTTAAATGTAGTACCTAATGGTGATTCAGAAGATGTGGGGTTCTTGTATAATCTTTGCGCTAGTCAAGAAATACATTTTTGTCCAATGTGCGGAGAAGGATTTAAGGAGGAATAATGAAATTAACTGAAAAGCAAAAGAATTGTCCGTACTGTCAGGAACCTAAGATGACCTTTATTGGAGAAGATGGAGTTCTTTATCAAGTTAGTGAAGATGCCTTCACAACACCAAAGCTAATTACGATAACCAATGGTCAAACTCACATTGTTAAGATTGAATATTGTCCAATGTGCGGTCGTTCTCTGAAAGAGGAGGAAAAATAATGAACATCTATGAAGTCATGCGCTCTAAGGGATTACATTTTGGTAGCCATATTGTGATAGCTAAGAACGAGGAAAACGCTAAAAGATTGGTTGCAGATATGCTAAATGAAACTCAAACTGCTATTTTTTATAAGCCTAGTGAGTTTGTAGTTAGTGGTCCAATTGATCCCGACAATTACTTCGAAGAGACGGTGATCGCTTAATGCTACATAAATACACAAAGATAACGGCTATTGAAGCTGAGCAGTTTGATGGTTCGGATGAAATGATGAATAAATATTGTATTACTGATGATGGCTGGGGAGAAACGTTCACTTTTCGGAAAGATAATAATTGCCTACCACTAAAGCGTGGCTGGTGGATTATTAATCTTGGAAAGATTACCGTGTTTGATGTGACATTCACCGATTGGAGAACTATGAGTGATGAAAAATTTCGTAGAACTTACAAGAGGTGTGATTAATGAGTAGTAGCAGAGCGAGAAATCATCAAGATTTAGTATGGGAAGCCCAGCATTTCAAACACTCTCATAGAAGATACGTTAAGCACTTCATAATTCGCTCGTATCATTCAAGAACACGATGGCGTCAATTATTAATGGACTGCCATATGGGAATTTTTGATTTTTGTCGTCTTATAGACAATCGAATTAAGACAACACCAAAAGGGAACTGGAGAGATATAGATGAATAAATGGTGGATATTTATTGATGGGGTAGCAACTGCCTTTTACATTTTATTATTTTGGGCGTCTCTTGCCGGTAATGTAACCTACACAACGCTTAAGGGGAAAGAATATGATCTAATTATGTTTCCATACATTCGATGGGGGTTAGTAATCTTTTCTGGGGTGGTCATTGCGTTATTCGTATTGTCGGTATGGAGGGCATAAAGCAATGGATAAAGATGAAATCATAGTTAAATCTGTTATGACATTTGCAATTATTAATTTAGTTATCAGCCTTATTCTTGCAACAGTCATTAATCCTAGTTTCTTATACGGTTTGGTATTTTCGATTGCGGCTATTTTCATAACTTTGATTTGGGTTTCATAGGAGGAAGTTGGTTAATTAAATGTCGATTAAATTATATAGAAGAATATTAAATAATAGATCCGAGATAATCAGTGATCTCAGAAAATTTCCAGATCATACGTCGTTCCTTCATGTGTATGCAAAAGATATTGCGTGTTGGTCAATTGAAATTAGATGGGATTATGAAAATGATGCAGAGTTGATGAATCTCATTTATATTACTCGTCATTTGCAAAACAAAGGCGTTCCCAACCTTGGTTTAACAATGCCTTATATTCCCAATGCTCGTTTTGATCGGGTTAATAATTACGACGAAGTATTTACTCTCAAATATTTTGCTGAGGTAATTAATTCTCTTCATTTTGATTATGTAAATGTTTTAGATGCACATTCTAACGTTAGCCTTGGATTAATTGATAGAGTGAGACAAATAGATGTTGCCCCGTTGATTCAGAAAGCAATTGACGATTTCAGCCCAGATGTATTGTTTATGCCCGATGAAGGGGCACATAAACGTTACTCAAAAATGTTCGATCTTCCGTCAACGTTTGGTATTAAGACACGTGATTGGCGATCGGGAGAAATTAAAGATTACTTCTTGGCTGAGCAAAATTTAGTTAAAGGTAAGCGAGTATTAATTATCGATGATATTTGTTCAAGAGGTGGAACTTTCTATTACGCTTCAAAATTACTTCGTGATAATGGTGCTACTTCAACTGGTTTATATGTAACCCATTGCGAAGAAAACATTATTAATGGCAATTTACTCAATAAAGAAAAATCAGGCATTGAACAAATTTATACAGCTAATCCACTATGGCACAGAGATATGACCACATCAGTGTATTCGCCATTAGACGAGATTAAAGTCATTAACTAGGAGGAATTAAATGACAAAACCGTATTTAGCAACAGATTTTTATAAAGTATCACATGCGATGAGGCGACTAGATAAGCCGGCTCTTCACCCAGAAAGTATTGAATATATTTATGAGGTGTTGACTCCACGTCAGAATTCATTCTTCCCATACGATGACAAGATGGTTGTGTTTGGCTACGAATTCTTCGTTGCGCGTCTCTTAAACGATTGGCAAAAAGAGTTCTTCGATAAAGAATGGGAAGATATCAAGCAAGACTTTTATGTGTTTTTTGAAATGTCAAACAGCTCAGTTTATCGCTCAATGGTTGAAAAACTCAAGCAATTACATGATTTGGGATATTTACCATTAGAAATTCGGTCATTGCCTGAAGGATCATTAGTCCCAATGAGAGTTCCTGTACTATCGATCAGAAATACTGATCCAGACTTCTATTGGCTTCCAGGATTCTTAGAAACAACACTGCTCGCAAATACTTTTGTAACAACTGGTACTGCTAGTGTGGCACGTCAATTCCGTAAGATTGCCGAACATTATGGTGATGTTTCAGCAGACGATAAGGCTTATATTGATTTCCAATTTCACGACTTTTCACAACGTGGACAACATGGAGATGATGCTGCCGTTCTTTCTGGCATCGGACATTTGTCTAGTTTTAAGGGGACAGATGCGGTTCCAGCCGTAGATGAATTGTTAAGAGTATATGGCGATCTAACACCAGACGAATTAATTGGTGGATCGGTTGTTGCTACAGAACATTCAATTATGGAATCACTTGGTGGTGAATTTGGAACAGACATGGAGGGTCAACTCAAAGCTTACGAATCCTTAATCGATCGTAATCCTGATGGAGTTATTTCTGTTGTTTCAGATACATATCAATACTGGGACGTTATTGATTATGTATTGCCAAAGCTTAAAGAAAAGATTATGGCTCGTGATGGCAAGTTAGTTATTCGTCCTGATTCTCTTGATGAGTATCGTAAGGCGACTGGTCAAACTATTAAGTCTACTGAAGATCAATTAGTAACAACACTCCAGGCATTATATGACACTTTCGGCGGCCATGTTAATTCTAAGGGATACAAAGTGCTTGACCAACATATCGGATTAATTCACGGCGAAGGAATTACCCTAGATAATATTCGACCAATGTTTGATGCCATCTTAAATGCTGGTTTCTCTGCCGAAAACATTGTTTTCGGATTAGGAGCTTATGTTTACTCAGTTAAGGTATCACGTGATGATTTTGGTCAAGCGTTAAAAGCTACTGATTGCGTAATTGATGGTAAAGAAAAGGTTATTTTTAAAGCGCCTCATTCAAAGAAGGAAGCATTTAAGCGTTCTCCTCACGGAGCAGTATCGATTCATGGTAAATCTGGTGAATATCATATGATTGAAAATTTGACTATGGAAGAGGCAGCTAACGACAAAGATAATCAAATGACTTTGCTATATAGCCCTAAATACGGTAATCGTGTTACACCATTACGAAATATTCGTCAAAAAATCTTAGATGGGTTAGATAAGTGAGGTTAATAAAATAATGATTTTATCATTTTTAATTGCATTGGGAGTTATTGCTTTCCCGCTTTTTATAACTATCGTTCTTGGAAGTATAGCAAAAAACTTTACAGAGGATTATACGCTTTTTGGTATTGATTTCATGGATTCAGACGATATTTTGGCTGTACTTTACGTTAGTGGCCTCTTTGAAATGACATTTTTAGTTATTTGGGGTGTAACATACTTGATTACGAAAGGTTTGAGTTAATGTCAAAAGACAATATTACAAAAACAAGAAAGAAATTAACAAAACTAATTAGAAAGTTTAATAAGGGACAAGTTGAGTACGTTGCTGTTGGAAAGCACGCAGACAATACAGATATTGTAATGCTTATAGATAGTTGGGGCGCAGATTCTCTACGGCATATCTTAACTATTCGTCCTGGCGGAATTTATTCTACAGATAAATCACCATTTAAGATTAATGACAACTTGTTAGAATTTATGACAAACTCCTATGAGTTGGTTAAAAAATTAAACGATACTGAAATTCGAGGCTTAGATGCAAACGATATTCCAACAATTGAAAAACCATTTGGGAACATTGATTCAATTGCACAAGGTATTCAAGGGTTTAAACCCAAGGTAGCGTTATAAGGAGGAAATACATAAAGATGGTAGCAACTAAAGGATTCAAGTACCCTGACCGTGAATTGTACGATTGGGTATTAAATGAACTACATAAACGAAATATTAATAATGAAACAATTGGTGAGATTGCATATAACATGCAACATCAATATTTACCAAATTTAACTGTAGAAGATTTTGGAGCTCAATTAGACGAAGTGTTAAAGAAGCGAGAAGTGTTAAATATTCTTGCAACAGGTTTTGCGTTAGATAATTTGGCGAACGAAGGCTTGTTACCAGAACCCCTTCAAACCATCGTAAAAGAGGACGCTGGTGTATATGGTGTGGATGAGACAATTTCTTTGGCGCTTTCGCAACTTTATGGCTCAATTGCCGTAACCAATTATGGCTATGAAGATAAAAAGAAATTAGGAATTGCTGCTCAACTTGATAATAGTAACGGTCAAGTTAATACATTCGCAGATGATTTAGCTTTGGCTCTTGCCTCAGCAGTAATTGGACGTTGTGGTCATGGTTCCAAGCTGGAGCTTGATGACAAGACTGTAGAAGAACCTGTTAATGACGAATTCAGCGAACTTAAATTTGTGATAAACGGTAAAGAAGTGGAACCTCAGGGCGATTTAGTATACTTTGCAAAACCTATTAAGAGTGATCGCAAATTACCTACATGGAATCTAAATAAGTTTGCACACGATTTAAATAAAGCAATTAACGATTCACGTGAACTTGCGGATAGATTAGAAGAAGAATTTAATCATGATTACTATGTTAACTTGGAAGTAGGCATGAACGACGAATCTACTTGGCAACTAGTAATCGAATTACTTGATAACAAAATGGAATTAGTCGATGTAGTTCTTATCGATTTAGAACACCTCCTTGACTATCTTGAAGTTGATTCGCCTAGTGAGTTTGTTGACGCGGCACAAATGATTGCTCAATTCGTATTTGAACACGACCTTTATCCATATCCAGAGGACAGTAATGATTTAGAAGAATCAAATGACGAAGATACTTCTAGTAGTATCGAAAATAGTATTCAGCATATCGCTCAAGAATTAGAAAGCGTTGTAAAACAAGCTACAGGCGATCAAGATGTTTCTCCAAAAGACAATCCATTAGACAAGTTACTACAAATCATGCTACTTGCCGGCGATGTTTGGGGTAATCAAGAAAATTTGAGCAATAATAATCGAAAGGATGATGCTAATGAATAATGAAACACAAGAAAACATTGATATGAAATTGAGCCCAGATAATATTTACGGCTACATTTTTACAACCCAGGGCTATTCAGAAGATCAAGACGACAAACGTAAGAAACCATTATTCTTCTGGAAGGGATTCCATATGTATCCACTTGTTGTGCAAAATCCAGAAGACTATGATTTTGAAGATCCAGATTTTGATGCAACGGAATTGGAATTCTTGGTTTGTACAGAAGGTGGAGACCAAGATAACTATGAGTATGTTGAAATGAATGCAACAGAACTGCGTGATTTCTTACGTGCGCATCCAGCATTCCGCATGTTCCCAGCAGCAGACTTATTTGAAGAATTACACGTGATTTAATTATGGCACAATTATTTTTTAAGTATGGAGCTATGAATGCGAGGCAAATCATTGTCCTTGCTGACTACAGCACACAATTACCAAGAACAAGATAAAGATGTTTTGATTATGACCAGCGCCATTGATGATCGCTATGGCGTTGGCAAGGTTTCTAGTCGAGTAGGATTAAGTTGTGAAGCACAACCTATTAAACGAGAAGATAACGTAATTGAATTAATTACAAAATTATTGAAGTTAGATACAGAAGGAAGGACTGTTTGGCCACACTGTATTTTAATCGACGAAGCTGAATTTTTAACTGCACAGCAAGTCGTTGATTTAGCTAATATTGTTGACACATATAATATTCCAATCATTTGCTATGGCTTACGGACTGATTTTCAATGTAATCTGTTTGAAGGATCAAAAACATTGTTTGAAGTGGCCGACAAATTAGAGGAAATCAAAACAGTTTGTCAATGGTGTGACCATAAAGCAACAATGAATTTAAGAATGGTAGATGGCGCTCCAGTCTATGATGGAGATCAAATTCAAATTGGTGATCAGGAATATATTTCGGTATGTCGCTACCATTACACAAATCCAGTAATTAAAGTAACTAATAATAAAAAAGAAAAGGAAGTATGATATTTATTTTAAACACTAAGAATAACAACGGCGTAAAGATTGCATTAACGGCTATGGGAGCATTGGCACTAGGTCTTGTAGCAACAGGAACAACAGCAAATGCCGACACAACTATTGACAGCAACCACGTGCAAGTTGAAGCGGGTGACACATTATCTGCCATCGCTCAAAAGCACGGAACCGACGTTGATACTCTTGTGCGTGATAATCATATTGCAAACAAACATTTAATTCACGTAGGAGATAAGTTGGTTGTTATGCCTGGTGTAAAGAACACTGATGTAAACGGGCAAGATACCGATAATCATGTAACAAACCCTGTAACTACACCAACTAGCGACCAACAAAATACTACAACTAATACCACACCAGTTACTCAACAAGCACCTGCTACAAGCGTTGTTTCAAGCAACTCTGCCAAGGAAGCTATTGCTCAAAAGGAATCTGGTGGCAGTTACACAGCTACAAATTCTAAGTATATCGGTCGGTACCAACTCGATGCTAGTTACCTAAATGGTGATTATTCAATTGCAAACCAAGAAAAAGTTGCCGATCAATATGTAGCTCAAAGATATGGTAGCTGGGACGCTGCTTTAGCATTTCATAATGCACATGGTTGGTACTAAATTGAATTCCCTTGTACTTAATTGATTGAGTATGCTACAATATGTTTGTAAATAAAAAAAGAGTTGCGCGACCAACACAACTCTTTTCTGATGTCGCTAAGACTTATTAGCGGTGGCAAGCAACATTACAATAAAATCAATTAAAGTAAGAAGACATCGCCGACGGCTTAATGAGGGCGGTGTTTTTTCTTACTCTTCTTTGGTTGAATCTTCACTGGTGGAGGGGATTCGGATTCTTTACCAAAGGTCTTAAATGATTGGACTAGTTTACTTGAAGCATTGACTAGCTTGGTTGATGCATTAACACATCTAGTAAGTGACCAAATTACTAGAGTAATGCCACCAATCATTTTCACTACTAGTAAGCACACACTCGTAAAGAGCATGTCTTCAGCGCACTCCCTTCTTACGGATAGAGGAGAGTACCATAAGCTTACGCTCATAGTGACCACCATCCTTTCGTGGATTACGCCACCGCCATTAAATCTTTTTGACTGTCTCATTATATCATAGGTTTATAATAAAACAGTCAAACTATAGAATAACCCTGCTCACAGCGTCTAAAATAATCCTTGACAAGTTTTGACTTACGCTAATTTACAAATGTGATACAATAACATTAAGGAAATCCAAATACGGATTCCTACCTTCCTAAGATGGCTCCACTTGATGTGGGGCTTTTTCTTTTTGCTTATTTTTAGTAAAGAAGTGTTATTTGTTTGTAATAACACTTCCTAATTTAAGCTATTTTAGCACTCATTTTTCTGGTAAAATAAAGAAGTGTTATAATTCTATATATCAAAAAATAACACTTGTATTAGGTGGTTTTATGAAACAGTTAGTCTTACCCATAAAAGACTCTTATGTGTTATCTGAAGTACAAGATACGTTACTAAATAACTTTAGAGCTGGTGTTAGAAACTACACTATCTTTCAAGTTGGAAAAGCTACCTTACTTCGAGTAAGTGACGTACTCAGATTAAAACAAGAAGATGTCTATGATAAATATGGTGAGGTAAAAAGAAATGCATTTATTAAAGACAAAAAGACGGGGAAGCAAAATACATTGTATTTAAAACCTGTCCGTGAAGATTTAGAAAATTACAAAAAATGGTTAGAAGAAAATGATTATTATTTAACAACGCCCTGGTTATTTCCTTCAACTACCAGACCCAACAAACATATTGATGAAAGGCAATATTATACGGTCATGCACGAAGTTGGAGATCTCTTGGACATTCCATATCTTGGAACACACACTATGAGAAAGACTGGGGCATATCGAGTTTATGTACAGAGTAATTATAATATCGGATTAGTCATGTCATTACTTAACCATTCATCAGAAGAAATGACCCTGAGATATTTGGGATTAGATCAAGTATCCCGAGAAAGATTGTTGGACAAGGTCGATTTTGGGTAAGGAGAAAAATATGCAACCATTATATATTTTGCAGGGACTTATATGTCTCAATATTCTATTTCAATTAATCGTTATTTCATTTTTTAATAGGAAGAAAAAGCATTGGATTGCCATTGCGCAAATGAGTTTAAGCGTTGTTGTTTTAGCTCTCGTCTCAACAGAGCTATTTGTTATTGGACGTGTCAACTTTCCAGTAGTGCTTACATTCATTATTCAATGCGCCTTGATTCGTATATTTTGGAAGACGCTTAGACAGTTCGAAAATTAACACTATATAATAGGAAGAAACTCGTTCAAAAAAGAAAAAGGTGAGGACTATGGGAAGAAGATTTGGTAGCAAAAATGGTATGGGGACTGGTTCAACAAGGATGTCTAGGCATACTGGAAGTGGAAAATATGGTAGTGGTGGACGAAATTCTTCTATTCATGTTCCTACACGGCCATTCTGGACAACTAAGAAATGGAAAAAGAAACCATTATCTGCCAAGATATTTGATATTGTTATTATGTTAGCTGGATTAGCAATTATTTTGGTTGTAGCTATGTTTCTTGTTAATGGCACAAAGAACGGAAATAATAACGAGAATGTAACATCTGTATATTCAAGTAATAGCAAGAAAAAGAAGAATTCATCTTTTAGGGATAAGAATGAAGGAGTAGAGGGGACAAAAGAAACCGAAGAGGGGAGTACAGATACTATAAAAAGTGGAACGATCGATTCTTCACTTTCTAGAGAAGAAAGTATCGCTCGTGAAGAATCTATTGGTAGAAGCCATAGAGAATATAAGGATGATAACAACGGAAATAATAGTCGAGAATATTATGATGCAGATAGTATCTCATCTCGACTTCACATAACACCTACCCCTAAACGAAACCAGGACGAATACCCAAACCTGCAATCTCAGGAAACACCGCAACAAAGTCAATCCAATAACACATCAACTCAACCAGCCAAAAATAATGCTCCACAACCAATTAGTCCACAATAAGCCTTATTATTATTCCTGCTTAGACGAAACGAAAAATTAATTAACATATAGTTGATCATTTAGATTGCGCTGAGAGCTTGTTTTTAATGCTGAGTTGCAAGAAAAACTTCGGTAAAATAAAAAGGTAGATATTTTCCCACAAATATCTCACCCCAATATTCATATACTAAAATCTCCCTCAAGGAATTTTAGTGAAAATATGTTTCTTTATAACCTTTTGACATTCTACAATGAGTAGGATGTCTTTTTTTATACTCTGAAGCAGGATAAATGCCAAGTTTTATGTTATGATATAATTAGGGTATTATATGCTGCACAGTAAGAACCTAACAAAAATAGACATCTATCATTACCTCAATTGAAGTAGTTAATAGATGCCTATTTTTCTTATTTCTATCAATTGTCCCCCTGTGCAGGACACAAACCACCAATTTTATCATAACATTAAAATAATACTATGATCAAGTATGACTAATAGGGTATAATATACCTAGTTACTATTTAGAGTAACTATTTTCATCTTCATTGGAGCTCCAGGACATCTTCCCAGTCCTGGACTTCTTTTTATCTAAATCCATAAAGAAACTGAACATACGAAAAAGACGTTACCATATTGTCTCCAAATCCGTCTAACATGTTTTTATTATCCAGGAAAGGATATACCTTAATTCTCAATCCGATTAGTTCCTTATCAGAAAAACTGTCTAAATATTCATATACAGCTCGTGGTGAAGTAAACCATGTAGACTCTAAGTCTTTTACAACCTCGAACTTATAGTTGATTGGATGAACTTCAATATTTTTCTTGCGTTTAATAGTTACTCGGAACTTTCTAGAGAACTTCCATTCACCATATTTCATTCGTCCATGGACAGGCATTGATTGTTCTTGCCTTAAAGCAATCCACTTCTTGATTTGTATCCCCTTAGGGCGTGGCTGAAATTTCATAGTTCGTGCAAACTTTTCTTTTAATTGTTCTCTAGTCAAACTAGTTGATTTATGTTCTAATTCCTTAATCCTTTTTTGTAATTGTTCATATTCTTGTATTTCTTCTGGGGATAAATTTAATTTATTCATGTTTTTCACCTCAAAAAAAATATATCATACTCAGATTAAAAAATACGCAAATTTCAGTAATTACTGAAAATGGAGTGAAATGCAGAAATTTTTGAAATTCTATTGACATCTTCATGTACAATACTAACTTTATAAAACATTCATTTTAGAAAATATTTGGCTATGATATAATAATAATGTGCTATTTATCTCCCTAAGCGTAAATGGCATATTCATAAATAAATAACCCAGGAATCATTTCGGTTCCTGGGTCCCTTTTTATCTATATGATATTTTTCACATTTTGTGCATAGTAAAAGACCGTCCTCGTATAACTTTGGCGAGTTGCAGGACGATCTTTTATTAGTTAATCTGTAACATGGCCACCGTCTTTTTAACGGGCCTGCTTTTTGCGTATCTATATTATAGCATGAAAGAAGGGAATTGAGTAGTCGGTGAATACTTAGTGAGGTGTTCATGAGTCTTTTGTGTTATAACCAGTCATTAAAATTTTTATTTTAATGCGACGAAAATAAGGCAAACAAAAAAACACCATCTAATAAAGTTTTGACCGACTTTAGATGGTGCTTAGTCTCTACATTGTCTTATTATACACTATAGAAAAACTTAGTGTAAGTTGTAATCATTTAATTTCAAATAATCTTTCCTATGATATAATATTTATGGATTATAAGGAAGCGTTGGTGGTTCCTAATCTCTGGTTTATAATACTGGAGGTGCTGCCAATGAAAGCAGTTAAACAAACTTGACCCTAAGTTCAATTTTCGTAAGAAAGGAGAATGGCGGGTAAATGAGTTTCAACAGCCTAGACCCATTTGAAGGCCTTGCAAAGGTTATTCGGGCTATGCGTGGACTCGATACCGGTGTGCAATATGCCACCCTTGCCACATTTGTAATTGTGGTTGGCATTATTGCGTTTACTATTTGCTATACGCACTAGCGTTAACAGCAAATAAAAAACACCATTCGTGAGTTTAGCAGCGAACGATGGTGTTTAGTCTCAACGTCATTAAGAGATTAGGCATTATCAACAATACTTATTAATCTCAGGAAGAGCTATGCTGCAACATAGCTCTTTTTGTTTACACAAGTATTATAACATCTTATGTTCGTTACGTACATAAAAATTAAAAAATCTTCTTGACATTGTTATTTTGTAATAATTACTATGCTGCTTGCTCCATTTTAGTTAACTTAGTCCTCATCATTGCAGCTGCATGGCAATAAATTTCGTAACAAGGATCATCTTTTTCAAAGATTAATGCTTCGTTTAAATTAGGTGTCAAATATACTTCATTAACTTCAATATCAGAGGTCTTCATACCAAATCTACTCGTTAAGTGCTTGCCATCAACTCCACATACATATAACTGTCCAACCTTGATTAAATAAAATGTCTCTTTTACCAACTAATTACCTCTCTTCCAATGGCGTCATCATGAAGTCTCGGAAGACTTGAAATACGTGTGGAGGAGTATTAGCCCAATCAACAGCCGGCCGAATCAAAACTTCTTTGTTCTCCAGGACATTAATTTCAATGGCGCCACGGCTCATCTGCTCAATACGTTCCTTGAATTCTGTTGCTAACATACTAAGCGGTCGCCTCAGCTAATTTTTGTTGAAGAAACCAACTTCAGAACCATATTCACCAACCGCATTTTCAGCTTCTTCCAAACGTTCTTCAAGCTCTTCAATGCGATCATTTTGGTTGCAAATAGCATCAGAAGTTTCTCCAATAATTGCAATCAAATCTGTGACCAAATCTTCTAAGTCATCTAACATATCCTCACGATCCTCTTCGGCGTTCAGTGAATGATAGTAGTCAATTGTGTTTTTAACTTGGTCTAGTAGTTTTTCGTTATCGGTAATGCGCTCTTCGGCATATTCCTTAAATTCGTTTTTCATTAATTCCATTCTGTTCCCTCTAACTTACTTCTTTAACTAAGAACCCTGTTGCAATAATAATTGGGACAATAATAAATAGGCTAACACCACCATACGACGTGATTGATACGCCTAAAAATGCCAACAATACTAATAATGAAATAATTGCTGTATAACTCATGTTATGCCACCGCCCAATTAAAGATTTTTACATCACGCTTCAACTTATCAAGTTCTTTGTGCATTCTTCGCTTATACATATCAGTAACGTCCATAGCGTCAAGATAGCCCTCTGCCTCAGCAAATGAGCTAAATAGTTCATATTTACAGTGATAATGATCTAACTCGGCATAAAACATATGATTCTCGTATTGATCATCTTCACTAACTGTATCCCAATAGTCATGGGTGAGCCAATTTGGACTATCATCGGTAGGCTGCACTAAAACGATAACCATAATCCACCTACCGTCTTACTACTTCGCCATCTACAATAATCTTGTAGTGTTCGTCATCAGTATAGATACGAATCATACCAGGAGTAGTTTCAATTGTTACGCCATCTATATTAACAATGCGGCTATCACATGAATGATATTGGCTCAAACCTTTGCCAGTCCCCATGTTAATTGAAATGGCTTCTTGATCTAATACACTTTTAATTTTACTAAACAGTTTCTTCAAGTTCGTTCCCCTCTTAAAATATCCGTTTTATCTAGTAAACCGCCCCATCATAAAAATCGAATGACGGCTTATTGAAGTCATAACTTTCTAATTCAGATAGCTTAATAAAGTTGTCACCTACGCCATAAGTCATAAGATTAATAGGCTTACCCCAATCTTCATCTGGAATTACAATCAAATTATACTTACCTAATGCACGTGCCATTCCTAATTCAATACCCATTCCAACATCTTCTTCTTCAGGAATATAGATAGCCAAGATAACGTCTGACGTTTGAACACCTACACGATCACCATTATAAGTAGCTGTACTCCATTCACGGTCTTCTAGTAACTCTGGGTGCTCATCAACTCGTAAGCCTTTGTATTGATGTTGAAGTGGAACATAACTGTTTGAGACATCAACCGTTGGGTTATTTTCAATAGCCTTCATAGCTTCTGAATATGCTTTGTTTTGCTTTTCTGTAAACCAACCTGCACAAAAATATACTGTCTTACTCTTAATCATTTATGTACTCTCCCTTATTCTTAAATAATATGTTTTATCCTTAATACCTTCTTGAATTAACTAATACTAACAAGCAAAAGATTGCTGTGGTGATAACTACCAACACTTCATTCTTCATACCTTAATCCCGCTTTAATAGATTGCTCGATGCCGTAATTACTTAGATCCAGCTTTCGCACTCGTTTATGTCTACCACATTTACTACACTGATAGATTTCTGACATATTACTTCCGTCACAATAAGGATAATAGATATCATCTAACCACTTATAATCGTGTTTACAAAATAATTGTTTAAGCTGCATTCCTCTTAACCTTTACAAATTTATCGTAAGCCGTTGACTCTTCGTATATGACCTCGTCCTGTTCAAATTTATTCCCATACACTTCAATATTCCCGACAACTTTTTCTGCTTCAGATAAGTATCGATTGTATCTATTAAGTTGATATCTACGGATACAAATTGTGTCATGATCAAACCAATAACGCTCATCATTATTAGTTGCTTCCGCTTCCTTGTCAGCATAACTTAACGCTAATTCATATGAATCAGTAACACCAACCACATATTCTGCATAGTCGCTATACCAGCCACTAGCGTGAATTACTACATAAATATCCTTTACTTTCATTTGTTCCTCCTTGTAAAACTGGCATTTTACTTAAAATGGCATGAAAGACATAATGCCATAAATGCCCAAAATAATAGGCGCTGATAGCATTACAACACTTTCAGCGTTACTCTTTGCATGATTTTCTGATCCGTTATCAACTATTCTTATAGCGAGATACATCGTCACTTCAATTACGAACGTTGCAATAATTGGAATTAATAAGTGTTCAATCATCAAAATTCACCGTTCTATCCTTATCTAAGTAGACCAATCTTGGCTTAACAGAAATATCAGTTGCTCCCTCTTCACGTTGCTTTAAGACGAAAGCCCATGCGTCTTCTTCTCTTGAAAAGACATCGGTTTCGCGTAATGGACCATAATCATCATGGGTCGTGTACTCGGCAATGTAAACACGTTGCATGCCTTGTTCTGTACGTTTCCATTTTGGGCGATCTTCTGATGCCTCATAAGTAATTTTTACACCTACACCCTCAGCAGATTGAATTACTGTACTTACAATCCTGTCAATGGCCTTTCCGTCAAAATAATCATCTTGACTAGGTTGAATTTTAATCATAGCTGTCTTTACTTCATCACTTAACATATTTAACCCTCCGCAATCTTTTGCTTAGCCTCAGAAATAACCTGCATACTTCCGTCCAGTGTTTTCCTAATTTCACTGAATTCTTTCAATAACTGTTCCCAAGCAACATCAGCAAAACGGTGATTAACATGAGGACTCTTCATTCGTTCACAATAATCCATCATCGCTTGAATATTGTCGTAGATTTTACCGGCAGTTCGAACTTTCTTCTGCTTTACTAACAAATCTAATGCTTCATTAATAGCTGATTTAACTTCTGGATTGGTATTCACCTTGAAACCATTATCGTCATGCTCATTCTCTGAATAAACAGTAATAACTTGCTTTTGGCGTGTATCAATGACAAACACAATATCGTGTAGTCGATACTTTTCACGATTATTATTCTGTTTCTCAACGAATTCACCTTGAGATAATAAACGACTCATCCAGCCATCAAATTCAGTTTTAGTGATATTGAATCTTGTTAAGATTCGTTCTTTGGCATGTTCTGTTACTTTATAAAGCGGAAAGTTCTTAACTCCCATCTAAAATCCTCCATTATTACATTTTCATTATGTTAGACAACATCATTGGCGTTGTTGTAATACTGTTTAAGTCATCAAGTTTACAAGTGAAAGACCCATCTTTTCCAAAGTCAATCGTGCATACTCCCTTAATTGGTTCGGTAATATTCTCAACTTTACCCGGAAATGACATAAGTGCTTGATGTTTCAGGTTGATTGTCGTTAGCCATGAAAAATCACCTGATACTGGTCTTCCTCGAAATGCTTTCATTTAAGGCGCTCCTTAATTAATAATCGTTTCTTCGGCATAATCATTTGGGTCAATTGGACTACTAGCCGCAAAGTCACTTGTTTTATAACGCTCAAAACCAGCCATATCATTACAGCTATTTACTACTAGGCGTACTGCATTTTCTGGCGCTCTAGCAATTACCACGCTACTTTCAATTCCTTTAAACGCAATATTATCTTTAAGTGCTACCACTTCGTAAATGTGCATTAATCTTCCTCCCTTACTGGTTCAATAATTGCTTTATCCCAGTCGATTGCTAAATCTTTTCGTTCTTTTAACTTATCAATTTCTTCTTGAGTGAAATGAGTTTGAAAATCACTATCTTTATCAATGTTGTTAAGAACAATATCTTCACCCTGAAAAACATTTAAATATCCACGTTCGCCAGGAAAGACTTGTACAGTATATTTTTGATTACTCAAAATTTGTCCACGAACTTTATAGAGCCAACTTAATGCGTCCTCGACAAGGATAGCCGGAGTCCCCTCATGTACATCCATGACAGCCTCTAATTGATTAATTTGGTCGTCAATTAATTTCATGTACATTACTCTTCCACCTCAATTGGCTTGATAGCTTTAACCCAGTCGGGTCCATCAAGGATGTCTCTGCCTTGAACGGTAAATGTATCATTATGGTAGAGACAAGTTGAATGAAACGCCTCTTCAGCAGTACGTCCGTCTCCGATAAAGATCCATTTATCGAGGTCTTTTTTAGCAAATCTATCTGAACCTTCCATCGGTAAAATATACTTTTTATCTGGGTCGATTTTGGAACCATTTGATTTGTCCTTTTTATAGTTTTCTTTATCCCAAGAAATTATTAAAAAATCCTCAAATGTACTATCTTCTTTTTCAACCCTCACTTTAAAGCCATACTTAGGTAACAACTTTTCCAAAGATCTAAAATCACTTAATGTAAAACCGCTACCCCAGTCATCTGATAAAGTTATTGATCTTATACCAGTATCAACAGCATGATTAATACGCTCAAATACAGAAGATAATACTTCTTTATTATGTGTATCTTGGGCTTGGATAGACTTCTTAAAAGCCTCATCAGCCGTCAAAACTTTATCGTTTCTTTTAGGCTTAAGATCCATTTGTTTTAATTCGTCCATTGATTCAATATCTTTAGACTTAAAATGATCAAATAACCCCATTACGCAACCTCCTCTACTTCGTTGCTCCAGCAATAAGGGCAAACATTTAATTCATCAGTGTCTTCAACAAAGAAACGTTCGCCACAATCAAGACAAATACGAATCATTTAAATCTCCTAACTATAATAAAGTTACAAATAATTCCGACAAACATGGCAATCAAATAAATCCAAACAGTTATTTTTGACACTAATGCAAAGTTATTTATAGTAGCTGCTATCCATGATGCAATAATTAGCCCTGCAACCATAACACTTACTCCATAGCAAAAGCCGGAGAGAAAACTTAACTTATTCAAACTTACTCCTCCACACGAATTGACTTCTTCTTGTTTTCTTTTCGCAGAATATACTTTTCAAAGAGCCACTTTAGACATTGATTGTTACTTGCTCTCTACTGGTTCAATCTTAACTTCGTCCCAATTAATAGCGGTAAAGAATGGGTTGGTTTTCATTTCATCAATTTCTGATTGGGTGAAGTGCGTTTGATACTTCCCATCTCCCTCGTTATCATAAAGAAAATAGACGCCATCTCCTATATCTTTATTCAAGAATCCATCATCATTTGGCAAAACTTGAACAGTATATTCACTATCGCCTTCTGCTAATTTAATGCGTTTATGCAGACTATCTCTATACATTGCCATACCAACCATTTGATTAGCTAACAACATTTGATTAATGGTTGAAATACTTAGAAAATCATCGCAATCAATGAATTTTTGTAGCTTCTCAATTTTTGTTTCTAACTCAAATAATTCAAGATTTAAATTTTCAGTATCAATTATTTTATTTATCATTATTCTTCTACCTCCACAGGTTCAAGCGCCTTTACCCATTCAGGTGCTTCTTCAATGTCTTTAGTGGTAACCAAATAGTTTGGAGTATATAGGGCTATATCATCTTTTTCTGGAAAAAAGCTCCCACAATCCCAAACTCCTAATTTATTTTTAAATGCACATCTTTGGACTTTCTCACCAAATGTATTGGTAATTGTTGAACCTTCCATAGGTAAAATGTATTTTTTATTAGGGTCAATAAGCGATTCAGAATCCCAAGATATTGTTAACTTCATTCTTTCATCATCTGGATCACTATTAACTGCGCCTAGGGTTACCGCATACTCATCTTTCATAACCAATTGATTAAATACATAATCAGCCTCTTCAAATCCATTAATAATATATTCTGTCTCAAAAAGACCTAGGGATACATTTGCGTGAATAGCACCATATACACTTTTTAATCTCTCTTTATAAGCATTCTCTTTCTGTTTTGTTGCCCTCAAATTCGCTTCTTTTGCAGTAATTCGATTAAATGGATCAATAATTCCGGTTTCTGGTTGCATTTCTATGCTGCCTCCTCAGCATCATATTCGCCTTCATGGTCAGTAAGCTGCAAATTAGCTAAAAACTCAATTAGTTCTAAGTGCTTAGCGTTATCAATAGAACCAACTTCTAACAACTTATCGTAAATTTGACGTAAGACCGTCTTTCTATCTTCAAGATTTTCCATGAAGTCATACTTATCTCCATCAATAACCAATAATGGAGACTTGTCGTAGATATGTTTCCAATCTTCGTAATACTCAAGTAAAGTTTTATAGTAATTGACTAAAGATGGATCATTTTCAATTTGTTCGTATTCTCGTCCACGCTTTTTAATTCGCTTAATCATCGTTTCATATGAGACGTCAATCATTACCATTAAATCTGGTGCCTTTTTTCCAGGACTAAATAGCGGATATTCTTCCATCATATTATCGAGGAGTTTTTTATAGATTTCGTATTCTGCTTCGGTAGTATTACCCATGTCAGCGTTCATCTTCATAAAAATCGCATCCTCGAAGATTGATCTATCCAGAACATTATTATTGTTTTGCATTGCTTTCTTAATAAGATCGAAACGTTTGTTAACGAAGAACACTTGTAGTACAAATGCAAAAGGATTTGTTGCTTCCATATCTCCCTCTTCTCTCTTCCTAGCAACCTCTTCGTTTCCTTTGTAAAAATCTTCTAGTACTGGGTTATCCGTTACTGGTTCATAAAATGGTTCTGTTCCCAACTGTTCTGCTAAAATCTTGGTCATCGAGCTTTTGCCGGACCCTATGATTCCTGACATTGTAATCAATATAATACTCAGCTCCTCTTAAATTTTTGTATACAAAAAGCGTCACCAGATTCTAACCAATCTCGCAAAGTGACGCTTTATTTGTATGTCTCGTTATAAATACGTAATAAAGAATTTCGCTAATTATAGCTATGGGACGGGTGGGATTCGAACCCACGACATTGTGCACTTGTTCTACCAAACTGAACTACCGACCCTGCTTGCTTTAGTACATTCAGCGAGCATTCCAAAGATCTTGTTTTAAGCTCACAAATTTATTACACGGATAGGAGCTAGGTTCTACGTTTACCTGAATCGCCGTGGTTTCTATAAGAAATTTCTAACAACGAGGGAGCTACCCTCCGGCTACATATTAACGGTGGTGTAACCTTAGATGCCACGTTTCCATTTCAATTAAGAAGGTTGATAAAAACCTTTCATCACTGCGCTATAGCGCGTCTGCCAATTCCGCCACTCCGGCGATTCAGAATTTGATCCTATACGCCAGAGGTAGGACTCGAACCTACAAAATCTATAGCATTTTGTGACTATGGAGTAGACGGGAGTCGAACCCGTGTCCAACCAAATCAGTTTCCAAATACATTTTAGACTTAATAGGACTATGTTCTAAATTTTCGACTTAGGGAACGTTACATAGTAATTTTCCAAAAACTACCTAGTCTAGCTAGTTTTAATACTTCGTCACAACCAAACTAGCAAATAGCGGACGAAGACCAGAGGGGTGAAATATGATAGTCAATATCCTTATCTGGTATCAAGATATTAACCAAGTGCCTATAAGCTAGGCAGCTAAAGCTGTAACTCTATGGTTATTTGCTTTTATATTTAAACGAAAGTATTTCGGCGTTATCTTCCGTAAGTCGTATTTAGGGCTTTATTTGACCGTCGAATCCATAAACTACCCCAGAATAGAGCTTTAGATCATAGCTCCAAATAATAATTCAAATCGACTTCTTAATGAAGTCTATAACACGTACAGGATTCGAACCCATATCTCCACATTACCATAGTGGTGTTTTCCCATTTAAACTAATGTGTTACTTATATATCAAAATATTTATTCTGGTGGAACCCCTAACAGCTTTTGCCTTATTCCACATTTATTCCTACTAGCTTCATAGGATGGGCATAGTCCTTATCCCTGCTAAGGGGCGCTGTCGTTACTCGCTGAATATTTTAATATGTTCTTGTTAAGGGAGACTCATTTCAAGACCTCAACATCAGTCGGTTGAATGACTACTTACGCGCTAAGGATGTATACTATCCTTTCATCATCTTCCCACCTGGTAGCTAACCCCACTCACGGATTCCGCACATGACTACGCTCCGTCAGCGAATATTGTACCTGTCTTTGTAAAATCCTGATTTTATTAGCTGTTCAGGTTCATCTGTGGCCTATAACTAGGCAATACTCCCACTAGGACTCGAACCTAGATCATCCTCTAATCTGGAGGCAATCGCTCGGGTATAAACCGAGTGCTTTACCAATTAAGCTATGGGAGTATAAATAATTTGAACACCTAACTAAATGAACCCAATCGGTTTTATTGGGAGTTAACGGATTAACCAAATCCCGTCAGTGGACACCTATTACTCACATAGCTCGATGCCTGCCACAGGTTGTTACTCCTTATGAAGCCCATTACTTAATGTGAGACCTTTGTGACGCTTTAGTATTCAAATTAACTACGAAGACAGGATTCGAACCTGCAACCTCAGGGTCTATGTTTTTCTACACGCGTGTGTCCCTGCGCTCTCTCCATCGTTTCGAGCTACTTCGTAATAATACTTATTGGGTTGGATTTGCACCAACATTAACCAGACTCACTTCCCATTATTCCCACTGACTAATAGGACACAAACGCTTGGAATCGAACCAAGATTAGTCTCGTATCTCACTATGTTATACCAGTCAAATATAACTTTTAGATTCACTACAATAAGTTTATATTCACCCAGAAACGTTAGATGGCGAACTGATAAGTTAAGAGCTTGCTGACTGTGCTAAGTATCAGTCTGATTACTCTTAGAGCTTATATCTTTTTGATGGACATTGACTTAGCAATTCTGTCCGCGATTAATCACTACCATTTCTGGTAGGTACCTTCGCATTGCGAAGATGTAGCCTATAACTAGGCAAATCATTTTCAGACAGTTCAGTCGATCTTAAGCTGACCATTCTATAAAGAACTATCTGAAATAGCCTTGTTGGGGATCGAACCCAATCAATCTTCCTGGCACCATTAGACAAGGCTTCCAAACATAATACATGTATCGTTTTCGTTACTGTATTTTTACGTGCCAGTTGAAAACTGTTAATAAAAGTCGCAATGCACGAGCCACGTAGGCCATTGCCGTTTTGATAGGCTCGGCAACCTCTATATAAGGCCGTTTTATTTTAACGGTGACGGTGCACCCCATCATTCAACCAATTAAGAGAGGGTTGATTCTCTCGACAATAACTGTCGATTAAGGAGTCAAGCTCCACGTTAATCTGATTAATCTTTAACGAAACAGCCTCTTTCTTATCTGTCATACCTATTTCTTTTGCATTCTCTGAGCACGTGCTCTCTTGAACACCGAGGTGGGTAATTATGCTGTATTTCGAAGCCCTACGTGAGCCGTAATCAGATTTTATAAAAGAAGCATTTTACTAACAGAAGGCATAAACTGTCATTCTTCCCACTAGCGGTCAGAACTTTTTCTAGACTGCTTTTTTATTTTTCAAATACTCCCGCCAATAACTAGTATGACTTGCAATCTTGTATTTGTATTATTCAGGGTGTAGATTACCAGAGCACCCGAACCTGCAACCCGAGAATTAAACTCAGCATTAACTTAGGCAATATCTGCATCGCAGGTAGTCGCACACGCAACCATAACAATAAGAAGCGTGGCATCAATCACATTACGAGCATTAGAAACTCCTCCAGTTGTGAGTAGGATACCTCGTATAAATCACATTACTGCCATTTATACTCAAGCGCTTCAACCGACACACCTGTTGCCGGTTTCCCTATTATACATATCCATATAACAGAAACACCTAGAGAGGGATTTGAACCCCCGAACCCGAAGGAACGGTTTTGGAGACCGTCGCGTTTGACCAGACTTCGCTACCTAGGCATTAATAACGTGCCATGCCAGCGCAAACACGTTATTAGATCGAATTGAAAAATGTAAAGGTAAAGGTATATGGAAAATATAACCTATTGAACATACGTTAGGCGTTTTTACATTCCAAACGTTTTCCGTCATTTGAAACAACCTATTGCTAGGAATTTCGGCAATGGGAATCGAACCACATATCTACACCGCACAATGTTGCTCTGCCATTGAGCTATACCGAACCATATCGAGATAAGATCACACATATCTTATCTGACTAACCAATCTTTCATTCTTGGAGGTGCTTACCATGAAAGGAGTTCCCCAGCCCAACCACTAAGCTGGGAATAACACAAAACGGAGTCGAACCGCAGTGTGCTAACAAAAGTAGATAAAAAGAAATGAAAATTTATGAATCAACAATTTTTGATTATTAAACACAGCACGCAAATGTTTAATAATTTGAGTATTTTCTACTCAATGCGAAGCAGAGGAGTCGAACCTCTATAAAGACAAACATGGATGATTAAAAATTAGAAAGGTGTGTTTGTATTATGAATTTAAAAGATATATAGGGAGTAGGTACTTCCAAAATGGACGTATTGCCTTTCCACTCTTCGCGATGTTTCGAGCGAGACTTGAACTCGCAACCCTCGGTTTAGAAGACCGATGCTCTATCCAGTTAAGCTACCGAAACATAAACAAGGCTTAGCCTTGCGAGGTATAAAATTTGAAATGAGTTACCAAAGCCATTTCCGTGACTTTTGATCAGTTCATATCCTGACCACGTATATTATATTACCATTTACTATCATAAAAGTCTATTAATTTACTAAAAAAGTTTTGAAAAATTTGATAATCTTATCAAATCGTTGATATGACGCCATTGCTATAACCTATCATTTGCGTACCAGCCAGCTACTTCCTTAATATTATCTGGTTTAAATCCCGACCAAGCGTCTCCTACGCCTTCTTCGTCCAGCCATTCTACTACGGGAAAACTGTGCCACCCCTGTTTACGTAAAACTTCTAACATTGGACTATCTTGAAGAACTGTTACCTCTTTATAATCTACGCCCAGCTTATTAAATAACTTCTTAGTCATCATACAAGCAGGACAATGCTCTTTTGTATAAATCTTTACTTTAATGATGAATCCACCCACTTAATGTATCTTGTCATATTATCGCTCCTTAAACAAAAATGACCATCCTAACTCTTTTGTCAGAATAGCCATTTTATCTGTTATAATTAAAAAGTGCATTGGTCGAGACCCAATACACCAAAACCGTTTAAAGGGTGTGATTAAGTCGCAAGCCTTTTTGTCGAGTGTTTGGTTGGTGGTGTACGGCAATACACCAGAATAGGAACACTTGCCAGCTAACTTATCAACCCAACTATTGAAGTAATATAATTCTTTGATACGGTTATATTATAGCATGAGTTAGTGTTTTTATCTACCGTCTAGTTTTTCGGGACTAGGCGGTTTTTCTGTATTATTGTACTTTATTTGGGCGCCAGTTGATCTTACCTACTATCGCTGTTGCCGTGTAAAATAGCGTCATAGCAAGCATTGGTAACGCAGCCTGAGAATATCCATCCTTAAGTGCAGTAAACCATAATAGTACGTTCACAAAATCAGAAATCAACCATAATGTGTATGTTGTTGAATATTGCCGGAAACATAACCAACTAGCCGTTCCACCAATAGCAAGTGCCAATGCGTCCCAAAGAGGGTTTGTATCATGAAGATAGATTCCAACATAATAAAGCACAAACCAAGCTGCTAAGATTGCAACAATTACATATAACCAGCCCATCTTAGTTAATCCTTTAATTTCCGTACTCTTACCGCTCCATGTACGCCAATTCTTTAACAAAGGTAAATCAATCAAGAATAGAAATACCAGTTGATCTAAGACACTCCAATAATGGCCGGCACTAACATTGATAATGACATAAGCAATTACAGAAATACTTCCAAGCAATCCATTAATAGCATGACTGGATACTCGATTTCCTTCTGAATCATATCCACCTGCGCCCATAGCAACTGTACACCACATACCAAAGAATATTCCGATAAATGATACAACCGCAATCCAATTAATTGGGTTTAATAACAGAATAGCTAATTGAAATCCTACGCCAAATCCAAATAGTGCCCAGGGGAACCGATCCCAACCTGTTAATTCTTCTTTTAACCATTGAAGATAAGTACCTTCAAAACGATATGCTTTATCCATCTTTCTACATTCCCTCTTTCTTATTAGTAGCTTTCACTCGTTTATTTTCGAGCTGCTTATCCGAGTTATTACTCTTCTTATCAGATAGAAATAAAATACCAAAAATCAATATTCCGATGACAATAATCATCGTTAATGACTTAATAATGAAATACCCCATTACTTGTTACCTGTTTGATCTACAATCACACCATTTGCACCTTGAACAGTAACGAAACCATGCTTAAGGTGTGCTTGTGCTTCCATGTATTGAATATTCTTATCAGTGATTGAATCAGAAATCTTCTTATTTGCCTTAGCTTCCCCTTCTGCACGTGCAATCTTTGCATTTGCATCAGCTTCGGCCTCGGTCTTCTTAGTCTTCGCTTCTAACTTAGCCCGTTCGTTATCTTGACTGGCCTTAATTAAATCATCAATTGATTTTTGAGTTTGAGCATCAACATCAGGAACGCCGAAACTTAAATCTTCAACAATGAATCCTTGGTCTTCAACTGACTTTTGGAAGTCCTTCAAAATAGCGCCTTGGACCTTAGCAGAGCCAGAACCCATTACATCAAGCAAGCTATACTTAGATAATTCATCACGACTAGCTTTTTGAAGCTTTTGATTAAGCCAACCATTTTCAATTGACTTAATATCTGCTGATCCAAATTTCTTATATACCTTAGTGGCTTTAGTTGGATCTACATGGTAAGCGTAAGTAATGTTAACAGTAGTCTTCTTCCCATCTTTAGTAGCAGACCCAACCTTTTGTTTAACAGTTTGACTGCGAATAGGGTACTGAGTAACCTTATCTAACCCAACGAATCGTACTCCCTGGCCTAAACTTTCGTCACGAACCCCTCCCGACATCGAATAACGAATACCAACGTTACCATTATCAATCTTCTCAAAGAATCGGAAGCCTCCAATAGTGACACCCAATAATACAACAACTGCTCCAATAGACCATTTAACTGATTTTTCCATTTACTTCCTCCCTATTTGGTAATACATGAATTTTACTTACAACAATTTTCTTTGCAGGCAATCCAGTCATTTCACGCCCTGTTCTAACATTAATTGCATCAATAAACTGAACTGTCCCACTATCACCATCTACTTCCCACTGATTAGTAGGAATAATTTGAATTCCTTTATAGTAAAAATACATAGGTTCTCTATTTAACTTCACTTATCTTGTATCCTTTATGTGTTTTTACTACGCCTTCAAGACAATTTTGAATCATTGCTTTATTTAATTTATTATCGGCAACAAACTTTTCGTATTCGTTAGAGTCTAACCAAAAGATATATTCCTCATCGCCCTTTGAAAAACGAATTCTAGGAACTCTTTTTTCAACTACAGCTTTCTTTTTTATTGCTTTCTTCTTACCTAAATCCTCAACTGGAATACTTTCAAAGTCTTCTCCAGCTTGATTACGCAAATCTACATATTGATTATTATCAACTTTATAAGCACGAATAACACGCATAGATTCGCCGTTATACTCTTTCATCATATTGCTTCTCCTCCCTCTTTAATAACAATTCTAGATTACTATGATGAACAGTCTCACCAGTTTTTTTAACAGTTGATTTAAGTGATTTTGTTGATGTAAGCAAGAAACAAAGCTCACTGGCTCGGGTCAAAGCCGTATATAATAATTCCCGATTATTTAGCATGTAATGGAATGGCAACACCACAATCACACATGGAATAGTAGACCCTTGAGACTTATGAACTGTCATCGCGTACCCTAATTGGATAGTCTCAAGCTCCTTATCTCTAAGAAATACTTTACCGACCCCGTCGAAATCAATAACGGCCTCAACATGGCTAACGCCACCTTTGCTATTAAATTCAAGGTCTATACTTTCAATAATTCCTGTGTTCCCGTTGAAAATAGGGCGATACATCTGATGATTCTCTGCCGCTGTTGCTCGATAGTTATTTGACGTGTTAAGAACTTTATCGCCTTCACGTAGAATATAAGCATCAGCACTATTAGCTTTGACCTTGTACTGGTTCTTAGTAGGACTCTTAGGGTTAGCAATTGTTTGCGCTAAGTCATTAATACGAGTACAACCACTAACTGTCTGAGTGAGTATTTGAATATCGCTAACATCATACTTATTTAACGCCTGGGCAAAAATCCTATAAGCATCTGTGTTTAGCTTCTCTTCTTCTGCCGAATCTTCAAACACATAGCCTAGATCGTTCTTATTACCTAGCATTGTCCAACTATCTTTCGGGCTAACCTCAGGCATCTTGCCCATTCGATATTGTAATGAATGAGTAATAATTGCTGAATCCTGTGCTTGACGATGAATCTTAGTCAAAGAAACAGTAGGGACAATTTTAGAAGAAATAATATCTCTCATAACCCCAACACCAATAGAATCTAATTGAGCGATATCACCGACCATAATAAATTTAGTACCATCGCCCAAAGCATTAACTAGCGCCTCAAATAAGCTATCATTAACCATTGACACCTCATCTAAGATAACCACATCAACTGGCAATGGATTTTCTTCATGTTCAAAACCGCCAAATGGATCACCGATTCCAAGCAAACGGTGAATAGTCTGTCCTCGTTTACCTGTTAATTGAGTAAGATTATCAGCTGCCTTCCCAGACAATGCACAGGTAGCTACCTGGTAGTCATTCTCCTGTAATACTTTAATCACGGCATTTAAGGCGGTAGATTTACCTGTACCGGCTAATCCCTGTAACATTGATACATTTTTATCAAGCATCATATTAATTGCTTCGGTCTGTTCGTCTGAGTATTTCCAACCTTGTTCTTCTTGAATTCTGTCGATAATTTTATCGCGCTCTTTATACTCAAATTTATTTTCAGAGTGAAGTAATCTCAATAGATTCTTTGCAATAGATTTTTCGGTGTTATACAAACGCTTAGTAGCCACTCGTCTTACATCATCAGCTTCATAAATGACAAACTCATCGCTATCGTTAATCCATTGAAGTGTCTCTTCAACGTCACAATCAAACACCTCTTGGCGAAGATATTTCATCAAATCTATTTCTTTTGTCCAGGAGCTTCCATCCATAGCCAATTTATCAAAGTAATCTTTTACAAAAGCATGGACACGACGTGGATCATTAGATGGAATACCAAAGTTAAGCGCCTTTTCATCTATAGTCTTAAAACCTACTCCCGGAACGTCCATAAACTCATAAGGATCTTTATTAAGCATTTCGATAGCACCTTCCACTGAATGAACGTGGCGCACTAATTTTCGTGTCATATGAGGGTTAAAGCCCCACTTACCAAAAGCAACATAGGCTTCGCTATAATCTTTTTGCTCTTCATAGGCGTTAATCAACTTGTCAGCACTGACAGGTCCAATGCCCTTGATAGCCATCAATTCTTTTACCCTATGCTCTTGAAAAATAGGTCGAGGATCATCAAATTGAGCATTAACAAGTACCCCTTTGGGGGAGATATCAGTAAGGAATTGCCGGAAGTCTTCTCGAGACATACCTTCAATTGGATCTCGACGCTTGCTACTAATGTATTGATATTGCGGGCCATATTTTTCATCGTTAATAAATTCACCGCGAATAATATATTCGTTCTGAGGAATGAGTGACATCTCACCCTTGAACACTACATCGCCAAAAGAATTTTTAACAATATTCCCTTCTCGTACCTCTGACACCCTCATCGTAGCAATTTTGAATAATGAATCGTTGGCGGCAAACCTTATGCGTTGAATTGAACCTACAATTTCTACTTCGGCCATTAATATTTCACCACCAAGTTCAGTAATTCGAATTCATCGGGATAATTATATGCATCTAATTTACTATTGGCTTCATAATAAATTAGGGTTTTACGACCAGCCTCAATAAGCTTCTCCACATCTTCTTGCGCTAAGTTAATATTATCTTTTAGCTTCACATTAGAAGTTGTGTTGGTGCGGACTAATTCTTTTGATAATTCAGTCTTAGTTCTAAATGCTTCATCGGGTTTTGCTTTTAGTAAAAAACCAGTCATATTGAAGTCGTTTTTTAACGTAAAAGTAAATGGCTTCTTGGACACTTCCATAGATTACGCTACCTCCTCAAGATTGAATTCAGGGTGTTGTTCCTTCCAGACATCAGTCTTATATAAATGACGACCGTTTCGCATCACTCTATGACCTTCAAGATTAACGAATGACCGTCTACTTAGTTCAGGTGCAACTCTTAAGCCATGAGAAATACTCTTAACGAATACCGGATTATCATTATTCTTATCAGTAATCACATAACCGACTTTCGCATAGTACGCAAGACGTTGTTTTCTTAGCAGGTCATACTTAACTAATAGATTGTGCATCTTACGTACCGATAATTCTAAATCATCGGCAATTTCTTTAATCGTAACCAGTCCACGACTAATGCAATTGTTAAGCATTCTTTCTAGCCGATCATGACTATATTCGTCAAATAAATTATTTTCTTTAATATAATTGCGTATCCAAATTAAATCCGGGTTATTTTTGTCAGCTTTTCGTGACCAGCTCTCGCCAACCTTGTTATATGATTCCAAACGGTACAAATGATTGTAAAATTCGTCTGAGTATGTTTGCTTCATGCCTTCCAGCCTTTCTAAACTAAAATACTACTTTATTTTATTTTCAACTAAAATCAATATAAAATATTTTTGTTGTGATTAACAATATACATAATATCATACAACCCAAGTCCATGACACTAGAAAAATAAATTATTCTAAATCATTATTAATTTGTGTTTTTCCAACATCACGAATAAGATTAAGGCCGCGATCGACCTCCAGAACAACCTGTCGATTAGTCTGACCTTGTCGGTTTTTATCCCAGAAAACAATCATGTAATCATTATCTTCGTCTAACATTTCTGAGTGTCCCTTTGAGTTAACTACCTTAATAGCATTCTTCCCACTCACCTCTGATTGAGAGGCCATACGTACTAAAATCAATGACGATACTACGTCGGTAATATTCTTCGCCATTCCAATCATGCTTTGATCTAAATAACGCGCTCGTCGATTAGTCTTGGTCATCTGTGTAGTAACCCAAACATGGACGTTCAAATTACTAGGCTTAATCACGTTATATAGCTTCACCATATTCTGTTGTAATTGTAGCCAAGAACTATCGTTGACCCGACTATATGTATCGTTATCCAATTTCAATGTATCAAGGATAAAATACCGTACATCATATAATCGAGCATACTTCTTAATAAGTCGAATTGTCTTTGCCATACTAAACTCATTCATATTAACAAAACGGACTAGACCTTCTGACACCTTTCTCAAATACCATTCTTTGGCCTCGTTTAAATATTCCCATTCTTCATCGGTAAAACTACCTCGCAAGAACCTATTCTTGTTAAACATGGCACCCTTATGGCGAGCGTTAATATAAGCTGTTAGTAATCCTTGAACATATCGGCTTTTTTCTTCTTCATTAGCGATAATTAAGACAGGTTCCTCGTTGTTAATTGAACTTTGAATATGCAAAAGGGTAGTGAGAAACGTCTTCCCTACCCCCGAATTAGCAGCTAACATTGTAATATTTCCTAGTGCTAACCCGTTTTGAATTGAATCCATTAATGGACTTCCTAATGGTAGTCCTTGTGCAATACCCTCATCTGCCTCTTTAAGCATTTCATCAACATCATCAAACATTTCTTCAACTCGGTCATTTCCAAATTGAGAATCTACAAATGCCTCTGCTATAAGACCTTCTAATACTTCATTGAGGGTTTCCAGGTCCATTTCCTGGTATTTATCCCAGTTCTGCTTAATAGGAAATCCCATCTCAGTCAGTTTCATTAACGTTTTATAACGTTGCAATTCGTTGTAATAACTATCGACATTTTCTTTTTCGACAATGGCGATACCCTTTTCAATGGTTTCGTAACCACCAGCTTCTGAATATGCTTTTTGAATTTTCTCTTCTTTGGAATTTACGTAGGCACCTACGGATACTGCATCCAAAGTTTTAAGCCCACGATCCTCGACCATCTCTTTCAGCATATGATAGTAGAAACGCCACATCGAATTAGAAATATCGTTTGGATTTACAGGGTAATCAAAAAAGTAATTTGTATCACCATAAAGAGAAAAAATTAATTGACTCTCGATGATACCTCTTTGAGTTTTCAGCTCTTTATAAAAGTCAGATTTTATAATGGTATTTTCTTGTTTTACCTTTTCTGCCAATCGCCGAACCCCCTAATTATTAATAACTTTCAACCCTACCAAACTTTTCTCTTCTGAGATAAATCTATCAACTTCGCTTAATCTAAACTGTTTGAATTGAGAATCAGCAAGATAACGCTCACGTAATTCGTCAAAAAAGATTGTTACATTTTCGATTGCGCTCCCTGGCATTTCTCTTATAATCTTTAGAATCAATGGAAGCTTTAATTTTGATTTCAATAGACCTTGAAAACCAAATGAGGCCATTAATACATGTTTATGCTCTTCGATTTTTTGATCTACCCACATGTGTTTATCTTTCATTAAATAAAATCAACCTTCCGTCTCCCGGAGCCTTTGCGCTTGTAAGCGACTGTAGGCTGTTCGATCTTCTTCTTTTCCTCTTTACTAATTTTCTCTACTTTTTTCCGCTCTTTATCCAAAGCATCTAACCTTCTCTGAATAAAATTAATATTTCCTGTCACGATTTTCATGATGTAATTAATTTCATGTTCTTCGTTGTTAAATTCAACTGTTTTCTGCGCTTTTTTTATGGCGTCATAAGAATATAACAGCGTATAATAAATTGTTTTGAACGAGTATCCCTGCTTATTCCCACGAACATTTGTGCTCGCGGGTCTAAATTTACCTACTCTCAATCCCAACAGGCGCTCAACGCAATATTTTGATAGGTTAGCACCAGCAGGAAGATTTAATATTTCTGACTTGAAATATTGATAAACTTGATCCCAATCACTATTTTCCTGTTCCCTAAACTTGATATCTTCATGTTCTTTAAGATATTTGGGTAAGCAGTCAATATGGAATTTACGCTTATAATTTCTGTACCCGCTCTTAGTTTTTAGCGGAATTGGTTTGATTACCATATCTTCTTCATTTAATGGATTGGCACAGTAATAGCACTTTTGAATAGCCATTATAGTTTAACCTTTCGAATTTCAAATTCATTTTGGTTAACTAAAACTACACCTTGAGAACGACTAGATTTCGCACTTATTTTTTTGCTGTATTCATCCATTCCTTTGATCGATCCAAAAGTTGCTTGGAAACGATTATCACCCACTTCTAACATTGAGAAACGATGTAAATGTCCTCCAAGAACTGCATCATAATGACGATCATATTGTTCTCCCAATTCAGCTAATGTAGTCTTTTTATTCAAATTATTTCTATCACCATGTACAAATGCAAAATTCCAACCTTGTACATTAATGTCTGTAAAATAGCTATCTGAATCAATAAATTCTACGTCTGATCCTGATAATTCAATCCACATCTTAATAATCTGATTGCTAATATTTACTGCATGATCTGAATTTAGATTAGAATTTTTGTCTCCTTGCATACGGTCGTGATTACCAGCAATTCCACGATAAGTAATTAGCTCTACATGTTGCCGAATTCGTTGAATAAAATCAATAATTAATTTTGTTACATGAACGATTTGTTCAGACAAAGTTTCTTCCGAGTCGTATAAGTTCTGGTTACGCATGTAAGCATGTTCTACAATGTCACCAAGATTAACAATATCAACGCTATAAACTTTATTTTCTTCGATAAGTTTAATGACTTTATCAGCATATTTAATTAATAAACCTTCAACCACTTGTGTATCATAATAGTTTTCTGGCATATCAACATATGCACCATAATGAATGTCAGATAAACAAACGATCATTGCGCTATTTGTATCCTGTCCAGCGTCAGGAAGAATTACTGGATTTTCCGCTAAAACAAAATCGGTCTTTTCTAACGCTGACTTAATTTCATTAATAAACAACAGATCTTTATTAGTTTGACGAACTAATCGCCGAATTACTCGACCCTGCTCTTGCGTTTCCAGCTTCTTACTATTCAATTGACCAATTGCATTCTGAATACTTTGTAACTTATTATCTGCAATCAAGTCCGCATGAGTAGTTGCATCTTTTAAACGACCAGAATCTTTTTGAAACCGTTTAATAAGCCCACGATAGTTTTCGTTAGTATCACTATCATAGAACCCTTCTTGTTCCATCATCTTCTTGTGCTTAGGCCATGAGCAACGTCTCGATGGGGACGTTTTTTGTAATTCTTCTTTTATTTCACTAGCTACATTTAAATGTTGGTGAGTAACATTAATATGTTCTCCCTTTTTATTAACATAGCTGTATTCTTTTGTAGCGATACTAATTACCCTCCATAGTTTTAGTTTTATATATGTACACGAGGAAAATCCTCGTAATTAAATATGTTATGTGTTATTAAGCTGCTACCGGTGTTTCGTCTAAAATTTTCACCTTTTGTTCATTCATATACTTAATAACCTTATTTTGTTGTTCTTTAGTTAATGCGCTTAAAGTCTTGCTTCCAGTCATCTCTTTAACTTTAGTAGCAAATTCTTGCTTCTTATCTTGACCTTCTAACAAAGATAAGAAATCTGCCACTTGATCTTCAAACGGCATTTCAGAAGTAATACTTTCTTCATATGCGACCTTGGCCTTTTTCTTATCCTTACTAAAGTCTTTAACAATAACATTACCCTTGTTGTCATCTGCTTCTAAGCGTTTGGCCCAGTTGACATACGAAGGATTTTCGATTTCGGCTCCCCGAGCATAGGTATCAGTACGGTCTTTTTCAACTACACCAAAGTACTTATTATCACGAGTAAATAATCGAAGAACCACGTCGTAATCGAATGGCGCCTTCTTTGCCATATCCGGCTTCTCGCCAGTCTTAACACGGACACCGCCACCTGCATCTTTCATTACATCTGAAGCCTGAGCAATTGACACAATATTAATTCCTTGACTTGCTAATTTAAGTTTTAAGTTCTGCAAGCGACTCGCTAATTGCTTAATCTTTCCCCATGAACGTACAGACAAATTAGCATCAAGTACATCTTTTCCCTTACGAATCGCACGAGATTCTTCAACTTCTTGAAGGGCCTATTGAATGTTTTCGTAAATCTTAGTTTCTGAATCAATAATTAATGTCTTGAAGTCGTCCACATTTTCATCTAATTCATCAATTAAATTAGCTAAATCATCAAATGATTGGGAATCAACAATTCCTAATAAATTCTTGGCCCGTTCTGTTCCTTCGTACCACGCATACCCGTCTTCACTATCCATTGCAATTATTTCCGGGAATGAAAGACCAAAAACAGTCTTACCAACACCTGTTGGTCCGTATACTAAAATTTTCAAGCCCTTTTTACGGCTGTTAGGCTTTCGCAACATATCCAAATCCAATGCCATACAATAACTCCTTTAATTAATATCATTTCGTATTTTTGTTGTGGTTGATGAAAAATTTTTATTTAAATAAACCGCCAAACATATCATCGACGCCAGATTCTTCTTCTTCCTTGTTGTCGTCCTCATTGAATACGCTGGTATTTTCTTCAATATCTTCATCATCTTCAACAACAATCAAGGCCTCTGGAGAATACTTATCAGCCAACATGAAATCGGACTTTTCGCCATCGACGTTCATTAATGGCATCTTAAAAATAACCTTGTCAACACTGCGGTCACCAATTGTTTCTTCGTTTTCAATTTGTTCTTCGGTCATAATACCAAGTTGAATCAATTCCATAACCTGCTTACTTCGTTGAATCTTACCCGTACTCTTTTCATAACCGTGAACAATATTATTCTTAAGACCAATTTCACGAACTACGCCTTTCTTAACCTTAAAAAGCGTTTCGATAGCCTTGGTCATCATATCTACTTTTTCTTCCGTAGTTTGAATAGTAAATTGTTGTGGGAAGGCAAGCGTCTTTTTAATTTCCTTGCCATTTTCTTTGCCAATGTATTGTGGGACAAGGGCATTAACAACAATTTCGTTTCTTTCCTTTAATGTCTTTTCCCAATCTCGTGGCAACGCCGTACTTTCAAGCAAGTAGGTTTGACGCATTTCTGCCTTTTCTTCTACTTCTTCATTATCCTTACCGTCATACAAGCCAATATTTGTAATATTAAAACTACGACTGATCTTTCCATCGTAACGTTGATATTCAATATTCCCACTAACATAAATTTCTTGGCCGTCATGTAAGTGTTCGTCCATGTAATTAATAGCATCTAGCTCAGACAAGAAACGTTTTCGGATTAACTTCCCTTTTTCGTCACGTTCAAGGGCAACGTTAATAAATGAGAACTCAGCAACATTTTCAAGAGCATCTTCGTTATCACGTAGGTCCCAATCAAGTTCCATATGTTGATTAGTATCCTTGTTAAATACATGAACAACTGGCTTGCGCTTTGAGTAGCCACCCATCATTTGCACATAAATCGAATTGCTATCACCAATCTTAACTGGGAAGCCCACTCGTTTATATACCCAACCTGACTTAGATTCAGTAGTTTGTGCAGGGAATGTGTCGCTTGAAATAGAAGCTCGTCCACGAGCAGTAAAACGAGCAATTCCCGGTTTTAATTCTTTTTCTAACTTAGCCTTTGGCATTAACTAGTTCCTCCTTAGAAATTTTCTTAAATTGTAATTGTTGTTTTTCAGGATCTGTATACGAGATCAGTATTACTCCATCATTTAACTCTTCAAAGTTAAATTCCATTTCATCATCTAATCCAGCTTCTTTGCGGATAACATCAAAATTGGGAGCAATACTAATGTAGGCTGCATCAATATCCACCTTGATAATTTCTCCATCATTATCAGAAATCTTTTTCTGCTCATCCTTTAAAAGTGAAACTAGCGCACTACTAAATTCTTCAAGGCTTAATTGGTTACCTTTTTGTTTACTGCTAGATCCACGATCTGTAGCTTCATTTAAAGGTGACGTACTTGTACTTTTTTGTTCGTCACGATCTCTTCCTTCAATTCTTGAGAATCCCGCTCGAATAACTTCAAAGCCAGCCTCTTGCAATGCTTGGACTAATTTTTGGTATCTATCTTCTGCAATAGCACTCAAGAGCTCATTATCGTTATCAACACCTAAATAGGCTTTAATACCAGGAATAGCTTCTGGAGTAAGAATTTTAGTCAAATCTAATCCAACTTGTATGTCATACTTGTGTGTAAAATTACTCATGAATCAATTCCCACCATTCATTTAATTGCCGATACGTATCTTGGAGTGAACCCGAGTTATCAATAACATAAATTTCACTGAATGGATATGGTGCATTTAATTGTGTAACGAAACGTTTAGGGAATTGTTCACGGCCATATTCTTGTAAGAAATCCATTTGTCGTTCAATATTCTTTCCTAAATCTTCTTCGTTATAACCACCATCCCGATCTTTCAGTCTCTTTTTTGCGACTTCTGGGTCGGTATAAACATACAAGGGCTTAAAACCCTTTTCGATGCAGTAATGTGAATATTCTAATAATTTGCGAATATCTGGGATTATTAACGGTGTATCAATACTGCCATATTTTTCGTCAAGTAGATTAATCCACGCTTCATGACCGAAAATACTTCTGATACTTTCTCCCAAATCTTGCAGGTGATGACGCTGTACCTTGTCCCCGGCAAATTGCTCAGCTAATTCATGAATAGGTTCTCCTAATGCGTGTTTAACAGCACGGCCGTTAAACAAATTATCTTTAATATAATTTGCCACTGTATCTTTACCTGCACCACCACTAGAACCCATAATGGCTATATTTAAGATAGATATTCCTCCTTTTGATATATATTAGTATTTTTGTTGTGATTAATAATGCTCAGTTATCATATCAAAAAAGATATAAGCAAGTCATAAAATTGCATCTACCGGTAACGTTTTTTTGAAGAAACTAAAAAAAGCAGTAGTTACACTGCAAAATAACTACTGCTTGATTTTCATTAAGTTTTCTCTATCGTGATAGTACATAAGTCCACGATGCCAAATTGAGTTTGCGAATTTTTGAGAAGAAATAGCTTCTTTAATCTTATCTTCTGGATAGTCGCCAACCTCACCAAATACCTCTACAATCTCAGTCACCACGTCAGATTGATGTTCTGGTTGTAAAGTACCATATTTGGCTATCAATCTACGATTAACCAGGTCAATTATACCAGATATTCTTAATTTATTAGCGCTAACCTTTGAATCCTTACCATACACAGTTTTCCACGCCTCATTAAGTCTCTTGTTAAGAGTCCAATGTCCAAGTGGAGTTTCTTCACTACTTAAAAATTTTAATTTACGAAATAGGTAAGAGTCTTGTGTTACAGGTATAAAGTATTTGTCAGTTTGAGGACTGGCCCCTCCTCCATTCTTCACCTTAACTTCCTTTATCCCTAAATTTATCCACTCCATTTCTTTTGGAGTAAACTTAACTATTCTATCACCATATTTACCATGGACAGTTAATTCATTTCCGTTAAAGTCTTTTAGTTTAATGCGAGCAATTTCGCTATCTTCCGTTTCTCTAGCAAGATATATACCTTTAAATAGAAATAGAGCAATTAAGTTTTCTGGACTTGGCGATTCCGGCATAAAATTGTCCATAAGCTCATTATAGGTAATTAATTGTAATTTTCTAGGCTTCCATTTATGCGAGTGTAAAGCCCAATTATCTTCGATCGCTATTTTCTTGTCGTTATATTTTGATAACAGGTCATTAATTGATCGCACTAAAGTACGACAATAGCCCAATTTATTATTGACCGTCTTTTCGTTCAGTTGCTTCTCTTCAAGTAAATATTTGCGAAATTCTTTTATCTGAGCTTTATTGAATTCCCAAAATGGAATGTTATACTTTTTTTCGATTGTTTCTACATCGGTCAACGCAGCATTAGCACCTGCCGCACTTATTTCGTTATGCCGTTCTGCATAGTAATACCATGATAATTGTTTTATGTTATTCCCAATCTCATATTTAGGATTAAAAGACCTATATTTTTCAATTCGATATGTTCGGAGTTGAAGGTATTTATTTAACTTATCATTCATAAAGTTATTAAAAAACACATGGAATATAATTTCAACCTGTTCTGAATTATATTCCACTGACAATAACAATTCACTAATTTCTTTCTGATCTTTCTCCCCTAGATCATTAATTATCTCATTAAGATTACCGATTCTGTCTAATATTATCTTATTTTCCATGTTCTTCCCCTATATGCCTGTCCTAATTAATCTAAACAATTGTATTATACCTTTAGTTATAGCTTAAATCCATACATCAAATACAATTGTGTTGTTATATTAACACTTTCTTATATTATAGCAAGCAGAATAGGCTATTAATTTACCCCAACCAGATATTAGTGAATTATTTTAGTACTTTGTGCTCCTTACCAGTACGATAAACTGTATTTTCTATTTCTGGACGTGAGTGAATTAACATTAATAATTGTTCTTTTGAGAGCTTATCAATTTCTGTGTAATCATAATTGGTTGTTAGCATTGCTGCTCCAGTCATTGTTGGGTCTTGTTGTGAATGAATATATTTTTCTGTGTTCACGATACTCTCGTGATCTAGGAAATCTTTTACTAACATAATATCTTTAGTTTGGTAATAAAGAGTAGTGGCAGCTCCTGCACGCAATGAGTGTGGTGTTAATTGGTGATTTATTTTCTTACTAAATTCTCTAAGCGCATTCTTTAATGTTTCATGCGAAAGAGAGTTAAATACGAATTCATTTTTATCTCCGTTAAACAATTTTTCTTTTAACTTATTGTAATAACTCAATTCAAGATATTTAGTATTTAATTTTTTCCCTTTATCAATAACGTCTAATCGTGCAAAACGTGTTCCATCATGTGCAATGACGAATTGAAAATCTTCCCATTTGATCGAAAATATCGCTGAAACACGGACGCCTGTTCTAAACATAAAATCTACTAATAACGCATATTTTATTCCTAACGTTTCATCGGGATCATTACGATATCTTCTCTCTTTTAAAAATTCTTTTAATTGTTCTAACTCTTCACGAGAAATTGCCTCATGGTGCTTAACGTCATTTGTCTTTAATGATTTATTTGTTAAAACGTAATTATTTAAATCGTCAATATTTACACTTTTATAAATTCCCTCCTTCTTAATCATTTTCATAAGTGAACGAACTGCTATCAAGTGACCTTTAATCGTTGAATCCTTAATGTCTTTTTCTCGTAAAGGTGCAATAAATTTATTTAATACATCACTGAACCGAAGATGATTTAGGTCATATTCGCTAATCTCAACTGGCTCTTTATTAAACACCATTTTGCTGAAAAGCGTTACTGATGTTTTGTAATTGTGAATTGTATTAGCTGTAGCCAACGAATTAATCCAAGTTAAGTATACTTCGTGCATTTCTCTTTCCATTGTAATTCCTCCATATCTCCTATAACACAATGCGGATTTTATAAATCAATACTAAAAACAGATAATTTTTATAGCACCTACAAATAAGTCAATTTCGAGCATTTAATTTTACTTACTCTTAAATAAATGATATAAAAGCTATAATAAAAAAACGGAGCCATTTAATACAGCTCCGTTTTTTCAATATCAAGTGTATAAATATTTTAATTAAATATTATAAAATCCGCATTTTATTTCGTTTTTCTTACCATTGAAATTTATATTGTTGTGGTGACAGTTGATACGTGTAAGTCTCAACTATATTTCTATCCTTGTCGATTACATAATCTACTGTAAAATTATTCGGATCATCACCATTGATTTTGCACCACTTAGGCCCATTCTGACCATCAAGTTTTATTTTATCTCCAGATTTCGTATGTTTTATTTTCATCCATCCTTCTTTTACTGGATAAAAGTCACTGTCGTCACTTTGCTTTTTATTATAGCCATTTTTGCTAGATAGCATATTGTTGTAATCTTTCTTTTCATTAGAGTTTAGTTTTGACTCGTCTATATTGTTATTCCCATCTACTTCAGCAACAAATTGACGATAACCAGTTCCTTTTCCGTTAAATAAAATGACAATACGTCGATTTTCTGATTTCGGACTACTACGTAAGTAGATTTTTCCTGCTAAGTCCTTATTAGACATAGCATGAACATCATTAGGAATAATAACTATCCCAATTGCCACTAAAAATGCAATAATAATTCCAAAATATTTTTTCATAGTAAATTTTCTCCTGTCGCTAACTATAGGTCTTGAAGTTCTTCTACATGGTCAGCTACTTTTTGGTCCAATTCATTATGCTTATCCATAAAGTCATCGTAGCTTCCACTAATATTCGTAGCATGGTTAGCAAAATGTTTTGCGTCTAAATAAGCATTATGAATTTTCTCTTTGTCTGAATCGTCAACAGAATCATTTTTCTGAATCTTCTGGTCTAAGTCATGAAGATCGCTAAGTTTACTATCAACATCATCAATCTCATCAGTATGATTATTTTGAATAGTATCAATTGTAGAATCTACATCAAAATCATCGTCAGAATTTTCTATAGCATCATTCCATTCGTTACCTTCTTTGGAAGATAATTGTTCTACCTTGTGACCAAGTGCAAAGTATTGAGTAGCAAATTCTTCTTTATCATCTTTGTAATTTGATTTGTTTTTCTTCTGTTGTTGGGCTGTTTCTGCCTGCTCTTCCGCTTCATCGGCACTATTTTGAGCCATTCCACCGAAAATAAATGTACATACAACTACTACACACGTAATGATAAATTTCTTTTTGCTTTTCTTAAACTGATCGCTCTCTTTATCTTTTCTTTGTTTAAACCACTTAACACCGTAGACTATTGCAACAATAAATGAGACTAAAAACGCCAATTCTAATAAGCCAGCTAAAGTTTCCATAATATAAATATCCTCCTAATTACACAAAAATGGTCAATCAGCGTAGCTAATTGCGTCGATTGACCATTTAGTTTTAAAACTCCTTTATTTTACCAAAAATTTCTTTCGCTGAAAACGCTATATACAAAAGTCATTAATTACTTTACTAAGTTGTCTTTTAACCTTGTTGAAATCTTCTAGTCGTAATTTATCCATTGGTAAAGAACGCACTCTTTCACGAGAATAACAATGTATTTGTGTTGCATTTACTCGACCATATATATTTGCATAGCCCTGTAAATTAACGTAACCATTAAAATAAGTTCCACCAGAAGTGATTGGTGCTACCATAAGATAATTTGTATTGCGATTATATCGATCGTTAGAAATAATTACCGCTGGATGAATACCTTCCATCTCAGTATCTATAGCCGGACTAAAGTCTAAATAGATAATATCTCCCTGTTTATACTGTACTTTACTCATAATTTTCTCCATTCTACATTGTAAAAATGTCATTTTAACGACTGCTTATTCTAAAAAGAGGATCGCCTAGAATGACGACCCCCTTTTTGGTTGATTTTATTTTTCTTTCCAATTTTTGGAGGAAAATTTCCTTCCCACCAATCAATACAAATTGCTATTAAGAAACAAATTCCGATAATAATTAAATGTGTCATACATTCTCCTATAATTTCATATATCCTCTAGAAACAGTTAGATCAGCTAATTTAATACTAAAATTATCAAAATAATCTCGATCATTAATACTTAAATCAGAATATGGAGTACTATCAAGCCCACCAAATGATAATTTTGAAATAATATCTTTAGTAATTTCCACGCGTGTATCATTTTTATCCCAGCCAGCAGCAATATTCTCTAACCAATCATCATTTAATTCGTAAGCACGAACTCCACCTTCGGGAGCAATAACGCAAAGAAAATTTTTTCCAACATTACTATTCAAAATTTTCCCAGTTACGCCCATATAGCCACATAGGTTACTAAAAATCTCTACTGCATCATCAATTAATGTTCTATGTTTCCACATAATTTTCTCCTCCTACATAAATAAATCTGCAATTGCTACCAATAAGCACGTT
>OFFV01000022.1_pt1 | contig 131557 bp, 107 predicted proteins | sample 1521461 | NCBI WGS metagenome assembly OFFV01 (sample SAMEA3504120, study PRJEB24116) | mouse gut metagenome | biome: mouse gut; feature: mouse-associated habitat; material: faeces | place: Denmark | collected 2011 | reverse complement strand
GAGCCAGCAGTACGGCGGCTTTACCGTTCCCAGCGTGGACACGATTCTGGAGCCTTATGCGGAGAAATCCTACCAGAAATGCAGGGAGAAGTATCTGCGTCTGGGCATCAGTCCGGAGGCTGCGGAACAGGAGGCTTATGAGGATGTGGTAAGGGAGTTTGAGCAGGGCTTCCAGGGGTGGGAGTATAAATTCAACACTGTGGGAAGTAGCCGGGGGGACTATCCTTTTATCACCGTCACCGCCGGCACGGGCCGGGGCAGATTTGCCCGTCTCGCCACCATCATCATGCTTGACGTCCGCCGGGAAGGACAGGGGAAGAAGGGACACAAGAAACCGGTGCTTTTTCCAAAGATTGTCTTTCTCTATGACGAGAAACTCCACGGCCCCGGAGGGGAGCTGGAGGATGTGTTTGAAGCAGGGGTGCGGTGTTCCGCCAAGACCATGTACCCGGACTGGCTGAGTCTCACCGGCAAGGGCTATGTGTCAGAGATCTATAAAAAATACGGGAGAATCATATCCCCCATGGGATGCAGGGCATTTCTTTCTCCCTGGTTCGAGAGAGGAGGCATGTACCCGGCGGACGAGGCGGACAAGCCTGTGTTTGTGGGCCGTTTCAATATCGGGGCGGTGTCCCTGCACCTGCCTATGATTCTTGCCAAAGCCAGGAAGGAGAGCAAGGATTTCTACCAGGTGCTGGATTATTATCTGAATCTGATCAGACAGCTGCACATCCGGACCTATGCGTATCTGGGAGAGATGCGCGCGTCCACAAATCCGCTGGCGTACTGCGAGGGCGGTTTCCTGGGCGGACACCTGCAGCTGCACGACAAGATCAAGCCGATCCTGAAGACGGCAACGGCCAGTTTCGGCATTACGGCGTTTAACGAGCTGCAGGAGCTGTACAACGGCAAGTCTCTGGTGGAGGACGGCGCTTTTGCGCTGGAGGTTTTGGAACATATCAATGAGAAAATAGCGGAATATAAGGAAGCAGACGGCAATCTGTACGCGATCTACGGCACGCCGGCGGAGAACCTCTGCGGCCTGCAGGTGAAGCAGTTCCGGGCGAAATACGGCATTATCGAAGGCGTATCCGACAGGGAGTATGTCTCCAACAGCTTCCACTGTCATGTGACGGAGGATATCACGCCCATCGAGAAGCAGGATCTGGAATATCGTTTCTGGGAACTGGCCAACGGCGGCAAGATCCAGTATGTAAAATATCCGATCGACTATAATATCGACGCCATCAAAACCCTGATCCGTCGTGCCATGGAGATGGGATTCTATGAAGGTGTCAATCTGTCGCTGGCGTACTGCGATGACTGCGGTCATCAGGAGCTGGAGATGGATGTCTGTCCTGTATGCGGCAGCCGTAATCTGACGAAGATCGACCGTATGAACGGTTATCTGGCATATTCCCGTGTGCACGGGGATACCAGATTGAGTGAGGCGAAGATGGCGGAGATCGCAGAAAGGAAAAGTATGTAATGAGATATCACAATATAACCAGGGATGATATGCTGAACGGCGACGGCCTGCGTGTGGTGCTCTGGGTGGCCGGCTGTTCCCACTGCTGTAAGGATTGCCATAATCCGATCACGTGGGATCCGGACGGCGGCGTATTGTTTGACGAGCAGGCCAGGCAGGAGCTGTTTGGTCAGCTGGAGAAGCCCTACATCTCCGGGATTACCTTTTCAGGCGGAGATCCGCTGCACGCGGCCAACCGGCTGGCGGTGCGGGAGCTGATGGAGGAGATCAGGGAGCGATACCCGGACAAGACCATCTGGCTCTACACCGGGGATAAGTGGGAAGATATCCGGCATTATACTCTGCTTGAGTTTGTGGATGTACTGGTGGACGGGGAGTTTGTACAGGACTTAAAAGACACGAAGCTGCGCTGGCGGGGAAGCGCCAACCAGCGGGTGATCGATGTGCAGGCCAGCCTGCAGAAAGAAGATCCCTCCGTGCCGGTGCTGCACTGCAGTGAATGACCGGTAATAAAGACACCGGAAAAGAAAGATACAGAAGGAAAACCGGCCGGAAACAGGCTACAGCGAGTAACGGCTACAGCGGGAAAGGGTTAACAGAAGAGAGTGGAAACGATCAAGATCAAATATTTTTCGGATAAAATTGAGAAACTGACCTATATAGACGGCAAGTCTGACTGGATCGATCTGCGGGCGGCGGAAGATGTGACGCTGAGGCAGGGAGAATTCAAGCTGATTCCGCTTGGTGTGGGGATGGAACTGCCCAAAGGCTATGAGGCGCACGTGGTGCCAAGAAGTTCGACCTTTAAGAATTTCGGCATTATCCAGACGAATCATCAGGGTGTGATCGACAGCTCTTACTGCGGAGACAATGACCAGTGGTTTATGCCGGTTTACGCCCTGCGGGATACACAGATCCATATCAACGACAGAATCTGTCAGTTCCGCATTATGGAGAATCAGCCGAAGATCGTCTTTGACGAGGTGGCGCATCTGGAACATGAAGACCGCGGCGGACATGGCAGCACAGGGAAGCAGTAATCTGCCGGATGATATGAATAAGAAAACTCCTTTCAAGACATACTAGCAGCAATAAGGAATGTCTTGGAAGGAGTTTTTGACAGTGCAGAAAAGAGAAGAAGCGAACGAGAGAATGACAACCTCCCTGCAGCAGACCATGGTGTATATGAAGGAGAGGATGGCGCCGGACTCCAGCTTTGACGTGGTCTACCGCGTGATCGAGGTAGGAGGAAGGCAGGCGTGTATTTATTTTATAGACGGGTTCTGCAAGGATGAGCTGATGATGAAGATCCTGCAGTACTTTATCGGCCTGAAAGCGGAGGATATGCCGCAGAATGCCTATGAGATGGCCAAAAGGGCCACCCCCTATGTGGAGGTGGATCTAAAGGACAAGTGGGAGGATATTTTCTACAATATCCTGTCAGGTGTCTTTGCGCTGTTTATCGACGGCTACGACAGATGTATTCTGCTCGATTCCCGAACCTATCCTGCCAGAGGGGTGGAAGAACCGGATAAAGATAAGACGCTGCGCGGCTCCAAGGACGGTTTCGTGGAGACGGTGGTCTTCAATACGGCGCTGATCAGGCGCAGAATCCGGAGCACGGAGCTTCGCATGGAGATGATGAATGCCGGAAAAAGCTCCCGTACGGATATCGTCCTGTGCTATATGGACAACCGGGTGGATCACGGCTTTCTGGAAAAAGTCAAAAAACGGATCGAAAGCATTAAGGTGGATGCCCTGACCATGAACCAGGAGAGCCTTGCCGAATGCCTCTATCAGCGCAAATGGTTCAATCCTTTTCCGAAATTTAAATTCACGGAACGGCCGGACGTGGCGGCGGCGCAGGTGCTGGAAGGGGACATTGTCATTCTGGTGGACAACTCGCCTTCGGCCATGATCGTGCCGACTTCCATCTTCGATATCGTGGAGGAGGCGGACGACTACTATTTTCCGCCGATCACAGGAACGTACCTGCGGCTGTCGAGATTCGTGATCTCGATTTTGACTTACATCATGACGCCGACGTTTCTGCTTCTGATGAACAATCCCGAATGGGTGCCGCAGTCCTTCGACTTTATCATGCTGCAGGAGGATCCGAATATCCCTCTGCTGGCGCAGTTTTTGATCCTGGAGCTGGCGATCGACGGCTTGAAGCTGGCGGCGGTCAACACCCCGAATATGCTCAGCACACCCTTAAGCGTGATGGCCGGTCTGGTGCTGGGAGAGTTCTCGGTCAACAGCGGCTGGTTCAACAGTGAGGTCATGCTGTATATGGCGTTCGTGGCCATCGCCAATTATACCCAGCAGAACTATGAGCTGGGATATGCGCTGAAATTCATGCGGATCCTGAATCTGATCCTGACGGCGCTGTTTGGCCTCTACGGCTATATCGGGGCGATCCTGTTCTTTCTGCTGGCGATCGTCTGCAACAAGACGCTGTCGGATAAAAGCTATATCTATCCGCTCATACCCTTTAATTTCCGCCAGCTGGCCAAGCGGCTTCTGCGTCTGCGGCTGCCGGAGGCAAAACAGTAACACGCGGGCATTATCAAAAATTGCACTGTCGTTTACTGGAAGAAGGGAATTGCTAAATGTCCGTTCTTCTGGTATGATACGATAATGGAGACAAAAGAACGTATGGTATTAACAGAACAGACAAACAAAGAGATCATATTTTTAAAGCCGGTATTCAGACAGATGGTATGGGGCGGAGACAGGCTGGGCCGGGAATGGCACTATGAGATTCCGGACAGCAATACGGGGGAGTGCTGGGGCGTCAGCGCTCACCCCAACGGCGACTGTACGGTCAGGGAAGGACGTTATGCGGGAGAAGCCCTTTCAGCACTGTGGGAGAAGCACCCAGAGCTTTTTGGCAACACCGGGCTGGACAGGTTCCCGCTGCTGGTGAAGATCATTGACGCCAGAGCAGACCTGAGCATTCAGGTGCACCCCGACGATGTCTATGCCGGCATTCATGAGAACGGCTCCCTGGGGAAGAGTGAATGCTGGTATGTGCTGGCCTGTGACGAGGATTCCCGCCTGATCATCGGCCATAATGCAAAAGACAGGGCCGAGCTTGTGGAGATGATCCGCCAGGGGCGCTGGCAGGAACTGATCCGTGAGATTCCTGTGAACAAGGGCGACTTTATCCGGATCGAACCGGGCACCGTGCACGCGATCAAAGGCGGCATTATGGTCATGGAGCTGCAGCAGAGCAGTGACATTACATACCGTGTTTATGACTATGGCAGACTGGTGGACGGTAAACCGAGAGAATTGCATATCGACAAGAGCATTGATGTGATCACAGTGCCGGCGGCCAGGATTGAGGACACCATCGTGAAGGCGGACGAACTGCCCCAGAACGTGATGAATCTGCTCTGCGCCTGTGCATGTTTCCGGATATGGAAAGCGGACGTGACACGCACGGTCACATTTGAGCAGGACTGTCCTTTTCTGATCATGAGCGTGATCGAAGGAGAGGGGACGGTGAACGGACAGACGGTCCGTAAAGGAGATCATTTCATCTTGCCGAACGGATTCGGCGAGGTAGTCATGGAGGGAACTATGCAGGTGATCGCTTCGGCGATCTGAAGATATAGAACATCTGAATACAGCAGGAGCACAGACGAAAGCCAGTATACGCCGCAGAAGGGGATACTGGCTTTGCTTTTTTATGATCGTTCATAGTGTTGTCTCTTAGTTGAGACAATCGAGACACTCCTGTGTTGCGGCATGGCGGCGTAAGGCTGTCAGCTGTCAGCCGGAACGACCCGGGCGATGGTCTCCAACAGGATCGGAACATCTATGGGCTTCGTCAGGTGGGCATTCATGCCGCTTTCCGTGGACAGCCGCTTGTCGCTCTCGAAGGCATTGGCAGACAGGGCGATGATCGGAATATGGGAAAGGACAGGGTCTTCCAGCCGGCGAATGGTTTCCGCGGCTTTGCGCCCGTCCATCACGGGCATCTGGATGTCCATAAGGATAAAAGCATATTCTCCGGGGACGGAGGCCTGTAGCTTCTCGATGGCCTGCAGGCCGTCCGTTGCCGTCTCGATGCGGAAACCAAGCTCCTGAAGCAGTTCCGTCTCAATCTCAAGATTGATCTCATTGTCGTCTACCAGAAGAATCTTACGGCCGACTAAAAGGGCATGGGTGTGATCGATATTGCTGTCCGGCGCGGAAGGGCTGCTCTGCTGTCTGAGCGTGAGCGTGACCGTAAAAGTGCTTCCCTGTCCGGGCGTGCTGTCGGCGCTGATCGTTCCGTTCATGGTCTCTACGACATTCTTGACGATGGTAAGACCCAGGCCGGTGCCGTAGATGCCGCTGAAAGTAGTATTCCGTTCTCGTTGAAAAGGTTCAAAAATATGCTGCAGGAAATCCTGGCTGATACCGATGCCCGTATCCTGAACTGTAAACTGGTAAACGGCATGGTCGTTTGGAAGCTGTTCCTTCCTGGCGGCGATCAGATCGATGCGGCCGTTGGTCTCTGTATATTTTATGGCATTGCCGGCCAGATTCAAAAGAATCTGCGTCAACTTCTCATGATCGCTGTATACATCACTCTGCTGCAGACCGGAAAGATCAACATGCAGGGTGATTTTCTTATCCTCGGCCTGAGGCTGGATCGTCATTCTCACTTCGTTCATGATATCCACCAGACTGCAGGGAGATTCCTTAAGGTGGATATCCTTGGACTCCATCCAGGAGATTTCCAGAATCTGCTCGATCATATCCAGAAGCTGACGGCCGGCCACATTGATCTTGTCGAGATAAGAATCCACCATGGAAGCATCGTCGAGATATTTTTTGGCAAGGGCCGTATAGCCGAAGATGGCGTTAAGCGGCGTGCGCATGTCATGCGACATGTTGGAGAGAAAAGTGTCCTTCGTGTTGTTGGCGGTCTTGGCCTGATCCAGAGCCTCCTGCAGTGCCTTATGCTGCTTCATTTCGTGCAGGATCTCGTCGTCAACCCGCCGGTAACCGATGACGATCTGGGAAATCCGGGCGTTGTTGCCGACATTGACGACACGCAGCTGCAGATACTGCGTCTCGCCGCCTGAGATAATGCGGTAATTGATATAGTAAGTCTTGTTCTCGGATAATTTCGCACGTATATAATCGGGATCCGTGGCGTTTGCCACAAGCTGACGGTCTTCCGGATGCACCCAGGTGGACACATAGTCCTGTGTATACCACCGGAGGCCGCGGGACCGGTTCGGATCCTGAAAAACCTGCTCCGTCCGCACACTCAGACGATAGGGCAGTATGGTATCCGAGTCAAGATCCACGTACAGGATGGATTCATAGTTGATACTGAGCCCTTCTATCACTTCCAGGCGGCGCAGATGTTCCTGATAGATCAGACGGCGCTCCTCATCGTATGATTCGATCAGGGTGCGCAGCTTAAGCTCGCTTTCCGCGGCGGCATTCTTGATCATGGCACGTTGCTCTGTCAGTTGGCGCTGCCTTTTCTCGGTGGCATCACTGATAAAGACATAGAAAATATCGCCGATGGACTGGCTGTGCACGAAATGGCCGTAATCCTCGATCCAGCGGATCTCGCCGTCCCTGCGGATGATGCGGTATTCCACATAGTCCAGATCGTACTTGCTCTGGGAAATCTGCTTCCGGATGCTTTCTTCCACGGACGAAAGGTCTTCCGGATGGACCATCCCCTTAAAAGAGTTTCCGGTCAGACGGCGGAATTCCTCTGCTGTCTCGCATTGGAAAATGCGCAGAAGTGCCTGATTCACGTAGATGATCTGCTCTTTGTCATCGGCATGGTAGATAAAAAAGCCGCCCGGCATCTGGTTCATAAACCGGATGATCCCGTTTGGAACATGATCGCTGTGCTCCTCCAGCATGGCAGGCAGAGGCTGCACGGAAGAGGCGGCTTTCAGGTTGCCGATCGTAGAGAGAAAATCAGGGTCGCCGTCCGCGTGATCGGAAATATTAAGCAGGGTCAACATGTATTCGATTATATTGGAATCCGTCGGATATTCGTTCATGGTAAATCGAAACCTCCATCTTGCGGCCAGACAACGGATATGTCATAGTATGCCAACATAGTTATTGATAATTTTATCATAGATTGGCTGTGTTGTCATTACCTTATATTATACATATAACAGTGAATTGCTTTTATAAAGTAAAAATATTGACTGTATATTGAAATAGGATAACCAGGACAGAGATAATTATAGTAAACGAAATTTCTAATGTCGTTTACTATAAGACCGGATACACATGACCCTGGGTGTAGCGCATGACGAGAAATTTTTGCGAGTCAATAGGAAACCTGATATAATGAGGATAAGATGATTTATTTATAGATATAGTAAACGAAATTTCTAATGTCGTTAACTATATGTAATAGAATCATTTCGACCGAATAATCAATATTTGAAAGGAATACTGAAAATGAAAAAGAAAATCCTTATAATCGTTATTATCATTGCAGCGGTCAGTGTAACAGGCATCTGTTTGATGAGCAGACCTGAGCTGTTAGCTAATATGAGCAACAGCTATTCAAAGCAGATGACTACAAATTCTGACATTTCGTTTTCAGGAAAAGCAGGTGACAGAATTAAGTTTTCATTCAGGTCTGATATTGTAAGCGGAGATTTAAATATGGTTTTGTATGATTCGGCCGGCAATAAAATAGATACATTGGACAGCGCAAAAGCGTCGGAAACATTTTTTACTGCGGAGCATTCAGATACATATACTTTAGCAGCCGAATGTAATAAATTTATTGGAAAATATAAGATCTTTATTTACAGGATGCCGGATTAAGCCGCTTTGTCCGGTACAGAAATCCGTCCCTCTATGAAGCGCTGCAGTGGTATCTGGAGACGGGCTGCCATGCAGATCTACTGAAAGAAGACGGCATCTGGATCGAAGTTGTGTGTTGCAGCGTGGATGCCTGTCGAGATTAAAATCCGGCGGCGGTTTTCGATAGTGTATTTGGAAACTAAAAATGGACTTGAAGAAGCACGGATTCGTTCTGGTTAAAAGTATGAGGAGACGGTATGAGCATAAAAGATGATTTCACCCTGCGGACTGTTCGCAAAAAGATCATTATGGTTTCCAAGATCGCAGGAATGATACTGATCATTTCTTATATTATATCGACAAGGCTGCCTGTCGATCCGGATCTTTCTTTCTGGATCTGGCTTTGTTTTGTAATGATGATGGTTTTAGTGATCAACTACCTGATGGGACGCTTTATTTCAAGACCTGTTTCCCGGTTAAATCAGGCGGCCCGCCAGATGGCGCAGCTTGATTTTTCCGCGCCCTGTAACGTCAATACAAATGACGAGTTTGGCGAGTTATCCCAAAACCTCAATAAAATGTCTCAAAATCTGCAGCAGACCCTTTTACAGTTACAAACGGCAAACAGTCAGATGGAAAAAGATATCGAACAGAAAAAACGGTTGTTGACAGAGCGGAAAGAACTGGTGGACAGCCTTTCCCATGAGATGAAAACACCGCTGGGGATTATCCGTGCTTATGCCGAGGGTCTGCAGGATGAAGGGGACGAGACAAAAAGGCAAAAATATGCCGAGGTGATCGTCACGGAAACGGAACGTCTGAATGTGCTCATCACGACGCTGCTTGATCTGTCCGCACTGGAAAACGGAGCTTCACAGCTGCAGCCTGAACGCTTTGACTTTGTCGAATTTCTGGAAACGGTTGCCGGACGCCTGCTGATCGACACCCCGGAGGCCGATTTTGAACTGCAGTATGAGCTGCCGGAACAGGCGATTTATGTGAATGCGGACCGGGGCAGGATGGAGCAGGTATTGGATAATCTGATCGTCAATGCAAAGCGGAATGTAAACCCGGGCGGTGTTTTGAAAGTATCGCTGAAAGAGAATGACGGCGCTTTGGACTTCTCTATTTTTAATCAGGGGCCGCCGATCCCACAGGAAAACCTGTCAAAAATCTGGACAAAATTCTATCGTGACAGAAATTCCAAATACAGCGGTTCGGGATTGGGGCTGGCGATCGTGGCACAGATTCTGTCCATGCAGGATCTGCCTTATGGTGTTTCCAATCAACCGGACGGCGTTGTGTTTTACTTTTCTGTTCCTGCTGTAAAATAAGAATTAAGTTCCTGCATTTTTCCAGTCCGGTTCTTAGCAGGTTCTATGCTGGCAGGAATCATCGGAATATGAGAAAATGGATAAGCCACTGTCGTCTTATGCGGACGGGGTGGCTTATTGACATTGTTGTGTGTCAGTATAACAAGGAAAAAATCGGAATGGGCGGCAGAAAAAGGCCGTCCGAAGGTACGGAGGAAAAGAGATGAAGGAGCATTTTGTGACAGAAGAGGCAATAACGGCGTTTTCGCAGTTTCTTCGGGAGGAAGAGCGGGAGACGGCTACCATTGAGAAGTACAGCCGGGAAGTACACGCTTTTTACCGGTGGCTGCAGGGAAGGGCGGTCACGAAGGAAACTGTTCTGGAATGGAAAGGGGAGCTGTTAAAGGAGGGGTACGCACCCGGTACGGTGAACGGTAAACTGTCGGCCATGAACAGCTTCTTCCGGTTTGTGGGATGGGAGGAGTGCCGGGTGAAATTCCTGCGTATCCAGCGGCAGATGTTCAGACAGCAGTCGAAGGAACTGACCAGAGCAGAGTATGCGCGTCTGTTGGACGCTGCCCACAAGAGCGGCAGGGAGAGGCTGGAGCTTTTGATGGAGACCATCTGTTCCGCCGGTATCCGGGTCGGCGAACTTCCCTTTATCACGGTGGAGGCAGCCAGGGCGGGGCGGGCTGAGGTAGCACTGAAGGGCAAGATCCGGGTGATCCTGCTGCCGGACAGGCTGTGCCGTAAGCTGCTTAAGTTTGTAAAGAAACAGGGGATCGACGCGGGGGAAATCTTTGTTACGAAAAACGGAAAAGGGCTTTCCAGAAGGCAGGTCTGGAGAGAGATGAAAGAACTGTGCCGGGAGGCCGGCGTGGAAAGCTCGAAAGTGTTCCCTCACAATCTCAGACATCTGTTTGCCACGACTTTCTATAAAATATGCAGGGATATCGTGAAACTGGCCGATGTACTGGGACACAGCAGTGTGGAGACGACAAGGATCTATCTGCTGACGGCGGGACAGGAGCATGTGCGCCAGCTGGAACAGACAGGATTGATTTTATAGGCGGAATATGTATTCTGTCTACTTTGTACGGATTTTATTTTACATTTCATGGAAACTTTCTATGAAATATTCGATAGAATATCATTTAAACTAAAATCAGAATTAAAAACAGAAAGTACACGAACAAAGAAACGCAGACTGTCCTTTGCGTTTCCGCTTTTCTGTACCCTAAAATGATCCGAGACACAAAATTTTATTGCAAACTGTAAATAATATATGATATATTATAAAAAGGTTTACAAACTTAATAGACAGAATACATATTCTGTCAGTTTTCTGTTTTTTGAAAGGGGTATGGATTATGTCTGCGCGGAAGCAGGAGAAAGTCAGCCCGGAAATTATAGAAGCGTTTCTGGAGGAGCAGGCAAGAAAGGGAAGAAAAGCTTCTTCCCTGGAGAATTACCGCAGGATCCTGTTAGAACTCCATCGTTATCTGCCGGAGGATAAGCGTATTGTGGAGAAGACGGGACCGGAGTGGAAGCGTAGTCTGGAAGGACAGGGACTGCAGCCGGCGACGGTGAATACCCGGATATCTGTCTGGAACAGCTTTCTACGGTATCTGGGACGCCGGGAATGGCAGATGGCGGATTTTGAGAGAGAGAAGAAGAGCCGGCCCAGGCTGAGTCGTACAGAATATCTGCGCCTTTTGTCTGCGGCGAAGCAGTTGGGGAAGGAGAAGACATATCTGTTAATCAAAGTGTTAGGCGGTGCGGGTATGCGCATTCAGGAACTTCCGCAGCTTACGGCACAGGCGGTGCGTCAGGGGGAAGTGGAGTTGAAGACTTCCGGGGCCGTAAAGCAGAGAGTGATTCATCTGCCGGCGGGGCTGCGGGAAGAACTGCTGGACTATATGCAGCGCGAAGGGATCAGGCGGGGGCCGGTATTCGGCACGGCAGAAGGATGTCCCATGGCGCGTTCCAATGTAAATTATTTCGTCGGGCTGGTGAGCAAAGATGCACGGGTGGATGATGAGAAAGTGACACCCAGCTGCCTGTGGAATATGTATCGGGAGACTTGTCAGGAGATTCAGGAGAACGTGACGGCTCTGGTCGAACAGACTTATCAGAATATGCTGGCAGAAGAGCAGCGGGTTACGGGATGGAATGTATAAGAAGGGATGACTGCGCTGCGCTCAAATTCGCAGGTTGAGCAGGAATAGGAGATTAGTATGAATATATTATTGATTGGCGGCAGCAGCGGGATGATGGATGAGATGATCGAGAAGCTGAAGAAAAACGATCACCGGATCTATCTGCTGACGGGCCGAAAAGACAAATCGGTTACTTACCGTCATGTATTTGAACGGTATGATTTTACTTATGATGATGACAGCGTCAAGGACATTATGGAGAGTACAAGGCCACAGCTGGTTATTTTTATGGGTGCCTATGATACAAATTTTGACTGGCAGCGTATGGGGCGGCAGGAGTCCGTGCGCTATACCACATCTTTGATCAATCTGCTGTCGGCATATTCGATGATTGGAACGGGGCGGTTTGTATATTTTTCTTCCCAGGAAGTGTACGGTGCGTCCTATGGGAATCCGGTGCGGGAGAGCGAACCGGCGACCCCGAAGGGGTATAAGGGGCTGGCAGTAGCCCAGGGCGAAGAAATCTGCGGCAATTACCGTAAAAATACGGGTGTAGATGTGGTCACACTGCGTCTGGACCATGTTTATGGTGTGCCGCAGAAAGGAAAGGAAGAAACGGATCCCTGTTTTCGGATGTGTCTGGAGGCCTTGAAGACGGGAAAGATATCTGCAAGTGACAGGAATATCTTCTCCATGCTCTATGTCAGTGACGCAGTGGAGTTGGCCTGCAGGGTGATGCTGCAGGAGGAAACGGTAAAGGAATGCTATCATCTCTCTTCTATGGAAGAAATCAGTGAGACTCGACTGGCGAAGCTCATCGTTCAGGAGATGGGAGCGGGGGTGGAACTTGTCAACAGCACGGTCGGAGAAGGTTACCGCCTGATACTGGACAGCAGCCGGTATCAGGAAGAGTATGGACAGCGGATCGTAGTTCCCTGTGAGGAAGGGGTAAAAAAAGCGGCCCGGTACATAAAGCGTTACAGTGATTCGTTTATCCGTGCGGAGGATGCAGGCGGCGGTGTGGGCGGCAGAGTGCGTCACGGGATTCGTGTGCTCTGCAGCAGCCTGCTCCCTTTTGTGGAAAATCTGGTATGCTTTGTCCCGATCTATCTGCTGTACAGCCAGACAGCGGGCAGCAGATATTTTGAAAGGCTGGATTTTTTCCTGCTGTATGTACTCCTGTTTGCGATCGTACATGGGCAGCAGCAGGCGATCGTCTCGGCGCTTCTGTCGGTGGCGGGTTATTTCTTTCATCAGACTTCCGGGAGAAGCGGCTTCGAGGTGCTTCTGGATTATAACACTTATGTGTGGACGGCGCAGCTTTTTATCGTAGGAATGGTAGTCGGATATATGCGGGACCGGCTGCATCATATTACGGACGATAAGGACGAAGAAATCCGCTATCTTCAGGAGCGGATAGACAGTATCTCGGATATCAATGACAGTAACGTGAGGATGAAACAGAATTTCGAGGCGCAGCTGGTCAATCAGAAGGACAGCCTGGGGAAGATCTATGAGATCACGTCCAGTCTGGAGCAGTACGGTCCGGAGGAAGTGCTGTTCTATGCGGCGCAGGTACTGGAAGAACTGATGAACAGCAGGGATGTCGCCGTGTATGTGGTGGCCAACAGGGATTATGCCAGATTGTTTTCAGCCACATCCCCGGAGGCGCGCAGACTTGGCAACTCCATAGAGTATACGGCTATGGGAACGCTGTATGAGGCGTTGCGGGAGAAGCGGGTCTTTATCAATAAAGAACTGGATGAAAATCTGCCGTTGATGGCAAGTGCTGTCTATGCGGAGGGGGAGATGCAGCTGATTCTGATGCTCTGGGGAATTCCCTGGCAGCGTATGACGCTGGCAGAGGCAAACAGGCTTACGATCGTAGGCACTCTGATTCAAAACGCGGTCGTGCGTGCAAGGCGTTATCTGGATTCCCTCAAGGATCATCGCTACATGGAAGACACCGGCATATTGACGCAGGAAGCGTTTTCGCTGCTGGTGAGCGCTTTCTTTGAGGCGGGAGATAAGGGACTTACGGAATGTACGCTGCTGGAGGTTGTCGTCCGAAATCAGGAATACGGGCAGGCGGCGAAAGCGCTGGCGGGCAGTATCCGTGCCACCGACTACATGGGTGTGCTGGGAGACGGAAAACTGTATGTGTTGCTTTCTAATACGGATGAAAAGAATGCGGCGGGCGTAATGGAACGTTTCCGTAAAGCCGGTTATGAATGCCGGTCCGGAAAGGGGCAGTGAGCATGACGATGACGAGACAGGAGTTTATTTTAGCAGCAGTGCTGGCAGTGAATTTACTGGCGGCAGTCCTCTATCTGCTGTGGGGCATTCTTTTCGTAACTGCCCAAAAAAGGAAAAAAGAAACCGGGGATATGTGCGGCAACCGGCGGGTGTATCTGCTTAGAGCTTTGGTGATGGTGCTTTGTCCGGTTGTGGGCCCACTGTTTTTTCTGTTTTCCTATTTGCTGTATTTGACGGTTTTCCGTTTTCAGGTGGATTTGGAGGATGTGATCTTTCATAAGGACCGGGTACGTACCCAGATCAGGGCGGATGAGGAACGGGAGAGGAATTTGATTCCGGTGGAGGAGGCCGTGATCGTCAATGATAAGAGAAGTCTTCGTATGGCGATGATGAATATTATCAAGGGCGATATGCAGGGATCCCTGTCGTCAATCGCGCTGGCGCTTGACACGGAGGACTCCGAGACCGCTCATTATGCGGCTTCTGCGCTGAGCGATATTTTGAATGAGTTTCGAAGTTCGGTTCATAAGATGGTGCGGGAAATACAGAAGGAAGCAGACGGGGAAACGGCCGCCAAAGAGCGGCTGCTGGATTACATGGACGGAGTGCTGAAACAGGGTGTTTTCACGAAAGCGGAGCAAAACCGGTTTGTTGGCATGATGGAACATACAGCAGAACTTCTTTATGAAAAAGCGCCAAAGCGGCTGACGGCAAAACAGTATGAAAGCGTATGTCTGCGGCTTCTGGAGACGGGAGCAGTGGAGAACTCCAGAAAATGGTGTCTGCGGCTGAAAGAACAGTACCCACAGCAGCTTGTCGCATTTACCTGTCTGTTAAAACTGTATTTTACGGCGCGAGAGAGGGAGGCCTTCTTTGAGACGCTGGATGAATTGAAAAGGTCGGAAGTTGGGATTGACAGTGAAACGCTGGAGATGATCAGAGTTTTCAGCTGAGGAGAGAGAAAATGGTATCACGGTGGAATTATATTGCCATTACGGCAGTAATGGCAGTCACGTTCTTTTTGTTCCAGTTTACCAATGTCATGCTGGAGAGCTGGAATCATTATGAGGAAAATACATATGTCCGCGATCGGCAGGAACTTCCGGGACGCAGTGATGCCTACGGGGCTGACGGAAACACAGCGGCAGAGGCGGAGCGGGATACGGTCATCTATATCGGTGACAGGCAGGATCGTGAGAGCAGGATCGTGCAGACATGGGCGGCCTATACGAAGCGGGGGTTCAGGCAGTTTGATACACCGGCACAGGTGGGGGAGACTGTCTGGAAAAGCGGAGACAATCAGCCGGAAATGATCATGGTGAATGGTGCCGGCCTGAACGGGGAAACGGATACGGCCTCTCTGGAAGACTTCGCAAAAGCAGGGATCAGTGTAGTTTTTTGCAGTCTTCCCGAGGCAGCGGTCATCCGTGAGGATGACAGTCTGCAGAATCTTCTGGGGATTGACGGGATCAGAGAAGAAGAGATCACGGTACAGGGTATACACCTCTATGAAGGTTTCCTGCTGGGTGGTGAGGCGGTCTATTACACGGAAGATAAAGAAGAATGGATGAGAAAGCAGGATATGGAGCTGACTTTTCCCTGGTATGGACTTACGGAAGACAGTGAGGTATATATGAGCGGGCTGCCGGCACAAAAGGCAGGGAAAAAGGAGGACGGTATTCCCATACTCTGGAGGCATGTTTATGGGGAGACGGATATCTTCGCCGTAAACGGCAGGTATATGGAAGATGTGGCCGGACTGGGAATCCTGTCAGCCATGGCGGCGAAGAGAAATGGCTATGAAATTTATCCGGTAGTCAATGCACAGAATCTGATCGCCGTCAATTATCCGGGCCTGGCGGAAGAAAACGGGGAGGCGGTCAAGAACCGGTATGGCCGGTCGATGACGGAACTGTTTCAGGATACGCTGTGGCCGGCATTGATCGCCGTATACAGGCAGAATACGCTGGGACTCACCTGTATGCTGGCGCCGCAGTTTGATTATGAGGATGAGAACCGGCCCGATGCAGAGCAGTTTTCATATTATATGAGACGGCTGAACGAGGAGCGGGCAGAGACCGGTCTGTCCGGCGGCAGTGTTTCGGATACGACGCTTTTACGGAAGCTGCAGGACGACCGGCAGTTTATAGAAGAAGTGCTGCCGGATTATCGTTTCACCTCTTTCTATGCCGGCGGGCTTACCGGAGAGGAAATTGAGACGGCATTGCAGCAGGCTTTTTTGTCGGATGTGCGTACGGTTGCGGCAGTGTATGACGGAACAGGCGACGTGATAGGATATCAGAATGATACGGTGACCAGACAGTGTATTGTGACGGACGGCGTTCGACATACCTATCGGGAGGATTTTCGGAGCAGATGTATTGAAACCGCATTGGGATATACCAGCGTAGGAGTGGATCTAAGAGAGGTTGCTTATCCGACGCAGGGACAGGACGCGCTGACAGAACTCACTTCTTATCTGGGGTGGAACCTGCAGCAGACCTTTGACGGATACAGCGGATTTGCAGGGACCACGCTCTCTGAGAGTGATGAGCGGATTCGCAGTTTCCTGACGCTGGATTACAGACAGCGCAGGGAGGGTAATGCCATCTGCCTTAATGTGGAAGGGACAGCATCACCTGCCTGGTTTGTACTGCGATGCCACGGCGAAGTGCCTGCCCGTGTGGAGGGAGGAAGCTGGAAGAAACTGGAAGAGGACGTCTATCTGATCGAGGTACAGGAGAAGGAGGCGGTCGTTACGCTAAAGACCGCCAGGGACTGACAAAGACTCTGACGGGAAAAGGAAGGTAAAGGAATAAGATGAGAATTTGCATAATTGCGGAAGGGTGTTATCCGTATACGGTAGGGGGTGTATCCGGCTGGGTGCACAATCTGATCCAGTCTTTTCCGGAACAGGAATTTGTGATCCTGAGCGTTATATCCGACCGTTCACTGCGCGGAAAGTATATCTATGAGCTGCCGGATCAGGTGACGGAGGTACATGAGCTTTATCTGGATGATTTCGAATGGGGAAGAAAAAGACGAAGGCAGAAGAAACTTCGCAGAAAAGAATATCATGCGCTTCGCAGCCTGCTGTTGAACCGGCAGGCGGATTGGGAGACACTCTTCGACTTGTTTCAGGAAGAGAAACTCTCTCCCAATGACATTCTGATGGGGGAGGACTTTCTTCATGCGGTGACGGAGTTCTATAACCTGCATTACAGTCAGATGGTGTTTACAGATTTTCTGTGGATGATGCGCTCGATCTATCTGCCCCTGGTATTTACCCTGCAGATGAAGATTCCAAAAGCAGATGTCTATCACTGTGTATCCACCGGGTATGCGGGGGTGCTCGGCAGTATGGCGAAATATCTGCACGGCGGCAGGCTGATCATTTCGGAACATGGGATCTACACGCGGGAAAGAGAAGAAGAACTGATCAAGGCGAAATGGGTGCAGGGGATCTATAAGAATATATGGATCGAACAGTTTCAGAAGATGGCACATCTGGCATACGGGCGGGCCGATGTGGTCGTCAGCCTGTTTGAGCAGGCACGGGAGCTGCAGCTGGAAGAAGGATGCCAGGTGGAGAAGACCATGATCATACCAAACGGCATCCGGTTGGAAGATTTCAGGGATCTGCCGGGCAGGACGGCGGAAGATGACGGAAGGATCAACGTCGGCGCCATCCTTCGTGTGACGCCGGTCAAAGATGTGATGACATTGATACAGGCATTCGGGTTTGCGAAGGAGAAGGAACCGGCACTGCGGCTTTTCGTGATCGGTCCGTGGGAGGAAGACGAAGATTATGCGGCGGGGTGCTTTGAGTTGATACAGACTATGGGAATCGAGGATGTAGTCTTTACCGGGAAAGCAGACGTCAGAGCCTATTACGGCAGAATGGATATGACGATCCTTACCAGTATCAGCGAAGGGCAGCCGCTCACGATCCTGGAGAGCTTTGCCGCCCGCAAGCCGGTGATCGCTACGGATGTGGGCAACTGCCGGGAACTGATCCTTGGAGAAAAGAGTGATTCTTCCAGGGATGACTTCGGTGAGGCCGGAATCATTACCCGCATTATGAATGTGGAAGAGATCGCAGGAGCTGTGCTGCAGCTGGCACATAATGAGACCGCGCGGCGGGTCATGGGAGAGAATGGATATAGAAGAGTGGCGGCTGCCTATCAGATGGACAGGATGCTGGCTGCCTACAGGAACATGTATGCAGAGTTGACCGGTCATGGGAAGACGACCGGGAAAAAGGAAGGAACGGAATAATGGCAGGGGTTGGTATTAAGTTAAATCGTATTTATGAGAAGAAATCCATTGCGGCGGACTTTCTGGGATTCCTTTACAGTGTGGTCATCACCATAGCTCCCATACTGCTTGTCCTGGGCGCTATTCTGCTGATGGGCTGGATGCTGGGGTTCGGTGAGGTGGATTATCCGGACAGGACACTTTTTTCCTGTACCGTACTGTATCTGTTTATTTTCGGTCTGTTGGCAGTGTCGCCGTTTAATGCGGTACTGTCCAAGTATATGCAGGACGCGATCTACGAAGAGCGTTTTCAGGATATTCTGCCCTGTTATTATCTGGGACTTGTGATGACGGTGGTGTTTGGATGTCTGTTTGGCATTCCCTTCTGTCTGTGGGAGCACTTTGCGGGTGGTGTGGATGCGCTTTATGTGTTTACAGGCTATTGCGGTTTTTGTGCCATTATCCTTGTTTTCTATTCCATGATCTATCTTTCGATCTGTAAGGATTACGAGAGAATATCCGTCTTCTTTCTGCTGGGGATGACAGCGGCGGTTCTTCTCTCGCTTATCCTGCGGTTTGTGCTGCTGTGGGAAACATCCTACAGTATGCTCTTTTCTTTGACGGTGGGGCTTTTCGTGACCGCGCTGCTGGAATTTACGGCGGTCAGAAGATATTTCCCCGGAAACAGCAACCGGTATTTGCCGGTGCTTAAGTATTTCGGGAAATGGTGGAAACTGGTGGTGACAAATTTTGCCTATATCCTCGGTCTGTATATACATAATTTTGTGTTCTGGACGGATGATTCACGGCTGGTGGTGGCGCGCAGTTTTGTCTGCAACGAGCCTTATGATCTTGCCACCTGTATCGCCATGTTTACGAATCTGTCCGCAACCATTATTTTCATTACGAGAGTGGAGATGCATTTTCATGAGAAATATAAGCTCTATTCGGAGGCGGTGATCGGCGGGAAATGGACGGACATTGAGAACGCTAAGAACAGAATGTTCCGCCAGCTTGGTATCGAGCTGATGAATCTGGTAAGGGTGCAGTTTATCATCTCGGTGGTGATCTACCTGCTCTGTGTGGTATTTCTGCCGCAGTATGGATTTGCAGGGAGAGTGATGCGCATTTATCCGTGTCTGGCAGCCGGGTACTTTATTCTGTTTCTGATGTATGCGGCCCTTCTGTTCCTGTATTATTTCAATGATCTCACAGGAGCGGTATATACAACACTGGTTTTTTGCATTCTTACCTGTGTGGGCAGCGTTTTCGCCATGCGCATGCCGGAAATCTGGTATGGGGCCGGGCTGGCAGCAGGAGCGTTTGTGGGATGGACGGTGGCGTATATGCGCCTGCGCTGGGTGGAACGGCATCTGGATCTTCATATCTTCTGCCAGGGACAGCTGATCCGGCGAAAGACCGGCAGGAAGCCGTCGGGGAAAGTGTATGAACGCACAAATGGAAAACTGTAATAAGGTGAACAGGGATAGAAAAGAGACATTGGTTATTATCCCGGCGCATAACGAGGCGGAGAATATACAGAAAGTGTTCGATAGTCTGGAGCGGGATGAGATCGCAGCGTTTGCGGATATTGTTGTGATCGATGATGCGTCTGTGGACGGTACGGGGGAAGTGGTAAAAAGGCGTGGGTACAGACTGATTGAGAATTCTTCACGGTTGGGATACGGAAAAACCCTGCAGCAGGGATATGTGTTTGCCAACAGCAGAGATTACAGATATGTCATTCATATGGACGCAGATGGGCAGCATGATACATGTAATATTCCCGGGATTTATCGCAGACTGCTGGAGAAGGACAGGGACGGCAGACAGCCGGATATTGTGATGGCGTCAAGATACATGGAGGGCAGTTCACCTTTTCCGGTTTCCCTGTGGCGAAAAGGTGCTTATGCTTTGTTTCGGATGGTGATCCGTGCGGTGACGGGACGCTGGATTGCAGATCCCACTACGGGCCTTCAGGGATTGAGTCAGCGAACATTTCGTTACTATATGGAAAGGGGACATTATGATAAATATCCGGATGCCAACATTGTGATCCAGATGTTGCTTTTAGGATTTCATATCGTGGAGATTCCTGCCGTGATGCACATAAGAACAGACGGTAAGAGCATGCACCATGGAATAAAGGCATTATGGTATATGGTGCATATGTGCTGCAGTATTGTGGGTGTGGTGTTTCGGGTCAAGGTGTTAAAGAACGGTTAGATTGGAAATGACTTGATATGTTAAGAAAGTATAAGAGAAGGTGTTTGATCGGGTTCTATTTGGTTATGACGATGCTTTTATTAGCCGGAATCCATGGGATTGGCAGTAAATGGTTATGGGGAAGAGTAAAGACAGATTCTGTTAAATTCAAAGAATCAGCGCAGAAACTGGATAACCCAAACAGAGGTTTTTATTATATCTATGATTTCTGGATCACAGATACAGAGACCGATTATCGAAGGCTTGTAACAGAACGGTATGAGAAGGATACAGATACAGAGCTGACAATGCTGCAGATCTGTCTACAGGATTATCGGGAAGGGGAGATCACAAAGGCGGGGATACGGAATATCGACGCATTGTTTCAGGCAGTGGCAGAGAAAGACAAACAGCTTATTGTACGGTTTGTATATGACAGGGAAGGAAAAAATTTTCTATATGAGCCGCAGGATATTGGTATTATTTTGGGGCATATGGAACAGCTTGAAGCTATTCTAAAGAAATACAGTCGTCAGATTTTTATTTTGCAGGGATTGTTTGTGGGTAACTGGGGAGAGATGCATGGAACGCGGTATGATTCCGGGAAAGATTTCCGGATTCTTGCGCAGAAACTTGCTGCGGTGACGGAGAAGTCTGTTTATCTTGCGGTAAGAACTCCGGTGCAATGGCGTATGGTAACCGAATCGGATATCCTGACAGGAGACGACGGCCGGGAAGGTGATTTGGCAAAGCGGTTGGGACTTTTTAATGACGGGATGTTGGGAAACGAGACTGATTATGGAACTTATGGAACAAAAGATACTGTGCAGGAAGGAATTTACACACAGAGAAGTCGGGATGAGGAACTGCGCTTTCAGAGTGTGTTGTGCGATAAAGTGCCGAATGGCGGGGAAGTGATCGTCCCCAATCCATATAACGATATTGAGAATGCAGTTAAGGATATGCAGAAAATGCGGGTCACCTATCTCAACAGGGAATATGACGGCAGTGTTTTTGATAAATGGGAGAAATCCGTAGTTTATGAAAAGGGTGTTTTTGATGGAATGGACGGATGTACTTACATAGAAAGACATTTGGGATATCGTATTTTTATTGACAGGGCAAAATTGTTTTATAGATTTTGGGAGAACTGTCTGAGAACCAGTATTTCATTAAAAAATGTAGGGTTTGCGCCTATGTACAGGGAGCCGGATGTTAATCTGATTCTTTATAATGTTGAGGACCAAAAAGTTTTCCGTCAGAAGATCTCATGCAGTTTGCGAAAACTGGCAGGCGGAGGAAACAGAAAGCAATCCCTTACGATACGGACAGACATAGAGCTTGATCAAATTTCAGAAGGGCGATATGAAGTATACCTTGAAATGATTGATCCTGCGACCGGGAAGCATATTCAGCTGGCAAATGAACAGGGAGAAGAACAATATGGTTATCTGATTGGCAGATTAGAATGTAAATAAGCGTATAAACGGATGTAAAGGTTGAAAAGGAAAAATGAAGACAGTCTTGTTCGTCATAAATACCATGGGGATAGGAGGCGCAGAACATGCGATTCTGAAATTGCTTCAGCAGATGAATTTCGAAAGCTGTGAAGTATCTTTGTTTATCCTTACCGGACAGGGAGAACTGTCAGGATGTATTCCGGAAAAAGTGAACGTAATCAATAAAAAGGTCTATCCGGTGTCAGTTCTTGACAGAGCCGGGGAGATGAGGCTTTTTAGGACCGTGATAAAAGCCTGTTTTGCCAGAGGAACGATCTTCAGGAGAGCGGGCTATATTGTGGCGAATCTGCTTTTCATGATGAAAAAGGGGACAGTACAGAAGGATAAACTTCTTTGGAAGATTCTGGCAGATGGTTCACAAAGGTTTTCACGGGAATTTGATCTGGCAGTGGCCTATTTGGAGGGAGGAGCGGCATACTATGTGGCTTCACATGTAAAAGCAAAGAAAAAGGCCGCCTTTATACATACAAAGTACGAACTTGCAGGTTATAACAGGAAACTGGATGAAGACTGCTATATAAAGTTTGATCATGTGTTTGCTGTATCGGAGTATGTGAAGAAAGGTTTTCTGTCGGTTTATCCGGAATGCAGGGATTGTACGACGCTGTTCAGAAATCTGATCAACAGGGAAGAAATTTTGACGAAGGCGAAGGAGAAAGGTGGTTTTGCCGACGACTTCGACGGGTTTCGGATTTTGTCAGTAGGGCGGCTGGTCGCAGCGAAAGCTGTCAATGTGTCAATCGAAGCCATGCGTATCCTGAAGAGAAGCGGAAAACCTTTTCGTTGGTATGTACTTGGAGAGGGTGAGATGAGGGAAGAACTGGAAAGTAAGATCCGGGAGTATGGACTTGAGAGAGATTTTGTCCTCCCTGGCACAGTCAGGAATCCGTTTCCTTACTATGTACAGTGCAACCTGTATGTTCATACGGCTTATTATGAAGGAAGAAGCGTCGCAGTGGAGGAGGCGCAGATTCTGGGCTGTGCCATACTGACTACGGAATACGACGGCGTCAGAGAGCAGATACAGGATGGCATTGATGGCAGGATATGCAGACTGGAGCCGGAAGTTCTTGCGGCTCATATATTAGCCCTGGAAGAGCAGCCGGATCGCTGTACAGCTTATGGCCATGCGGCATCAAAAAGAGAACATGCAGACGGAAGAGAAGAACTGGATAAGCTAATGGATCTGATCAGATAGAGGCAGGATAAACGTTGATGAAGACTGGAACTATGGATATATTATACTGGTTATTTGAATATGGAAAAGTATTCTTCGGTTATCAGTTTTTGATGTTTCTATGGCCCTCTGTTGTATTCTTTGGGCATTTGCGGAACAAGACAATGACATATCGTTTTGCTTTTTGTGTTACGGTGCCGATCGTCATCAGTAATACGGCGGTTTTGTCAATGGGACTTCTGCATATCCTGGACCGGCGCATTATTATGGTGTTGTTTTATGGTATATTTGTAATTTCTGCCTGCAGATGGGCGGCAGTCTATTTTCGTGCCGGAAGAAGAAGCTGTGAAATTTTCAGGTCAAAACTATGTTTTTTGGGGGAACGGTACAGTCTGCTTGTTGTCGTACTTCTATTTGGAATGTTGTATTTTTGTTATGGGGCATTTCAGGTTCATTCCTATGGATATGGGGATTTGTATATTCATCATGAATGGATTTATGGACTTTCTGTGGGGAAGGTGTTTTCCGGAGGAGTATATCCTGAGGCGATGCATTGCTTTGTCTACTGTATGAATGTACTTTTTGGCATCAGAGTATACAGTATCCTGCTTTTTTTGCAGGGAATCCATGTGGTTGTTTTTCTGACGGCAGCGTTTTGCCTGCTCCGGAAAGTATTTTACTGGAGGTATACACCGGTATTTGTGCTGGCATTTTTTGTGACGCTGGATTTGTGTAATGCGGACCTGATCCACAGTATGTTCCGGCTGCAGATTACGATGCCGATGGAGTTTGGACTCCATACCGTATGTTTATGCGCCTTGTTTCTGAAAGAATATTTGAAGGATACAGTCAGCGGTACGGCAGGAAAGATGACGGTAAGGTTTTACCGGGACGGGAATCTTTTTCTGTTTGCAATGTCATTGACGACAGCCTTGATGACTCATTTTCATGTGGTGATCATGGCAGTATTTCTGTGTGGGACTTTTACGCTGTTTTCCTTGCAGAAGATGTGCAGGGTGGAGAAGTTTGTTCCGCTGTCAGTATCAGTTCTGATCGCGTGTCTGGTTGCAGGGGGGCCTATGGTGGGAGCACTGCGGCAGGGAATTATGTTCCATGAATCCATTCGCTGGGCAATCGATGCCATGAGCGGTGAAGAAAGCAGAAAGTTACGTGACCAGAATGAGGAGAAGGAAGAAGAAAACGGAGAGGAGACGCAGAGCATCGAGTGGAAGAAGGCGGAGGTTCTGGCTGGCGGAAGCAGCTTTATCAAACAGATATATGAGAAGGGCTATGTGGAATTGTATGGAGCCGGAAGGGCGCAGTGGATCGTCATGCTGACGGCGGCAGCGACAGTAATTTGTCTGCTTGCAGGACGAAGACAATGCTTTCTGTCCATGCGGGAAGTCTGCGCCGGTTATCCGCCGGTTATCCTGTCTTCGGTTCTGTATATTGTCGTGTATGCCGCACCGCTGCTTGGATTGCCGGATATCATACCGGAAGGGCGGTTCTTTGCTCCCGGCCATATGATGCTTCTTGCGGTCACATTGATGCCGGTTGATATTTTGTTTTTCATGCTTCGGCATCTGAAAAGCAGGTGGTTCCTCTGGACAGTGTCGCTTGTTATTCTTATGGGAATATATGCAGGGACGATTGCATTTGGCTGTTTCCGGGGATATCTGTTCTATGAAATGACGAGGTATAATACCGCGGTGGCGGTAACGAATTCGATCATTGAGAATTATCCGCAGTACAGCTATACTGTGGTTTCTCCGACGGATGAGCTTTATCAGATCATTGAGTATGGGTGGCATGAAGAACTGCTTTCCTTTGTGGAAAAGAGCAGCAGCGGGGAATACACGATTCCGTCAGAATATGTGTTCCTGTATATAGAAAAAAGGCCTCTTCTCTATGCACAGTCCCACTTTTTCACAGGTCCGTCATGGCTGGGGGAGGAGAAATATCTGGAGCCTTACTGGGAAAGATATTCCCTGCGCTATCCTGACAGTGGAGCAAGCCAGAGTCCGCAGGTCAGAGCGAGTGCAGTTTCGGCAGAAGAGGCGCTAAAGGATATGCCCTGGTATGATGTGCCGTGGTTTGTGTATTTAAAACATGAAAGCCGCACTGTTTTGGAAGCGAAGGCATATGAGTGGTGTCAGCGGTTTGCTGCTCAGTATCCATCGGTGCTTAAGGTCTATTATGAAGATGAAGATTTTGTATGCTATTATTTCCGACAGGATGTGGGAGAGGTGTTGTATGATTTGCATCTACCGCCATTAGCAGATCACGGACAGAATAAATGAAACCGGAGATGGAGAGATGATCGTTCAGATTTCTGAAGCAGTCAGATTATTGTTGATATTGTGGATTGGTGTCCTGTGCATAAAAATTCTGTTAAGACTTTTTAAGTGCAGAAAAATGATAGAGACCGCAAAGATAGAAAAAGCATTTAAAAATACAGTCTTGAGAAAACGGTTTTTTAAGTGGTGTGTAATGCTGTTCTTTATTATATATGCTGTTATGCATTGTACAAAAGCCAGAATGATTCCACAACTGCGGGTAGCACTGACCTTTGAAGAGGCAGATAAGGGGCAGACTCCAAATAAGACGCGCTTTAATGAATCGTGGATCTTATCACCGACGGTTATAGAGGGAGTCATCCAAAAGGGAAATCTCAATCTGACAGTGGAAGAACTGACAGCATGTTTTGCTCTGAACAATTTTTTTGATGACAGGAAGATCAATGAAGAGACTCCGGAATCTGCATTGAAAATAGCCACAGAGTATAGAGTTGTTTTTACCGATAACATTTATCGCTATCAAACATCTCCGCGGGATATTATGGAATGGTTGGCAGATGTGTATGAAGAGGAGTTCCAACGCGCGTATGTGAAAAACGACAGCATTTTGACATTGGAATTAGAAGTGATTGAGGATATGGAATATCTGGATGTCACGGACTATCTGAGGCTGCAGGCTGAAAAACTGTGTAGATATCTTGATAACTGTGCAGGAGAAAACTCGGCGCTGTCTGTAAAAATCAAAACTTTTATGGAAGTAGAACTGGAGCGGTATCGTTCTTATGTGTTGGAAAATGGATTGTCAAAGAGAAATGATGAATATGGGATGCGGATTGATCATCTAAATCGTATGCTTCAGATGCAGTACGATAAAGACGTTGCCGCATATGAGGTGCGTATGGAGATGATGAATCTGTACAATACCCGTATGACAGACTATGTACTTGTGCCGACTGTTGATCCGAACGGTGGATTTTATATGTCCAGAACCAAGGTCGGTGTGGATTATTTTGCAGATGAGGCGGATAAATTTTCACAGAGTGCAAAAGAGCGAAAGGAAGAAATGGAAAACAATGAATATATCAGACAGAGGTTGAATTTTTTCAGTGCGCCTTCGGCATTTGAGCATGCGGAGGAGCAGATTGCAAAGTTGACAGAAGAACTTGCAGATCTTTCCGCAGAGTGCCGTGAATATTGTGATCTGACATTTCAAAATAAGCAAAACAGTTTTGGAGACGGATATCTTCAGCTTGATGTGATCGAAGTTTCTTCACAAAGCCTTATAACGACAAGTTTCAGAGGGACCTTTATTTTTGCATTTGTACTGTATGTCTATCTGGTGGTATCAGAGTTGGAAAAAATGCGGTTGGCAGAACGGTTGAAAATGCAGTGCAGGGAGGCGGAATCTGATGAATGATTTTCAGATCCTAAGATATCTAAAAAAATACTGGAGTGTGATCGCGATCGGTTCTCTGCTGGCAGGTATGGTATTTTATGTGATCGCGAGACAGGATATTCAGGAATACACGGCGGCAACAGTCATTAAGTATACAAATCCTGAGGCAGAAAAGGGTTTGGCGCCGGACGGTACGAAGATTGATCCGACAGAAATCTATGGATCTAATATTATCATACAGACTATGGATGAGCTGGGTTTGAATCCAACGGACTTTTCGATAGATGAATTCAGGAGTGGAATCCAGGTGACACCGTTTGCGGTGGAAGAAGAAAGAAAATCCGAAAACGATGACACGACAGAGCAGGATGAGGGTACGACCATGTATCTGGTGACATTTTCAGCAGATATTTCTTATGGTAAGGAATTTCCGAGAAAGGTGTTAAATCAGATTCTGGAATGCTATTTTGCATACTACGGAAAAAAGCATATCAATTCAGAGAAAGCAGCCAACAGTATTCAGGATATTTATACAAAAGGGTATGACTATATAGAGATGACAGAGGTTGTGGATACGGCATTGCGTGAAACTCTGGATCTACTGCAGGAAAAGAGCGACGCCGATGGTACGTTCCGGTCTATGGGGACAGGTTATTCTTTTGCTGATTTGTATGATGAGTTCCTTTTTATCAGAAGAACGGAATTATCACAGCTGACAGCAGATATTCTCCTGCATAAAATTACAAAGGACAGGGAAGTGCTTCTCGTGAAATATGAAAATCGCAGGAATGTGCTTGAAGCTGCAAATAATGCCTGTTCTTTTCAAAGCGCCAGAATTCGGGGAATCCTTTCTTCTTATGAGAGTGCCATGGATCGATTTGATCACAATCCGATGGATCCGGAAGCCACATCTGAGAAGGAAGAGCTTGTTGGCAGTCTGATTTTGCCGGAGGTCTATGATGGATTGGAGCGCAGGGACGAAGAGAAGAATGACGAAAAAGCGTCGGGACAGATTGCGGAATATGATAAGCTGCTGTCGGAGTATAGTGAGAGTATAACCTCTTTTGAATATAACAATATAGAATCTGCATATAACCAGTATATCATTAATGTATTTTCTGATGCACCGGCAGTATCTGTAGAGAAACAACAGATCGAGGTCATGGAGCGCTTTCAGAAATTGACAAAGAAGACGGATGCATTGTATCAGATTCTGGATAAGACACTCGCTGAATATGAGGATTATTTGGGTGCACAGAATCTGCTCCTTCTTGCCAGTGTCGGTGTATCAGAAAAAATACCGCTGGGAGTGTTTACGGCAATGGCGGTAGTAGTGTTTGGATTCTTTGGTTGTATGGGGGCGGTCATATTGGGAAGGTTAGAAGATATTATAGAGTATTATGCTTTCACAAACAAAGCGGATGGCCTGCCGAATAAAACAAAATGTGAAAGATTTATTGCTTCTCTGGATAAAAAGGTGCTTTCGAGCGAGTTTGCCGGTATCGTATTAAAAGTGGCGAAGCTGGAGGAAGAAAATATATTAATGAATCGTGAAATAAGCGAACGAACGATGAAAGATTTTGCAGAGATATTGACCAGCGTATTTGTTCCGTCAAAGAAAGTATTTGTTGGATATTATGGTTCAGGGCAGTATTTGATATTTGCGGATGGAATAGACAGGGGACATGTGGATGCGGCTTTGGAGCAATTTGGAACAGTGATCCGCAGGGAATGGCAACAGGAGGACAGCATTGACTACCAGACAGGGGTTGCCTGCGCGGAGGAAGAAAAATGTTATTATATCCGTCAACTCTTATCTATTGCACTTCATCGTTTGAATACTGATGAGGCGCAGATTCCGGAACCGGAATCGGGCGTACAGGATATCGCAGTGGAAAGCTAGGTGACAGGAGGAAGTAAATTGGCGGCTTTTGTGTATATGGCTTTGGCGACAGCGATGTTTTTTTGGATAAAGGGAGAGATCAGACTGGGCGATTTCGGCTTTATGTATCAATTTATCTTTGGTGCGATAATTGTATTGTTTGCATTGGGGGTATTTCTGGTACGTCCACGGTTGGGGCTGGCAAAAAAATTGATACAATACAGTTTTATTCTGAGTGTTCCCTATTATGTTCCCGTGCTGCTTTCCTTTATGATCTGGATCGGTGTGCTGGCAGAATACCGTATTATAATTCGTGGTTTTTTTCTTGTGATGTATGTATTTCTGGGAATCGGTGTGTCTGCGGCAACACTTTACATTTTTGGTGAACGGGGAATCTGGTATTGTCTTGGTTCCATGATCATTGCGAACATGCTGCGGGCCCTGCTCCTCATCGGCACTGCGGGATTCGGACAGTTCCTGAGCGAATTCCTAGAGTTGATATTGTCCTTTGCAAATGAAACAGGTTCTGTGATTGCACAAATGGAAGTTCATGACCAGACATTTGCTTTTGGTTTTTTTCTGGTGTTCCTTCTGGTGTGTATTAAAGACATCAGACATAGATATTTGTGGCTGTTTCTGACATTGGTGAGTTTCTTGCTTGGGTTAAAAAGAATTGCAGCCATAGGAACAGCAGTTGCGGTTATTACTGCATTTGTTCTGCATTTTTTTTCGGAAAAGACTGCTCAGAAAATTGCTGTTGTGATCGCCTGCCTGTCTGTCCTGGTGAGTTTTATTTATATCGTAGCTGTCCATAATGGGCTGTTTGTCTTTCTGGAAAACAGACTGAACATAAACACCATGTTCCGCAAAACTCTCTATGAAGTGCTGTCGCAATATTATGAGATCAGTGTCACTTATATGGGAAGGGGACTGGGATTTAGTGGTACAGACTGGTTGAAATTTCGTGGAATGCCTGCGATAGAAATACATAATGATTTTTTGCGGATGTATGTTGAGTTGGGGTTTGTGGGATATTTTGTCTGGGCATGGTGTCATTTTGTCCTGCGTATAAAATATTTCTTTTTGAAGGGTGGGAAAAAAACGGGGCTGTTGTGTCTGGCACTTTCAGTATATAGCTATATTAACTATATAACAGATAATACACTGTTTTATTACGATGCAAATATAGCGTTTTCCATATCGGTCATGGCCTGCTGTTTAAAAAATACGGGAGAGAGGAATAAAGAGAAAGATTATTATGAGACAGAAAAGATATCTTTATAGCCTGCTCAGCTCACTTTGTGCGCAGATTGTTTCTGTGATCTGCGGAATAATCCTGCCGCGTGTTTTGTTGAAAAATTATGGGTCGCAGTTGTATGGGGCTACCAGGTCCATTACGCAGTTTCTTGGATATATCGCACTTTTAGAGGGTGGTATCAGTGGCGTGGCGAGGGCGGCTTTGTATAAACCGTTAGCAGAAAAAGACAATGTGGAAGTCGGTAAGATAATTTTTTGTATTCGTAGTTTTTACCGGAAGATCGCCCTCTTTTTCTCCGCTTCTGCAATGGTGATTGCCTGCTCCTATAAATGGATCGCCAGAGGCAATACGTTTGATTGGCTATATTCTTTTTTTCTTGTCGTCGTCATTGCGATTTCGTCAATGGCTGAATATTATTTTGGAAGTGCATATGATGTATTGCTGCATGCAGATCAAAAAAAATATATATATTATTTGCTGAGTACGGGAGCAACGTTCTTCAATACGGTATTTTCATGTATTCTTGCCTGGATCGGTATGGATATGATTTTTCTTAAGATTGCCTGGTGTGGGATCCATATAATCCGGCTCATGATTCTGAACTGGTATATTCATCAGGTATATCAGCTTAAGGAAATAAAAACAAAAAAGGATTACCTGCCTCAAAAGTGGGATGGGCTTGGACAGCATATTGCATATTTTTTCCAGACAAATACAGACATCATTATTATAACGGTCTTTATCAGTCTTACAGAAGTGTCCGTGTATTCTATATACAATAATATAATTACCTGTCTGAGTGCACTGGTCCTCACTCTGAATGCAAATGTAGAAGCTGTTTTTGGAGATATGCTGGCAAAAAGAGAGTTTCGGAAGTTAAAGGATTTTTTTGATCAAATCAGCTTTATGATAAGCAGCGCAGTCAGTATTTGTTTTTCGGTTGCCGCGGGTTTGATCATACCATTTATCAGACTATATACATCCGGAATAAATGACGCAGAGTATATCCGTCCCAACCTTGCAATGTTGATGTTATTGATACAGGTAGTTTATTGTTTGAAGCACCCATACCATGAGATGACAATTGCAGCAGGACATTTTAAAGAAACAAAGAAGGCGGCCTTTATAGAAGCAGGATTGAATATCGGGTTATCTGTTTTACTTACACTCAGGTGGGGAACAGAAGGAGTGGTAATGGCAACCTTAACAGCGCTTATATATCGGGCAACTTTTTTTGTTCTTTATCTGAAAAATCATATACTGCATATTCCGTCAGCCGTGTTTATCAAACGAATTCTTGTTACGCTTATCAATATTGTTCTAAATGTAAAGATATTTGTTCTGTTTGCTGATATCACACATATGCAGGTGAAAACAATCATGGAATGGATTTATTCCGCTATGGTATCAACTATTTTGGCTGTGGCAGTAACATTTCTGTTTTCTTTTATTTTTTATCGCAGAGAATTGTATTGCCTGATTAAAAGGATAAGGTGAGAACGTGAAGATTTACAGTGAAGGTCAGGAAGAGCAGGTATGAGAAATTTAAAGATACTGGTGACTGGGGGAGCAGGCTTCATCGGTTCTCATTTGTGCGAAAAATTATTGTCACACAAACATGATATCGTCTGTATGGATAATCTTGTTACAGGGAGCGAAGTAAACATCAGACATTTATTGCCGGATCCACATTTTGTGTTTGTGAAACAGGATGTCACGGAAGAAATTGATATGGAATGTGACCAGATTTATAATCTTGCCTGTCCGGCAAGTCCGGTCCATTACCAGCGTAATCCGGTAAAAACAGGGAAAACATGTGTGATGGGGGCATTACATACGCTTGAACTTGCCAGGAAATGTCATGCAAGAATTTTACAGGCCAGTACATCTGAAATTTATGGAAATCCGGAAGTACATCCCCAGCCGGAAAAGTACTGTGGTCATGTGAATCCGGTGGGAATCCGTGCCTGCTACGATGAAGGGAAGCGTGTGGCAGAAACTTTTTTCTTTGACTACCACAGGCAGTATGAGGTGGATATTAAGGTGGCCCGCATTTTCAATACATATGGAACAAGGATGAAGGTAGAGGATGGCAGGGTTATTTCAAATTTTGTGGTGCAGGCATTGCGAGGGAATGATATTACGATTCATGGCGATGGAAGACAAACGAGAAGCTTTTGTTATGTGGATGATCTGGTAGACGGATTGATTTGCCTGATGAATTCGAGAACTGGATTTACCGGACCTGTAAATCTGGGAAATCCAAAAGAGATTACCATATTGGAAGTTGCGAAGCAGATACTTAACATGACAGGATCAGGGTCTGAAATACTATACAGTCCTCTTCCGGAGGATGATCCGATTCGACGCAGGCCATCAATCGAGCTTGCCAAGCGGGAGCTTGGATGGAGTCCGAAGATTCCGCTTCGGGAGGGACTTCTTTATACGATAGAATATTTTAGAAAATGTCTGAAAGAGGAAGAGGGATGATGAGGTGCAGACGATACGTGCATTGTTTTTTATAAATTCACTGGCTGGTGGAGGAGCGGAAAGAGCCTGCTTAAATCTTGCGAAACAGCTGCATAGATTGAATATTGAGAGCGATTTTGTTACGGTTTACCGTACAAAATCAGATTATGACATACCGGAGTATGTTCATATATATTCCCTTGGACTTGATGAGCAGGCGTCTCCTGTAAGAATAATATCCGGAATGCTTTGCGGGGTGGCCGGTGCGAATGCATTTCTTTCTGAAAAGGAATACACGTTGATAACAGCACATCTTCCCATGTCCCATATCCTGGCGTCATTGACGAAAGCAGGGAAAAAGTGTCTTTATGTCATGCAGGTAAGCCAGCGTCTGCCGGACAGTCGGCACTCTCTTTTTTACAGGACAGGATTGAGATTGTTTTTGAAAGGGAAAAAGTCGGTCGCGGTTTCCAAAGGTCTCGAACGAGAACTGATTGAGGAGTACGGGATAAAATCTGTTGATGTGACGACCATTTATAATCCATGTTTCTCAGAAGAGACCGGATGTACAGCGCAGTTGGTAAATCCGCATGAACGGCCTTACATCCTTGTCATGGGAAGGCTGGAAGAACAGAAAAATCCCTTACTGGCATTGGAACTGTATGATAAAGGCGGATTCAGCAGTCAGTATGATCTTATCTATTTGGGACAGGGAAGTCTGGAGAAAGATTTAAGAAAACGAATTGCGGAGTATCATTTACAGGAGCATGTGCATTTGAAAGGATTTCAGAAAAATCCGGAACAGTGGTTGAGAAATGCATCGCTGCTGCTTTCCTGTTCCAGACAGGAAGGGCTGCCATTGAATCTGGTTGAGGCGCTGGTTTGCGGAACGCCCGTGGTGTCAGCCGATTGTCCCTGGGGGCCTGATGAAATTTTAACAGATGAATTGGCAGGGTATTTGATATATCCGGAAAAGGAACAGGAGAGAAGTATCTCCGTGATTGCTTCTGCATTAAATCATTATCCGGAGATTACACAGAAATATTATACAAAGTTTAATGCGGCGGGGATTCTGCAGGAGTATATGACTGTCTGGAAAAGAAACTTTGGATGAGGATGATTTCAATTTATGAGAGCGTTGTTCTTTTTGAATGCATTTGCCGGTGGTGGAGCGGAGCGGGTTTGCTTAAACCTTGCAGGACAATTGCACAGAATGGGGATTGAGAGTGACTTTATTACGATTTATGATGCGAAAACTGATTATGATGTACCGGATTACATTTATGAGTTCTGTTTAGGTGTGGATGCAGATGCCACTTTCATAAAGACCTTGAAATGCATTTTTAGGGGAAGGCATGAGATGAACAGATTTATCTCGGGTAAGAGATATCTGTTGGTCACAGCCCATCTTCAGCCCTCAGGATTTGCTGCATTTTTAACCAGGGTTGGGAAAAAGTGTCTTTATGTCGTACATACATCCCAGCATCTGGAAGAGAAATATGACAGCTGTATATTTTACAGGGCAGGGATAAGGCTGTTTTTTAGAGGGAAAAAAGTGATAACCGTTTCAAAAGGATTAAGAGAAGAGCTGATATGTGAGTGTAAAGTGTTACCGGAAAATGTGACAGTCATCTATAATCCTGGAGACGTTCAGACAGCACATGATATAACTGAACAGGTTTCTCCTCATAAAAAGCCCTATATTCTTTTTATGGGACGTTTAGAGGAAGAAAAAGATCCGTTGATGGCACTGGAGCTGTTTTACAGGGGAAAGTTTTATGACAAATATAATCTCGTATATTTGGGGCAGGGTTCCCTGGAAGAGCGGGTCAGAAAGAGAATTGCAGAGTATCATTTGGAAAAAAGTGTTTACCTTTCAGGTTTTCAGAAAAACCCTGAAAGATGGATAAAGCAGGCATCACTTTTACTTTCCTGTTCCAGGTGGGAGGGCATGCCAATGAATCTGATCGAAGCATTGCTCTGTGGAACGCCGATCGTAGCGGCCGACTGTCCCTATGGTGTAAATGAGATTCTGACAGATGAAATGAAAAGGTATTTGATTCAGCCCGAAAAGGATTTTGAGAAAAGCATTGCCGTGATTTCCTCGGCACTGAGTTCCTATCCGAAGATTACGGAAAAATATTATAGAAAATTTGACGGGATATTGATCACGCAGAAATATTTGAAGGTATGGGAGGCTGTCTTTAACCAAAAAGGACGGTAGATTCTTTGATCAATAGAAGCAGGTGGGTTATGGTGATACCGAAAGTGAGTATTGTCGTTCCGGTATATAACGTAAAGTTTTATTTAAAACGCTGCATTAACAGTATACTCTGTCAAACAATGAGAGAAATTGAAGTCATACTGGTTGACGATGGCAGTACAGATGATTCTGTACAAATCTGTCATGAGTATGCCTGTGAAGATGACAGAGTCAGGGTTTTTCACCAGAAAAAACAAGGAGTATCAGCGGCGCGAAATCAGGGGATCCAGATGGCTGTGGGAAAGTGGCTCATGTTTGTTGACGCGGATGACTGGTTGGAAAATAATGCAGTTGAAATATTGTATCGGACTGCTGTTGAGGCCGGATGTGAAATTGTATGTGCGACCAATTATGAGCATGAACGCAGAAGCCGGGCAGTGATCAGACTGAATAAGGATGAACAGGGAGTATACATAGTTGAGCGTAAGCTGGGGGTGTTGATCGGAGCAGCCATCGGATGTCCAACAGGAAAAATAAACATGCGTACTGTATGGGGGAAATTATATAAAAAAAGTATTGTACGCAGGGAAGGCCATTTTCCTTTGACGCTGGAACGGGGCGAAGATAATATTTTCAACCTTTATGCGATACGATATGCCCAAAAAATTTATGTTTTGGATGTTCCTCTGTATCATTATTGTAAAGCGCGCCCTGACTCGATCATGAAGACTCCCTGTTTGGATCAGCAGGGGTTTTCACAGCGATATTATGCGGAAGTATATCAGTTTTTAGAGAGATTCCAATTGTATAAAAAACTGCAGTTTTATTATCGTTATTCAATCATCAGAGATGTTATGGAACTGGCCAGAAGGCATGGTGAGCATGTCAGAAACCGGATGGAATTACGTGAAGCGGCTTTACAGGTCAAACTGCTTTCCGGAGACGCGCTGCATAAGGAAGCGATCATATTGACCAGAGTATCTTCTTTGCCGGGCCGGAAGGAAAAGCTGGCTCTGTGGATTTTAAAAAGGCAGATGTACAGGACGGTCATTTTGATATTTGCGTGCCAGGCAGGACAGAGGAGAGCATTGCGCAGACTTTAATCAGGAATATTGTTCGGAAGGAAAAAGGGTAACTGTTACGTGAAAACTATGGAGAAGAGTGAAGTGCGACATATTTTTCTTGTTGGTGCAAAATCTCTTGGAACCTATGGAGGATATGAGACTTTTGTCAATAAATTGACAGAGTATCAGGAGAATAATGTCGGGATCAAATATCATGTGGCCTGCAAAGCAAATGGCGATGGATGTATGAATCCCTATACAACAAAGGGCGCGGAAATTATTTCCGGGTATGAGTTTCAATATCATAATGCTCATTGTTTCAGAATCTATGTTCCACAGAAACTTGGAGCGGCAGGGGCAGTTTATTATGATATCCTGGCACTGAAAAAATGCTGCAGCATGATCAGAGAGCAGAAGATACAAAATCCGGGGATTTATATTATGGCGTGTCGGATCGGTCTTTTTGCGATACCTTTTTACAAAAAGTTTCACAGGCTGGGCGGTAAGGTCTTTCTGAATCCGGATGGGCATGAGTGGATGAGGAGAAAGTGGTCATTACCCGTGCGCAGGTATTGGAAGATTTCCGAACAGATAATGGTGAAATATTGTGATGCCGTTATATGTGATTCCCAAAATATTGAAAAGTATATCCATGAACGATACGACGAAAAAGGCATAAAAAGAAGAGATCCCAAAACCATATTTATCCCATATGGGGCAGAAACCAGAAAAAGTGAAATGGCAGATGATGATCCAAAACTGCTGAACTGGTATCGGGTGAATGGACTGACGGTGAAGGGCTATTACATTGCGGTTGGCAGATTTGTGCCGGAAAATAATTATGAAATAATGATCCGGGAGTTTATGAAAAGTCAAAGCCAAAAGGATTTTGTAATTATCACAGAGGTAAACGAAAAATTCTTTAATATACTTGAGGAAAAACTGCATTTTAAAAAAGACAGCCGGATTAAATTTACAGGGACGGTATACGATCAGGAATTTTTGATGAAGATTCGGGAGAATGCTTACGGGTATTTTCACGGACATGAGGTTGGAGGAACGAATCCGAGTCTGCTCGAAGCGTTGGGGAGTACAGATTTGAATCTGATCCTTGATGTAAAGTTTAATAAAGAAGTTGCGGAGGATGCTGCAGTTTATTGGCACAAAAAAGAAGGGAGTCTGAAGTCACTCATTGATGAGGCTGACAGGTTCGGTCAGGATCAAATTACGGAACTTGGAAGAAAAGCAAAAAAAAGAATCAGAGATGCCTACAGCTGGCCTTATATTTCTGAACGTTATACAGAAGTGTTTTTGAGTCATGACATATAAAGCGGGGAGAAGAGCGGAGCATGGAGGTAACAGGTTGAAAATTTGTTTTATTCACAAAGGATTTTCAGAAAGCGGAGGGATAGAGAGAGTAATTTCAATACTGATAAATGAACTGATCAGAGAGTATGAAATCCATCTGGTCATAATGGAAAAGTGGGACAGAGATTCTTTTGTTGTTTCCTTACCGGAAAATATAATCGGAATTGGATGGAATACAGATGCGACGATGAGAGAGATCATTTTCTGTGGTGGTATCAGAAGACTGAGAAATTATCTAAAAGAGAACGAAATTGACATAGCGATCGCCTGTGGAACGCTGTATTATATTCTGGTTGCGGTCGCGGCAAAAGGAATCGAAACAAGGAGTATCTGCTGGGAGCATTCCAATGCGAATAACAGAGCGGATCATAAGTTTCAGATGCAGGCAAGATATGTGGGAGCAAGGTTTGGAGATGCCGTTGTAGCGCTGACAAAACAGGATCAGGGTTTGTATGAGAGTAAATATCATCCAAAGAGATTAAGGCAAATATATAATCCTGTTGATCCCAGGTTGACGCGCGCAGATGACTATACAGAACAGAAGAAAAAGATCATCTCGGTTGGACGATTTTCTGCTCAAAAGAATTATCCCGCTCTGGTTGAAATTGCCAATGTTGTATTGAAAAAACACCACGACTGGATTTGGGATATCTATGGTGGAGGCAGTACTGAGATTAAAGAGTGGATGATGGAATCCATTGCTGAGAAAGGACTGCGTGGCAAATTGAACTTAAAAGGTCAGGCAGACAATTTGTACGATCAATACAGGAACTATGACTTCCTTGTGATGACATCGCTTTACGAAGGTTTCAGCATGGCTCTTCTGGAAGCGCTTGCCAGTGGACTTCCGCTGGTGGTATTTGATGTAGAATGCGGACCGAAGGAGATAATAGAGGACGGTGTTAACGGTTATCTGATTCCTGGATTTGATCAAAAAAGAATGGCAGGGTGTATTGAAGGGATGATAACGGATCCGGAGCTTCTCAGGGAAATGAAGCACAGAACCGGGAACAATTTGTGGTCCTTTACAATGGAAAGAATAATAGAGCAATGGAAAGCACTGTTTGAAGATTTGGCACATATGGATGTTTGTGAGGGATGATAATGTCAGGCAGGAGGATGAAGATTCTTCATTATTCATTAGGTTTTCCGCCTTATAGAACGGGAGGATTAACGAAGTACTGCATTGATCTGATGCTGACACAAAATGAGCAGGGATTTGAAACTGCCCTGCTGTGGCCGGGCCGCATTCGTATCCTGTGTAAAGCGGTCAGGATATATGAACATAGAAAATGGAATGGGGTGGGAAGCTATGAGATCATCAATCCGCTTCCAGTGGCGTTGGATGAAGGCATAGCAGATGTGCAGGCATATCGGACATCAACGGATGACTCTTCTTATTGTGATTTTTTGTTAAATTATAATCCTGATGTGGTATATGTTCATACACTTATGGGACTGCATTTGGAATTCCTGACCATATGCAAAGAACTGGATATAAGAACGGTTTTCATAAGTCATGATTATTACGGAGTATGTCCTAAAGTAACACTCTTCCGTGATGGACATCCCTGTGATAATGACCATGACTGTTATGATTGTATAAAATGTAATCAAACGGCAATGAGTTTGAAAAAAATCATGGTGATGCAGTCGCTGTTTTACCGTATATTTAAGGATACAGTTATCATGAAGAAGATCAGACGGAGACATCGGAAAGTCTTCTTTGAAATGCAGCCTCCGGATAAAGTACAAAAGGTGACAGAGGATAAGCAGAGGTCAGAATATCAAAAACTTAGAAACTATTATGTGACCATGCTTGAAAAGATGGATTTCATACATTTTAACAGTACGGTGGCCGAGAAGATATACAGACGATATTTTGAACCGAAAAACAGCGGGGTAAGAGCAATCAGACATCGCGATATTGCTGATCATAGAAAAATAAAAGATTTTGATCACGAACGTGTAAGACTGGCTTATCTTGGAACTGCAAGACCTTACAAAGGCTTTTTCTTTTTGCTTTCGGTGCTTGATGATATTTGGGAATGCGGGAACAGAAATTTTGAATTGTCCATATATACTGCGACATCGGAAAAGCGTCCGTATATGATAAGTGTACAAGAGCGCTATACGTATTCTCAATTAGAAAAAATATTTGATAATACGGATTTGTTGATAGTTCCAAGTCTTTGGTATGAGACGTTCGGGTTTAATGTACTGGAGGCTTTGAGCTATGGAGTACCTGTTTTGGTCAGTAGAAATGTTGGGGCAAAAGATCTGGTCAGCGACAATTTCATTTATGATGATCTGCGGGAAAAAATGCTGGAAATCATCAGTGAAAGGAAAATTTTGGCAATAGAAAATCAAAAAATAGTTTCTTCTGAAATCATAAAGTCTGTTATTGGCAAAGCGAGGTAAAAACAGGATGGAGCAGGAAAAACCAATTATCAGTATAGTGGTGCCAGTCTATAATGCAGAACAGTACTTGAGGCGGTGTCTGGAATCTATTGTAAATCAAACTTATACAAATTTAGATATTATCCTGGTAAATGACGGAAGTACTGACCTGAGTCTGGAAATCTGCCGCCAATATATGCAGCGTGATTCAAGGATTCAGTTATTTTGTCAGAAAAACAGCGGAGCTTCTGCTGCCAGAAATACAGGGCTGGAGCATTTGCGGGGTGAATATGTTGTTTTTGTAGATGCAGATGATTACATATCATTGTATTTTGTCGAGAGCCTTTTAAAGCAGATACAGGCGTATCAGGTTTCAATTGTAATGTGTGATTATGTTGTGCTGGATGAAGACAGGGCGCAGATGGATGAGGATTATTTTCTGCCGGAAATAGTTCAGTTCTGCAGCCGCCTGGTGAGCCGCGAAGAGGTATATGATAATATGCTGAAAGAGCATGAAGGTGTCCGCTTTTGTGTTCCATGGGGAAAATTATATCATAAAAATATTTTTAGCGGTGTACGTTTTGAAGAAGTTAAGATTTACGAAGATTTATTTATTTTTCATAAAATTTACGAACAGGTGGAGACAGTTTGCTGCATCGATGCCGTCCTGTATTATTATGTGAGAAGCTGCAACAGTGTTACCAGAAAAGACGGGATTACTCAAAGCAATATCGAAGAAGCAGATGGACTTATGAAACGGCTGGAATATTTTCATGAGCAGAAAAAAGAGAAGTATGTTCGTATGGTGGCGTTTGAAATAATGTGGATAGCGTTTCATGTGTATAACCATTCGGGAGAAGAGGATCGGTCTGTAAGACGGAAGCTGAAAGAAGTACAGAATCAGATATTTCAGATAACGAAAAAGAAATATTGGCCATTTAAGTTGAGACTGTATATGATCTGCCCTGTATTGTATCATGCATTAAGAAATTGCATTCACAGGTCAAAGATCTGAATAAATATACAGGGAGGTGTCTTAGAAGATGAGTTTTTTGTACTATACTTTATTAAACGGTGCGGAGCAGGAAAGATATCGGCATTATCGTTTACATTATGGAAAAGGGACGTCCTTTTTTAAGGCAAAGATTAACAGGAAGAAGATATGGCTGGATGAATTGGAGGTACCGATTACGACATGCTGTTCTTTATGCTGTAGAAATTGTGCCAATCTTTTGCAGTATTATGAAGTTCCGTCACATGTTCCGTCCGAACAGATTATAAAAAATCTTTCTGCAGTTTTATCCGCAATCGACGGTGTACGCTTAATTCGTATCCTTGGGGGAGAACCGCTGTTACATCCCGATTTATACGGAATACTAAATTTCTGTATAAAGGAATTGAGTGCAGTCCGTGAAATAGAAATTATTACAAATGGAACGCTGCTGTTTCAAAATGATGTTATAGAGCTTATAAAAGCATGTCCTGAAATTGTAGTAGTGATCAGCGATTATGGAGTGAATTCCGGCAAACTGCATTTACTGGTACAGCAATTAGAGGACAACGGTATCAGAAATGTTGTGACGCGGTCTGAATGGAGGGCGAAGGCAGATCTGCGCCGCCGCAGACGTAGTAAGTATTCTACAAGGAGATTATTTCGGCAGTGCTGCCGCTATACGAGCCTGCTAAATGAAGAACTTCATATCTGTCCGCGCTCTTGTCATGGGACGAATCTGCACGTTATATCAAAAAGAGAAAAAGACTATGTACAGACAGGCCGGTATAAAGATGATAAGGCGGCACTGAAGAAGGCGATCATAAGAATGTTGGAACGACCATGTGTAGAGGCGTGTTATTATTGTGATGGAGACGGAAAAGTGGCTGATAAGCTGGAAGTAGTGCCTGCGGGAGAACAATGCAGTCGTAGTGAAGCGCGCGCGTGTCTTCAGGAAATGAAACAGGCAGAGAGTCAGGGTATGATGCAGCGCAGGTCTGTAAGAGAATGACAGAATATTTCTCCATACTGATCTCCATACCAGTATATTCGGAATTCAGATATGCCTATGCTGTATTTTGCTGTATGCCGTTTTTTCTGACGGCACCGTTTTATCATGGAAATTTGCTGTCTGGTAAATCTGGTAAAATAGAATAGAAAAGAGTCACAGAAGATTTCTCTACGGCTGTATAAGAGCCGGTCTTTCCATAAAATCCAAAAAAATTTAGAAAAAATCCGCACATCTGCCGGGCTGTTTCGTTATACATTATGAGAGGAGTGATACGGGACATGCCCATGGATCCGGGGGAACAGTACGACAGGATTTACCGTTACTGTTATTTCAAACTGCATAGCAGAGAACTGGCCGAGGATATCACGCAGGAGACATTCCTGCGTTATCTGGAAAGATACCGCTGCGATTCGGCACAGGAGGCCCTGCGGTGTCTGTACACGATCGCTGGGCATCTTTGTGTGGATGCGTACCGAAGGCGCAGGGACGTGCCGCTGTCGGAGCTTTCGGAAAAGAGGGCGGACGAGAGTTTGTTTTGCAGCGAAGAAGCAGGAGCCTGTGAAGCGGAGCAGACCATCAGCCGCCTTGCGGTCCGTGCGGCGCTTAACGGGCTGCAGGAAGAAGAAAAGGAACTCCTGTTGCTGCGCTATGTGAATGAAGTTCCGCTGCAGACGATCGCGAAGATTCTGGGGATTTCCAGATTCGCGGCATACCGCAGAATTATGAAAGCATCCGGAAAACTGAAGGAAAATCTGCGAAGGGAGGGATTTTAGATGGAAGGAAAGAGCCGGGAAAAGAAGGGGCAGAGGAACCTGACAGGGAACCGGATAAAGAATCGGATAAAGAGCCGGAAAAAAAATGTGCTGCAGGAAGAACTGCAGCGCGCATTTGCGGCTCCAAAACCACAGCACAGGGAAGCATTTCTGCAGCTGCTTTCCGAACGGTCTTTGGAGATTGAACAGTCCGTAGGAACAGAACAGTTTTTGAAAACAAAACAGTCCGCGTCCGACACGGAAAGCGCAGCCTGGCCTGGCCAATGGATAGACGCAGGACTGCCGGCCTTTGTGCTCTCGCAGATCACGTATATCAGCAAAGGGATCTGGTGGCTGTCGGCTGCGGTTTTTGCGGCGGCCTGTCTGTTGGCGGCCAGTCCGGGGATGGCGGGAGACAGAAACCAGAGTCAGGTAATATGGGGGATTTCGGCTCTGGCACCGCTGTTGGCCATGACCGTGATCGCGGAAAGCGGACGGTCACAGAGCTGTCAGATGGCGGAGCTGGAGATGGCGACAAGGTTTTCCTTAAGGAGCGTGGCGCTGGCAAGACTGGGGATTCTTGGGCTGGAAAATCTGGGGATGCTTATCCTGTTTGTCTTTATGGGAAGGGGAGGAGACGGCGCCGGTCAGGGCGGTAGTATGGTACAGGCCGGACTTGGTATTTTGCTGCCTTATCTGCTGACCAGCTTTCTGGGTCTGCGGATCGTCCGCAGCTTCCGGGGACGGGAAGCGGTTTACTACTGTTTTGGCATGGCGGCCTGTATCAGTATCCTGGTCTTCATGATGCCTGATCATATGCGGTATCCGGAGCAGGAGAGAAACCTGCTCTGGTGGGCGGCGGGAACGTTTGCGCTTGGTGTGGGGACGGTAAAGCAATATGTCCGGTTAGTGGGAGATACGGCGGAGCTGGTGTGCGGTTCATACTAAGAATGGAATTTAAGAACGGAAAAGGAGACGGAAATGGAACTGGTAATCGATCGATTGACGAAACAATATAGAAACCGTATTGCAGTGGACAGGGTGAGCGTGAAGATGCAGCAGGGCGTGTACGGTCTTCTGGGAGCCAACGGAGCCGGCAAGACAACGCTTATGAGAATGCTGTGCGGGATTTTGCGGCCCACCGGCGGTACGGTGGCTTTTGACGGCATGGACGTGAGTGAGGAGGCCTACCGCGCCGTGCTGGGATATCTGCCGCAGGATTTCGGGTATTATCCGGAGTTTAACGCCACGGATTTTCTGCTGTATCTGGCGGCGTTAAAAGGAATCCCGCGGGCGCAGGCAAAGAAGAAGGCGGCAGAACTTTTGGAGCTCGTGTCGCTGCAGGAGAGCCGGCGTAAGAAGATCAAAACCTTTTCCGGGGGGATGAAACAGCGGCTGGGCATCGCACAGGCCCTGCTCAACGATCCGCAGCTGTTGATCCTGGATGAACCGACGGCTGGGCTGGATCCGAAGGAGCGGGTGCGTTTCCGGAATCTGATTGAGCGTCTGGGAAAGGACAGAGTGGTTCTTTTGTCTACCCATATCGTCTCTGATATTGAGCATATTGCAGACCAGATCCTGATGATGAAAGCGGGGCGGCTGATCTATCAGGGCGGCTGGGATGAGGAGATGGGAGATCTGGAAGCATTTTATCTCAGCCAGTTTGCGGAGGAAGAGGGGGAAATGAGAGATGCAGAATCATAATTTGGGGACACTTTATTGCTATGAAATGAAAAAGATCATGAAACGAAAGCTCGTCTGGGCGACAATGTTTGTCTGTCTTGTGGGAGTGGTCGTGGCTGTCTGCAGCGGTCTGATGGGTAATTATTATGTGGATGGAGAATTCCGGGATACCCATTATCACATGTATCAGGTGGACCGGCAATATATGGAAGCGTTGTCCGGCAGAGTTGTGGATCAGCAGCTGCTTACACAGATGGAGGAAGCCTATGCCATGATTCCGCCCGGGGCAGAGCGGTATACATTGACGGAAGAGTATCAGACTTATGCACGGCCTTACAGCGAGATCTTCAACCTGGTACGCACATGGACGGGAATGAAGATGGAGGAGGTGAAGGCGTGGGAGGCGGATGAGCAGGCGCTTTACAGGATGCGGCAGGAGAATCTGGAAAAGGAATGGCAGGATGCAATGCTCACGGAGAAGGAGAAGGCGTTCTGGCGGGGAAAGGAAGCACAGATCGACAGGCCGGTCACGTATCTGTATTATGACGGGCTGGGGAGATGCGCGGTTCATTTTGTGCCGACGATCGGTGTTTTGACGCTTTTGTTTGTGGCGGTCAGTCTTTCGGGGATCTTTGCGGAGGAGCATACCCGCAGGACGGATCAGCTGATCCTGACCGGGGCCAAAGGGAAAAGCACCGCATACTATGCAAAAATTCTGGCGGGTATCAGTTTTGCGGCTTTGGGGACGCTGGTGATGGAGACGCTTACGGTCATTCTGGCATTGAGCCTGTATGGTGCAGGAGGATCTGAAGCTGCTTTTCAGCTTGCCTATGCAGGATATTCTTATCCGCTGACGGTGGGGCAGGCATGTCTGATCGAATATGGGATCATACTTGTCACTGCCGTAACAGGGGGCGTGTTTGTGATGGTCCTGTCGGAGGTGATGCACAACAGTCTTGCCACGCTGGCGGTCTGCAGCGGCTGGATCATTGCCGGTATGATGATTCATATACCGGAGCAGAGCCGGGTGCTCTGTCAGATCTGGAACTGGCAGCCTTCTAATTTTCTGGCAGTCCGGAATATTTTCGATGAGAGGATGATTCCGCTGTTTGGGCGGTGTCTTGTCTCCTGGCAGATCGTGCCGGCGCTGTACCTGTTCTTTGCCCTTTTGGCTGTGGCTTGGGGAATACGGGTCTACAGGCGGTATCAGGTTTCGGGAAGATGAGCTGTCAAAACAGCAGTTGTTCTATTGCAGATCGTCAGGATCTGCTGTGCCGTCGGGGCGGTCTTTTTGAAATTCCAGCAGATCGCCCGGCTGGCAGTCCAGCACGTCGCAGATCGCATTGAGGGTCGAAAACCGGATCGCGCTTACCTTTCCGGTCTTTATCTTGGAAAGGTTCACGTTTGCGATCCCTACCTGCTCAGCCAGGTCATTCAATGAAATTTTTCTGTCCGCCATAACTCTGTCTAATCTTAAAATAATAGCCATACTTACCACCTATAATGTTTCATCTACCTGATTTTGTAATTCACACCCGTATTCATAAAGCTGCGTGATCCCCCAGAATATAAACGCGGCAATAACGCCTAATCCGATGCTGCTTTGCAGGATCAGCAGCGTTGCCAGCAGGGAGACGGCTTTTAAGTCTTTTATGTTTTTCGGTAAAAAGGGTGAATAGTCGTCACAGATTCTCTGGAATATGCGGACGATAAAATGCATGAGTATTGTTATGATCAGCGAAAAAAGTGTGGCGGACAGCAAAACCACGATCGCGGCTTCTGCGATCTTACCTTCACACGCCAGTTTTTCGGCCACCAGGCCCATATGATCAAAGTCTGTAAATGGCTGAGACATCCCGTTGATGGTAGTGCGCAGTATGCTGACCGGAATGACGGCGAGCAGAAAAAATCCTGTAAAGATTGCGGATACGATTTGAAATACCACTCCTGTTTTACAAATGAGTCTGCTTGTGCTTTTGAGGTTTTCTATTTTGTTCATAGTGGATGCTCCTTATGCTGTTTTGCTTTCAAAAGATTCTGATTGGCGCCGGCAGCCTCTGCCGCACCGCATCGTTTCCTCCTTCCTGATACTAAGCATAGCACAAAGAGATATGTTTGTCATTAATAATTTAATGTTTATCGTTAAAAGTTATACAGATTTGCCTGTTAACCCTTCGTCGTTCCTCCATAGGCATAAGTTACCGGCAGGCAGACCAGCGGCGGTTTGGCCTGCTGGTTTTCCTGTAAGAGTAGTTCCACGCACATCTCGGCGATCTCCGGCACAGGCTGTACGATGGTGGAGCAGGTGTACTCCTGATCTCCAAAGTGTCTGGTGCCGTCAAACCCGATGACCTGCACGTCTTCCGGAACCCGCAGTCCCATATCCTGGAGCATTTTGATGATCGAATGGGCAAGCGTATCCGTCACACAGAAAATGCCGTCGAAGACCAGCTTTCCATTCTGCATGTGCTCTTTGAGAAACAGGGCAAATTCTTCGTAGGATTCCCCGTCATTGAGGATCTTCATCTCATACGAAAGGCCGCGGGAAAGACAGCCGTTCTCGAAACCGGCCTTGCGTTTGTTGGGCTCATTGTTTAAGGAGGAGCCGATGCGCAGGAAAGCGACATTGCGGCACCCCAGGTCCGCCAGCTTCTCGGCGGCCAGCTGTCCACCGGCGAAGTTGTCGCTGGTCACACAGGGGATTCTTGGCCCCATGGAGCGGTCGATGGCGATAAAAGGCGTAGTCTCATCGAGGATAAGGTCGGGATTGTAAGTCAGTCCGATGATACCGTCCACCTTGTTCTGCTGCGCCATGGCCACATATTCCTGTTCCAGTCCCGGGTCGTAGTCGGTGGAGCAGAGCAGCATCCTGTATTTCCGTTTCAGGAGTGCAAGATTGATGTGATAGACGAGGGAGGCGAAAAAGGGGAGGTACGTGTTGGGAATCAGCAGCGCTGCTGTGCGGGTCCTGTTTACTTTCAGTCCCTGGGCGTAACTGTTGACCTGATAATTCAGTTTCCGGATGGCTTCCTCGACGCGGATCCTGTAGGGTTCGCCCACCGGAAGGCCGTTCACGACTTTCGATACGGTGCCCAGCGCGACACCGGCTTCTTTTGCCACATCTTTCATTGTGGGGGCGGAATTTATCTTTTCCATCATAACAGACCAGACCTTTCTTACAATGTAAAACTGTCGGAGATGGTGATGATTTCATGAAACGGTGAAATGACACAATATGGAAATCAAAAGGTTTCCGGTGTTTATCGGCATTCTTCCGGCAGTATTTTTTATTTTTTCCATTATAATATAATGTTTGATGATTGTAAATACAAGGAAAGACCGGATAAAGCAAAGTTTCATGAAACGTTTCGTGAAAATAATCTATGCATTTTCACCAAAATCAACAGATTAAATTTATGTAAATATACAGAAAGCATAATAAAGGCAGGAAAAAATAAAGAATTTATATTGATTTTATATTTCTAAAGTGTTATTTTAGAAACAACAAATGATATAACGTTTCATGAAACAAACACAAACAAGGAAACAAAGAAAGAGAACAAAGTAAAAATCGTCCAAAGAGAGGAGAACGAAATGAGTAAGAAGAAGTCAACCGCCATGCCGGCGGTGATGACACAGAGACCCCTGAAAAAAACGAATCATGGACAACTGGCAGTTGTACGCCATGCTGGCGGTTCCGGTCCTGTTGACCGTCGTGTATAAGTACATACCCATGTACGGCATCCAGATTGCCTTCCGGGATTACAAGGCGAGCAGAGGCTTTACGGGGAGCGAATGGGTGGGGCTGGAATGGTTTTTGCGGTTTTTCAGTGCACCGACCTTCTGGCGCATGATCAAGAACACGGTGCTGCTGAGCCTTTTCAGCCTGCTGTGGAGCTTTCCGGTCCCCATCATTCTGGCGCTGTTATTGAACCAGATGCGTTTTCAGCGCTTTAAGCGGGTCACACAGACCGTGCTGTACGCGCCGCACTTTATATCCACCATGGTCATCTGCGGTATGATCCAGATCTTCCTCAGTCCTTCCGGCGGCCTGATCAACCTGATCGCGGGCACCTCCATCGACTTCCTCACGGAGTCGTCGGCTTTCCGCACGATCTATATCGCATCCGGTATCTGGCAGGATGCGGGCTGGGGTATCATCATATATATGGCCACGCTGGCGAACATCGACACTTCGCTCTATGAGGCGGCCAAGGTGGACGGGGCATCCTTATTCCAGAGAATACGGCATATTGACATTCCGGGGCTGACCTCCATCATGGTGCTGAACCTGATCATGAGCGCCGGCAGCCTGATGAATGTAGGGTTCGAGAAGGTCTGGCTGCTGCAGACGGATCTGAACAAAGCCACCAGTGACGTGATTTCGGTTTATGTATACCAACAGGGTATCGAAAATGCCAAGTACAGTTATTCCACGGCGGTAGGGCTTTTTAACACGGTGATCAATATCATCCTGCTGCTTCTGGTCAACAGGATGGCCGGACGGATATCAGACGAAACCAGTTTCATATAAGAAAAGTGCTGTGAGCAGAAGCAGTGCAGAAATGGAGGAAACAATGAGAACGAAGACAAAGAGCGGGAAACTGTCAGGGTTTTCCGAGAAAACGAGTGATATCATCCTGGTGGCGGTCTGTGCGGTGGTGCTGTTTCTTGTGGCGTATCCGCTGTACTATGTCCTGATCGCATCGGTGTCGGATCCCTACGATGTGTTTGCGGGCAAGACCTTCCTGCTGCCCAGCCAGTTTACGCTGGACGGCTACAAGGCGGTGTTTGCGGAGCCGCAGATCGTGACGGGACTGTTTAACAGTTTCAAATATACGATCATCGGTACGGTGTTCTCGGTAGTGGTGCTGTATCTGACAGCCTATCCGCTGAGCATCAAGGGACTGCCGGGCCGGAAGTTTTTGAGCATTTTCTTTATCATCACCATGTATTTTGGCGGCGGGATGGTGCCGACCTATCTGATCGTCAAGCATACCGGGCTGATCAATAACATGTGGGCGCTGTTTCTGCCCGGCGGCGTTGCGGTGGGCAATATGATCATCGTGCGTAATTTCTTCGAGAACAGCATCCCGAAGGAGATGACGGAGGCCGCGCAGATCGACGGCGCTTCCAAGTGGAAGACTTTTATCCAGATCGTGGTGCCCTTAAGCCGCTCCATCATGGCGGTAATGGTAGTGTTCAGCATGGTGGCGTACTGGAATGACTGGTTCACCTCCCTGATCTATCTGCCGAGTCCGGAAAGAGCGCCCCTGCCGCTTGTGCTGCGGAATATCCTGATCAAGAGCTCCGCCAGCGCCAGTCAGGCCAGCACCATCTCCGGCGGATTTGCGGAACTGAATAAGATGACGGAGATGATCAAGTTTTCTTCCATTATCATTGCGGCGCTGCCGATGCTCGTGATCTATCCGTTTGTACAGAAATATTTTGAAAAAGGTTTTATGGCCGGTGCCGTAAAAGGTTGATTTGAACAGAAAGGCGGTTTGTGTTATGATAAAATCCAAGGAGTTAAACAGAGACTTTTTGATCACCGGCTGTGCAGACACAGAGGCAGCGCGGGAAAACAGAAGCGGAAGCGGAAGCAGAAACGGAAGCGGAAACGGAAGGAAGAGCAGAAGCGCGGCCGGCGGGTCGGTTGGAAAACTGGCCGGTATGGCGCTGGTCATGGGGCTTTCGCTGTCGGTCACGGCATGCGGCGGCAAGGAGTTCGGCGTTCATGAAAAAGGGGTGGCGAATCCCGACACGTCACAGACTTCGTTTGCCATTATGGGCGGGCAGAGTGCGTTAAGCCCCGGCTATACCGACAATGTGGTGTTAAACGACCTGCAGGCAGATACGGGGATTGAGATCGACTGGACGACCATGAGCGAGTCGCTGGCAGAACAGGTCAATATCCGGATCGCCGGAGAGGAACTGCCGGACGCATTTCTGGGCGTGGGATTCAACAACTACGATATCTCGCGTTACGGGGACGACGGCACTTTCATTGATCTGACGCCTTATCTGACGGAAGAATATATGCCGAATTTAAGCAGGATCCTGGAGGAAAATCCGGATATTCGCAGCGCCATCACCATGGACGACGGTTATATCTACGGCCTGCAGTCAGGAGAGCGTATGGGAACGGCGGGGATCGGCGCGGCGGAGGATTACAGCATCTATTCCGTGCCGCAGTTTTCCATGATCAACAAGGCGTGGCTGGATGAACTGGGACTTCCGGTGCCCACGACGCTGGAGGAACTGCACACGGCACTCAAAGCCTTCAAGGACAATGACATGAGTGCGAAATATTACGGAAACGCGGTGGGCAGCACCATTCCCATGAGTACCGGTTTCGACGAGTGGTGCTGGGGACAGAATATCTTTTATGCGGGCTTCGGGTTCACCAACTGGCCAAACGACGTCTGCAAGGATCTGGTACTGCGCGACGACGGCACCGTTGATTTTGTCTGTGTGTCGGATGCTTACCGGGAGGCGGTCACCTACTTCCATGACTGGTATGCGGAAGGTCTGATGGATCCGGAGATGTTCAGCCAGACGGACTCCCAGCTGATCTCGAAATGCTCTCAGGGCTATGTGGGCGTTGCCACCTGGTGGTACATAGAAGAGGTGATGGGCGATTACGCCGGTGATTATGTTTTTCTGCCGGTTTTGGACGGTCCGGACGGCACCCACAACGTGACGATCCGCACCGGCGGCGGTATTAACAGCGGGAATCTGAACATCACGAAGGCCTGCAAGAGTCCGGCCAACCTGCTGAAATTCTTTGACAAGTGGTATGATCCGGAAATCGTCATGCAGCTGCAGTACGGGCCGATCGGCGTCTACTTTACCGGACAGGATGAAAACGGCGTGTGGCAGAGTATATCGGATGCGGAAAGCCGTGAGAAATACGGCAAGGGTTCCGGCGAGCTGAAAGGCGAGTACGAAGTGGCTGGACCGAAGCTGATCTTAAGCGACTATTACCAGACCACATTCAAGATGGAAGACAGGGCCATCGAGCGTCTGACGGATCTGTATGAGTACTGGATGCCTTATGTGGACTCTACGGCCACCTATCCGGTGGACTGCGTCTATACCAGCAGGGAACTGGACGATATCGACTGGTACAAGACCAGCTTCGAGAATGCCGTGGCGGAACAGGAAGGCCTTTGGCTGAAAAACGGCGGCCCCACGGACGAAGAGTGGGAAAGCTATATCAAACATCTGCGCGATAAATGCGGGATGGATAAGCTGTTAAAAGTTTATCAGGCGGCCTACGACAGATATGCGGGCGTGGAGAGCGTGGAATAACGGGCCGGCCGCGAACAAATGCAATGACCGGACCTGCAGATCAACGGGGCACCATAGAGGGCGGAAAGATTGGTTTAAAAATCTACATTATAAAGTTAGAAGGAGAAGTTGCGTATGACAAGCCAGATTTTACGGGATGCGAGAAGATATGAGGAGGAGAAAGAGCGGAAGATCGCGAAAGAGCCGCGGCCGGACTTTCACCTGTCCGCGCGGGTCGGCTGGATGAACGATCCCAACGGTTTTTCCTATTATAAAGGGGAATATCATATGTTCTACCAGTATCATCCGTTCAGCCCCTATTGGGGTCCCATGCACTGGGGCCATGCGGTGAGTGAAGACCTGCTGCACTGGAAACATCTGCCGGCGGCGCTGGCGCCGGATATGGATTATGACAGGGACGGGTGCTTTTCCGGCAGTGCGGTGGTGATGCCGGATGGCAGACACCTGCTGATGTATACGGGCGTGGTCAAGGAGACCCAGCCGGACGGCAGCAGCAGGGAAGTGCAGACCCAGTGCATTGCGGTGGGGGACGGCCTCGATTACGAGAAATATGCGGGCAATCCGGTACTGGACAATAAGCAGCTGCCCGAAAACGGCAGCCGGTTCGACTTCCGCGACCCGAAACTGTGGCAGCGGGCGGACGGCACTTACCGCTGTGTGGCCGGCAACTGTACCCCCGAGCATGACGGTCAGATCCTTCTCTACAAAAGCACGGACGGATTTAGCTGGCAGTTCGAAAGGATCCTGGCCTCCAACAACGGCCGCTTCGGTATGATGTGGGAATGTCCGGATTTCTTCCAGCTGGACGGTAAGGCGGTGCTGATCACCAGCCCTCAGGACATGATGCCGCAGGGCTTTGAATATCACAACGGGAACGGCACACTCTGCCTGCTCGGCACCTTTGACGAGGAGACGGGAGCGTTTCACGAGGAGGCTGATCAGGCGATCGACTACGGCATCGACTTTTACGCGCCGCAGACGGTAGTGGCACCGGACGGCCGCCGGATCATGATAGGCTGGATGCAGAACTGGGATACCTGCAACCTGCATGCGCCCAGCCGTCCTTGGTTCGGGCAGATGAGCCTGCCGAGGGAACTGTCCGTCCGAAACGGCCGCCTTTACCAGCAGCCGATCCGGGAAATAGAGGCCATGCGAGGCGACAAGACGATCCATGAGAATGTGACCTTTACCGATATCATCCGGCTGGAAGGGGTAAAAGGGCGTAAGATCGACATGACGCTGAACGTCCGTCCGGCGGATGCAGAGAAGATCTACCGGAAGTTTGCGGTGCGCTTTGCACAGGATGATATCCATCAGACTTCTGTCAGCTTCCGCCCTTATGAGTCCATCCTGAAGATCGACCGTAAGCATTCCGGCTCCAGACGGGCCATCATTCATCAACGCCGCTGTCTGGTGGATAATGACGACAGCAGGCAGGGCATCCTCAAGGTGCGGATCATTCTGGATCATTTCAGCGCGGAAGTCTTCGTCAACGACGGGGAGTATGCGCTTTCGGCAACCCTCTATACGGACATTGCCGTGGGCGGTATTTCATTCTTTGCAGATGGTCAAGTGACGATGGATGTGGTACACTATACCCTGGAGGATGCGCAGTGACAAGCCGGTTGAGCGGACTGCACTGCAGAAGACAGGGACATTGCGTGGGAAAGGAGCTTACATATTATGAAACAATTTGACGTGATCGCATTAGGAGAGCTGTTGATCGATATGACGGATAACGGCGTGTCGGGGCAGGGCAATACACTTTTCGAGGCCAATCCGGGCGGAGCGCCCTGTAATGTGCTGGCCATGCTGACGAAGCTTGGCCATAAGACGGGTTTTATCGGCAAGGTGGGAGAGGATCTGTTCGGCCGGAAACTGAAAGCCGTGCTGGAAGAAGTGGGCATCGACACCGCCAATCTGTGTGTGGACAAAGATGCCAGAACCACCCTTGCCTTTGTGGAGACGAAAGAAGACGGCGACAGGGATTTCTCCTTCTACCGCAATCCGGGTGCGGATATGCTGCTTCGCAAAGACGATATCCGGACGGAGCTTCTTGCACAGACAAAGCTGTTCCATTTCGGCACCCTTTCCATGACCCATGATGCGGTGCGGGAGGCTACGAAGTTCGCTGTGGAATATGCGAAGGAACAGGGAGCGGTGATCTCCTTTGACCCGAACATCAGGGAGCCGCTGTGGGAGTCCATGGATCTGGCGAGAGAGCAGGTGGAATACGGGCTTGGCATGTGCGATATCTTAAAGATTTCCGACAACGAGATCGTATGGCTGACCGGGGAAGAGGATTACAGCGCAGGCGTTAAGAAGATCAGGGAGAAATACGACATACCGCTGATTCTTGTTTCCATGGGAAAAGAGGGAAGCCGGGCTTATTATAAAGACATCATGGTGGAGAAGGCGGCTTTCGTGCAGAAGAATACCATCGAGACGACGGGCGCAGGGGATACCTTTATGGCCTGTGTGCTTCACAAGGTGCTGGAGGCCGGTCTGGAGGCCCTTACGGAGGAACAGCTGGAGGAGCTGCTGACCTTTGCCAATGCGGCGGCGTCCCTGATCACCACCAGGAAAGGCGCGCTGCGGGTGATGCCGGAAGAGAGTGAGATCAAAGAGCTGGCAGAAGATAGATCATAAGGCAGTCAAACAGTTTCGGGAAAAGGGGTATGGTATGCCAGGAAAAGCAAAACTTCCCATGGGTATTGAGGATTTTGAGCGGATTCGGAAGGACGGATTTTATTATATTGATAAGACAGGGTTTATCAGAGATCTATTGGAAAATATGGCCTATGTAAATCTGTTTACGCGTCCAAGACGTTTCGGAAAAACTTTGAATATGAGCATGCTGAAGCATTTCTTTGAAACTGGCAGTGACCGTACACTTTTTGACGGTTTGGAGATTTCCGGGGAAAAAGAACTCTGTGACGGATATTTTGGGAAATTTCCGCTTATCTCGATCAGTTTGAAAAATGCGGAAGGGGATACTTTTGATAAAGCAAAGAAGAAACTGAGATCGATCATTGGGAATGAAGCGGTCAGATTTTCATTCCTGTCAGACAGTGACAGGCTGCATGAAACAGAACGACAACAGTATGGAAAACTTATTGAACTGGATGAAGCAGGAGAATTTGCGATGTCAGAGGAGTTGTTGGAAAACAGTCTGTTGATGTTGTCGCGTTTTCTGCAGAAACATTATGGTCAGAAGACAGTCGTTTTGATTGATGAGTACGACGTGCCGCTCGACAGGGCCTATCAGTCAGGCTACTATGAAGCGATGGTGGATTTTATCAGATCCCTGTTTGGTCAGGTACTCAAAATAAACAGCAGCCTGTATTTTGCTGTTCTCACCGGATGTCTCAGAATATCCAAAGAAAGTATTTTTACGGGGTTGAACAATTTTAAGGTATATACGATAAAAGATGTGCGCTACAGGGAGTATTTTGGCTTTACGGATGCAGAAGTCAGGCAGATGCTGGAATATTATGGATTTACCGGCCAGTATACTGCCATGAAAGAATGGTATGACGGTTATCTGTTTGGCAATTCCGGGATATATTGTCCCTGGGATGTGATCAACTATTGTGGTGACCTGTATGACAAAAGTGTGACAGAACCACAGAATTATTGGGTAAATACGAGCAGCAACAGCATTGTCAGAAGATTTATAGATAAAGCCGATGGGACAACCAGAGACGAGATTGAGCGGTTAGTAAACGGTGAAAGTATTAAAAAGAAGATAAAGCAGGAGTTAACCTACAGAGATCTGGATTCCGGGATTGATAACTTGTGGAGTGTGCTTTTTACGACCGGCTATCTGACGAAATGCGGACAGGATGACGGCGTTATGACAAGTCTTGTCATTCCAAACAAAGAAATAAGGTGGATATTTAAGGAACAGATACAGGAATGGTTTGCAGCAGAAACAAGAAAAGATACGCAAATGCTGGAAAGATTCTGCCGGGCGTTTGAGGAAAATGACGCAGCTGCGATCGAGAAAGGCTTCACTTCATATCTGCGCAAAACCATCAGTATTCGGGATAACAATGTTCGAAAAGAAATGAAGGAAAATTTTTACCACGGAATTTTGCTGGGGTTATTCGCGGGTATGGATGGATGGAAAGTCAGGTCTAATGCCGAAGCCGGAGAAGGATACAGCGATATCAGTGTGGCGGTGGAAGAGAAAGAGATCGGCATTATCATCGAATTCAAGTATGCAGAGGATGCTGCCTTTGATAAAGGATGCCGTGAAGCACTAAAGCAGATCAATGACAGAAAGTATGAGGAAATGCTTATTGATGACGGCATGACTACGATCCATAAATATGGAATCGCATGCTATAAGAAACGCTGCAGGGTGATTTCGGGCTGAATTTGTCGAAAGCAAAGTCCCGGGCTGAACTGTTGTATTCAGGCAGCTGAAATATGCAGGTGGCGAAGAAAAACACTTGCATATTTCAGCTGCCTGTGTTAGCATTTAGTCGTCACATAAATAATTGATTGATTTCAGAATGAAGAGGAGGGCTTATCATGCAGAAAAATATGACAATCCAGAACAGAATCATGAAACTGACGATCAAAGGTATGTCACTTTCTGCATCTTACAGATAAGTCTGTTTTACTATGAAAGTCTTCGACTTTCACAGCATGGATGGCCATGCGGCCCGCCCCACGGCAGGCTGAGCATGATGTAAGTTTACTATGACAGCAGGAAATTTCCGGTATGTATTATCAGCATTCCCCAATTTCCGTCTGCTTCATATTGTATGGTTGTATGGTGTATTTAAAGAAAGCGGAAGTGTGGACAGCACCTTTGGGGTGCTTTTTTTGCGCCCATTTTTACAGAGAAAAGGAAAAGGATCAGGTATGAAAACAGTAAGAGGCGTTTACGCTGAAGCAAAGATTTTTACAGACGACGTGGAAGATTACGCGCTGGCACAGGTGAAAATGATATGTGATAACGAGGTCGCCAAAGGCAGTACGATCTGTATGATGCCGGACGTCCATCCGGGCAGGATCGCGCCGATCGGGCTTTCCATGACCGTTGCAGATAAGGTGCTCCCACAGCTTTCAGGCGTGGATATCGGGTGCGGCATGACCTGTGTCAAACTGAATAAGAACAGTGCAGAATTCCAGAAATTAGACAAAGTGATCCGCGGAAATGTACCGTCTGGCTTTGCCATTCGGAAAGAACCACACTATATGGCGGCGGAATTTGTCTGCGAGGAACTTCACTGTATACGCTAGATGAGGCGCCTTTTGCCTATCGTCCCATAGATGAGATCGTGGGGCTGTTATGACTCGATCCAATTTCGGACGAAACATGACTTTGGCAGCTTTGAAGGTACGGTATGTAAGTGGAAATCCGGTGCGGATTTACGAGGGTGAGAAGTTCATTCTGAAAAGGCAATGAAAATGGGGCGTATGTGGTAGGTTAATACATGCAGGGACAGGATCTGCCTTGCCTCTTACGCAGTTTTCGATGTATAATAAATTTGGTGTATGAAGTCACACTCTTTTGGGTGCTTTTGGTGGTTCATACGGTGCTGTTTATAAAAAAATCGTAAAGTGGTGTAAGGCATACTTAGACTAGTTGAGTAAGGAGAATCAAATGGCAAAAGCATATTATTTTAACTATATACCGGTTTCTGGCACATCTCAATTCCCCACGGATGAGGCTGTATATATATGTGATAAAATGACACAAACTGTGATTGATACGTTTAAAGAATATGAACTTCAGATTAAAAATAAAGATAATATTTCTTGCGAGCAAGATAAAAAGTTATTATCTGATGAGAAAAGTGCCTGCTGTATATATCCGGATAAGTTATGTGGATCTTGGGATCATAGTACATGGGATTATAGTAAGGATAAATCGGGAGAAATATTTGTTGCTTTTAAGAAAAACAATGAGATTCTTGTATCATTTGGAACAAATAGAATTGCAAAAGAAAGTACAAATGAAGAAATCATATCAAAGATAAGAGATAATGCAGTTGTTAGTGGGATTCTACCGTCAAATGCTTTGATATATGAAGCAAAAGAACGAATAGATGGGGATACTGAAAACAATATAAAAGTTATATCTAATAAATTATCCGAAGTAGTTAGAGGAAAAAATACGGCATTTAAGGAGGACCTTGAAAGAGAAAAAAAATTAGAGATTGAAAGACAAGAAAGGTATGAATATTATGAAGGCATTCTTAAACAACTGCCATATTTTAACGACATGTTTATAGGAGGATATGTAAATAAACCCGATTACGAGGGAGCATATAAGCGGTCGCTGCAGCCCAGGTTATCGGATGCATGTCAAAAAGTTATAAATGATTCAATTGGTTTCTGGGAAAATTGGAAAAGCCTTCCAACTATTGCAGAAAAAAAGTATGTTTTTTGGGAGGTGCCTGCAGCTGTAGGGCATGTTAATCATACTTTCTGGTCAAGTGAAGTAAAAAGTATAGTGAGTAAAATAGGTAGCGACTATGGAACTGCATGGCTTAGCTACTATGGCTCACATTATAATAAAAGAAACAAAAGGTGGTTAGCAAAGTACAAATGGGCAGATGGAAGTATTCACTGTAATTTTTGTGTACTTGATAATACGCGCATGTTTGATTTCGCCAGAAAATTTGGTTTTCTCTCAAATACTCCTTTCTTAAGAGAGGAAAGTTCGTTTTTACAGGAAGTTCAGCAAAAATTAGATAGATACAATAATAATATAAAAGAAGGTTCTCAGGAGTATGTACAGCTTTGCTATTATGAATCTCAGGATGACAGTCTGAGTGCTTATTATTATCTTTTTATTTTTCGTGACGGGACTGTATTTTATGATAATCCTGGTATGTCTAGTGCAGAAAAGGCATATCCATTAGAAAACAGTACGAAGTTATATGATTTTTTGTTAAGGAAATTGAAATATGGACCAGATAATTATATGCAGTATCAATGGAGATAAATTATCTGTTTTATTCCCGTATAAGCATTCTACAGCGTCAAATGCAGGATTTGACGCGTAGAACCCTTACTGTTGAGCTTATTGGAATAGCCGCATTCACCTTTATTTTCTGTGTGTTAATCTTACAACATCGCCCCATCTCAGGAAATACCGGCGTTTGACAAAAAGATAATGTTCATGATATAGTCAAACTAATTACTTTTATATATAGATAGGGGGCATCAAAAAATGCGATTAAAAAATTCTGCATTTAAACCTTTTGTTATGTAAATAGCTGTAAAATACGCAAACTATGATTTTCCGGGAGATAGTATGACTATCTCTATGTGTTATGCGATTTTACAGCTATTTTTATGCCTAAAATTCATAACATGGAGGAAAATATAATATGTTTAAAGGAATCGTATTTTTTATAAAAAACGGCTGGAAATATGACAGGAAGTATATTCTCTGGAGAGTGCTTTACCAGTTTATCAACTCGCTGATCCCGATTGTTGCCACAATAATGCCCAAATTAATAATTGATGAATTAATGGGAAACCAGGAAACCGGTAAGCTGCTTGTGTATGCTTCCATTTTGATTGTCTATACTGCAGCAGCGACTATACTCTCTGAATACTTTAATTGGGACGGATTCAGCAGACGATGCAAAGTAAACTTTGAGTTTGACAGTGACCTGCATAAACATCTGGCGGAGGCTGATTTTGAGAGACTGGAAGATCCGGATTTTTTAGATATGCAGAAAAAGGCCAGCAAATTTTTATACTGTGACTGGCATGGATTTGGTTATTTGCTTGACTGTTCAATGAATGCACTTGGTCAGATTTTTACTTTAATTGGAATCGCTGCCATTATAGCTACAATAGACTTTAGAATATTGATCTTGTTTATTGTATTGATCATTTTAGGAGCATTGATTGAAAAAAGGGCTAAGCAAAATGCGGTCAGATTGTCGGAAAGTATCATTCAGGATCAAAGAGGCTGGATGTATTATGCAAGTCTGTTCGAAGACCAGAGTTTTGCAAAGGAAATCCGCTTAAATTCTCTTGGAAAGTGGCTGCTGGACAAAGAGAGGAATTATTTTGCTAAAGTAAACGAGAACCAGAAGAAACAAAATGACGGATTTATTATCTCCGGATTTTTTGGTGCAGTCTTTACATTGATTCAGCAGAGCGCAGCGTATGCGTATTTGATATATTGCGTAATCAGCGGCGCCATTTCAATTGGATCATTTGCAATGTATACCGGTGCAGTTACAACCTTTTCTATAGCTTTCCGTAATGTGCTTGACAGTTTGATCGAGATTCAGACGTATGACATTTATTACGACAAGCTTGATGAATACCTGAATTTGCCAAAGACGTTGCGGGAGGGGAAGGAATTGATTGATGCGGACAGAAATCATTCTATTGAATTCAGGAATGTGAGTTTTCAATATTCCGGCAGTGATGTATATGCGTTGAAAAATATCAATATCACAATTCCCTTCGGCCAAAAACTTTCCATTGTGGGGGAGAACGGCGCCGGAAAAACAACATTTGTCAAATTGATGACCAGAATGTATGACCCGACAGAAGGCGAGATCCTTTTGGATGGAGTAAATATCAAAACAATAGACTATGAACAGTATATGAGCATTTTTTCATCAGTATTTCAGGATTACAGGCTGTTTTCATTTTCTATCAAAGACAATGTTGCATTCGCACAGCCTATGGACGAAGATAAAGTAAGAGATATTCTTGAATATGTAGGGTTCGGCGAAAAATTACGCAGTCTGCAAAATGGTATTGATACTTCTGTTTTTAAGAATTTTGACGAAGCGGGATTTGAACCGTCGGGAGGAGAGGGGCAGAAACTTGCTTTGGCGCGTGCTTTATATAAAGATGCTCCGATCGTACTTTTAGATGAACCGACTGCCGCCATGGATCCGAAAGCTGAATATGAGCTTTATCAAAGATTTAATGAAATGGTACAGGGGAAAACCGCAGTATATATTTCGCATAGGCTGTCAAGCGCCAAATTTTGTGATGTAATAGCGGTGTTTCGTAACGGGCAGATCATCGAGTATGGAACCCATGACGAATTGTACAGTAAGGGTGGATTATATAAGGCGTTATTTTCAATGCAGTCTCAGTTTTACCGTTAAAGGTTTTGACAGCAGATTGAGGTAGAGCAAAGTGCTGGTTCTTAAGTTTGGCAAAAGCAAAAGGGTATGCTGTTACCGAAATGGCATATCCTTTTTGCCCGGAAGCATTCCGCAGCTTGAATCATCTGTAAACAAAATCTTTTCTGCGGTTCCTGTGTCTTTTCATCGCATCCGGTCGGCGCAGGAGCGGCGTGCAAACGGTTAATGGCATGGCGTCCGGCTTTCAGGAAGATCCTCCTGTCTTCTTCTGGCGGTATTTGTTAGGTGTCATACCGTACTTTTCTTTGAAACTCGCGTAAAAGTGATTGCGGTTCGTAAAACCGAGCCGTTGCATGATATCGGAGATACTCATGTCGGTATAGGTTAAAAGCCGGGCAGATTCTTTCAGTGTGAAATTACGCCCGTATTTTAGCAGGGACATGCCGGAACGCTTTTTGACGATCTTATTCATATAATCCGGATCGTAATGCAATTTTGCGGCCAGTTCATGGCGGCTGATGCAGCCGTTTGTCTGTGTCAGGAGCTCCTGAATGCGCAGGAACAAATACTCTTCCTTATCGCTCGGCAGAGTGAATTTCTGTAAGGTATATTGTCCGGGATCTAAGAGGATTGAAAAAATGCGGGCAATAATCCCCAAAACGAGGGGCAGCAGTCCGGGACGGCGTCCTGCGGTTTCACGGATTATGATACCGAATAACTGTTCGAATTCAGAAACGGCGCAGGCGCAATCCCTGGTCGGCGTAAAATCCCAGTATTGCTTTTGCGAAGAATTGCCGGTTTGGAAGGTTTTCAAAACCAGGTCATAAATCGGGTTCTTTTGTGAGATGACATGGCCGGTTTCATCATAATGTATGTCGGAACGGATGAGATTAAGGAAAAAATCATTGGAGACAGCCAGAAACATTACTTCCGCGTTATCCTGGGCAATTTCCGTATGTCGGACATTCTGGTTGACCAGACAGCACTGTCCTTCCTGATAAGTGTAGGATTTGCCTTCGATTTTCTGCACGATACGTCCGTGAATGACAAACATAAATTCAAAAAAATCGTGTTTGTGCATGAAACGATTCTTTACGTAGTCGGAGTCCATGTGCAGGGTATTGTTCCTGGCCAATCCTGGGGCGATCAAAGTGTAAAATGCTTCGTTGTGATCAAGATCATAATTTGTATAAATAAGCATGTAGGGACCGTTCAGCCTGTACTGCTCCGCGTAAAGACTTGCCTTGTTGTCTATGGTCAATTCCGTCAAAGAGATATTCTTTTTCAAAGGCGACTCATTTTCACAATTCATGGAAACCTCCGTCACAATTCATGTCCTTTATCATCCGTTCACTGTCTTATTTTATCCGGTTAGAGAAAAAAGAAAAGAGAAAAGTTATTATTATACGGATTTTGCCTTGTTTTTCGTCCGGAGAGACTGTTTTTGACATTGAAACCAAAAAAACGACAAGATAGAATAAAAATTATAGAAGGTCAAAGCGCGCGCAGAGAACGGATGGAAATGAAAAGGAGGAAGGAAGCTATAATGAGTAATCAAAAACAACAGGAACAAAGCTTATCGTTGATCCGTAAAATCGGATACGGAGTAGGAGATGCGGGATCCAATTTCTGCTGGACGTTCATTGCGTCATTTATTATGATTTATTGTACGAACACATTGGGAATCAGTGCTGCGGTCATCGGCACATTGATGATGATTTCTAAGGTTCTGGATGGCATCACGGATGTTTTTATGGGGCGCATCATTGATGCGACGCACAGCAAAATGGGGAAAGCGAGGTTTTGGTATTTTGTCAGTTCATTCCCGGTGGCGATCTTTACGTTTATCCTGTTTAATGTGCCGGGCAGCTTTACGGAAAACACAAAGTACGCTTATATTTTTATAATTTATACCCTGATCGGGGCCATATTTTACACCATGAACAATATCGCGTATTCCACGCTGACTGCTTTGTGCACAAAAAATCCGAAAGACCGCGTACAGATGGGAAGCTATCGCTTTATTTTTGCCGCTGTCGGGATATTGATCCTAAGCTTCTGCACCAGCGGTTTGCTGGAATACTTCGGAGGCGGACAGAAAGGATGGACGGCGGTATCCATTATCTACTCGATTATTTGCCTGGTGCTTTTGCTTGTGCCTGTATTCGCGGTACATGAATTGCCGGAGGAGGAATTGAGAGAGGCGGCGGGACTTGACAGGAAGAAGGATGAACCCGGGTTTTTTCAGGGAATCGTTCTTCTTCTCAAAAACAAATATTTTCTGCTGATCCTTGCGCTTTATTTGGTGAGATACATGGGGAGCGGGCTTACTTCCGGGCTGGGTATTTACTTTGCAACCTATCAGCTTGGAAACGCGTCTCTGCTTGGTACACTGAGCTTGGCGGGTATCCTTCCGGCAGCGGTCGCGCTTCCGTTTGTTCCGGTTCTGACATCGAAGCTGGGAATGAGCAAGGCGGTAATGGCATCAAATATTGTCGGGGTATTGACCTGTGTTCCGGTTGTTATAGGAGGCCTGACCGGTAATTTTACATTGGTTTTGATCGGCATGGCGTTACGGGCAGTTGCTTCCTCACCTCAGACAGGAGCGATGAATGCGATCATTGCCGAAACGGACGAATACAGCAATCTGAAATTTGGCCACAGGATGACGGGAATGATCTATTCCTGTTCTTCCGTCGGAATTAAGATAGGAACGGGACTCGGAACGGCGCTCTGCGGATTTATACTGGATCTTGGAGGATTTGACGGAATGGCGCAGACACAGACAGCAAAGGCGGTGGCGACGATCAACTGGTCCTATCTGCTGGCGGTGATCGTGCCTATGCTTCTTGCAGCGATTCTTTTCCACTTTATGAAAGTGGAGGAAGATAATAAGAGAATGCGGGCGGAAAAATAGAAAGGAAAGAGCATATGAAGAGACAAAATTTTAACCGTGGTTGGACAGTAAAAAAAGTGCCCGAAGGAATGGCAAATTCCGCGCCGGACAGTAAAGGACGGAAAGTGACGTTGCCTCATGACGCGATGGTTTGGGAAGAGCGAAGTGCCGATAATCCGTCAGGAAGCGCAGGTGGCTATTTTGCGAACGGTAATTATGAATATGTGAAAAGCCTTTATGTGAATGAAGCGGAAAAAGAGGAAACATTTATCCTTGAATTTGAAGGGATCCATAACAGCGGCCATGTATATGTAAACGGTGCCCTGGCAGGAAGTGTGCAGGGCGGTTATACGAGATTGTTTGTGGATATTACGCCGTATCTTTGCTTCGGGTCAGAAAACCTGATTCTGGTAAAAGCCCTAAATACGGCTATGCCCAACAGCCGGTGGTATACGGGCAGCGGTATTTATCGACCCGTGTATCTGTACAAAGGTGGGAAAATCAGGATTGATGTGGACGGTCCGCGTATCTCCACGCCGGAGATTTCGGAGAACATTGCGACGGTGAAAGTGGAAACTGCGCTCAGATATGATGGAAAGATTCAGGAAACTGTTGTGCTGAAAACCGAGATCGTTGCCCCGGACGGGGATATTGTGGCAGTCGAGAGATCCCGTATGACACTGTTCGGACAGGACAAAACGGTACAGACACAGCGCATTTTTGTTAAAGAGCCGGCGTTGTGGTCGGTGAATAATCCGCGGCTATACTGCTGCAAGGTGACCGTATACGATGGGGAAACGGTTCTGGACACGGCAGAGAGTCTGTTCGGTATCCGCAGACTGGAACTGGATCCTGTCAACGGGCTGCGGATCAATGGTGAGAAAATACTGCTCCGGGGAGGATGCATCCATCATGACAACGGCCCGGTAGGTGCGGCAACCTTTGAGCGCGCGGAAGAGCGACGCATTGAGCTTATGAAAGAGGCAGGATTTAATTCGGTTCGAATCTCCCACAATTCCTCTTCAAAGGCGTTGCTGGATGCGTGCGACAGGCTGGGGATGCTGGTTATGGAAGAGAGCTTTGATATGTGGACACAGACGAAAAGACCATTTGACTACTCGCTTGTGTTTGTTGACAACTGGGAAAGGGACTTAGAGGATATCGTGCGGAAAGATTTTAATCATCCCAGTGTGTTTATGTATTCCGTCGGGAACGAGATCAAGGAGATCCACACGCCGGTCGGAGCGCAGTGGAGCAGAAGGCTGACGCAAAAAATCAGGAGCCTAGACGCAACCCGCTATGTGACCAATGCGATCAATGGCATGATCGGTATCATGGGCGACCTGCCGGTGGTGATGAAGGACATGGGAATGACCGTGCCGGAGAGGACGCCGGGCGGAGGAATCAATGATACGATGACGGCGTTGATGGGGGCAATGAATTATCTCTCGTCACACCCGAAGGTGGAAGAGGGCTTAAAAGAGTCCTACGGGACGCTTGATCTGATCGGCCTTAACTATATGCGCGACGTGTACGATCAGATGAAGGAATATCCGAACCGTGTATTTTACGGAGCGGAAACACTACCGCCGGATATTGCGCCAAACTGGAAGAAGGTCAAAGAACTGTCGGCTTGTATCGGGGATTATACGTGGACAGCCTGGGATTATCTCGGGGAGGCCGGGATCGGTATTGTGACCTACGACGGCCGATTGAGATTTGCAAAGTCTTATCCGGCATATCTGGCTTACTGCGGCGACTTCGACATTACCGGATACAGACGGCCGATGAGTTATTTGCGTGAAATTGTATTCGGGCTTAGAAAAGCGCCTTATATTGCGGTGCAGTTGCCGGAGCATTATGGTAAAGAACCCATGTGTACGCCATGGTCGTTTCCTGTAACGGTTTCTTCCTGGACATGGAAGGGACAGGAAGGAAAAAACTGTCTGGTGGAAGTTTACTCCGACGCTCCGGAGGTCGAGCTGTTTGTCAATGGGGAAAGCGTCGGCAGAAAACCCGCCGGGGAAGAACAGAATTACCGCACCATGTTTGATACGGCTTATGTACCGGGCGAGATCAAGGCAACGGCGTATTATGAAGACGGAACTACGGCGCATTATTCCCTGCACACGGCTAAAGACGAGGCGGTTCTGTGCCTGCTTCCGGATCGGGTAAAAATCGGAAAGGACGATCTTGTCTACGTGGCAGTCGAACTTCGGGACAGAGAGGGAACACTGCAGACGGCGGCAGACCGGAAGATATGCCTGAGCGTGGAAGGCGCCGGGCATATGCAGGGATTCGGCTCTGCAGATCCGGTGTCGGAGGAGAACTTCTTCGATGAAAGCAGGACGACGTATTACGGAAGGGCGATGGCAGTGATTCGCTCGGGAGAGGATTCAGGTAAGATCCGGTTGACTGCGTGGGCGGACGAAGCAGAAAAGGTGTCCATAGAGATAGAAGTAGAATAGGAATATAGGGGAAAGCTGCGGCCAATAATGGCTGATGCTTTCCCCTTTTGAATTTATTTAAATCAGTATGGTTCGTTTTCAACAAGCTGCTGATGTCAAAGACCTTTATTCAGTGCAGTCAAAGCCAGGATTAAAGGCATTTCTGGATAACTGACTGCCAATACATGCGGTCTTTCAAGACCCGGATTACCGTGATGGTGGAATCTTCCACAACAAAGAAGATTAAGAATCCAGTGCTTTGATTGCCTTCTTTATCTTATTTGAAAAGTTTTCCGCATATTCACGATACTTGAAGGTGTCATAGTGCCACTTTCTTTCGATTGTTAATTTTATTACACGGTATTTAGTATTGGCTTATCAACAGATTTTCATTATATTTTCCTCAAAACTGTGCGTCTTAGACTTTCGTGGTTAATCGTTAAATAGTTGATGTGATTTCAATATTACCGTCTGCAATCTGAATGAACTGGTCGCAGGGTACGGGGCGGCCGGGGATGAAATGAATCGCTTTATTGAAATATGCCGACCCATTTGGTATAATGTGTTTGTTTTCTCCGTGCAAATTCTGACAAAATTTGTATGGCCGCGTTTCTGTTTGGAGCAGTCCTGCAGCCGGCCGCCTGCGGAAGCGGTAAGTTCGCTGCCACCATGCACCTGATAAGGACCGAAGGGACCGTCGGCGTGTCTGACGTTGATGGCAGTGCGTTGGCCTCATGGGCAATCTGGGCCTATACAGCGGCTGGCAGGTGGAGACATGGACGGAAAGCTGCGTTGGATCAACCTGGACGCGTATAGATAAAGAACAGAGAGAATAGGAGAACCACGATATGAGACATGGAGAAAAGAAGCTTTTTCGGAGGGGCATTGCCCTGCTTTTGTCGCTGAGTCTTGCGCTGGGCTGCGCCGGGTGCGGCAGCACTGACAGCACGGGAATGAGTGCAAGCGCCGCTACGATGTTTTTGCGCAAAACGGAGGGAGCAGTGACAGTTTCCGACGCCGAGGGGCAGAGCGTGGAGCCTGCGGAAAACCTCGGGCTTTACAGTGGGTACGGCGTGGGAACGGAGGCCGAGAGTTTTGCGTGGATCGATCTGGATAAAGTAAAGCTTGCGAAGCTTGATGAATACAGTGAGGCCGCCATTTCGAAAGACGGCAAAAACCTTTCGATCGAGATCCAGTCCGGCAGCCTCTTTTTCAACGTCACCGAGCCGCTGGCCGATGACGAGACGATGGAGATCCGCACATCCTCCATGATGGTGGGTATCCGCGGCACCTGCGGATGGGTGACGGAGAATACCGCCGCCCTGCTGGAGGGCACTGTAACGGTCACTGCCGAAGGCCAGTCCACCACGGTCAGCGCCGGGGAGATGGCAGTCCTGACGGATGGGGGGACGCTGGAAGTGAAGCCCTTTACCGCTTCTTCCGTTCCTGCTTTTGTGGCAGCGGAGCTGGAGGACGACGAAGTCTTGGCCGAGGAGGTCAAGGACGACGCCGGTATCGACGTACTGGACCCCGTTGATCCCATCTGCCTGCGGGATATGTACACCTATTCCAGGTCATTGACGTACAATGCAGACGGTGAGCTGTACGCTGAGGCGGAATACTTTGCGGATGAACAAGGGAGGTTTGCCAAAGTCATAGGAAAGCCGGTAGGAGAATATAGTCCAACGGTTGCCTATGTTTTAACTTACGAATACAATGACGAGGGAACCTTGCAGTCACAAATCATAGACGGTGTCTCCAATAATGGTGAACTTGTGCATAATGTGGTTACAGAGGACACGGCGGATCATCGGACAATGGTGACTATCTCGAATGAACAACACTACAGTTGCGAAAAAACTTACTATTATGATACGCAGGGCCGTATAACCAGATCGGAGGATGTGGTTGATGGTCGGCTTCTCTGGGAGGATACTTATACATATGACGGGGATGGGAAATTGATTCGCAGTGATAGTAGCAGCGGTCATTATGTCTTATATGAGTATGACTGACAAAAGTGCTTTTTTGAAATCCCGGCGGAAGCCGTGCAGTGTATGATTCGTGATAAGTGGCATAAGGGCAGAAAGGTGGACATATGGACGATACATGGAAATTGACAGTCTGGGGAGTACGGGGTTCGGCTCCTGTGCCGGAGCCGGATTATGCCGGTTATGGCGGAAATACTTCCTGCTTTTCCATAGAACGGGGGGATGAGCTGGTGGTGCTGGATGCGGGCAGCGGACTTGTGGCGCTGGGGGATGAGCTGGTGCGGCGGAGGATGCGGCGGGTGGATATCCTGATCAGTCATCTGCATCTGGATCATGTGATGGGTTTGTTCATATTCCCGCTGCTCCATGATGCGACGGCGCAGATACACCTTTACGGCAGGCCGGGACTTGGTCAGGCGCTTAATGGACTGGTGGGGCCGCCTTTTTGGCCGGTGGGGCTTACACAGTGCAGGGCGGCGGTGCAGGTGCATGAAGTCCGGGCAGACAGGCCGCTTACCCTGGCGGATGGCGGCGCGCCGGGGCTGACGATTGCCGCCCTGGAAGGGAATCACCCGGATGGGTGCTATTATTACCGACTGGACTGGGACGGCCGCAGCCTGGTGTATGCTCTGGACTGTGAACTGGAAGAGGATATGGCTGTCCGGATGGCACGGTTTGCCAGGGGGGCTGACGTGCTGGTATGGGACAGCGGCTTTTTCCCCGGTGAACTGGTTCGGGGTTGGGGCCATTCCACCTGGGAGGAAGGGCTTGCAGTGGGCCGGGCGGCGCAGGCAGGGCAGATGTTGATGACACATTATGGCAGGAAGCATTCTGACCTGTCCGTGCGGGAGCAGGAGCGGCTGGCATGCCGGACCGACAGCCGCATTCAATTTGCCAGAGAGGGTATGGTGATCGGGTTATGAGACTGGAAGATATGAAAAAGGTGCTGGAAATCGGCGTGAAGCTCTCCTCCGAGCGGGATTTGGAGCGGCTGCTGGAGGAGATACTGTCCTGCGTGATGGAGCTGGCCCGGTGTGACGCGGGGACGCTGTATCTGCTGGACGGAGATGTGCTGCGTTTCCGGATTTCCCGCAACAATACGCTGAAAAACTATTCCAACGGGGAGGGAATGCCCCCGGTTCCGCTGGAGCGGGCGAATGTGTGTGCACTGGCCCTGCTGGAGGACAGGACCATCTGCGTGGAGGATGTGTATCACAGTCCGGACTACGATTTCTCCGGTCCCCGGAGGTACGACGCCCGCAACGGCTACCGTACCCGTTCCATGCTGGTGGTGCCCATGCGCAGCCGGGGCGGGGAGAAGCTGGGTGTGCTCCAGCTCATCAACGCCATGGATGGAGATGGGCAGGTGTGCCCTTTTGCCCCGGATATGGAGCTTGTGCTGGAATCGGTGGCTTCCCAGGCGGCGCTGGCCATCCAGAATGTGCGCTATATCCGTGAAATCAAGGGGCTGTTCAACTCATTTGTCCGGGTGATGTCCACCGCCATTGATGAGCGTTCCAGCTACAACGCGGATCACTCCCGGCGCATGGCCAGGTGTGGTGAGCGGTTCATGGACTGGCTTAACGCACGGTCAAAGGAGCCGCACTTCTCCCTCCGGCGCCGTGAGGAACTGCTGATGGGCATCTGGCTCCACGATATCGGCAAGGTCACCACACCTCTGGAGGTGATGGACAAGGCCGGGCGGCTGTCTCCGCTTCAGGCGGCGCGGCTGAAGAGCCGGCTGACGGAAATCTGGCTGACCAGACGGATCGACTGCCTGGAGGGTCGGGCGGACAGCGGCGGCCTGGAGGCTTTCCATCAGAGCATTCGGGAGGCGGAGGAACAGATCGACAACATCAATGGAGCGGAGTTTGTCACAGACGATCAGCTGGCATGGCTGGACGGGCTGAGGAGGCGTACTTACACTGATCAGGACGGCAGGGAGCAGAGCTGGCTCACCGACGAGGAATATGAAATGCTGTCCATTCGAAAAGGCACTCTGTCCCGGCAGGAGCTGGAAAAAATGCGCAGGCACGTGGTGATGACGGACAAAATGCTGTCCCAGATCAGGTTTTCCCAGGAACTGGCCCATGTGCCGGAGTGGGCGGCGGCCCACCATGAGAAGCTCAACGGCAAAGGCTATCCCAGGGGGATGAAAGGCGATGAAATCCCATTCGAGGTGCGGATTATCACGATCCTGGACATCTTCGATGCGCTGGTGGCCAGTGACCGGCCCTATAAGAAGGCAAAGACCGTGGAGCAGGCCATTCGGATCCTGCGCTTTGGGGTGAAGGATGGCGAACTGGATCCGGAGCTGACGGAGCAGTTTATCGAAAGCCGCTGCTGGGAAGGACTTTACGGCCAGGCGGAGGAAAAAGCGTTTGAGGTAAACGTATGAGTAAGGCAAGACATATCCTGTCCCTGTGGGCGGCCGCTCTGGCCATAGCAGGGGCGTTCACCCTGCTGGCAGGATTAGGGGTGCTGCGTGTCCCGGACCTGGCGGTGTCGGATGCCCTTTACCAGCGACGTATGGCATCGGACGGAGAGATTGTCCTGATCGGCATTGATCAGAAGGCGCTGGAGGAACTGGGACCCTATTCCCAGTGGGGACGGGGTATTTTGGCCCAAGCCGTAGAAGCACTGAACGTCGCGGAGGATTTCCGACCGGCTGTCATCGGCCTGGATGTGCTGTTTGTGGGAGAGACCGACCCGGCTGCCGATGCGCAGCTGGCCCAGGCTGCAAGTCGCCATGGCAATGTGATCGTGGCCTGTGCGGCGGAGTTCGGAACGGGGCTGATAGAGTACGGTGACGATTACCGGCTGGACGGATACCAGATGCTCTCCTTTGACCAACCCTTTGAGGCGTTGCGGCAGGTGACCGGGCAGGGCCATATCAACGCCATGTTGGACAGTGACGGTATCCTGCGCCACCACCTGTTGGCTTTCTCCATGCCGGACGGGACACAGGTGCCTTCCATGGCGCTGGTTTTGGCGGAACGGTACCGGGAAGTCCATGGTGGGGAGCCCGTGAACCGCCCGTTCACCGATTCCAGAGGCTTTTGGTATCTGCCCTTTTGCGGCACGCCGGGAGATTTCAGTCAGTCCATTTCCGTGGCAGATCTATTGTCCGGCAGTGTGGATCCGGCCCGTTTTGCCGGTAAGATCGTTCTCATCGGTCCCTACGCTGCAGGCCTGCAGGACGGCTATGTGACGGCGGCAGACCACGCTCAGCTTATGTACGGTGTGGAGTATCAGGCCAATGCTGTCCAGGCCCTGCTGTGGGAGGACTATAAAGTTGAGGTGGGGGACAGTGCGCAGCTGGCCCTGCTGTTTGCGTTGCTGCTTGTGGCGCTGGCCTGCTTCTGGCGAAGGCCGGTGAAGTGGGCTGCATTTTTGTGGGCAGCGTTGTGCGGGGGTTGGGTGGTGCTGTGCCTGGGCGCTTATCGGCAAGGCTTAGTGCTCCACGTTCTGTGGGTTCCTGCGGGCGTCACCATACTTTTTGCGGGGTGTCTGGCGGCAAATTATACGCAGGCCGCTCTGGAACGCCAAAGGGTGACACGGACTTTCCAGCGGTATGTTGCGCCGGAAATTGTATCCGAGCTGATGGGCTCCAGTTCCGATGCCCTGAAGCTGGGCGGGAAAAAGTGTGATATCGCAGTACTGTTTGTGGACATCCGCGGCTTTACCACCATGTCGGAGGCTTTGGAGCCGGAGCGGGTGGTGGAGATCCTGAATCAGTACCTGACGCTGACCACGAAATGCGTCATGGATAACCACGGCACATTGGATAAGTTCGTGGGAGACTGCACCATGGCATTCTGGAATGCACCCCTGCCTCAGGAGGATTATGTCATGCTGGCCTGCCGCGCGGCGGCAGCTATGGCAGAGGGGGCGAAGCCATTGGAGGAGATGCTGCAAAAGGAATATGGGAAGACTGTGTCTTTTGGTATTGGGGTTCATGTAGGCCCGGCAGTGGTGGGTAACATCGGCGCACCCATGCGGATGGATTACACTGCCATCGGCGATACGGTGAATACCGCCGCACGACTGGAGGCCAACGCCCCTGCCGGAAAAATTTATATCTCCCGTGCCGTGGCCGATGCGCTGGCGGGTCGGATCCAGGCGACGCCGCTGAAGGAGCTGCCGCAGCTCAAAGGCAAGGCAGCGGGCTTTGAGATATTGACGCTGGACGCTGTTTTGTAGAAGGTATACAGTTGGTGGAAGTGTATTGCATGTCTCATTTGGAGAAGGAAGAGATAACGGAAGAAAGGGAAAGCACCGGCAAATAATGGCTGATGCTTTCCCCTTTTTTGAATTTACTTTAATCAGTATGGTTCGTTTTTAATAAACCACTGATTTCATTGACCTTTATTTCGTGCAGTCAAAGCCCGGATTAAAGGCATAGAAGTTCTTTTCGTTTAATCTGTCCTGTACGATTCTCAGTGCTTCACCGAAATTAGCAATTTAAGTAACTGCCGTCAAACCCAGTGTTTATCAGGGGTTGAGGGTGCTTTGAATTTTGAGAAATATATAAGAAAATCAGGCTGTCATATAGGTGTTCAGACGAATTTTGGTGAAAATAAAATGTTTGTTTTTAAGGATATGTATATTATAATGATAGCAAATAATTTTGAAAGTAGAAGACTTTATAGGATGATTGGGAAAGGTGAGGTCTGGTATGTCAACATTACAGAATCAAATTACACAGTCTCTGGAAGGGCTTTCCGATGATAGTCTGAGTTTTATTCTGGAAATGATACAGCGATTCGTGATGCCGGCAGAATCAAAAAGCATGGATATAAATCATGACATTGCTATACAAAAGAAAAAACGTAGGATTGGAAGCATGAAGGGGCAAAAATTTATTGCGGACGGTCATGATATAGACGAGTGCAATGATGAAATTGCTGGATTATTTGGGGTGGATGACTGATGAAGATTTTGCTGGATACGCATATTGCAATATGGGCAGTACTGGATTCGGAGGAATTGCCGGACGAAGCAAGGGCAATGATACTTGACGAGGACAATGAAATTTACTATAGCGCTGCTTCTGTATGGGAGATTACGATTAAGCATATGGCTCATCCGGAAACTTTTTTATATAGTGGGAAATACCTTGCGGAAGGATGCTCCGCCACATAAAGATCCTTTTGATAGAATCTTGCTTGCACAGGCAAAGTCGGAGGGAATGAAGTTTATGACACATGATGGATTAATTCCATATTACAACGAATCTTTTATTGTCAGTGTTTAAGAGAAAATAGAGAGTGATTCCATGACACATTATTCCATCATGGAACCACTCTTTTTTATCCGTGTCTGATGACAGTTTTTATTAAGGGGCAGTGTATCTTGGACGTACAGTTTGCATTGCTGTTTTGAGGTGAATTGCAATATAATAATGGCAAATAAAAAGCCAGAGTGAAGAAATATCTATTTATGAGGAGGTAGTTTTGTGGCATTATCAAGTATTTTTGCTAATGTAAGAATTACAGATCCACGACAGGCAGAAGCTTTTGCTGAGGCGTTGGATGCATCTGCTATGGACCCGGTAAGAGTGCCATCTGCACCAGTGATTCCACTTGTGACGAATGTAGAAGAGATACGAAAATTTATGGCAGATGTGGGTAATGACGAAAGCGAGGGGTGTGAATAAATGCAAAAATGGATATAATATCAATGAGGTTTGATATTTTTGAAGGATTAGGAATCAGGCAATGATATATAGTGGTTTGGTACTGCCAAGGAGGGACTGAAATGTTACAAACAATACAGAACTTAATGGAGCGGTACATGCTTTAACCGGAAAAGCATATAAACGGCCTAAGGATGCAATAGGTAACTTCAATAAAGATTATGTAAAAACTGAAATATTTTCACGTGAGACAGGAAGAAAAATCAGTGAAGCAGAGGAAATTCGTCATGCCAGCGATTATGATGATTTTTATATAGCCAGTTGTGAAGAAACAGCGCGACAGATTGAGGTGGCAGGTGAATTCATTCAGATGGTCGAAAAGTATTGTATGCATCAGTTAGAGAATGGGTAGATTATCTTGCTGTTTAACCGATCCTGTACGATTCTCAGGGCTTCACTGAAATTGGTAATTTAAGTAAGTGGTCGGAAAGCCAGATTTTATCCGGGGTGGAGATATTTTAACAGACAGTTATTCCTTTGTAGTGTCTAAAATGCTGAAACCGTGGTCAATCAATGATTCATTTATCTCAAAAACTGTCTTCTTTTTCAGCAGGGCAAATAGAATCAAGGCATCACGTTTATCCCGTGCATATAATTCCCTGTTGCAGGTCAGTTTTAACATTTTCTGAGTCTCGTCATCAGAAAGACCCATTCCGAATGCTATGGCGATCAGCTTATCACGGGATGGTTTTTTTTTACCGGAAAAGATCTGGTACACATATGCCCGGCCGAGTTGTGAACTTCGTATCACATCGGCCTTTTTTAATCCTTTTTGCGTTAAGAGCCTGTTTAAATATTCGGGAAGATTTGAAGTGAGCATATTCTCTTTGTTTTTGATCAGATAGTCTTCAATATTCGTGGCGGCTTTGATTTCATGATTTAATTCATCGGTAGATTTTTGTTTCATGTTGTGTCTCCAATAGATTATTTGCTATAATTATATAAAATAATCAATAAAATGACAAGGCTGGACAGAATATATGTACTACAATGAGATTAAATCACTGAAACACAGCGATAAAAGTACGGTTGATCTGGTACAGGAAAAAGACAGCGGGAGAATTTTTATCCGGAAAATATTAAAAGGACAACACCCGATTTATTCCATATTACAGGGGTGTAAGCATCCATGTTTACCGGACTTGTATGAGGTGGCTGTAATGGATGACCGCACGATGATTTTTGAAGAATATATTGAAGGAGATATGGCAGGCAGTGAAGAATTGTCTGAGAAGCAATTTTTATCTGTTGTTAAAGATTTGTGTTCTGTTCTGGAATATTTGCACGGGAAGGGGATCATCCACCGTGATATTAAGCCCTCCAATATCATTCTGGCAAGAGACGGGCATATTCGCCTGATTGACTTTGACGCAGCGAGGATGCCGAAGGATGATCTGGAGCAGGATACGAGGCTGCTGGGTACAAGAGGATATGCACCGCCCGAACAGTATGGGTTTGCGCAGACTGACGAACGGGCGGATATTTATTCCATGGGTGTGACGCTGGGGCAGCTTATGGGAGACAAGGTTTTTAGGCCGCGTTATAAAAGGATTATTCGGAAATGTACCGATTTGGATCCGGATAAAAGATATCAGTCAGTATGCCAGGTGAGAAACGCTTTTTTCCATGTAAAAAGAAGAGTTTTATATGCAGCGGCAGCGATGCTGGCCGGTATTGTTGCCGTGTGTGGGTTATCATGGTATCAGTCAGAATTTCATGGTGATATGAAGTCTGGAACCTCAGAACTGACTATGCTGCCTGCACCAGAGAATCCTCACTGGGATGGGGAGACAGGGATAGCGTTGTGGGGACACGTGGAAGATTCGGGAATGCAGGAGGATGAGGAAGAATACGCGTGGAGAGTGTACTACAGGGAAGATATGTCGGCTCCGCCGGAACCTGATGATAGCGGATGGATCAGTGAAGGAGGTATGAGAGGTAACCGGGCTGCCCAGTCAGAATCTTTTTTTAGAATGAACTTAGGAGGGTTGTTCTCTGAAAACGGGTTTTATTATTTTGCGATATCTGCTGAAGGCGATGGGATTCATTATACTGACAGCTCCTATGTAGTATCAGATGCATTTGAATATACCGGTGAAGATGCACCGTTCCTGCCAACACCGACGGGGCTTTCCTGGAGAATGTATGAGGACAGTGAGGGAGAAGGAAGGTTGTACTATGCAACATGGGATAATCTTGATGATTATGAAGATACTGATTGCTTTAATGTGACTGTCTACGACAAAGCCGGTAACTATATAATGAATAACATATGGGATGCAAAATATATTAAGAAGGTAGGATATAATGGAATCCGTGTCAGGCCGGAATTTTTGGCAGAACCGGATAATGCATATCGCTTTACAGTTGAAGTATACTCTTCCAGACCCAATGAATACCGGTCGGTTGTTGTGTCGGATCCTGTGCCTGAAGAAGCATTCAGCCCGTGGCTGTATCGTTGAACGGAAATATCAGATTTATATTTGAATGGCATTCCAATCGTCCTCTGATATGAGAAAGCCATTTTTCCACGATTATCCGTGATTGAGATTGGCTGACTATTGTTATTAACATCAGATAGTATTTGATAGACATTATCTCTTGCCTTTGTTACACGGATTGCAGTCATGACATCATCTTCTCTCTGTCATGTTATAGCGTACGGTTTTGCGTACGCCAATGCTGTTTCTACTATTTATATTAGTATGAGAAGATTTTCAATTAAAGGAACCTGACGAAAAAGCGACGAAAAATGATAAGTTGAGAAGTAAAAAGACTGATTGCAAATTTAGATCATCTGTGTTGTACATAGCCGTTGAGTAAATAAAGCATAAATCCAGAAGATAAGGAGGGCTTGCCATGCAAAAAAATACCGCATGGCGGGAGCAGTCCATAATGTCAGAGAAAATCTGGTATGGATTTATGAAGGAGAGCAGTTCGTCTTGAAGAAATAGTAGGGATGATACTACTGTCTATGATGGTTTAGTCAGCGGCCTGAAAAAGAATATGGGAATGTCGAATGTAAAGTATCCACAAATATATATTATGATAAAGACACTATATGATTTCCCTGTACCCTTTGCGGTATGGGGATTCTTTTTATTTACAGGAGGATTTTTATATGAGGAGAAGACCAATGACTACAGATGAATTATTCAACAGGATAGTGATGATCCTGAAAGAAAAGAACAGGCTGCCCGATATTCTGGACTATGGACTTGCAACAAGAAATGTACTGCCAATCACAAACTGTGAATTTGACCTACGGAGTAATCTTGCCTATGGGAACAACGAAGGTATCTATCTTGATCTGTGGATTGAATATTTTTATGAGGACGAGAACTACAGAAAAAGCCTTGGTACTTTTAAGACACTGCAGGATGGCAAAGAAGCTATGCATGTGATGGCCGCCCTGTTGGCTGATTTTATCATCGAACTGAATGCTTATGTGCGTGCAAATATGGATGATTTTGCATGGGAGGGCATCTATGTTTATCCGATTGACGGCACAGGGAAGCGTGTTGGATGGTGGTATTCGTGCAGAAGTATGGAGGATGTTATGTTAAAAAAAGACCAGCTTCTGGCAGAGTACCCGCAGGTGGCCATACGGGATAATGCGACACGGAAGGAACAAATATTCTGCAGATATACATAAAGAAGGGGAAGATATCGTGCAGAGGATCAAGTGTATAGAAGTGAGAGGAAGAAAGATGGTCAGATTAAGCGAAGGAAGATGCATTATAGGTTATGATGACGGCTATCAGCTTGGAAAGACAGCAAATTTCATATTTGACAATGGTGTACACAGGCTTGGAATTGTAGAGCCAACGTTACAGGAAAATTCTTTGTTCCATGATGGGGAATACTTTAAAGTAGGAGAGGGAAGATCAGCCATTACAGAGGATAAGATATCGGATGATTCTGCAAGGCTCCGTACAATGACCGGCATTGCCATGGAGTTGAGAAAGGAAGGTCTGTATAAAGCAGAAGTCGTACTGGCAGTTGGTTTACCGTTTTCTAATTATGGGAGAGACAAGCTGAAACTGATTGATTACTATGAACAGCAGAATATGTTGGAATTTTCCTATGAAGGAGAAGATTATGCCGTGACGATTATAAAAGTGATCGTATGTCCACAGTGCTATTCAGCGATTGCTTCCAGACTTGGCAATATGAAGGACGATTACCTGATCGTGGATATAGGCAGTAAGACTACGGATGTTGTCTATGTACGGAATGGGCTTCCGATCGAGAGCCGGTCTATCACGATCGAAAAAGCCATGGTTAAGTGGATCAAAGAGATCCAGCGTGATATGAAGGTACAGACCGGGAAAGACATTCCGGAACATGAGATCATGAAGGTCATGTTAAAGGAAACGAGTAATTTTCCAGCAGTCTATGCGGAACTGATCCGTGGGATGATGCGGGAAAAGATACATTCTCTGGAACTGGAACTTTCCGAACGGGGCTACAGCCTTGACTATATCAATATCATCTATGTAGGCGGCGGTGCAGTGATGGCCCGTGACCATGCAGGAAAATATAGGAGCCATACAGCCTATGACTGTGACCTGTGCGCCAATGCAAAAGGCTATGAGTTCCTTGCGAATCAGATGACAGGAAAGAAGGTGGGGTGATGGCAGGGAAACAAAGATCCATCTTCCTTCGTTTTAATATGTCTGATGAAGCAGATTGCGACTTGTATCTGAAACTGGCAGAAGCGGCAGGGAGTTCTGTTTCCCTTACTTCCTATGTAAAAAGAGTATTGGAAGAATATCTCAGTGTGAAGATTGAAATGGTAGAACGTCAGCAATTTCATGAACAGATGCTCATAGCAGTACGGGAGGAAATGCAGGAACAGGGCATGAAACTGGTAGGTGCGCTTCTGGCAGGTATCGGTACTGTGAATGTACAGAAGGATCCAGAGAGGCCGGTGCCCGAAGAAGTGGGATTACCGGAATCCTGTGGGAGACTTCCGGACGAACTCAGCGGTGTACTTGATTTTATCAGTTAGATTTTCTGTTAAGAGTGAACTGTTGGAGAACCATGTTATGAGTGTCGGTATTTGTAATGACAATAGTCTTATGTGAATTTTGTTGCAGATATGATAGCAGATGCAGGCAATCTGTTGCAGATCCTGTGATTTTAGGTATGATCAGGGGATAAGGGTTGCAAAACTGCTGTCAAATGCAACAGAAGTGCAACGTTCTGCACATAACTTATACCATAGAAATGAGTATGAATAGGATGATATTTTCCATATGACAGGATCGCGATCCCTGTGCCGTTTGAGCATGGGGATTTTTCTGTCATGGTATAGGGGAGTAATGACCAGTTACGATTAGGTGATGTAGTTATAGCATTTTGTATGAGAATGTGAGTTATATGCAAATATGGAGCGATGTGATGTTTATATATAGAAGAAAAACAAATATCATCAGAGGAAAGGAAAATGAAATGGATGAGAAGACCATACAAAGGATCAAAAAACTGCAGGTGCTGGCGGAGCGAGGTGTAGGAGGTGAAAAAGACACAGCGGAAAAGATGCTGCAGAAGATGTTGAAAAAGAATGGCATACGGTCACTGGATGAACTGCAGAGTGAAGAGTCTGAGTATACACTGTTTTCCTACAATGGAAAACATGAAAGAAAGCTGCTCGTGCAGTGTATCTATAAGGTGATGACAGCTGCAGGTGACAGGAGATATTACCGCAGTAAGGGCAAGCGACAGAAGCTGGGCATCTACTGTACGAAGGCACAGAAGTTAGAGATTGAGATGGAGTTTGAATTTTACAGGAACGTATTCTATGAGGAGTTGGATATCTTTATGTCCGCATTTATAAATGCACAAGGCATATTTCCACCGGATGCACCCAAAGAGAGCTTTGATAAATCTAACAAAAGAGATATCAGGGTAGCACAGATGGCGAGTGGGATCGATAAGAGAACCCGTGCATTGATGTTGGATAGCAATGAAAGGAGGCTATGAGGATGCAGATAGCATATAATAGGGAAAAGTTTACGACAGTGAAGGTATATGAGAGCGGGTGTGATTTCAGTGATATGCGTATGGTATAGGAAGGATGCGAAAATGCAGGAATTGAATTCGATCATGAGAGATTTTTTGGAGATAGAGTATAATCAGGAATCTCTATTGTGTCTTTTAAGAGCAGCGGAGACCACCTATAATAATGAGGAGCAGGAGACAGCAAAATATGTTGCCAATAGCACAAAATACTATTTAATAGCCCTGCAAAAAGAATTAAAAGTGGCAATTAATAGATTAGATTTATATATAGCAGAAAACGCAAAAAAAAGATAAAGTAACAGGCAGCAGCATGACAATTAGAAATGCGGCTGCCTATTTTTTCGGATACTCTGATTTGATATTGCTTGCGCCGGTGATGTAGTCTAAGGATACGTCATAAAATCTGGCAAGAATCAAGAGACTATCAATGGGGATTCTTGTCTTACCGCTTTCATAATCTGCATATGTCCTTTGTCCTATATGCAGCAGATCAGCAATTTTCTGTTGGGTCAGGGAATTATCCTCTCTGATTTCCCGTATTCTCTCATTATATTTCATAGTTTATATACCTCTTAAACAGTATAAAGGAAAAGAATAATGGCATTGACAAATAGAGTTATAAACTCTAGAATGATGTAAGATAAACATATCTGAGAAAGAAAACAATTTAGCAGGTTACAGGGAAAGAAGGATATCTATGTTGCAGCAGAGAGTGAAAGGATAGTGGAAAAGGAGAAAATGTCTACTGACAGTAGAACAAAAAGAGAATTATAGTTGATATGATAGAGGTATGATTCTCTGGTTAGATGGGATCTGCCTACGGATATATATTTCAGAAACAAAAATATCCAATTAATATGCATATGTTATCTTTTTCAATAGAACTTGTTTGAAGCCAGAGTGCTTAGTGGCAGAAAAAAATGAAAATTTATAGATGTACTTTTTGAGCGACAGAATGTGTCCATCCTAAATGATATAATGGAACCATATTGTAGGAGGAAGCAAAATTGGATAACGGGAAAGAAGATAAGATAAGCCGGGTGCTGCAAATATACTCTAAATTGATGGAAGGGTATGTTGTAAAGAAGACGGAAGAGGCACAGTATTATGGCGTTAATGAGCGCAGTATACAGCGGGATATAGAAGATATCAGGAATTTCCTTGACATGGACTCAAAGCGTATGGGTACTGAAAAGACTGTTATATATGACAGGCAGTGTAAAGGGTATCGTCTGGAAACGCTTTATAAGTTGAAATTGAGGAACAGTGAGGTTTTGGCACTTTGTAAGATCCTGTTAGACAGTCGGGCGTTTACGAAACATGAAATGGTGGAAATGTTGGACAAACTGATCGAATGCAGTGTTCCGGAGTGCGAGCGGAAACGGGTAAAGAATCTGATCAGCAATGAAACATTTCATTATATAGAACCCCGGCATAAGTCAGAGTTTATTGATAAAATGTGGGATATTGGCCGGGCAGTGCATGAATCGAGATATATTGAGATAGATTATCTCCGCATGAAGGACCGGGAGATCGTTCACAGAAAGGTGATGCCGGTTGCAATCATGTTTTCGGAATATTATTTTTATCTCACAGCTTTTATTGATGACGAAGAGGTGAAAAAGACCTTTGATGTGGTGAATGATTCTTTTCCGACGATATACCGGATCGATCGTATCCAATCTTTTCAGATATTAGAAGAGCGCTACCATATTCCATATAGCAGCAGGTTTGAGGAAGGGGAATTCAGAAAGCGGATACAGTTTATGTATGGAGGCAAGCTGCAGAAAGTTAAGTTCAGATACAGTGGACTGGATATCGATGCAGTGTTGGACAGGCTGCCTACAGCGAAGATTTTGGATGAGGAGGATGGAGTTTATACTGTTAGTGCGGAAGTGTTTGGAAAGGGGATAGATATGTGGCTGAGGAGTCAAGGGGATAATGTTCAAATTATTTAGTTGAGGATAGAATACAGCAAAAGATGAAAGGTGGTAATGCAAATGGCAAATTACATCATAAGCTATAATCCATACCAAAATGTAGCCAATATTAGAAAAAATGGGGTGGATTTAAAAAGGAATGGAAAACTTTGTAGTGGTATTAATGGTAAAAGATTACAGAATTGGTTTGATGAGGATCGTGCGTGGCCTGGATTCGGAAATGCGATAGATATAGACAATAATGAATCTGAATGCAATATAGAATTTGTCGGACGTGAAATTGACTATGTTGATCTGAAAGATTATTTTGAGAATATATATTGTAGCGATAAGAACACTATGTTTCATTTGAACCACCAATTTTTATCCAATGATGAGGATATGTTGGATAAGTTATCAAACTTGGTTTTGGAAATGAAGAGTAAAGCTTTTTTTGAAATGAAACAGGTGGAAGCTATTGAAAAGAAAATAGCGAAGATAAAAGAAGATCCTTTTGCACTCTCGGTGTTGGCTACAATGAGTTCTGGGAAATCTACTTTGTTAAATGCTCTTATGCATTCGGAACTTTTACCTACTGGGGATGCGGCAACAACAGCAAAAATTATAGAGATATATGATAATGATAAGCAGACAATTACATATGAAGCTTATGCTGATGATGGCGAATTAGTATGTGAGGGGGAAAATGCTGGTTTAGAAGATTTTAAGAAAATAAATGCTAATGGCTCTGTGGAAATGGTACGTATATATCATGATATTCCGGGAGTTGATACAAGTAAGATACAATTAATGTTAAGGGACACTCCAGGCCCTGACGGTGCGGATGACAGTAGACACAGACAGCTTGCAGAAAAAATCATTTATGATCTAGAAAGTATGTCTACGATAATTTATGTGATGGATGCCACAAAGTTACGTACTGAAAGTGACAAAGAACTACTGGGGAATATAGCATATGTGATGAAAGAGGGGGGTAAGCAGGCAAATGACAGGTTTTTATTTGTAATCAACAGAGTAGATGTGTGGATTCAAAATGAAAAACAGACTTTAGAAAAGCTGCTTGAAGATACAAAAGCATATCTTTCTCAGTTTGAGATAAATAGTCCTAGGATTTTTCCGGTTACAGCGGGGTTAGCCTGTGATATCTATAAATGCAGGTCGGGATATAAATTTGATCCGATTAAGTGGTCCAATGTTAAGTCCAATATAGATATTTTTAATATGGATTTACCAAAAGTAAAATTCGATGAACATGCTTCAGTGTCACAGGGTGTAAAGAAACAATTAAATGCTGATTTATGTAAGGCAATCGAGTCAGGAGATAAGTACGAAATTGCGCTGATCCATTCAGGGGTAAAGGGGTTGGAATACTCGATAAGAGAGTATATGGAAAAATATGCGTATCCAATCAAGGTGTCAGATGCTGTGCAGGATATTGTTGACACGATTGACGAGAAAAAAATGCGTGGAAAGTTTAAAGCTGCCATATATGATGATAGGCGGAAAGTGGAGAATATAAGGGAAAAAATTAAAGAGATCGGAGAAGAAAAAGAAAAAAGGGAAAATAGCAAAAGAGAGTTTGAAAAAGAAATAGAGAGTTATCACTTTTCAGATTCAATCAGAATAGATGCTCGTAAAGAGGTTAATAAAAAATTTGGTGGATTGGTTGATGATAGCTTGGACAAACTGCCTTGGTGCGAACAATTAAAAAAAACAGATGCTGAAGCAATAGTATTACAATTGGAGACATCAGTTACCAGCATTGAGAGGGAGCTAAATGGTAAAATTAAAAAAATGGTAAATGAAGATGTGTATCAGAAGGGAAATGAAATTTTAGAGAAATATAATGAGTACATAAATAAGATTGAGGCAGGGATGAATATTCCTGATTTCAATTTCAAAGAGGTAAAAGAACTTAAAAAATTTAATTTTGACAATTTAAAAAAAGCTGCAAGAGAAGTTACTTCATTACGGGATATTACTATACACCGTGAGGGGCAGGTACCGAATCCTGATAGACATTGGTGGACTCCTTGGAGACCTAAAAAAATAACAAAGACCTGGACGGAAAAAGTCGGTGAGATTGCATATGTTGATAAAGACGCTGTCAGGGATGCTATAATAGGAATTAGAATCAATGCTTATAAAAATGTAGAAGAGATTATGGCAGAGGCAAAGAGTTACGTAGAAGAATTTAAGAATATTTTTGGGGAATATTTGGACAAATTCAGTCAGAGCATTGAAAAAATTGTGGAAGAATTAAATGAGATTTTGCAAGAAGAAAATATTGCCCAAATTGACAGTGCGAAACATAGAAGCCAATTGAAAGAATTAGATGAATGTTTAATACGAATAAAAAATATTACAGATATCAATTAGGAGGGTTAGTTTATGGATAAAATCAATTCAGAGGTGGTGGAATATGTCAAAAAAAGGGATGTGGAAGCTGTAAAACTGACTTTAACAGGGTTGGCATATGTAATTGGTTCTTTTGAAACTTTTAAAGATTCGGCAGAGTATGCAATGAAAAGGTTAGGTAATATATTTGACGAAGATGATGGTGCAGAATTTAATAAAGAAAAAACGTTAAGTAATTATAAATATATTGCAAGGCTTATGCTGGATAATTTTTCTAAAAAGAAATATGAGGCGGCAGTTGAAATAGGTTTAGAAATTTTTACAAGCCAAGATAAAAAGCAAGAGAAGAACATCTACCCTTTTCAGCAAGCGCTGGGCAGTTGGTTCAAATGGGTGAAAAGCAATCCATTAGCAGCGGTAATCATTGTGGTAATAATGATAGCTTTTGTAATAAAAAGCTTGAAATAGAGCACATGAAATATATAAGAATGATGAAAAGCTCAGCGCAAAAAGATTTTATCCATAGTTGGAGTGGAAAGGATGATTAGATGAGAGAACAGCCAAATTTTTCAGAAATCGAAATTCGGGATTTAAGCGAATTGGAGACTTCTTTTTTAAAATCAACATCAATTCTTAAGCGTGAATATTTAAATGAACTGACAATGTTTCAGCCGGTTAGTATTCCTAATATTATAAAGGATCAAGAGATGTCAAAATATGTGCGCTTTTATAATATAACAAAGCTTGTTTATAATCAAGACGAAAGTTTTATTGAAAAGCTGACAACAATAACAAGGGCAGCACATATTTGTAATTGTAGTGTTGCTACAATGCTTTTTAGTGAAGGCGTTAAAACATCCTTTTGGATTGGATTAGTGAATAAAAACAATGATGAAGGTTTAACGACTGAATTAACAGATACGCTTAAGGGAAGCATTGAAGGAAATTTTCATGGTTCCAAAATTGAGTTGGTTAATAATGCAGAAACAAATTCTAAATTAAATAATCTAAAAGAACGTAAAGTTGTATCGTCTGTATCGAATGTCGCTTCATTGAGAGACAAAGATGGAGAAATAGAAAGTTATATTCAGGGTATTGAAAAGCTGATAGATTCATTACATGGTAAAAGTTATACAATATTAACGATAGCAGATCCGGTTAGTAATCAGGAAAACGCCTTAGTACGAGACAGCTTGGAGCAATTATACTCACAGCTTTCAGGATTTGCCAAGACTGAGATGTCGATGAACGAGAATTCAAATATTTCAAATTCTGAACAGTATTCAAAAAGCTATACAAAGTCTATTGGTATCAATACATCTATTAGTCAGTCACATACAAATCAAACTGGATGGTCAAAGTCGAACAGTTATTCAGAAGGAAGGACTTCAAACCAAGGAGCAGTTGCAGTTGCAATTGCAGGGGTTGCGGCCGTGGGTTTGACAGTCGCTACAGGAGGTATTGCAGCAGTTGCAGGGGCAGCGGTTGCAGGAGCTGCAGCATCGGGAACTGCAGTTGCAGGAGCGGTAGGTGCAGGTGTTATTACAGCTGCTGGAAGTGTTGTTGGTGGATTAGTAGGATCAAAGAATACAAGCATGGGAGAGATTTATGGTGAAAATGGCGGTACGGCTGATAGTGATGCAGTAGAAAAAGGAGTAAATGAAAATTTTGCCGAAGGCGATACAAAGACTACTGGATATTCAAAATCGCTTGGTGCGGGCAGGACACTTTCTTTTTCTGTAGAAAACAGAACTGTTAAAAGTATACTTGATTCTATTGATGTTCAAGTAGAGAGATTAAAAGAATGTGGGAGTTATGGTTCTTTTAGTGCATGCACGTATATTTTGTCAGACGATATTGGTGTAAACATGCTTGTATCAAGTATGTTTAATGCACTCATTTCCGGAGAAAAATCTAATATTCAGGTTGCAAAAGTAAATACATGGGGCATTGAGGGGAATAATGAGGATAATGCAGATATAACTGAAATTTTAGAATGTTTGTCAAAGCTAACACATCCAGGATTTAAAGCGCTTAATAGCGAAATGGTATTTACTCCGGCATCGCTGATTAGCGGCAAAGAATTGTCAATTCAAATGGGCTTTCCTAAGAAATCAATCCAAGGGGTTTCTGTTGTCTACAAAGTACCATTTGGCAGAAATGTAATCAGTACATCTAAGACTGACAGAGTGCTGCCAATTGGAAAACTTTATGATTTAGGGGAAGTGGATGCTGGAAATATTGAACTGGATTTGGATAGCCTTACATCACATTTATTTGTTACAGGATCAACAGGAACTGGTAAGTCAAACACGATATATAGGTTGCTTGAACAAATACATACTGTGGATAAAGAAATACATTTTATGGTTATTGAACCAGCTAAGGGAGAGTATAAACACGCATTTTATAAACATCCGAAAATTAAGCCAGAAGTATATGGAACAAATCCCAAAAAGATGAAAATGATTAAAATTAATCCGTTTTCCTTTCCAGAGGATATACATGTATTAGAGCATATCGAGAGACTTGTTGAAATTTTAAATGTGTGCTGGCCTATGTATGCTGCTATGCCTGCTATTTTAAAAAATGCAGTGATTAAATCATACGAAAATTGCGGATGGGATATGACGAATTCTTTGAACACCAAAAGTGTATTTCCATGTTTTGCGGATGTCTTGGAAAATATTTATGCTATATTGGAAGCAAGTGCATTTTCAAGAGATAATAAGGGTGATTATATAGGGGCACTTTGTACGCGTATTGAATCGTTAACAGTTGGAATTAATGGTCTGATTTTTACTTCAGATGAATTAGGTGTCGATGAACTGTTTAATCGTAATGTAATTGTGGATTTAAGTAGGGTGGGAGCAATTGAAACTAAGTCATTAATTATGGGAATTCTTGTAATGAAATTGCAGGAGTTTAGAATGGCGGAAGAATATGCCCCTAATCAAAAATTAAGACATATTATGGTGATGGAAGAGGCACACAATCTGCTAAAAAAGACATCCACAGAGCAGTCAGCAGATTTAGGTAATTTAATTGGGAAATCAGTTGAAATGATTACAAATGCTATTGCGGAGATGCGGACATACGGAGAAGCTTTTTTTATTGTAGATCAGGCTCCCAATCTTTTGGACACGGCTGTTATTCGGAATACAAATACTAAAATCGTGTTAAGATTGCCGGAACATGGGGATAGAGAGATTGTTGGAAAATCAATGGCATTATCGGACGAACAGATCTTTGAATTATCTAAATTAGAAAAGGGATGTGCGGCTGTGTACCAGAACGATTGGGAAGAAGCCATATTGTGTCAGTTTGAGCAGTATCATAAAGATTACAGGAATATTGAATTGGATAAAGAATTATACAAATATGATTTTGATAAAAGGATAATAACCCAATCGGAAATAAAGAAAGATATATTGTGCTTTATGATAAATACAGTAATAGATGAAGTACACAATTATGAAAATGATAGGCCAGATATCGAAAAAATGATTGCAGCTTTATCAGTAAGTTATAGTGTTAAAAAGAACATTCATAAAGTCCTTTTCACTCAAAAGAAAAATTCAATGGAAGATATTGTTCTTACTGCTATTGATTTGTATGATGCATATGATGTTTTCAAAAAAGTAACAGATTCCAGAGATTATGAAGAATGGAACGAAAATATTTTGTGTAATATCGACCCTGAGCTTAGAAAAATGGATCTTAAATATATAAGTGTTTTTATACATTGTTTGATGATTAATCATACAAACAAAAATCCAGAATTTAAAGCTACTATGGAAAAATGGAAAGCGCATATGAGGGAGGCTTATTGATGAAAAATGAGGTGGTGAATGATTTTAGGGATATTTTTAGTAAAGTAAAGGATATTAAAGACTATCTTCCAACTTTCTTGAAAACTGAAACAGACCATTATGAGGAGGTTTTCAAGTGTGAAGGTCTTCCTGATTTTCAAAAGCGGATATTAAAAGAAGAATATGGGTATAGTGATGAGCAGATAGCTGATATTCATTCATGGGATGAATTTGCAAAAGGGCAAAAAATAAATGAAATAACCTACAAAACAGATGATAACGGAAACATTTACTGTATTGATGGCAAGCTCCAGCCTAATATTACTTATGAACTGAATGGAAGCATATATACAACTGATGAAAAAGGAAGAATTATCAGGTGTGAAGCAAAGCCTGTGAGAAGTCCGGAAAATCCTCGTGATAATGAAGCTCAACGTCAGGCAGGAGGTAAAGACCGCAAACCTAATGATCAAGGAGGGCATATCGTCGGTCGTGATATGAACGGCGATAGCGGTATCGGCAATCTTATTGCAATGGATTCTAGAATTAACCAAAGCGATTATAAGCGTATGGAAAATGATATTAAGACAGCTTTGGTTGAAGGAAAAGAAGTAACTACAAAGACAGAATTTACCTATAGTGGTGATTCTGAGCGGCCCGATAAAATTACTGTAACTATTACGGAAGATGATAAAGATATCGTATATAAGTTCGATAATAATTTGGATGGCTCTCTCAGAGATGAAGTTCCAGAGAATGGAAAAGAAATTGTTCAAAATCGATTAGATGAAACGGATGGCGAGATTTCTTCTATTAAAGAAGAATATGATGAAAACGGAAATCTTATTGAAACAACGGTTTATGTCACCTATAAGGATGAAGATGGAATCAATTATCGAACTAGTGTTGTTATTGAGAACCAATAAGGAGGCGAAGTATAATGACAGAATTGGAGATCTTTGTATCAGAACGGATAAAAACGCTTGTGCCGAGCTACGATACAGTTGAACTGAAGGCAACTGTAAATATGTCAAGTTTTTCTGTAGAGTTTTTTGCAACTGTTGACGGAATGAAAATGCAGTGCTTTGAAATGATTGATAACGGTATGTTTACTGAAAAGAATTTCGATGTTGTATCAAAAGACATTGCGAATTATGTCAGAAAACTGCCGGAATTTGATGTAGAAGGCATCAACAAGTATACGATTGTTTTGGAAGAATAACTATATTTATCGGACACTCGTTTTTCATCATGGGAAAGTATAATTAGATACTCTAAGGACAGGTTCTAAAGGGGCTTCTATTTGGATTGAATATTATGATGAGAGAGTTAGAACTTTGTGTATTCGAATCATTTAATAGTTTCTTGTTGATGGTTTTAAGATTGTTTCGAAAACGCAATGTTTTCAAATGATTGATGGTAGTCAGTTTATTAAAAGGAATTTTGATAGTAACGGTATCAATAGATATACTACAGTTCTTAAATCGTGATAATATGTCCTTTTGAGAGCAGATATGCCATACTTTTTGGAGTGCTGCTATGCTGGAGATGAAGGAGTCCAAAAAGCTATGTGAAAATAGTTATGGATCATGCAGATGATATAGCATCACGTGCACCTCTCTCATATAATTCTCTGTTTCCAGAGATTTTCAGCATTTTTTGTGTCTCATCACCGGAAAGATACCTTCCGAAAGCTATGGCGATTAGTTTTGTCCCGCGACGGAGTTTTCTTTCCGGACAAGATCTGATATACATATCCTCTATCAAGGTAAGAGCCGCGTACCACGTTCTGCACCGGTGATATCTTTATCAGTCAACAGTTGGTTTAGGTGGCCAGCTATGCTCCTGACTATCATATTCTTTTTATTCATTTTCAGGAAATTCCCGATGTTTGTTGTCTTTTGTAATTCATTACTCAATGCAGCAGCCGATGGTATTTTCATACTGGGAAATTTTTCTTTTTTCGTAAGTACATTTCCTCCATGTATATGTTGAATTACACGGAATTATTCACGTTATGGAAAGGTTTTACGGAAAAAGAATTGGATGCTGATTTAACGATGACAAAATGCAAATTGCATGCTGGCAGCATACAACACAGGCGAAATTCCCATTTATAATGTATCTTAGAACAGATGCAGAACAGTAACAACAGGTATAGTGTACTGACAACGTATGAGGGATATATGCAGATATATATTCTCTTATGGTAACAAGGGTAATTCACAGAAAGGATGGAACATCATATGAAAAAAGGACTGACAGAACTTGCATTTATTATTGACAGGAGGGCTCCATGAGTGGGCTGGAGAATGACACTATTGGCGGATTTAATTCAATGCTTAAGGAACAGCAGGCTGTGGAAGGGAAAGCATATATCACAACAGTGCTGTTTGATGACAGATATAAACTTCTTCATGACAGGATTGATATTCAGGCAGTGGCCCCACTCACGAGAGAAGATTATACGGTGAGAGGCAGCACAGCCCTGCTTGATGCTATCGGAAAAACAATCCATAAGATCCGTGAAGCGCAGCGTAACACAAAAGAGGAATACCGTGCGGAAGAGGTTATGTTTATCATCATCACGGACGGACAGGAAAATGCCAGCCATAGATATACAGCAGGGATGATACGGCAGAGGATCGAACATCAGAAACAGAAATATGGCTGGGAGTTCATATTCTTCGGGGCAAATATGGATGCGATAGCGGAAGCCGGGAAGATCGGTATAAGGGCTGACTGTGCAAAGAATTTTTGCGCTGATTCTTTTGGTACACAGACAACTTATATGGCGATGTCCGCTGTGTCAACGGCATTCCGGACAGGAAAACTATTAGATTTTATGAGTATGGGGATACAGGAGACGGAAGGCCATGCTAAAAAATGATGTCACTGAAAAAGACAGGGAATTGGTCCGGAAACATTGGAAAACAAAAGCTGTCTTTATACATGGTATAAGTTCGAACCTACGGGAAAGTTAACGGTGCTGAAGCCGGAAGCATACGGTATCCTGCCGGATGAAGCAGGATTTGAGTGAAATATTTTAAACGATATGTTGATTTGGATGGAGAAAAGATTGAAAATTGAACTTTCTAATCACGAGATTTGTGGCTGTGCGTTGTCTGTCACAAACTCGTTTATGCACAGAAAGCAGCGTAGAAATGGAGAGAATGATGAACATACGGAGATTATTTTACAAAATAAACCAACCTTGCAGGAAGTGTCGCAGGAAGTGTCTCTACAAAACAGGGCTGATCGAAACGCCGATTGCCCCATGCCTTCAATGCATTCTGAATGGGCATCAGACTTATGAATGGTTTAAGAAGCAGTCGATGGGGGATAACACTATAGACGAAAGGAGAAGCTGAACATGATCTATGTATTATCAGATATCCATGGGAACAAAGAAAATTTTGACAGCATATTGGAGAAGATCAATCTACGTATGGAAGATTCCCTGTATATCCTGGGTGACGTGATTGACCGTTACCCTTATGGCATCCAGCTTCTGCAGCAGATTATGGGGTCGCTGATCAGTGACGTACTGTTACCACTTATAAATGATGACGTGTTTTGGTTACATAAGGTAGATTTTGTGTGGTTATAAAGCAGAGAGACAATATGGAGGAAAGATGCGAAAATGCAGGAATTGAATTCGATCATGAGAGATTTTTTGGAGATAGAGTATAATCAGGAATCTCTATTGTGTCTTTTAAGAGCAGCGGAGACCACCTATAATAATGAGGAGCAGGAGACAGCAAAATATGTTGCCAATAGCACAAAATACTATTTAATAGCCCTGCAAAAAGAATTAAAAGTGGCAATTAATAGATTAGATTTATATATAGCAGAAAACGCAAAAAAAAGATAAAGTAACAGGCAGCAGCATGACAATTAGAAATGCGGCTGCCTATTTTTTCGGATACTCTGATTTGATATTGCTTGCGCCGGTGATGTAGTCTAAGGATACGTCATAAAATCTGGCAAGAATCAAGAGACTATCAATGGGGATTCTTGTCTTACCGCTTTCATAATCTGCATATGTCCTTTGTCCTATATGCAGCAGATCAGCAATTTTCTGTTGGGTCAGGGAATTATCCTCTCTGATTTCCCGTATTCTCTCATTATATTTCATAGTTTATATACCTCTTAAACAGTATAAAGGAAAAGAATAATGGCGTTGACAAATAGAGTAATAAACTCTAGAATATAGTAGAGTTATAAGCTCTAAGATAGCTTGAGGTAAGCATATATGGAAGAGCAGCAGATGAAAGATCAGATCGGTTGGAATATGCAAATAAACTCTTATTGACAGTGAATGTAGTCACGATCAGCCAATACAAGGACAGAGTCGTTAGGTAAATCCTCCGGGGTTTATTAGCGCAGGATTATTAAAAGAAGGAAAGATATTGATCGGTACAGAGGAGAAAAAATATGCTAAGTAGTTTGCTCTGTGTAGCTGGTATAGCAATTTGGGGATATATACTGGTAAGTATATTAAAAATAAAAGATAGTTTTGGACCTGTTCTGGCTATTGCGGCCAGTATGGTCATATTGGAAATCGGTGGAGCGTTTGGCGTATTGTGGCCGACTGCAATAACTTATTGTTTTTCTGCATGTGTTCTATCTGGCGTCTATATCGTAAAAACAAGGAACATAACGGAGATGAGAACCTACTTTCTAAATCCATCGATTATCGGGTTTTTGTTTGCTGCTTTGTTTTATATGCTTGTATCTTCTGGGAAAATACTTTTCTATACGGAGTTAGACTCTTTTTTTCATTGGGGCATGTTTTCCAAAGTCGTATTTTATGATCATAATTTTGATATCTGGAATAATAGTTTGCGTGTAAATCATAGGGTTTATCCGCATGGCATGGCGGCATGGTATTCACTGTTTGCTTTAGGAAAGAGTGTTTATGCAGAACGTGATGTAATGTTGAGCATCAATGTACTTTTGTTTGCGTCGAGTTGTCCGATTGTCGATGCAGCTGTACATAAAATAAAAACGTTACTTCCAAATAAAAAAATTATGTTCCCTGTAATTTATTTTGTATCTGGAATGAGCATTGCGAGTTTCTTGTGGATTTGGAAATTTGGGAAAGTATGGGCCTATACATCTGGTTATATGGATATACCGCTTGGCGCTGTCTTTATGGTGGCTCTTTGTCTTGCAGTAACAGATACAGAAAGCTGCTACCGCAAGGCGTTTGGTATTTCCCTGCTATCTGCAGTGCTGATTATGATAAAGCCGAGCGGTATCATTTTTGTCAGTGGTGTCTGTCTGGTTTATCTGGCCTGTGAGTACATCAGTGCAGGGATGCACAGGACATTCCATGACATTGGAAGATTAATACGTGTGGGAGGAGTGGCAGTCTCTATTCCGTTGATTGAATTAGGTACATGGAATGCCATGATGAAATATCTTAATGTAACGGGAGGAGACCAATTCAGACTGAGAGAATTTCTGCCCGGTACTTTGATTTCGAAATACCAGTCAAATTCTGATTATACGGAGTTATTTTATGTCGTTATACAGAATTTTTTCAGGGCCTTTTTTACAAGAGAAGTGACACCTCATATAAGTGCCTTTGGCTGGATGGTGCTGTGTTCTGCCTTGGCAGCCATTACGATCCTGTTTCAAAAACACTGTCGTGAGAAAAAGAAAATATTACATACGAACATTTGTATGCTGTTATTGTTCTGTTTTTATAATTTGTTTTTATTGTGGACTTATTTGACTACGATGTCGGAAGGAGAGGCAGTTGGTATCGTATGCTATGACAGATATATTGGATCCTGCATTATAGGCTGGTTTGCATTATGCATCTATTTTTTGTTCATTTATAGTGTCGGCTCTTGGAAAGTCCAATATCTGTATTTGGGAATGTTTTTCTTATGCAATATTTTGGAATTCTTTCAAAAAAATACTTACCTCAAAGATATTGATGCTGAAATCATGGATACCTGCAAGGTGAGAGATGATGTTAAGGAATGTATTAAGGGGATAACTTATGATGACTCTGAGGATATGCCTGATCTGTGGATTTCTTATGCTGATAAAGAAGAGGCGCTCAGTTATGATCAGGTTATTCAACTGCAATACTATTTGTTTCCAGATTTTGATTTTATCAATATTTATGGAATACAGGGAAATTACCAGCGTCAGATGAGAGATATCATTGATGAATTTAGTTTTGATTATCTTGTTCTATATGGCGTTAATGAAGACTTCCATGATAATTATTATTGGTTTTTTGCCGACGGGTTATCGAATGCAAAGGAACAATATGAGAACGGGCATTGTCAGGCATATAAGGTAATAAGGGACGAAAACACAAATGAATTTTGTTGGTTTGAACCGTTATAGAATAGAGCGATGATCAAAAGAATGAGGAAATTCAAAGGTTTTGAGTTTTCGAGACTGCACCATGTCAACAGGAGGGATTATGTATAACCTAACAAAAGAAGAGAGTGAACGGATCAAGATTGTAAAATTTATAGCTATTATTTTAGTTGTATATTTTCATTCTTATACTACAGGAGTCAATTTTTCAGATGGAACAAACATGCTTTACCTGCCGGGATGGCTGCAGGTGATCGAAAAGGGAGTGTCACAGGTCATAGCAGGCTGTAATGTACAGATATTTTTTCTGCTTTCTGCGATACTGCTGTTTCGATCAGAGCAAAGATATGGCACAGTCTTGAAAAAAAAGATCAGGACACTGCTTCTGCCATATCTTATATGGAATACATTCTGGGTGGCGGTATTTGTTGCCCTGCAGAGTCTGCCATTTACAACAGTTTACTTTTCTGGAAGCAATACGCCTATCCTGCAAAGTTCTGCCAAAGAATGGCTGGGACTTTATGGAATAGGGCGAAATTTTCCGCAGTGTTATCCATTGTGGTTTATCCGCGACCTGATTGTGATAATATTGATCTTTCCGGTCATAAAGGCAGTGGTAAACAGGTTTCCCAGGCTCATGTTGTGCATAGGTATCCTGCTGACGATCTTTCCATTCAGTTTTTATTGTAAGACAGCTTTGGCATGGTCCCTCATGGGGGCTGCGATCGTTAAGATGCAGATACATATGGCAGTTCTGGACAAGATCTCAATGACAAAGATATCCGCGGCATATCTTGTAGGGGCGTTGGCGGCATATTTTTTGGATATCGGTGCAGTAAGAAGTATATTTACATTGACAGGTGTGTTGTTCTGGGTACGGATTTCCCGGGAGATTTATGTCAGAGGAAGCATCAGAAAGAGTTTCATCTGGATGTCCCAGTGGACATTTATGATCTATGTCCTGCATGAGATGACATTAACTTCTATACGTAAGGTATGTTTGAGACTGTTTCCGACAAGTCCGATCAATCTGTTGCTGGAATATCTGTTGATTCCAATTTCTGTTATAACCGGTTGCATTATTACGGGAATCATTCTCAAAAAGTGTATGCCAGGGCTGTATTTATTTGTGACAGGTGAAAGATCGGCATGTACATAATAGCAGAAGGGTTTTCTTTGATAAAATAAAATCAGAGAAGGCTCTTCTTCTATTTTGTGGACTAATATACGAATTCCTGTTAATAACTGGAAAGAAAGAATATCTATAGTGATAGCATAAGGATGAAGGGAACAAGCAGGGAAAGTACCGATACCTGTATCAGAAAAGTGACTACGATCATAGATTTGTTTATCGTATATACACAATCCATACTGATATATTCTTCCAATAGCACCATACAGACAGGCAGGAGGAAAGGAGGAATATATGGGCAGACTGAAATTATTTGAGAACATCTTAAAGATCGCAGCAGCGGTCATTTCTGTGGCCATGTCCATTGTCAGATTCATCGGCAGCATAGGAAAATTAAAGACTGCAGATGCATAACCCTCTTACAATGCAGTACTTTGCAGGAGGAAAAACATCAGGCATCATGGAAAAAGATCAGATGATGGACAAGATCAGGAAAAGACTGAAAAAGGACAGAGCGAAGGATACAGATGGGAGCTTTCCACAGGGAGGCTCCTTTTTGTATCCCGATCGATCTGTTTGATGAGAAAAAATTTAAAGAAAAGGAGATGTTACAGATGGCAGCAAATGTAGAAACTATGTTTTCCGTAAGGGAGAAACCATGGCATGGATTAGGTACGATCGTTATGGATGCGCCGACATCGTCAGACGCATTACGGCTTGCAGGGCTTGACTGGAACGTTGTGCAGGAACCGGTGTATACAGAGGGTCATGAACTGGTGAGAGGATATAAGGCAAATATCCGCAGCTCTGACAGGAAGATACTGGGTGTGGTGTCTGACCGCTATAAGGTGGTGCAGAACGCAGAGGCGTTCAGTTTTACGGATGAATTGCTGGGGAGAGGCGTACGGTATGAGACTGCAGGCTCATTGCAGGAAGGAAAGAAGGTATGGATTCTTGCAAGACTTCCAAGGGAATATATCATTGCCGGGGAGAGGATCAGCCCCTATCTGGTGTTCTCAAACACACACGACGGTTACGGCGCTGTAAAAGTGGCCGTCACCCCTGTAAGGGTAGTGTGCAACAATACATTGAATCTTGCACTGGATACAGCAAAGCGGAGTTTTTCCATGATCCATACGGGCAGCATACAAAACAGGATACAGGAGGCGAAGGATACTCTCTTTATGGCAGAAGAATATATGGGATGCCTTGAGACTGAGATCGAACAGCTGCGCAGACAGAAGGTTACAGATGCACAGGTAAAAGAGTATATAGAGATGCTCTTACCAATGGAGCAGGACCCTACACCTGTGCAGAGCAGAAATATGATCAAACTCCGCAGAGATATGGAACAGCGGTATTATGATGCTCCTGATCTGCAGAAAGTGGGAAATAATGCCTACCGCTTCATCAATGCGGTGTCAGACTTTGCCACACACAGCAGCCCTTTGAGAAGGACAGCAAACTATAATGAAAACCTGTTTGCCCGTACCATCGACGGCAATCCGCTGATCGACAGGGCTTACCAGCTTGTGAAAGCGGCATAAACAGGAAGAAGTAAGAAGAAACAGTGACCTTTTGGTCTTAAGGAAAACAGTATATCACGGGAAAAATGAAGAATGTATGAAGGGCAGCCGGGCATGATGTTCCGGCTGTCCCTATTCTTTATTTTGTATGAAACAGCAGCAGTGTAAAATGTCCGGGGAAATGTACGGCATTCTAGGAACCATTGCTGCAGGAGATGACTTTTACAAGATGTCTGAGCAAAGAAAAACAGAGGAGGAACAAGTATGTTTGACAAAATATCATTATCAGGAGTCAGCAACACAGAATGGCTCCGCTTAAGAAAGTCTGGTATCGGCGGCTCCGATGCAGGGGCGATCTGTGGCGTGAACCCTTACAGCAGTGCCATGAAGGTATTCCGGGATAAGACAAGTGAATCTGTGGAAGAACAGAACAGCGAAGCGATCCGTATCGGCCATGATCTGGAAGACTATGTGGCGCAGAGATTTACAGAGGCCACCGGGTTGAAGGTCAGGAAGTCCAACTTCATGTACCGGAGTAAGGAGCATCCTTTTATGATCGCAGATGTTGACCGTCTTGTAGTTGGCGAGGATGCAGGACTGGAATGCAAGACAGCCAGCGCCTACCATGCGGACAAATGGGCGGACGGAAATATTCCACTCCATTATGTGATGCAGTGCTATCACTATATGGCGGTAACCGGAAAGCGTGTGTGGTATATCGCGGCAGTCATCTTAGGAAGGGAATTTACCTACCGCAGATTAGAGTGGGATGATGAACTGATCGGCCGGCTCACAGCGATAGAAGAAGAGTTTTGGAACAACCATGTGGTGCAGGGAACCATGCCGCAGCCGGATGGCAGTAAAGCCTGTGACGAGGTATTGGAACAGTATTTCCATACGGCAAGGAAAGCCAGTGCCATCAGGCTGGTCGGATTTGATGAAAAGTTAAGACGGCGTGAAGAAATCCTTGGTTTTATCTCGGAATTACAGGAGGAACAGAAGCAGATCGAACAGGAAGTGAAACTCTTCATGCAGGATAATGAACTGGCGAGCAGTGACAGCTTCCGCGTCACATGGAAGAACATCGACTCCACAAAACTTGATACGAAGCGCATCCGGGAAGAGAGGCCTGAACTTTATGCCGATTACGGTAAAGTCTCCCATTCCAGACGGTTTGAAGTGAAAGCAGCATAGGAGATCAGTCTATGGAAGAAAAAGGATTAAGAGAATTATTATTACAGCGGCTCCATATGGAGCTGCTGCTCTTCAAAGATTCCATGCTCCAAAAGGAAAAAGAGGATATCTTTATGGATTCTTACAGGATAGAGATCTATGTGGATCTGTATGAGATCTTTGTGGAGCACGCTGATACTCTGGGAGCAGATACCATGCGTATGCTGCTGAACCTCAACTATGGGATACTGGAGACTGTCTATCAGAAATGGATGGGAAAGAAGGACAGCTTTTATGATGAACTGAATACTTACGTTTGTAATGAACTTGAATCAGTCTCAGCAATGGCAGACGAAGTATACAGTGATGAAAAGGAGGGGGAACATGGAACAGAACCGGATCAGGCTGCTTAAGGCAGATGAGATCGAATGCAGGATCGCTATGATCAATGAGAAGGGATTAAGTCTTTTACTCTATAAAGATGCAAGGGTGGACCAGAAGATCCTTGATGAGACCTTTGGGATTTTCGGATGGAAACGCAGCCACCAGTGCATAGACGGCAATCTCTACTGCACAGTGGAGATATTGGATAAGGACTCCGGAGAATGGATCGCAAAGCAGGATGTAGGGACGATGAGCTGTTCGGAGAAAGAAAAAGGGCAGGCTTCCGACAGTTTTAAGCGTGCCTGTTTCAACTGGGGGATCGGCAGGGAACTCTATACCGCGCCTTTTATCTGGATACCGGCAGGGAAAGCGGATATACAGAGTAAAGATACAGGAAATCGGAATCAGGAAAAGAAGTATTACTGTTATGAACGTTTTTCTGTAGGTTCCATTGAGTATAACGATAGTAAGGAAATCTCTGCGCTGGTAGTCGTGAACGGCAAAGGAGAGGCTGTTTATGCAATGAAGTCCAAAGATGCTCCCGGAAGTAATACAGGTGAAAAAGGCGTATCCGCTCCGGGAAAACAGAAGAAAGAAAAGCAGAAGGGAACCCTTACTGCAGAGCAGATGACATCCTTACAGTCAGAACTTGACAGAACAGGAGTGACCATAGAGACAGTACAAAAGAGATATAAGATACAGGAACCGGGGAATATGGGAGAGGAACTTTATAAGAAAGTGATGGCGGCTCTCTCTAAGACAAAGAGCAGTGAAGCGGCATAGGAAGGAGAAGAGAGGAAATGATGGAATTTAATGAGTTTACGGACAGGATCACAGGACTGGTACAGCAGAAAATGGGAGAAGGCTATACAGTTACAGCGACAAAAGTTCTCAAAAATAATGATATCACACGGACAGGGATAGTGATCATGGAGAAAAAGGACAGTATGTCTCCCACGATTTATCTGGAAGAGCCTTACCAACAGTATCAGGACGGCGTTGATGTGGAAGAGATCGTGGAGGAGATCACAGTATTATATGAACAGCACAGCCACAATATAAAACTGGATATGGATTTTTTCGGGGATTTTTCTCAGGTGGAAGACAGGATTTTCCATAAGGTCATCAACTATGAAAAAAACAGGGAGCTGCTTAAAAGTATGCCCTATTTCAGATGGCATGACCTGGCTGTTGTCTTTTATTATGCAATGCAGGAAAAAATGTTTGGCAGGGCATCCATCCCGATCCACAACAGTCATCTGGATATGTGGGAAAAGACAGCGGAGGAAATATACCATACAGCCCGGCGGAATATGAAACAGAAGATGCCGGAACTTTTAGTGCCCATACAGAAGCTGTTGGATAAGATGCCGGGCCTTCGGATGGAAGAGAGCAGTATACCGCTGTATGCATTGACCAACCGGGAAAAAATCTTCGGTGCATCGGCAATGCTCTACTCTGAGAAGATAAAAGAACTGGCGGATAAACTGCATTCTGACCTGCTGATCATACCCAGTTCGGTACATGAGACGCTGGTGCTGTCTGATGACCGGGAGTATGATTCCTACAGGGAGATGGTAAGGGCAGTCAATACGACACATGTAGATCCGGAAGAGATCCTCTCTTTTAATCTGTATCGTTATAATAGAGAAAAGGATGAGATTGAGGAGATCGAAGAGACGGCAGTATGAGGTTTGATGATGGAATTAACAGTCAGCATGTCAGAGCAGGGACAGCTTATATGGATATGGTTATCGGTTAGAAAAGATGGGCCTGCATAGTCCATCTTTCTAACAATCCTGTTTCTGGCAGGACATATGGTGCAGTTTTATATAGGGAGTAATTTCATTGTAAAGCCAACAAAACTGTGATATCATAAACACATAAAGAAGTTTTCGGAATGATGTGTTTGCAAAAAAGGTGAGAGGAATGGATAAAATAAATATGGATACGATAAACAGTGAGAGAACAGAGCAGAAAGAGGTGATGAAGCGGACGATCAAAGACAGTGTTTTTACAGATCTGTTCCAGAATAAAAAATATCTGCTGCAGCTGTATAAGTCACTGCATCCGGAAGATGATGTTACAGAAGATGATCTGAATGATATAACGATCAAGAATGTATTAACAGACAACATTTACAATGACCTTGGGTTTACAGTGGGTGATAAGCTGATGATCCTTGTGGAAGCACAGTCCTCCGTATGGACGGTGAATATCATAGTGAGAGCCTTGATGTATCTGGTACAGACATGGCATGATTATTTTGAGAGGACAAAGCAGAACCTGTATAAGAGTAAGAAAGTACAGATGCCAATGCCGGAGATTTACGTGATATTCACTGGTGAGAGAAAGACAAGGCCATCTGAAATTTCATTGTCACAGGAATTCTTTGATGGAAAAGAATGTGGGATTGATGTAAGAGTAAAAATGATATATGATGGTAAAGAAGGGGATATCATCAACCAGTATGTTCTGTTTACAAAGATATGTAATGAACAGATGAAGGAGCACGGAAGGACACGGAAAGCGGTCATGGAGGCGATCCGAATCTGTAAAGACAGAGATGTGTTAAGGGAATATCTCAGTAACAGGGAAAGTGAGGTAGTATCAATTATGATGGTATTGTATGACGAAGAAGAAATCATGCGCTCGTATGTTGAAAGCGAGAGGCATGAAGCAAAGCGTGATGAAAAGATTGAGACGGCTAGAAGACTGTTACAAATGCAAAAACTGACTAATGATGATATTGCTGCGGGCTCTGGACTTACCATTGAGGAAGTTGAAAAACTGGCAGATGAATTACAACTCGTATGAGTAATTTTATAATTCGTATCTGATGAAAAGGTGGGAAATCTGAACAGAGGTTTCCTGCTTTTTCTTATTCTTATACGTTACTGGGACACTATTATTTATAGAAGGAATACGTTATAAAGAATCAGAACTACAGTTATTGATGAAAGAGTACAAACAGGAGAGATGGCAGTATGAAAGAAAATGGACTAGTGGAGATCATAGCGGCTCACAGGACAATGACAGATTTGGATGAGATTTTAAAAAAGGATAAATATTATCAGGAGGCAATGGCGGAGGAACAGATAGCTTCCGATATAATGGAGAGCTTTAATCTTACATCTGAACAGAGAAAAGCTGTAGACAGGGTCATTACTGCATATAATCAATGCGGTGCGGCATATGGAGCAGCAGCATACCGTTTTGGCATGGAGGACAGTGTGCGGCTCTTAAGAGAACTGGGAGAGATCGCATAGCAACCATACAGCGGAACCGTAATGAGAGATAGTACTTGTTGTACAGAAAGCAAGAAATAGGTTCCATGCACTATAATGATGGAATTTGGGTGGCATGATGGTACAGATACCACCTATACCACCGGATACCAAGGCAAATTAATCAGATATATAATGGTAACATTTTAAAAACAGCGGGAGAATAATTTTATGAATAATAACCAGAACGATGAAGGACAGAGCAATTCTGTTCTTCTTTTTTTGTAAATTTTTTTTGTAATTACCTCTTACAGAAAATTAAAAAATCTGTAAAGGAGTATAAATTTATGAACACAATTAAGGTATCTATTGACAGTCAAAAGTATCAGTTGAAGCCTTCTGGTGATGATATCCGGTATATTAGTAGTCGAATCGCCAGATCAGTCAGGAGCGTTAATCCTGATGAGCTGAAAAAGGTAGTATCCCAGATTGGAAATGATGGATGTACTTTCAGTCCGGCTACCTTTAAAAACGGAAAGAGAAGTAGAGATAATTTTGAACAGCAGCAATTATTTGTTCTGGATTTTGACAACAAAGATCCCGGGAATAAAATCACATTTGATGAAGTAAAGGAGAGGGCAGATCACTATGAGCTTCCGATTTTATCTGCATATGATACGTTGTCGAGTATGCAGCATGATAAATTCAGGATAGTGTTTTTAAACGATGTTTCCGTTTCAGACAGGAGAGTGGCCGAGGCAGTGCAGCTTGCGATAGGAAGAATGTTTCCAGAAGCTGATCCATCATGCTATAAGGATGTATCCAAACTATATTTTGGTGGTAAGGGATTACTTTATTATGATGAAAATTTACCAAAGGTCAATATAGAATCAATTTTTCGAAATTATACCTATTGCATGAGAAAGAGATATAAGGATAATCATTACAAGGAACATATAGCAAAATTTTCTAAAGAAACAGGAGTTACATTAACGAAAAAAGGGTTATTGGATATTAAAGTAACGGATCATCTGCCCGAATCAGATGATCCGACAGAAAACAGTGGTGCAACACAATATACTGAAAATGGGAAAAATTCGCCAACAGCTATTATATATGATCAAGATGATTCTAATATAAAAGTAAATGGCGAAATTTTCCCAAACAAATATTATATTGTAAATTTTAAAGGCACCAGAAGTTCTTCTGTCAAAACTCCGGATGAAAAGTCTAAGAGCCATAAAGGATTCAGGGCCGGAGTTTTGCAGGATATGGATAGGTGTAAGTTATTTCTTGATTATGCTAATGGTAATAGAAAGTTATCCCATGATGAATTATTTGGTATTGCAACTAATTTAATACAAGTCGAGAATGGTAAAAAATATTTTATTGAAAAGAGATTGGAGTATCCAGATTTATATCCAGATGATACTAAGAATGATAAATGGAAAATAAATCTTTCTTATATGGAACAGAATAATTACTATCCACAGTCTTGTGATAATTATTGTCCGTACTCAAAAGATTGCATACATAATAAGAATATCCTATCAACAGTACATCCTAAGCGAGGGAGCATGGAAAAGATCGTGGGCTACCATGAAGAGTTCAGTACCTTGGAAGAGATGCAGGATGATGTCTATAATGCTATCAGCAGGGCTTTCCATGCACATGGGAAAAGATTTTATATCATTAAAGCGATGACCGGAGCCGGAAAAAGCCATAGCTATTTAAAACTTATGCGGGAATATTCAGACAGGAGGTTCCTCATTGCAGTACCGACAAATCTTCTAAAAGATGAGATACTGAAAAAAGCTAAAAAGATGGGGATAAAAGTCATGAAGACGCCGTCTCTCGAAGCGATCAAAGAGAAAATACCATCTCCCATATGGAAGCGTATTCAGAAGATGTATAAAGGTGGCCTGTATCATCTCGTCCATCCATTTATCCAGAAAGAGTTAGAGAAGAAAGACATCCCCTGCCTTCGGAAATATATGGAACAGCGTGAAAAGCTAAAGACATGGAAAGGATGTGTCATCACCACGCACCGTTACCTGCTGAGTATGGATAAGGCGAGGCTGGATGAATTTGACGCTGATATTATTGATGAAGATATTATTTTCAAGAGTATCATATCCAATCAGGGGGAGATAAGCGTTTCAGACCTGAAAAGACTCAAAAAGGAAACAACAGATATCCGGCTGTCAAAAAAGATAAAGAAGCTACTGAAAGTTTCAGAAACACAGTCATGTATTAAAGTGGAGGGATTTGAGTGGGATGATGAGGACAGGGATAAGAAATCACTGCAGTTTGACATTCCGTCATTTTGTCTGGCAGAACGATTCTATCTGCGGAGATGTGAAAATGAGGAGGGGCTTATTGAAGACACATTTGTCTTTTTGAAACCGGCAGATTTATTGGGCGAAAAATATATCATGGTTTCCGCTACGGCAGATGAAGAGATATGCGGATGGTATTTTGGGGAAGAGAACATAGATTTTTATGCGTGTAAAAAGGCTGAATACAGAGGAGAACTGAAACAATACTGTGAAAAATCCATGAGCAGGTCATGCCTGAATAATAATAAGGGGATTGTTGAAAGATTAATGAACCGTTTTGGTATGAGTGCATATAAGACGATCACTTTTATGAAGGAGGGTATAGGGCAGTTACATTTTGGGAACACAGAAGGCAGCAATATGTTGGAAGGAAAGGATATTCTTGTAGTGGGTACGCCATATCATGCGGAATTTCTATATAAGCTGGCGGCTGTCTCAATGGGGATAAAATTTGATGAAGAAGAAAAGATGATGCTTCTGACGATAGACTACAATGGATACCGGTTACGATTTACAACGTTCGCTGATGAGAAACTAAGAAAGATCCATCTATGGATGATCGAGAGCGAATTAGAGCAGGCCGTGGGGCGAGCACGGCTGCTCCGAAACGCATGTACGGTACACCTGTTTTCCAATTTCCCTTTAAGTCAGGCAAAAATGATCCGTGGTTTTGACTATGAGAAGAATTGACAGGGTTTTCTATATGAACAACACATCTTCTTGGAATGTGCCGATTGATTTTTCAATAATGATGCTATATTCCGTGTTTCTATCAGAAAGAAGTTTATAATTTTATTATATGGTAGGATAATATAATCAGATAAGAGTACTGCGGGGAATCAGTGGAAATAAAACTGTATGTTATACAATCGGATCATGTAGAATAAAAGGTTAAAAAGTATTAACTATATGTAAAATATTTCTTTATTGTAGAGGAAAGGAGATGCATATAAATCAGATGTTCGAGTTTTCAAAGTCAATGGATCGTGAAAAAATTCATAAAGTTTTCAAAAATACCTGCAGGAATACAGACTGCATAGATAAGATGGGAGAGGAATATATTGACCGGTCACTGGAGGAAAAAGGAATAACAGCCATATACCGTAACAGTTAGTATAAGAAAAAAATAAGGATACTTGTCAATTCAGGAATGATATCTGGGAGCAATAGGACGGAACAGGATAGATTTGTCCGAAAATTGGATAAATGTATCGGAAAGTACTTTAGTCATAAATATAATGTGGATGACTTTAGCTTATCAGGAGTGGTCATGACGGCAGATATCAAGTAGACGGACGGGAGAATGTAGCAGCATATCTGAAAGGTCTACAGCGTATTGGCAGAGTAAAAGGATTTTCACCTGTAAAATATGAATCCAAGAATCTCAAGAAAAAGCAGTTGAGGTCAGGTCGAGTAGGTCAACGGTATTACTACCGCCTTCCCCTCTAAGAACCGTGCATGAGAGTTTCCCCTCACACGGCTCAAGCAATTCAAAGTCCCTGCCAATACAGAGACCGGCTAGTCAACTAACGATTTTGTTTATAGCATTTGTCATGCACGAGATAACGGACAATCTGCCCATTTTCTTTCTGTTCCCGTACATTCCATTGTGTTTCAGCAGTGATTGGCTGACCGCATAGCGGACACTTTCTTTCCTGCTTGTTCCACATATAAAGCAAAGATTTTCTTCCTTTCAGAGACAACAGCATTTTATATGTCATTCTCTCCTCAAAATACTCCTTCCACTCTGTATCAAACGGGTTTGCTTCACTCTTGATTTTCTTATGCCGTAGGATTTTAGTCTCAAAAGCAAGTTTCAATGGAAAAATATCTTTTCTCCCGTTCTTTTCTGTTCCAACAAGGAATCTCCACCGTCTTGTTTTGTAGAAATGGAAGTATTTGTTTGCAATCCAGCGTTTTCCTTTTTTCGGATGCCGCCTTTTCGCCCACTGCCATAATTTGCGGAATATCTGGTCGTCCACTCTCTGGAACGTCTTTGATGATGCTCCGCATCTGTAATAATTCGCCCAACCTGTAATCTTTGGATTTAAGAGCCTTATCAATGTTTCCTGCCGACAGGATTTATTGCTGTCAATCGTATAACGGATTCCGTCTAAAAATTTCTTTACACATTTCTTTGACGGCTGTGTCAGCAGAACGCCTTTAAACTTTTTGATGTTGAAGCCAAGAAAATCAAAACCGTCGTCAATGTGTGTGATAACCGTTTTTTCCTCTGACAACTCCAATCCTCTTTCAGCAAGAAATTCAACCAGCATCGGTTTAATTTCTCTTTCCAAGACCTCCTTTTCTGCACTTGTGATGATAAAATCATCAGCATAGCGTACAAGGTTCACCATAGGCGAATACAGTTTCCCGCCTTTGGAATACCTCCTGTACTTCTGTGCAAGAATTGGCTGGATACCGTCCAATGTCATGTTTGCGAGTGTTGGTGAGATGATTCCACCCTGCATCGTACCTTCTTCGGTTCTATATAATTCCCCTTTGAAGATAACTCCGCATTTCAACCATTTCTTCAATACCTTTTTGTCAGTTGGGATATTTGCAAGCAGCCATTCGTGGCTGATATGGTCGAAACACCCTTTAATATCGCCCTCTAAAACCCATTGTGGCGAATATCCATGTGACAGGACTGTGTGGCACTGCTGAATGGCATCCTGACAGCACCTTTCTTTTCTGAACCCATAGGAATGAGGGTCTGCCGTCATTTCTGCCAATGGCTCAAGAGCCAGCAGATACAATGCCTGCATTGCCCTGTCTTTCATCGTCGGAATCCCTAATGGACGCAACTTCCCGTTACTCTTTTTAATATGTATCCTTCTTAGAGGTTGAGGGGTATAGCCTCTTCTTCTTAGCTCGCTGATGGCCTTGAATTTACTGTTGGAAGTTGCCCACACAGCTTTATCAACACCCGCAGTTTTACTGCCTCTGTTCGATGTAACACGTTTTACCGCTAAAGCTTTAGCGTAAAACGAATGCGTCAGCATCCACTGCAAAGCTTTCACCCTGCCGTGTTTGCCTGCTTTCTGAGCTTTTACAATACGTGCTTGTAGCTTATTAACCGCTATTTCGCACTTGTTCCAGTCTATGCTTTCCCAAGTGCTCCACTTTTGGTCAGTAGATGCACACGATGTCTTACTTTCGTTCATTTGCTTTTCTCCTTTAAATAAGTTCTAAAAGTTTCTTGTAAAAAGTCACCTTGCGGAAGTCAGCCCACTTTCGTGTGAGGTGATGTTTCAACCTCTATCCGCTCCATTACAGAATGGCATTCGCTTTTTCCACATTCCTCTGCCCGCATTTCATTCGGCTTTCCTTACGGTTTGCTTACCTGCTGTTATACAGGAGAAATACGGGTTTACCATGTTTCTTGTATATGACAAACGAATGGGTTAGAATCCGTCTATCCGCCGGCAGTCATCATGTTCGTGTAACCTTAGCATGAAGAAGGTTATCCGACTGCGTCCCTTTTGGGTTAGAGCCCAGTATCATTAACAGCTCATTCGAAGTTACGACGTTTATCAACGGTTCACATTACGTTATTCATACCATTCAGCCTAGCTCCCCTGCCACTCGATACTAACGGCAGTTGTCGTTCCCTCGCGGTTCTGACTTCTCCTTTCGGAAGGGCTTCATTGTTGGTTCTGCTATCGCACGACCTCATTGCTTACTATCGCACGTTCCCATAGGCTACTGTTGACGAAACAACAGGTTTAATCGTTCTATTTCCAGCGCGTGGAATGGAATGTTAAACAATCATATACAAGACTTACATGTCGCAGTCATGCTTCCTCAATCAGTATCATCTTGCGGATACCCTGCAAACGTCTCATTTTATTAATGAACGTCTCCATGATAATGATGGTGACAACCGGAAAGAGGATAGGATTATCTTTCACAACATCCAACTCAAATACGATAAACCGTTTGTTCAGTAAATCCAGTTCCTTGTCCGAGTTCAGCAGATACCCGTATTCACCGTTCTTATAATAAGGTTCCAGCACGTTCAGAAAACCGTCCACATCAAAGTCCTTCTCCCGCACGTTCTTGTCTGCCAGTATCTTGCGGTAGTCCTTCCTTACAAAGTCATAGAACGAGTTGAAGTTCGGCTTTATCTTCCGGTTCTTCTTTATCTTTTCGATATACAGGCTGACCGCATTCGAGAGCGCCACCTCTTCCGAACGTCGGGGCGGTTCGTCCTCCCTTTTCCAAAGGGTGAGTATCAGTGTCTTGATGCTGTCCCGCTTCTCGATGTCATACCGGTAATCCTCCGTGAAAAACGGATTGAAAGAAATCGGATCATTTTCCTTGTATGTAAAATAAATCCCGTCATCCCCTCCGGTCTTCTGATGTATCAGGTCACAGAGTCCCTTGTATGAATTACCGGTGTCCACCAGCAGGATATGCGTCCCTTGTTCCCAGTACTGTCTCACAAGATGGTTGGTAAAGAAACTCTTTCCGCTGCCTGACGGGCCAAGTATGAACTTGTTTCTGTTGGTCACCACCCCTTTTTTCATGGGCAAATCCGATATGTCGAGGAAGACGGGCTTTCCCGTCAGCCTGTCCACCATGCGGATGCCGAAGGGAGAGAGCGAGTTCCGGTAACAGGTTTCAGCCGTGAAGAAACAGAGGGCCTGCCCGGTAAACGTGTAGAACGTCTCTTCGGCCGGAAAGTCCGCTTCATTTCCCGGTATGCCTGCCCAATAGAGAGCCGGAAGGTCGGTCGTGTTATGGTGCGGAGTACATTCCATCAATGCCAGTGCGCTTCCCACATCGTTCTTCACCCTGCGGAGTTCATCCCCGTTTTCCGCCCATGCGATGATGTTGCAATGGCAGCGTACGGATTGCAGTCCGTTGCTATGCGCCTCATTCAGGTATTCGTCCAGCCACTCCTTGTTGATCTGGTTGCTGCGGCTGTACCGGGAAAGCGACTGCATGTTCTTCGCCATCTTCTCGAAACGGGAAAGGTTTTCGTTACTGTCGTCTATAAATATCCACTGGTTGTAGATATGGTCGCAGGGTAGCATCACGCCCACGGGGGCGGCATAGCTAAGGCGGCAGTCCGATCGGTCTGTCGAGAGGCGTTCGTACCGCCCGTCTGTCTTGACTTTACCCGGAAGGTCGTCAAGGTCGGAAAGTGTATGCAGGCAGAGCCGCTTGTCACCGATACGCATCCCGTCCGGATTCAATTGCATGTCCTGCAACATGGTAGTTCCGTCTGCCGAGAGCGTAAGGTACCGTTCGATAATGCCCGGTTCGTTTTCCGTTCCCGTAATCTCTTCCGTGGTCAGCCGTTCCAGCCTGACAAGCCCGCTGTCGTTCATGATGCGCTCGAACTGTTCGCAGGCTTCCAAGAACTTGGTCGTGGTTTCCCTGTCCAGCTCCTTCGGGATGATATGTCCCCGGCACAGCGTGCTGAAATTGCTCTGCATCCGGTTACGCTCCTTTGTTGTCTTGGTCAGGTAGAGGTAGCAGGTGTGTTTCAGGTACGGACGCTCGTTGAAGTGACGCTCGAAAGAGCGGCTTAAAAAGCTCATGTCGTCCTTCTGAAGCTCCGGTTTGTAGCGTTCCTTGATGAACCAGTCCTGTTTGTGGACGACGGAGTAGTCCGGCAGCACCTTGATAGCCTTGCACCAGCAACTGTGTATCGCCTCGTACTCCGCACCCGTCACGGTGTAAAGTTCCGGTAGTTCCACCTCGAAAGCCACCGTGATGTCGGCGTCCTTTGAGATGATGCAGCCATGCTCCACCGCTAAAAGTGGGAACCTGTTTTCCAGTGTTGTCATTTTCGATGTATTCCTCATTGTCTTTCTTCCTTTCGTTGTCGTTTGAACAGACGGGTTATCCGCCGCCGGTTGATAAGGTATCGGGGATGGCTCCGTGCCGCTCCTAATTTCATCAGCCCGTGTTCACCGTACCGGGCGTTCAGCGCGAAGGTCTGCCATACAAGGAGGGAGGACGATGCCGCGCCGAAGCCGATACATATCCACTGGTCGATACCGACCATGTAGAGGATGACGAACAGGACGAAGAGAGCCAGCAGACCTCCGCAGAAGATGAAGAGGTACTGTGCCTTCAAGCCCTTGAACTCTACCGGACGGCCGATACCCTTGTTGATTGGGTATTCAGCCATACATTATTTATTAAAGGAAGAATGAGCGCAGGATGGTGGCGGCAACAATCAGGAAGATGCACGCGCCGAACCACGAGGCGGCTGTCTTGCTGGTGTCGGGGTCGCCCGATGAAAACTTGCCGTACACTTTTACGCCCCCGATAAGCCCGACGACTGCACCGATGGCGTATATCAGTTTAGTTCCGGGGTCGAAATAAGAACTCACCATAGAGGTGGCTTCGTTGATGCCCGCGATGCCGTTTCCCTGCGCGAAAGCGGAGGCGGTTGCGGCGATGACAAGTGCCGCGGAGAGGATTGCTTTTCTGTTTTTCAAGATGTTCTTGTTCATAAACTGTTCTTGTTTTTTGCCGTCAAAAGGGTGGATGGTCCTTTGTCGGGCGGTTGATACTTTGTTTCTTTACTTTGGTTTTAGTGGATGCCCGTTTGTTTCCACGGACGTGGGCGTGTCCGTTGCGGATGGGGATGCGCCTTGCGTTTCCTCGCCGCGTGGGTTGATGTCATTCTTTCATGTTCATTTCTTTTATTGTTGTCATACATAGTTGCGAATGTCGAACTCCTCGATGTTGTCCGGCACGACGAACTCCTTTTCAGATTTCTTCAGCCGAATCTCGATAAGCCCCTTGATGCGGATGCCTATCTCCGAAGAGCCTTCCATCATTTTCTCGTACAACTCCGTGCCCTCCATGTCGGTGAACACCTTAGCCGCCTTTTCACGTTCCGCCTGTGTCGCGTCCGGGTTTTTGGCGGTCTTGCAGGCGTCGTCAATCTCGTCAAAGCTGCTGCCCGAAGCCCGTGGCGTGTCCGAGGCGTCCTCTTCCGGTTCGTCGTCCCCGTATCCCAGTTCCTCCGGCGGTATGCTCGTGAAGGTCTCATCGAGTTTTTCCTCCGGGACTTGTGCCGGGCGGGATGCGTTTCCCGTTTTTCCGTCGTCAAAAGTAGCCTCTTCCTCCGACAGCTCAATGCCTTTTTCAATAGTGGCGGCTTCTTGCGTCGGTATGGCAGCGGTTGTCCGGGTGGATGCCATCCTGAAACGGCTCTTGCCGATGATGTCCGCCTTTTCCGCAGGGACTTCCTCGTGTGCCGCTATGCGTTTAGCCTCATTCCCGTCCAGTGACCGCCATAATCCGACAATGCCCTTGAAGAAGCGGACAATCCGCGTGTCCATGATGCGCTCGTAAAGGAGCAGGAACAGGAACCAGAGGTTGCAGCCGACCGATACCGCCAGCAGAATGTCTGTCATGCTGATTGTGTAATTCATATCCTTCCGTTTTTGGTTAGAATACTGAATTGTAATTTCGGGCATAAAGGCTCTTTATCGCATCTTCGCACTGGTTGAAGTGGTGCGTCAGCACATGGTCGATGTAAGCGGACAGCGTAAGCCGGTCATGCCCGATTACACGGGTGATACGCATGATACGCTCGTGGTACTCCGGGCGCACATACGCCATCTTCCCCTCACGTGCCTTTACTTCCGGGTCGCGGATGAACAGGCGTTCATAGTCCTTCTCACTGCATTTGCCGCTTACCGGGACAGGCGACAGTATTTCCACACTCGCCTGCACTTGGGTAAACATACCTCCGCAGTCTTGCTGTGGTCTTTTTTCATTCGGTGTCATTTCTTTTTCCATTTTCAAATCAGATCTTCACGTTGTTTCTTGTACAGTTCGTTGATTCTCTCCTTGTGCTGTTCCAGATGCTGGCGCAGCACGGTATCCACATATCCGCCTACTGAGATTTCCCCTCCGGCGATGTCGTTCACGATTCTGAGGATCTTGCCGTGGACGTCACGGCTGATATAGACACATTGGCGGGTCTTTATCTCGTTGCGGCGCAGGAATAGCTCGTTGTAGTCCTCGTCCTGCCTTTTCCGGCGTCCACTTTCCCTCTGCGCTTTTTCCCGTGTTACGGGTTGCACAGGAGATGGTTCCGGTGCGGCGGTGTCCTCTTCGGTCGGTGCAGCTGCGGGTACTTCCTGTGCGGGGCGCAGTGTCCCGTCCTGTGTGCGCCGCCCGATGGAGGCTAACAGCAGTTCCTCGTCGATGCCTTCCGTGTTCACTTTCCTGCTGCCCATGCTCACTGCGGTCTGATGATGTCGCTTATCTCTTCGGAAAACTCCCGGATGCCACTCCCTTTCAGCAGTGCCGTGTCCATCGGGAAGATGGTGGAGCGGAAAACGCTCTTGCGCTCTTCCGAAAGGTCACGGCGGAACTTCTTGCTGTCGGGCAAGCGGGTGGAAAGTACCGGAAAGCCCATTTCGGCTATCACTTCCTCGTAGATGCCGTACAAGTCGTTCCTCTCCCTGCCGTCCACCATCGTCCAGAACAGATGCAGCCCCTTTGTTTTCGCCTGTCCGGTAGTCATCAGCCTGTCGCGGAACATCGTGACGAATTTCAGGGTACTCTCCACGACAAAGCGGTCGGCACTCAGCGGAGTGAAAATGTAGTCCATCTGCGAGAGCGTCTTTATCACGCCGTTGCTTCGGAGTGTGCCGGGCATGTCGAAGAACACCACGTCGGGTTTCACGTCCTCAGTGGCAATCATCCTCTCGGCATCGTCGAGGGCGTTCACCGCATTGCTTTTGACGATGGTGTAGGCGTTCTTTTTGATCCGGCGGAAATGGTCGCAAGCGAGAGCCTTGAAGTAGGTGCTGCTGTCGATAAGCCCCATTTCGTGTTCGCGCAGCCCGTGGATGCTGTGCTGCGGGTCGTCGCAGTCCACGACGGCGACATTGTAGCCTTTCACGTTGTGCAGGTAGCTGGCGGCAAGTGCCGTGACAGTGGATTTGCCGATGCCACCTTTCTGTGTTGCGAATGCAACGAAGATTTCCTTACTCATAGTTCCATTTATTTTAATTGTTGATGATTTGTTTTTCTGTTTCCATACGGATTTGGCTGTCGCACCATCCGCTTCCGTGACTACACACGCAGGCGGGTCGTCGCGTATCCGGTTCTGTGGTGAAGCGGTGCGTCGGACAAATGGTGATTGACGACATTGCGTCATGAAGTCATTGAATCCATACGTCACCGAATTGTCGGAGAACCGGGTTTCCGACGGTTCGGGTATCCGTTTCGGCAAGTATCCGAAGAAGCGGATTTCCGGGTATTTGAATGTTCCGTTTATCATATCTTCAAATCGTTCGTTTCTTGAATCATGCTGCAAATAAACAAGTATATTTTGGAACCTGTATCACTTCTCCGGCAAGTGGCGGCACGTTGCGCCGGTTGGCAGTCATTGACCGGGTCAAGCATCTGTCCGATACCGCTTTAAGGGCGTAACTTTGCACCCGGACAGCAGGGTTCGCCGATGACGCGCGGCCCGGAGTCCTGAAAGGTATTTTCCCAATCCGTCCCCTGACGGATTTTTATGTTCACCTGAACATAGCAAGATGTCTTTTCAGCCGCTCAAAATATTTTGAGCAGCCACGAAAAGCACTTGCCCTTGCAGGGGGCGGGCTTTCCCTCCGAAGTCGGGAAGCCTTTCAGAACTGCGGTGCTGTAATCCGAAGCGGCGGCTTATGCCGTCAATCCGCTAAATCCAAAGTAATATGAAAGAGAAAAGGAAAAGCAAATCAGGGAGAAATCCCAAACTTGATCCGGCGGTGTACCGGTACACCGTCCGTTTCAACGAGGAGGAACACAACCGTTTCCTCGCCATGTTCGGAAAATCGGGTGTCTATGCACGGTCTGTTTTCCTCAAAGCGCACTTCTTCGGGCAACCGTTCAAGGTGCTGAAGGTGGACAAGACGTTGGTGGACTATTACACCAAACTGTCGGATTTTCATGCACAATTCCGTGCCGTGGGTACGAATTACAACCAAGTCGTGAAGGAACTGAGGCTGCATTTTTCAGAGAAAAAGGCGATGGCGTTGCTCTACAAATTAGAGCAACACACCGTCGAACTCGTGAAACTGAGCCGCCGGATTGTGGAACTTTCAAGGGAAATGGAGGCAAAATGGTCGCAAAAATCAGTGTAGGAAGTTCGTTGTACGGCGCGATTGCCTACAACGGGGAGAAGATTAACGAGGCGCAGGGGCGGTTGCTTACGACCAACCGCATCTACAATGACGGTTCGGGAAAGGTGGACATCAACAAGGCAATGGAGGGTTTTCTCACCTTCCTGCCACCGCAGATGAAGATCGAGAAGCCGGTGGTGCATATCTCTCTCAACCCGCACCCGGAGGATGTGCTGACCGATATTGAGTTGCAGAATATCGCCCGCGAGTATCTGGAAAAACTCGGTTTCGGAAACCAGCCTTATCTTGTATTCAAGCACGAGGACATCGACCGCCACCACCTGCACATCGTGACGGTCAACGTGGACGAGAACGGGAAAAGGCTCAACCGGGATTTTCTCTACCGCCGCAGCGACCGTATCCGCAGGGAACTGGAACAGAAGTACGGATTGCATCCGGCAGAACGTAAAAATCAGAGATTGGATAATCCGTTGCGCAAGGTGGCCGCATCGGCAGGTGATGTGAAGAAGCAGGTAGGCAACACCGTGAAGGCTCTGAATGGGCAGTACCGTTTCCAGACGATGGGCGAATACCGTGCGCTCCTTTCCTTATATAATATGACGGTGGAGGAAGCGAGGGGCAACGTGCGCGGACGGGAGTATCACGGGCTGGTCTATTCCGTCACGGACGACAAGGGTAACAAGGTGGGCAACCCGTTCAAATCCTCGCTTTTCGGGAAGTCCGCAGGCTATGAAGCCGTACAGAAGAAGTTTGTCCGTTCCAAATCGGAAATCAAGGATAGGAAACTGGCAGACATGACGAAACGCACCGTCCTTTCCGTGCTGCAAGGCACTTATGACAAGGACAAATTTGTATCCCAACTCAAAGAGAAGGGCATCGACACCGTACTGCGCTACACAGAGGAAGGGCGCATCTATGGGGCTACCTTCATCGACCACCGCACGGGATGCGTGCTGAACGGTTCGCGCATGGGTAAGGAGCTTTCGGCGAATGCCTTGCAGGAACACTTCACCCTGCCATACGCCGGACAACCGCCGATACCGCTATCCATCCCTGTGGATGCTGCGGACAAGGCACACGGGCAGACCGCCTACGACAGTGAAGATATATCGGGCGGTATGGGCTTGCTCACTCCCGAAGGTCCGGCGGTAGATGCCGAGGAAGAGGCTTTCATCCGGGCGATGAAGCGCAAAAAGAAGAAAAAACGCAAGGGCTTGGGTATGTAATCAGAGTATCAACAATTAAAAAATCAATGTATGTCACAACAAGAAGACGATTTGAGGGCATTGGCGAAAATCATGGATTTTCTGCGTGCCGTGAGTATCATTTTAGTGGTCATGAACGTGTACTGGTTCTGCTACGAAGCCATCCGGCTGTGGGGCGTGAACATCGGCGTGGTGGACAAAATCCTTCTGAACTTCGACCGCACGGCGGGGCTGTTCCATTCCATTCTCTACACGAAGCTGTTTTCCGTCCTTTTGCTTGCCTTGTCCTGTCTGGGTACGAAGGGTGTCAAGGGTGAGAAAATCACTTGGGGGAGAATCTGGACAGCATTTGCCGTCGGGTTCGTGCTGTTTTTCCTGAACTGGTGGTTGCTGCCCCTGCCGCTGCCGCTTGAAGCGGTGACGGGACTGTATGTCCTTACCATTGGAACGGGCTATGTCTGCCTGTTGATGGGTGGTCTGTGGATGAGCCGCCTGTTGAAACACAATTTGATGGAGGATGTTTTCAACAACGAGAACGAGAGTTTCATGCAGGAAACGAGGCTTATCGAAAGCGAGTATTCGGTCAATCTGCCGACACGTTTCTATTACAGGAAACGCTGGAACAACGGTTGGATCAATGTAGTTAATCCCTTCCGTGCGTCCATCGTGTTGGGTACGCCGGGCAGCGGCAAGTCCTATGCCGTGGTAAACAATTTTATCAAGCAACAGATTGAAAAGGGCTTTAGTCAATACATCTACGATTTCAAGTATCCCGACCTATCTACTATTGCCTACAACCATTTGCTGAACCACCCGGACGGCTACAAGGTAAAGCCGAAGTTCTATGTGATCAACTTCGACGACCCGCGACGCTCTCATCGGTGCAATCCCATTCACCCGGATTTTATGGAAGATATTACGGATGCCTATGAGAGTGCCTACACAATAATGCTCAACCTCAATAAAACGTGGGTGCAAAAGCAGGGCGACTTCTTCGTGGAGTCACCTATCATTCTGTTTGCCAGTATTATCTGGTATCTCAAAATCTATCAGAACGGGAAGTTTTGCACGTTTCCCCATGCTATCGAGTTTCTGAACCGCCGTTACGAGGATATATTTCCGATACTGACCTCTTATCCGGAGCTGGAGAACTACCTTTCGCCGTTCATGGATGCGTGGCTTGGAGGGGCTGCGGAGCAGCTCATGGGTCAGATAGCGTCGGCAAAAATCCCGCTTTCGAGGATGATTTCACCGCAGCTCTACTGGGTGATGTCAGACAGCGAGTTTACGCTGGACATCAACAATCCCGAAGAGCCGAAAATCCTCTGCGTGGGTAACAATCCCGACCGTCAGAATATCTACGGTGCGGCACTCGGTCTGTATAATTCCCGTATCGTGAAGCTCATCAACAAGAAGGGGATGCTGAAGTCGTCGGTCATCATAGACGAGCTGCCGACGATATATTTCAAAGGGTTGGACAATCTTATAGCTACCGCCCGAAGCAACAAGGTTGCCGTGTGTCTCGGCTTTCAGGATTTCAGCCAGTTAGTGCGTGACTACGGGGACAAAGAGGCGAAAGTGGTGATGAACACTGTCGGCAATATTTTCTCCGGTCAGGTGGTGGGGGAAACAGCCAAGACGCTCTCCGAGCGGTTCGGTAAGGTGTTGCAGAAACGGCAGTCCATCTCCATCAACCGGCAGGATGTTTCCACCTCCATCAACACGCAGATGGACGCGCTCATTCCACCGAGTAAGATTTCCGGGCTTACGCAGGGAATGTTTGTCGGTTCTGTATCCGACAACTTCAACGAGCGTATCGAGCAGAAGATTTTTCATTGCGAGATTGTGGTGGATGCCGAAAAGGTGAAACGGGAAGAAAGTGCCTACAAGAAAATTCCCGTCATTACAAACTTCACGGACGAGGACGGCAACGACCGCATGAAGGAAACGGTGCAGGCGAACTACCGGCGCATCAAGGAAGAGGTGAAGCAGATTGTGCAGGAGGAACTGGAGCGTATCAAAAACGATCCGGTGCTGTGTAAACTGCTACCAGATAATGAGACTGTCTAACAAGTCCCCAAAATTGAAAATTATCCCTATCGAAGTTTGAAGTGACCCCCAAAAGTTGGATACAATTTTTTTGGGGGGCACTTCAGTTCTGACGGGTAAAATCGTAAAATTCGGACTTGTTAGACAAATACTTACGCGGTTTCAACCTCAGGTACTGAATCTATCGAATTGACAAATTTAACCAATTGCGGATCTGAATCTTTTTGTATGAGGTTTCGGAGACTCTTTTTCAATTCATAAGCATCATCCCCTGCTGTATTTATTAAATCCATATAAAAATCTTTGTTTTGCAGAATCAATGAACGGCATGCCCCATCGGAAATTACAGGTTTCACTATTTTATCAATAACGTCTCCAGCTTGACTTTTCAAATTACCATGCGATCTAAGCCATGTTTCGAAAAATTGAAACTTTATTGCATTGATAGTCTTTTTACCGATGCAGAAATCATTTCTTATATCGGTAACTGTCGATTTAATTTTTCGTTTATCCAATCTTTCAACTATATTCTTGAAACAATTAGGGAAAGGATTCAAACTTTGAGTTCCAGAAGCAATATCCATCAGAATCTTTTTGCCAAATTCAGTCAAGTTATCTGGCAAGGATTTGATTTTAGCCAGTAAATGTTTTATTGCGACAAACCAATAATATGATGTATGTGCTGTTCTTTGGGCGTATAATGTATCAACACTTATTTCAGACAACGCTTCGAACGCTATTTTATTGATATGATCGGTCAGGACATTGCTTATTTTAGTGGTCAAATCGTAAAAAGATGCGTCAGGAATTACATCTTTAATATTGTTCTTAGTGATATACTTATCCAAATCGGTATTCCACTCTGCTAAATGCTCGATAAATACCTCATCCGTTACACCTATTCTGTTCTTAATATCTTCAAATTGGGGCAATATGTCTGAGAGCAATAATTTATAGCCAAGTTTATGATTTACCATGTATTGTAGTGTTTCATTTAATAGCGGTATATTCCATCCCACACTATTTACTAATAAGTCTCCATGATCCACATAATAGTCCATGAGTTCTGCAACATATTTTATATCTCCACCCTCTATTAAGGAAACGGAATGACCATGTGCCAATTGCATGGCGACTAAATCGTAATATCCAGACTCTTTAATGTTTCGGCCATCAGTTTCTAATTCAGAATGCAACTGATTTATGTAGGTTGAATCTAACGTTACAGGTAAAGGTCTTTCTTCGTCAGATGCCAATAAACGATAGGTTGTAAATATAGCCCCTATATTATCTTTATTTACATTCTGTTCATCAATGCAATTCGTGATCGCTTGCAAAAGCGTTGGAAACGTATAGGTAGAATTATCTTTTAACGTTTTTACAATATCTGCATGGTCGAAATTATCGGGTAGTAAGTTTGCCAAATAATTATCGAGCGCCTCCGAATTTGTTGCTACTTGATAATATTTATATGCTTTAGTTGTCGCGTTATCCCGATAGGCAGCATCTGTTGCATTTGCAGCTTGAATATAATCGATAAATGTATTTGGCTTGACTGTTTTTGCTTCAATCAATGACGTAAAATCGCACGCCAACTTATTTTGCGCAATAAACCTGTCTATTGCATCTAACGTTTTGAAATAGTCGCCGCCATTGAAGTCATTGAACCGAACTATCTTCTTATATAATTGAGCAATCACATGGTTTTGGCTTTCCGTGTCTAAATGCAACAGCAGTTCTTGGTATTCGACAGGGAACACCTGCTTCTCTATGGATTCTTTTAATTTCAATTGTGCTATTCTTTGCCATACACGCAGAATAACATCGCTCTTTCGAGTTAATTTATGCAAACAATGTATAATCTTATCGATAAGCGCATTGTCCATACATTGTATAACTTCTTCTAATACAGTGTCAAATTGTTTATTAGTCTCTGCATATTGATTTATGTCGTGGTCTTCTTCTCCGTTGATGCAGCCTTCAATATATTTTTTCAATGGAATTTGTCGAGCATCTTCAACATCGACACCATATACCAAAGCTGCAATTTCGCGTTGTGTTTGCAGATCATTGTTAATTATTGTTTGAATGCCATTCAGATAGTCGCCGGACAATATTTGTTCTACTGGATTTGCCAGAATATCCGTCTTCTTCAAACAGAACAATGCTATGTTTATCATCAAAATTTCGTTACACCACTCTTGTTTAAGAGCGACCATCTCATTGATATATGATATAATTTCCCTAACATTGGCATTAGGATTTACCAATCTGAATATCCGATTTATAGTTTCTTTCGCTTCATTTTCTGTTTCTCCAAATGCTTCAACAAACAGTTTGTTGAATATACTTCGATAGTCGGTAATAACAGGAGGAGCAACACGATAAACAATAGGGAAAGTTTTATTGATAAAATACTTGGTCAGTTGTTTCGTTTGTTCGTCGGTCTCATCTCCGAATGCACAAGCTAAATGTGTTTCATCGAAAGGAATAACAGCCCAAACATTTTCAAAACCGCTATCGGCGAAGAACGTATGGATAGAAGACCATAATTCTTTTACTTTTTCAGCGGGGAGACGATCCATGTTGTCAAAAACAAGGACTAATTTACGTTGTCCTTTTTCCTTGATAAAATCAGAAATGTCTTGCATCCATGTTTTGAACTCGTAAACCGTTGGTTCGTCTTCGCTCAAAGTCTCATAGCAAACGTCCTTTTCGACTTTATCTTGATAAATAGCTAACATATAACTCCATCCATATTTATGATCTTTGCTATATGCCCATTTCCAAACGCACAATGCAATAAGAACTGGCAGTGCAGCTATGATAATAGACAATAAAGAAAACCACCATGTTGTGGGTGTAGGTTTTACTGCATACGCAATAAATGTAAATATCGGAGTTAAAACTGCAACCAAAAATGCCGCAACCATACCATTACTGATAAGGGGATATTTTTCGGTTACGGTCTCCGTTTTACGGGCTAATAAATATTTCAGCTTTTCAGACCATGATACGGTTTTCGTACCTCCACCTTTGACTTTTATTGTTGCATTTCCAGATAGGATACCATCATCAATAAGTTTGCTTGTAAGCAATTCCAATATAGAGCGGCGTTGCAAGTCCTCTTGATGTCCCCATGCGTCATACTCAAAAAAGTAATAGTCGTCTGATAATTCACGTTCCAACATTTTAACCACGTTGGATTTTCCAGATCCCCAAATACCTTCGATGCCGATAATTCGAGGTAAAGTACATTCCTCATCCAATGAATCATTCTGACAAAAATGGCGAGCAATAGTTTTTGCCAACCTTTCTTGCGAACCTCCATCGAATTTGTCAATACCACACGGTTTATTTTGGATAAACCGCGGATATTGCTGTTTGGATTGTAGTTTTGTTTCCATATACGTAATTTATTGATTATACGAACTCCAAATAATTCTCCCGATTTACCACATGAAACTCGGCATAGGGATAGGCTTCTTGGAAGGCTTTCGGTGCGGCCGGCATTTTATTTCCCCACTTGAACTCCAAGGCGGTAAGACTGTCGGCACTCTCCTCAATCAGGTCGATTTCCTGTTTGTCGTAGGTGCGCCAGAAATAGAACTCCCTGTGCAGTCCCTCATTGAAGTTCGCTTTGCGCCGCTCTCCGATGATGTAGTTCTCCCACAGCGCACCGACATCCTGCCGAATGGCCAGCGGTGAGAAAGCCCCGATAATGGCATTGCGAATGCCGTTGTCGTAGAAGTACCACTTGCCAGCTTTTGTAACCTCCTTGCGTAGGTTACGCGAATAAGCCCCCAGACGATAGATAACGAAGACCTTTTCCAATAGGTCGAGGTATTTTTCAACGGTCGTCTTGCTCATGCCGAGTTGTTTACCTAACTCTTCGTAAGAAACTTCGCTGCCCAACTGAAAAGCTATCAATCGCAGTAGATCGCGCATCTTGCTCGAATTTTTTAAGCCGTCAATTGCTAAGATATCTTTAAGCAGGTATGCACCGACAATATCACGTAGGTAGTCTGTTTTACGTTCATAGTTCTCCATCATTACTACTTCGGGATAGGAACCGTAAATCAAGCGCGCTTCGAGGTTCTGGCGGGTTTCAAGTGCCGTTTCCGTCTGTGCGATTTCCCGTTGCGAGAATGGTGTAAGGAGAAATTGCGTACTGCGGCCGACCAACGGTTCACCAGTCTTATTCAGCAAATCGAATGACGAAGAACCACTTGCCAAGACACTTATTCCCGGTATTTCATCAACTATCAACTTCAGAATACTACCGATTTGTGGTATGTTCTGTGCCTCATCAATAGCCAGCAAATCAATACCATCCAATAAATGCCGATAATTGGCTATTGAGCGATTCTCCAATAGTGCTAATGTGTCGTAGTCTTCGCCGTTGAGCATCATCGTCCTACCTGAATAGTTGTCCACAATTTTACGCATCATTACCGTTTTACCAACACGGCGAGCACCAAAAATCAGTACTGCTTTATTGGGCGCGATTCGTGCTGTAATCTTCTCTTGAAGTATTCTATTTACTGTTTCCATACCTTATAAAATATAATGCAAAGATAATCATATTTTTTTAATTGGCGAATTTTACAAAAAAAACGGGCTATTAAATGGCGATTTTTACAACCACAATCTTATGGAAGTTGTTTCATTGTTTTTAGTAATGATATATGTTCATACTATGATGACTCAATAATTTACCAGACATACGTTTCTGAAATTTGTCCTTATAGGAATGAAAAACTCACATATATTGTGCTAATTAATATATAATTAAATGAAAATAAAAAGACAGGATACGAGTATTCCTGTCTTCTCATATGTAATGGATATTTTTTTATTTTCTCATCCGCTCCAACTCCTCATCACGCAACATTCTCTCGTTCAGTTTTTCCTGCATCCTGTCAATGAAATAGGTGCGGCTTTCGTTCTTCCGGCGTTTGATATCAGTGTAGAAGCGGTAGCAGTCTTTAGAATCAACCCCGAATATCTTATAGAGAAGTGGGGCGAGCTGTTTGAGCGGCATATTGCCGTTGTTGATGCAGCCCATCACGTCTATGCCGTAGATAAGTTCCACGAGGTCGATGGCATTGCCCGTCCATTGAAGAAGGCTGGCGGTGGTTTCTGTTGCGTTGTTGGCGGATATTAGTGGTGGCACTTGGGGCGTGGCAAGGAATTTCTGCATCTTTCTTACGAAAGACAGAGCCTTGCTGACGTAGGCGGCAATCTCTCTTTTTTCTTCTGACAGATTACGTACGGGATGGTGCTGCAACTCGATTTCGATGTAGGCAAGCGCGATGACGGTAAGGTTCATGTCCATGCCGCCGTTGCACAGTTCGATCACTTGGGTGGCGAAAGCCGTGTATGCCGTTTCCATATTGCAGTCGCCGGCTTCGTTTATCAGGCGGAAAAAGTCGGTTTCCGCCAGCAAGAAATAATTCATGGTTCTGTCAATTTTGAAAATTACACTTTGTTTTCTGCGTGCGCACATGAATATAATTGGCAAAAAACGCGGCAGAAAATAAAAAATCCAACACTCAATTTTACAAAGTGCTGGATTTCAGAGGTATAAAATTCAGTATTTTTTCACAAGGACAAATTATCTCCGACTTAAATTGTTTGTAATCGGAACATTTATTCTATTCCTGAAAATAGAAATGTATGCTTGCCGCACATTTTGGCTATCTTGCTTTTTTATCAAGGATATAGATAATGCGACATACACCGTTGGGATAGCTTTTCAAAGAGGAAAGCGTCCAGTGTTGCTCTGGCAGAGCCGACTTAAAAAAATGTCGTCCGCTTCCGGATATGAAAGGAACGGTGTATAGTATGATTTCATCCACAGCGTGCATCCGCAGCAGTCCGTTTATATAGTCTGCCGTGTCCGGTGTGGCTTCCGCGAGGTAACGGATGTTTGTGCAGTCTTTTCTCCATTCGTGCAGCATTGAAATGGAATAGTCCGGTGTCACACGGTAAAAGGCTTTCTTCCTGATTTCATCAAGACCGCAACGGTCAAGGCACAAATCCTGATGTGCTTTATCATATAACTCTGAAGAAAGACATCCGTCCATCGTCAGTACGGCGAGAATCTGAACTTTACCCATAATCGTTTCCTTTCGTTAGGCAAGGGTAAAAAAGTAGCGTGCAATTCACACTACCTTCAAGCGATGGCTCTGGTAAAGCCTTTACGGAGAGTACGTGAATGCACGCTATGCGTAAGCATAGCATAAGCATCACGCAATCGTCTCCGTAGTTCCAATTTACCAGATTTTCGCTTGAAACGCCTTGCGGTCTTATCCTATATGTTGGCGGCGAAAAGCTCCTGCCAATCGCCGTTTTTCTCAAATGTTATGCAAAGATAGCCAAATTCAGTGAATTACGGGCTATGATTGCTTGAATTTATATTTAAGTCCATACTCTTCAAGTTTGCTGTATAGTGTTGTCCTGCCTATGCCGAGCAGTTCTGCGGCGACACTCCGGTTGCCGTTTGCCTGTTTCAACGCACGCAATATCCGCTCCTTATCCTCCGCGTCATTGCGCAAGGCGAAGCTGACAGTAGAGGTCGGTTTCGTCACGGCAAGTTCCAGATGCTCTTTCATGACAACACCTTCCTGCGCCTGCAATACAGCACCCATAACTTTCTGCCGAAGTTCCCGCACGTTGCCCGGCCATGCGTGTGTCAGCAACGCTTTACGTGCTTCGGAACTGAACCCGCTCACGCTACACTCCAGCTCTCTGTTTGCCATATCACGGAAGAACTCTGCCAGCGGCATAATGTCTTCTTGACAGTCACGCAACGGAGGAACGGTTATCCCGAAGTCGTGCAGGCGGTACAGAAGATCCTGCCGAAAACGCTTTTCATTCACCGATACCTCCAAATCTTCATTGGTAGCAGCGATGATGCGGACATTGAAATTCCGGTCTGCCTTGTCTCCGACCGGGCGATACCGCCTCTCCTGTATGGCACGGAGCAACATCTGTTGGGTTTCCAACGCGAGGTTTCCTACCTCGTCCAGAAACAACGTGCCGCCTTCCGCCTCATGGAAATATCCTTTCTTGGCATTGTCCGCACCTGTAAATGCACCTTTGACGTGTCCGAAGAAAGCCGACGGTGCAAGCTCTTTGGAGAGTGAACCGCAGTCCACCGCCACAAATGGCTTGCCTGCACGTTTGCTCTTGTCATGCAACAGGTGGGCAATATGCTCCTTGCCCGTGCCGTTCTCACCAAATATCATCACGCTCATATCGGTGGCGGCTACCAGCCTTATGCGGTGCATGATTTTCTGAAAGGCGGAACCTTCACGGGCGAATATAGGCATACGGCGTTGTCCTGCCTGACGTTCTTTCAGTATGGAACGGATCAGGGGGACAAGTTTATCCTCCACAAGCTGTTTGGGAATATAGTCTATCGAGCCGAGTTTCATGCTTTCCACGGCGGTATTAACTTCGGCGTAGTCGGTCATAATGATGAAGGGCTGCATCTTTCCCTCCTTTCGCATCCAGCACAAAAGGTCTATGCCACTGCCGTCAGGCAGACGCAGGTCGGCAACCACGATATCATTATCTGTTGCCTGTTGCAGATGTTTCTTCGCGGTTGAGAGGTGGTAAGCCTTCATATTGCGGTAGCCCTCCCGTGACAGCATATTGCAGACATATTCGCAATACACGATGTTGTCTTCCACCACAATTATTTTTGTCTTATTCATCTTCGTATTTTCTCCTTTCCTCTTCTGCCAACCGTATTATTTCCACTCCCTTATCCAGCACGGCAGTCACGGCATGGCTTAACGCTTCACCATCCGGGAGAGCATCGCCACGAAGCAATCCGTAAAGTACATTCAGCGGTTGGTCGGCACGGAGCACCTCCCACGAACTGCGCAGGTGGTGGATCAGGGAATCCAGCTTTTGCAGGTCTTTTTCTTTTGCTGCATCCCGTACCGCCTGCATTTCCTTTTCTGTTTCAGTTATCAACTTTTCCAGCATGACGGCTTCATTGCCATAGGACAATAAGGCGGAAAAGTCCGGTTTCCCGTCCGGTGTCGCTTTTATGGCACACCTGTCGGAAACCTCCATCAGTTCCGATATGGAGAACGGTTTGAACAGGCATCCGGCAAAGCCTTTTGCCAATAGTTCCCCTTTGTTACAACTGCCCGAAGCGGTTGCCACAACCACCGGGATTGTTGGTGAATTGCCCACGTTGGACGAACGCAACAGTTCCAGCAATTCGAAACCGTTTATATCGGGCATATTCAAGTCTGTCAGCAACAGGCTGTATTCTTTCTGGCGTATCATTTCCATCAGTGCCGCAGCATCGGTGCAAGTGTCGCAGTGTATTCCTTCTTGGGAATACATCTCTTTCAGCATCAGAAGTAATACCTCATCATTGTCAATGGCGACAACATCATGGAATTTATTGTTATGATAAACAGGTGTATTGCTTGTATATCCAAGCTGTTCTTCAGCTTCCTGCATAGAAATTTCAACTGTGAAACGACTGCCTTTCCCTTTCTTGCTGTCTAAACGGATTGTTCCGCCAAGCATCGACACAATATTACGCATTATGGCAAGCCCAAGCCCGAAACCCTCCTTTGCGGCGGCATTTGATAGACGTTCAAACGCACCGAACGCTTGTTTCTGTTCCTCTTCTGTCATGCCTGTACCTGTATCTTCAACGACCAGTGTCAGAACTCCATTATCATATTCAGTAATCAAAGAAACACCGCCTTCTTCTGTGAACTTGACAGCGTTTGACAGCAGGTTATTCCCGATTTGTATTATTCGCTCTTTGTCGGTCAATACAATGGCATCGTGTCCAGTCTTCACGGACAAGGACAGCCCTTTGTTCACGGCAACAGGCATGAACTCCGTTTCAAGTGTGTGCGTGATTGCTGAAATCCGGCAGGGTGACAGACGGGGCTGTTCCTTGCCGTTGTCCAGGCGGAAGAAGTCAAGCAAAGTGTTAAGCATATCCCGCATACGGTCGGAGGATTGCAGTATGTTTTGGATATACTGCCCGGACTTATCCTCACACTGTTCTTTCCGTATCAGTCCGGCATAGCCTGTTATTGCTGTCAGCGGTGTGCGCAGTTCATGGGTGATAGTATGTACCGCCTTCTTCCTTGACGTTATCAGTGCCTCGTTCCGTTGTACGGATTGTTCCAGTTGCCTTATCAAATCAGTTGTCTTGTGCTTGTATTGTTTAATGCTTTTTGCATCACGATGTATGATGATGTAGGAAATTAACAACAATAGAAGAACGAATCCCATTAAACCGCCTACTTGCATAAATGACTTTTCACGCATGGCAACTATTTCGTTTTCCCGGCTTTGCAGTTCGGTTTGTACCTTTTCTTCTATTTGGCAAATCAATTCTTGCAGTTGTCTGTTAAGTTCTGCATTACGAGCTGCAAGGCTGTCGGCTTGTTCCGACAATTGGCGATCCTGCACTTTCTGTTCGCTGATTACGTTTCTATTGACCGAATGAAGGATAGTGGTTGATACTGCTGGAGTTACTTCCTTTTTTTTGCCGAATATGCCTAAGAAACCTTTTCGTTTTGGCTTTTTGGACTGTTCCTGCACACTTTTCTGTACAATAACCGGAATTTGATTGGCTATCTTCTTGTTAATAGATTGTTGTTCATCCATTAACCGGACTATCTGGAACATCTGTCGTTCCTTATCCTCTAAAAGACTGCGCACACTATCGATGCGCTCTGCTGGATAGGTGGCCTTGAAACGGCAGAGCATACTGTCCATTGCCATACGCCGTGCATGGTAATGCTCGATATCTTTATCGTTCCATTCCAGTATTGTTTCACCCAATAGAGAAAATTTTATCATTTGAATATTGATATTGTTTATTTCTTTTCGGAGCTCGTCTATTTTTTTATTGCCAAGTTCTAATGCTTCTATCTCCTGCCATTCATAGAGGCTATTATATGCCATACATCCGATAAGAATGGAGATAAGTATATATCCCAACCGTATTGCCTTATAGAAATTTCCTGACCGCTCCATTATTTTAATGACATTGATTTTTGGAACATGAATAAAAGTTTATCTTTTTCGTTCATGCGGATATTATCAGAATAACCGTCTTTTGTTATTTGATACCCACATGGCTTAACCATAAAAATGCCTAAGCCCTTAGTGTACGAACTTACTTCTGAGGCATAGTCTTTACTTGTATTTAATGGAACTTTCCCTTTAATATGACACCACTCATTATTACAACTGATGTCTTCAATCTCAGACATCAGTTTTTGCAAATCTGTAATAGCTTTGGAACTCGCTACTTGGGGTATCTGCAACTCAAAACAGAGCATCGGTTCGAGAATGTCCACACCTGACTGTTGCAAAGCCAGCCTGAAGACATAAGGGGTCAGCTGTCTGAAATCAGCAGGTGTACTTACCGGGCTATAATACTCGGCTTGAGTAAAAGTTACTTTCAGATCTGTCACTTCCCATCCATGTAAACCAGATTGGCAAGACATACGAATCCCTTCAAAAACGGCATTTTGAAAAGAATGGTTCAGATAACCATAGGAGATGTCACTTTCGATTTGCAACCCTGCCCCTAACGGTAAGGGTTCAAGAGTCAGCCCTATTGTGGCCCAGTAAGGGTTGGGTGGTACTTCGATCTGAATAATCTTATTGACCTTTTTTATAGGTCGTTCTTTGTAGATAGTCTTGATCTCATCAAAATGGACCTTTACGGAAAATCGTTCTTCCAGCAATGTCTGTATGATTTCCTTTTGGGTCAAACCATATAACGAGATTTCCAATTCATCACTATATGAGTTTATGGAAAAGGACAAAGACGGGTCTTCAATCCACAATGTATTCAGAGCGGATATCACCTTGCTTCTCTCTTCGGGCTTATTTGGCCGGACGGAGGATTTGAGAGCGGGATGCTGATGAGATAATCCTTGAATCAAACAAGGTTTAGCACCTAAATAATCTCCGATTCGAAAATCTTCTATATCTTCTACAATCGCGATATCATTGGCACCCACTTCATCAACATTTATCTCTCTGCCCTGATAAATAGTCTTTAGATTTTTAATCTTGATGAATTTTTCCGAATCGTTGATTCTTACAACGTCTCGAAGTCTCAGACTTCCGTCAATTATTTTAAGAAAACTTCTTTTATGCCCTTTGGGGTCATGCTCTATCTTATAGAGATAAGCTGAAAGTCTGTTTGAGACTGATGCCGGAGGAAGTATAAAAGAAGAAATGGCGTCCAACAACTCATTGATACCGATATTGAACATTGCTGATCCATGTAGCACCGGATAGACTTTGGCTTTTGCCACAAGAGCGATTATCGTATTCCAATAATCAGCCGGTGAAATTTCGCTATCCGCCAAATATCGTTCTAATATATCGTCGTCATGGTTGCATACAAATTCTTTGTATTCTTCCTTTATATATGTTTGGGAGCAAACCGGATAAACCGATCCATCGACAACAGTTTGCATAAACAGGACATCTTGCGACAGATTTGTTTTTATATCCATATACAAACGCTCCAAATTCACACCGGCACGGTCAATCTTATTGATAAATATAATTGTCGGGATTTGCAGCTTTTGTAAAGTACTGAACAGCAACTTTGTCTGCGCTTGTATGCCTTCCTTTGCGGATAAGATGAGGACTGCTCCATCAAGCATTTTGAATGTCCGCTCCACTTCCGCAATAAAATCCATGTGTCCCGGAGTGTCAATGATATTGCATTTCACTCCATTCCAGATAATAGATGTCGTAGAAGCCCGGACAGTAATTCCTCTACGTTTCTCTATATCCATAGAGTCCGTTATGGTGTCACCATTATCCACACGGCCGCACTTTTCCGTTGCTCCACTGGCAAACAGCAGATTCTCGGTTACGGAAGTTTTTCCTGCATCAATGTGAGCAAGAATTCCTAAATTTATAATATTCATTTGGATTAAGCAATAATATACTACAGTAGATGCATTGTCGAAACGCACCTTTTAATACCTCCTCGTAGCATATGAGAACTACAGGATTACTAACTCGTATTAATATGTATATTATTACTGCCGCATAACGATTACAAAATTACACAAAAAAATATATCTAACAAAAGTGGGAGGATTTTTTAACTTTTTACCATAGACATTTTATTAGGGAAGCGTAGGTTCAACTGGCAAGTACAAATAAGTAGAAATGTTTGAACAACACCGTTTTAGGAAGTTGAAAAATCAAGTTTCTCTCTCGGTATAGCGTTTATTTTGGCCAATATCTTCTTTAGTTTAGCATTTGTGTATTTCCCATTCGTGTTCTATTTAGCTCCTTATTATGAGTATGTAGCAAGTTACTTATCAAATTCAGCCTCTTTGAGGGTCAAATATGGTTTTGCAAATGGTGACTGACAAGACATAAACAAGGTCAGCAGGAATTTTTTACATAAATGGACATGAATGTATATAACCTAAAATAAGAATAAATTTTAATAAGGGCTGCCCAAAAAGAAAAAAATGCAGTTGCCATCCTATAGATACTTGCAGAAAGGATAAAATTTACTTTTAGACCTTTTGGGATAGCCCTTATTAATACTTCAGATAAAATTCCTTAGGTTATATTTTCAATCCTTTGGACCGGGTTTCCTCCTTGGCATACAGTCCCGGACGCCCGATTATGACATGGTTGGCAACGATACTATCCGCCGGACTGCGTATCTGCGGCGGTGCATTTTCGGGATATTGCGCCTGCCTGTTCCTCACATCTTCCGCTTCCGGCTTGAGCTGTTGCCCTTCATTCTCCTTTTCTGCGACTTCGGGCGTGGGTGGCGCAAGCTCCAGCTGAATTTTTCGGTCAAGGGCGGCAAGTTCGGACTTCAACTGCTTCAGCTCGTCCTCCTTCTTCCACACCTTACCCGCTATCTCCTGTAACTGCGGTATCTCCATCTCCAGCACCTCGTTCTTCGCCTTGTACTGGTCGATGATGGAGGGTATCCTCTCCATCGCGTTGAGGAAGTTGCGGGCGGCGGCCAACGGGTCAGCCATCGCCAGATGCCCGTTGTTGTAGGTGTACTTGTAGTTCCCCTCGACCACGAAGCGGTTGTCGGTGAACTCCAATCCCTCTTTGAGTATCCTTTCGCTCACCACCTTTATCGGAAAACCGTAAAGTTCACCGACCTGCGTGTACAACCCTCCGGTCGTGGCATTCTTGGCTATCTCCTGCAAACGCTTTCCGATGACCTTCTCATCGGCGGAATCCACTCCGTCCACCTTTATTATATTAAGGCGGTTGCCCTCCTTGTCGGTCTGCACCACCGACAGGAAGCGGTTCCAGTCCTCCGTCATGGCATCTATGAAAGCCGTGTTGTTGCGCAACTCGCCGGTCTTTGACTCCAGCTTGAACTCCGAATCACGCTTGCCCTTGTTGAACGACTTGCGTTCCCCTTCGAGCGATGCGATCCGCTTTTCCAGTTTCGCCTTGTCCAACAGGTCGGTATTGCCGGAGAGCAACGCCATGTATTCCGAGAAATTCATGCCCGATTTTTCGTCCATTGCCCCCTCGTCGATGGTACGCGCACCCATCGCACCGCTTTTGAGCTGGCTTATGAAAGTCTGCTTGCAGTGCAGGAGGTTGAACTTGTAGCTGTCCAGTGACTTCTCCACCGCGTAGATGATTACATCCACGTTGTTCCCGGCGAAATGTTTGGCAATCTCATTACCTGCCCTAACTCCGCGTCCGTCACGCTGTTGCAAGTCGGACGGTCGCCACGGCGTATCGAGATGATGGATAGCCACACACCGTTTCTGGGCGTTCACACCCGTTCCGAGCATAGAGGTAGAGCCGAACAGCACACGCACCGTCCCGGCGTTCATGGCGTCTATCACCGCCTTCCGCGCCTTGTCGGTCTTGCACTCCTGAATGAAGCGCACCTCGCTTGGCGGTATACCGTAGTCCTCCGTCAGTTTGCGCTTGATTTCCGAATAGACGTTCCACCCGTCGCCCGGCTGGTATGTCCCCAAATCAGAGAAAACGAACTGCGTGCCTTTCTGGGCGTCGTATTTTTGATAATACTCCGCGATCATCTTGGCACAGTGACTCGCTTTGTTGTCGGGATGATCTTCGTAATTCGGGTCTATCATGCGCATGTCGAGTGCCATTTTCCGGGCATAGTCCGTGGCGATGAGCATCTTCGCCTTTTCTTCCGTTTCCGAAAGCGGCAGCCTGCCCAACAAGGTGGCATCGCCCGTCTTGGCGAACTGCATCAGTTTCTGTATGAAGTCCTCCTGTTCCGGCGTGGGCGGTATATGGTGCAGTATCTCGTTCTTGGCAGGACGGTCAACGCCCACATCCTCCGCCGTGCGGTAGTCCGTGATTTCATTATAGAAGGCGGCAAGCTCCGGCACTTTGATGAAGTAGCGGAAACGCTCCTTCTGGACCACATTGTTCGTCACGTTAAATTCAAAATCCGTCGTCTTCTTGGCAAATATCGCCGCCCACGCATCGAAACACCGGATGTCCTGCCGTTCC